>ERZ773133.330-NODE-330-length-69084-cov-11.063104_pt1 | contig 69084 bp, 48 predicted proteins | sample MGYA00580861_ERZ773133 | MGnify/ENA primary metagenome ERZ773133 (study PRJEB29015, sample SAMEA2737844) | human gut metagenome | biome: human gut; feature: human-associated habitat; material: faeces | place: China | collected 2012 ...
GCGCGGATTTATGCGATTAGCATAAATCCTGTGCATCGCGAAGCGTGTTGCTGAGAACGGAGTGAACAGTAACTTTTATTTATAAGCAGTGAATCCCAGATCATTCATTGTCAGGTTTAAATTCCTTTTCAGATAAGCATTTGCTGCTATCATTGTCGCTTTCATCATAATGTTGGAAGTATCCTGCAGATCTGTCATCGCTTTTTTTCCGTTTGTATACAGGAAAGTCAGATTCTGACCTTTATAAGCAGATGCTTTTGTGGAAGAAGTCAGCAGCACAAAGACTCCATCCGAAGACAGGGCGGACTTCACACTGACCGTATCAGATTTCACACAGTTTCCGATAATATCCAGTCCGGCAAGGACTCCATCTGAAGGCACAGAAATCAGCATTCCAACATCTATCTTATCTTCTTTCTTCAGATAACCGATCATCAGAGTACTTTCTTCATTTACTTTGACATTTATAAACTGACTTCCGTCTTCGGTATATCTGCCTTTCTGACTGATATATTTTTTCAGTTTGGCATAATTCTGCGTCATTTTTGCGTTAGCCGATGCAGGATTCTTTACAGTAATCTTACAGGTGAATTTTCTGCCGCCAAGGATCGCTGTGATATTCGCTGTCCCTGTTTTTACTGCGGTGACCTTTCCGGCTGAAGTTACCTTGACAACATTTGTGTTGCTGCTCTTCCATGACGGTTTCAGACTGGTGCCGTTGATCTTCAGTGTATAAGTTTTTTTCGGTGTCAGTGTCAGGCTGGTCTTATTTAGGGTGAGATAATTCAGACCTGCGATCGCTGTCAGACCTTTTTTATTATAGCTACTCCAGATCGTATTTTTTCCGGATTTCCGGTAAGCTTTTACCGTATAAGTATAACGTGCTCCGGTGCTTACTTTTGTGTCGGTAAATGTAACATTCTTACTTCCTGTGATGGTTTTTACTGCTTTCCATCCGCTGTTTCCGGTCTTGCGGTATACACGGTATCCGGCTACTCCTTTTACCTGTTTCCAGCTGAAAATGATCTTATTCCTGCCGGAGATCTTAATAGAAGACATGGCCGGCGCTGCTACAGTTACTGCCGCCTGTACTTCTGCCACGCTGATCAGCTCCGGAACCGTAGCTGGTGCCGCCGTTGCAAGCATAAAACCTGTCAAAATGCCACATAAAGCTTTTTTCCAATTTCTTCTCATACGCTTTTTTCCTTTCTGCTTTGTGGTATATCTGGATTTCCTAACAAATATAGTATACATTATAAAAATTATTCCTGCTATGATATTTTTCGCCGAATCAGGGCTTTTGGTGAAATTCGGCAGTTTCTACAATGACATAAAAAATGCCGCTCCCTCGGCCACATCATATGATATTCGCAATCCGCTAACGCTACTTGCTCATAAAAAAATGCCGCTCCCGCGGCATTTTTTTATATAACAAGCCAATCCTCAACCATAGCTGTATTATGTAGCAGTACTGCCTCATTTCCCTTCGTTACAAAAATCCTCTGCACAAACACATCCACAACTTCACCTTCCCGGACGGGTTCTTCGTCAAGGCTTCTTCTGGCGCTGAGTGTGGTGTTTCCTACACGGACTTTCAGTTCCAGGCTGCTGCCGCGGAATGCTACTCGTTCTACGATGCCCTCTGTTGCAGAGCTTTTATATTTCTGTTCCTCGTTCTTCTTTGTCACTTTCACAAACTCCGGACGGACAATGGCTTTTTCACCTCCCGGAACTTCCTCGAAATGATTGAACACCTGGTAATCATCGATCACGGAAGTCTGCCCGAAAAATCCCGCCGTAAACGCAGTATCCGGATTCTGGTAAACCTCCAGTGGAGTTCCTTTCTGTTCAATGCGACCACGATTGGTGATGATGATCTCATCTGCCACCTCAATAGCCTCATCCTGATCATGGGTAACAAAAATGCTGGTGATCCCCAGCTTCTCGATCATATCCTTCAGCCAGCTTCGAAGCTCCGTACGGATCTTCGCATCAATAGCCGCAAAAGGCTCATCCAAAAGAAGCAGCTGTGGATTTGGAGCCAGCGCCCGGGCAAAAGCAACTCGCTGTCTCTGACCACCGGACAGCTGACTCGGATATCTTTTCTCCAGGCCCTTCAGCCCGATCAGCTCTACCAGTTCCATAACCCTCTGCTTAATATACTTCTTGTCCGCCTTCTGTACCTTCAGGCCAAATGCAATATTATCATACACAGTCATATACCGGAAAAGGGCATAATTCTGGAACACAAATCCAATGCCTCGCTCGCTGGCAGGAACATCATTGACCACTCTTCCGTCAATGATGATCTCACCGCTGTCCGGCTGCTCCAGACCGGCGATCATACGGAGGATCGTTGTCTTTCCGCTTCCGCTTGGGCCTAAGAGACCGATCAGCTTACCTTTTTCGATGCCAAAACTTACATTATCAGATGCCTTGTAATCCCCATATGTTTTATTGATATTTTTTAACTCAACGTACATCGCCTTTTTCCCCCTTTCCTTTATACTCCAGAACATTTCTTGCGATCAGAAGGATCACCGCCAGGATCACCAGGATCGAAGAAACCGCAAATGCCGGAACATACTGGAATTCGTTATAAAGAATTTCCACATGAAGCGGAAGTGTATTTGTTTTTCCACGGAGATGTCCGGACAGTACGGACACAGCTCCAAACTCTCCCATGGCTCTGGCTGTACACAGCACAACACCATAGAGAAATGCCCACTTGATATGCGGAAATGTCACCTTGGTAAAAATCGTCCAGCCTTTTGCTCCCATCAGTGCTGCCGCCTCTTCCTCATCGGACCCTATGGATTCCAGAACCGGTATGATCTCTCTGGACACAAATGGAAATGTGACAAAGATCGTTGCCAGGACAATTCCAGGAACTGCAAACACGATCTGTATCCCTGCACTTTCAAGAACAGAATAAAGAGGACTCTGCTTTCCAAAAACCAGGATATAGATAAGACCTGCGATAACCGGTGATACCGTAACCGGAACATCGATCAAAGTGGTAAGGAGCTTTTTTCCCCGAAAATGAAATCTGGTCATTGCCCATGCCGCACACAGACCAAAGATCGTGTTGCATACAACAGCCGCAGCCGTCGCCTCAATGGTCAGCTTCAGCGCTTTCAGCGTGTACTCATCTGTCACCGCCTGCACGTAGCACTGCCAGCCCTTGCTCAGCGCCTGGGTTACAACAACCACCAGAGGCAGTACCAGCATCACAAAAAGAAAGATCACGGAAATCCCGATAAGGATCCATTTCACCGGCCCGGAAGCCTGCTTCTTTTTTTCATCCATTATGCATCCCTCCCTCTGATACGTTTCGTATTTCTTGCCTGCACCAGATTCACACCAAACAGGATCAGAAATGATACTGCCAGTGTAACCAGTGCGATAGCTGTTGCGCTTTCATAGTCAAACTCCTGAAGCTTTGACATGATGATCAGCGGCGTGATCTCTGTATAGTAAGGTTTGTTTCCTGCGATAAAAACAACACTTCCGTATTCTCCTAGGCAGCGTCCGAAGGCAAGTCCCGCCCCGGAAAGCATTGCCGGCAGAAGCTCCGGAAGAATAACCCTGCGAAAAACGGTGAATGGCTTTGCACCCATGACACGAGCCGCCTCCTCATAAGAACCGTCCAGCTTCTCCAGAACCGGCTGAATGGCCCTGACTACAAAAGGGATTCCCACAAAGATCAATGCCACCGTGATACCGATCCTGGTATATGCGATCTTAATACCGAAATTTGCAAAAAAGCTTCCCACCAGACCTTTATCGGATGTCAGGGATGTCAGTGAGATACCGGCAACTGCAGTCGGCAGTGCGAAAGGCAGCTCGATCATTCCATCCATGATCCTTTTTCCCGGAAAATCATATCTTACCAGCACCCACGCAAGGACCAGTCCCATAATAGCATTGATCACTGTGGCCGCAAATGCAGTAATAAAGCTTACATAGAATCCGGACAAAACCCTCGGCCGTGTGATCACCTCAATAAATTCCCGAAGCCCCAGCCGCGCCGAGTATACTGCCAGAGACGCAAGAGGGATCAGAACTACGATACTCAGCATCGCCAAAGTCACTCCCATTGTCAGTCCAAAGCCTGGTATCACACGTTTACTCTGTTGTTTCTTCATTTCTGTCTCCCCTCTTTTCTATTCTAAGTTTCTGATCTGTTGCAAATTCCCGGTCTGTTGCAAATCTCTGGTCTGTTACAAAATCTCAGGCTCTTCTACTCTTCATAGATCTCATCAAACACTCCGCCGTCTGCGAAATGCTTTTTCTGAACTGCATCCCAGCCGCCGAAATCTTTGATCGTTGTCAGCTTCACCTTCAGGTTAAAAGTATCTGCATGCTTTTTCAGGATCGTCTGATCAACCGGCCTATAGTAATTCTCCGCGATCAGCTCCTGAGCTTCATCGGAATACAGATATTTCAGATATGCTTTCGCAGCTTCTGCATTATCATGCTTTTTCACATTTTCATCTACAACAGCAACGGATGGCTGTGCCAGGATACTGATGCCCGGCGTTACGATCTCGTAATCATCCGGATTATCCCTTACAGAAAAAAACGCTTCATTTTCCCAAGCGATCAGCACATCACCCTGCCCGTTTTCCACGAAAGAGGTTGTGGCACCTCTTGCTCCGGAATCCAGAACCAGGACATTTTTGTAAAGCTTCTTGATAAAGGCTTTCATCTCTGTCTCGTTGCCGTTATATTTCTCATTGGCATAAGCCCAGGCTGCCATGTAATTCCAGCGGGCACCACCGGAGGTTTTCGGATTGGGAGTGATCACCCCCACACCATCCTTTGTCAGATCATCCCAGTCGTGGATATTCTTCGGATTTCCCTTCCGAACAAGAAATACAATGGTGGAAGTATAAGGAGCACTGTCATCCGGATATTCATCGATCCATCCCTTGTCGATCAGACCGGCATTCCGGATCGCATCGATGTCATATTCCAGTGCAAGTGTCGCCACATCTGCAGGAAGTCCGTTGGAAATCTCAAGGGCTTGCTTTCCGGAACCGCCATGAGACTGGATCACATCCACACTCTGACCTGTTTCCTCTTTCCAATATTTTGAAAAAATCTTATTATATGCTTCATAAAATTCTCTGGTCGGATCATAGGACACATTGATGATCTCCACATGATTTTTATCCTTTGTATTGTTTCCCGATACTGCAAAAGTTCCTGCCAGTACCACTGCTACCAGTGTGATACAGACACCTGCGATGCGTTTTCTTTTCATGATCTGTGTACTCCTTTACAACCACATTTTTATTTAAAAATCTTTTCCCACCAATGTAACTGCTTCATTTCGCTGTCAAATCATACCTGTTCTTTCCGTTTACTGTGGTTCTGTAATTTTTTTATTTGAATTGAATACATTAAACCATATTATTCCCATTAATTAAATAGGAATATCTGAAAACGTTTTCACGAAATACTCTGGTCATAGCGCAACTGCATCCTGTCTGTCACTATATCTGCGCATCCGCAACACTCAGATACAATAATCGCTCCACATACTGTCCTCCACACTGCTGCAGCTGTTCCGTATCATCAGTCTGCCTTCCAGTTCCATTCGCACAATACCGGAATGCCCGCCCTTCAGCCGGTCCAGCAGCAGGTATAATGCAAATTTTCCCATATCCTCCTTGGGCAGGCTCACCGTTGTCAGCATCGGTCTGGTAAACTGTGCCTCCTGTATATCATCGCTGGATATGATCGAAGGCATATAATACCGGTTCCGAAATTTATTCAGGCACTTCAGCATTCCGATCGCCGAAATATCATTGGCACAGTAGATTCCGGTTGGCATGTCGTCCGACTGAAAGAACTTTTCCATGGCCTCGTAGCCCTCGGCTTCAGTCTGCTTTGTTTCGATAACATACTCCGGTATCACATCCAGATCATGCTTCTTCAGTGTTTCCAGATACCCGTTATACCGGTCCTCGCTGTGACACTGGCCAATATAACCGATATTTTTGTGTCCCAGGGAGATCAGATATTCCACTGCCGCTGCTGCGATCTTTTTCCCATCACAAAGGATCTCATCCACTTCATAATTGGTAGAATTCCGGTTCACCGATACCACACTCTTATACTTCTTATTCAGCTTCTTCAAAGCCTCTTTATTACATCTGCCGATGATGATCAGTCCGTCCCTTTTCCCTTCCACCTCATCATACATTCCGTCGATCAGCCGGTCCAGATTCTCCCTTCGGCACTTCCGGTCATCGGAAAACACAGACATATACCATACTTTGGAAAGAATGCAGTTTTTATCATGGATCTCACTTTCGATCACCCGAAGGAGCTCCGCAAAAAACGGATCCGTTGTGGAAGAATCGGTTCTTGTCATCAGGATATTGATGTACCAGGTTTTCTCCTGCTTTGCGGAAACGCCTTTTTTCAGATTCCTGGCCGCCTCGTTAGGCACATAATTCATCTCGATAGCTGTTTTCCATATCTTATCCCTGAGTCCGGAAACAGAACATTTATAATTGGGATTATTCAAAACTCTGGAAACCGTCGCCGGTGAAACCCCTGCCTTTTCTGCGATCTTCTTGATGGACATGTACCCGTCCCCTCCCTCTGAAAAAAGTCTGCCCGCTGCCAGTCCTGTAAGCTGCTCAACGTCATCTGTGTAACTCAGCATCATCGGTGTAACAGAACTTTTTATCATTCCTTATTTCATAGTAATTAAATATGTTTTATATGATAATGAGAGTTTTGAAAAAAGTCAATCTTATTTTGTGAAAACGTGTTCTTTTTTTTGCTGCATCTTCCAGTAGACCACCCGGATTCTGCGCCTTGCCCATCTCATTTAGCATTACATTACCAAGCAAGGCACACTACAAAAAAATACCTTACACAGAGTTACTGTGGAAGGTATTTTTTGCGATCATCACTTATTATTGTCCTTTAATTTTCTTTTGATATATTCTTCTATCAATTCCAATAATTGTTTACCCGTTTCTATCTGTTCTTCTGCTTCTTCTCTTGTTGCAATATAAAAATCATCATAATCGCTGGCATGTCTGATTTCTTCTGCTTCTACGATTTTTCGTCCAAGTTTTCTGGGAAAAATCTCTGTTTTAATATAATTCTTATTGAAATTTGCTAATGCATCTTTATGACGTTTATATGCATTTCCATCTAGTGCATGTATTGCTGAAATTGCATGATAAATACCATAATATGCCCGATTATTAGCACCTCGAAATTCTTTTGCATTCAAAAGAATTTCCGCAGCTTTAATATCACTTTGGGCAGTTTCAATCCGCTAAAAAATAAGATCTTTCTGCGTTCCTTTTTCATCAGGCTGCATCAAATAATTTTACCCCCTCTTTCTTTACATTTGCATAAAATGGATAAACATCAACCCAATTCAGAAAATGTTTTTCACTTTTTGCAATTGGCTTAATATCAAGATCATGATCCATATTAAAATCAAAAGTTTCTCCTGCCAATCCATGACGATACTGCTTAATATCTATATCAGACAGATCAAGGAGAATCATAATATCGATATCAGAATCTTCTCTATAATCTCCTCTGGCATATGAGCCGTATAAAATAACACTTTTCAAATGTTTCCCATATATTTTCTGTAATATTTTTGTGTATTGTTCCAACAATGTCTTCATCGATACCGGCATAATCCCGCCCCCTTCTATCTGATAAAACATCTTTATTCGATAACCACTATTTCTTCCATTTAATTATACGCTTTTATATCATTATTCTTCAATGAAATTTTTTCGACATAATTCTCCAGACATACAAAAACAGACTGAGAACCTGATATATATTCTTATCAAGCTCCAGTCTGTTTTGCGTGCTCAAATATATAAGATATAACTATGAGCAAATAACAAATGCGGATTGCTAATATCCCTTGAATTATTTAACCGTTACCTTACAGGTCAGTTTTTTAGAACCACTCTGAACGGTGATAGTTGCAGTTCCTTTTCGGATGCCTTTTACAACACCTTTGGATGTGACAGTTGCGATTTTTTTGTTGGATGATCTGTAAGTGACCTTCTCATCAGTATTTCTTGGTGTTGCAACGGCTTTGATGGTGAAGGTTTTTCCTCTGTTCACGGTCTTTGTTTTTGGTACACCGGTGAGTTTTGTTGTTTTGATCTTTGTGACCTTAACAGTGACAATAACTTTTTTACTTCCGGCTTTTACTGTGATCTTTGCAGTGCCGACTTTCTTTCCTGTGATAACACCCTTGGAATTTACTGCTGCGATCTTACTGTTGGAGGAACTGTATGTAATCTTATCCTTGCTTGTAACCGGCTTCAAAACAGGTTTCAGAGTTACTTTTTTTCCTTTGACTACACTGACTGTGGACTTCATGTTTGTAATCGCCTGTGTAGTGACTCTGACTGTAACCAGTATATTGGTCTTCACGCCACTATTCAATGTGATCGTCACCCATGTTGAACCGTTTTTATTTTTTGCGGTAAGTTTAAATGTGCCGTTCTTATTCACATTGGAAACGGTTACAAGGCCGGTGTCCTTCGGTGTTACACTCTTCAGATAATCGCCGTTGGCAAAATCAGATACCCGGATAGCTGTAGTAGACTGTCCATTTTTTAATGTAACCTGATCCGTATTTACACTCATATTGTAGGTCCGAGTTTCTCCCCAGTCCTGAAAACCACACCGTTCACATTTAAAATGCTGCTGGTAATCCGCTGTAAAAAATATCGGAGTTGGATTTCCTTTGCTGACAGTGTGTTTGCTTGAACCATGATTTACCCATTGCTCGTCCGTAAATTTATGTCCCAGTTCCGGAATGAGCACATCGCTGTCCTGCTGCATTTCTTCTTTTCCATCTTTATCCAAAAAATGTTTCCCGCAGGATGTACAACGATAGGTATCTTTCATTCCCGGATTCAGACACTCCGCCGGATATCCCTTTTCTAATTCCAGAATGTGCTCATTCGTCATCGGTATTATCAGCTCACTATCTTCCGTAACCTTCTCGGTTCCCTTTTCATCAAAGAACATCTGCTGACAGTAATCACAAATATAGTAACTTTTTCTTCCCTCATTTGTACAGGTTGCTTCATATCCCTCAATATATCTCATTGTATGATTCTGAGGTTCTGTCGGAATCATCAAATCTGCTTCTTCTACTATCTGAGTTCCTTCCTGATCAAGGAAATATTGATAACAATTATTGCAGTAATAATAAGCTTCCATACCTCCATATATACAATTCGGCTCATTTTTCTCATGGTATTCCATCTGATGCCCCAATGCCGGAATCATGATATCCTTCTCTGAAATCTCCGTTTCACCATTCCAGTCAGAAAAATTTTTGCCGCAGGTTTCACAATGATAATATGACTGATTGCCTGACTGTGTACAGGTTGCGCTTTTTCCTGCATAATAGGTCAGATTATGACCCAGTTTACTGATAGTCAGACCGCCCCATACTACACTTGAACCTTCTGCATTACAAAAATCCCTGCCACATACTTCGCAGTGCCAATATTGATAGTTTCCATCACTTGTACAGGTTGGCTTAGATTCTTTATGAAAGGTAAGTGGATCCTTTATGTTATGGAACGAAAAACTGTTTTCCGTAGCATATGTTTCCGCCGTAGAACCTTTATGTCCCATAATAAGAATATTCTGCTTTGTACCATCTGCATTATAACCAAATGCCTTTTTTTCTATCACTGTGGATGCATTCGCAATGTAAACACTTCTCAGATATGTACAATTAAAAAATGCATTGGTATCAACATGTGTTATATTGTCCGAAAGAATGATCTCTGTCAGACTGGTACAGTTGGAAAATGCTCCATATGGAATTTCTGTAAGATTCTTTGAAAATTTGATTCGATTTAAACCACAATTCTCAAACGCAGACTCTTCAATCGTTGTTACGCTGTCTGGTAAAGTTACTTCTCCCAAAATCGTGTCAGTGAATGCATTCTTTCCAATCTTTGTCACCCCATCTGGAAGTATGATATTTTGTAAGGAGCTACATTCCCAAAATGTACCCTTTTTTATCTCAGTTATATTCTTTGGAATATTTATTGATTGAAGATTAAAATTCCAGTTAAATGCACTTTCTCCGATATCTGTTACTGTATCTGGAAGTTCAATACTTCTAAATTTACAATAAGAAAAAGCCGCATTTCCTATCGTTTTCAGACCTTCTGGAAAATAGATCTTTAATATTTCACTATTAAAAAATGCACTGTTTCCTATACTCGTTATATCTTTTGGTAACTTAATTTCTGTTAAACCACATTGCCAAAATGCCCTATTGCCAATCTCTGTAATGCTATCCGGCAAAACAATATTCTCTAATCGTCCACATCCAAAAAACATCTCTTCGCCTATACGTTTCATGTTTTCAGGTAATTTCACACTTCTTAAATCCCAACATCCATAAAATAACCCATCACCCACATCTATTACTGTTTCTGGTAATACAAAATTTTTTAATGCACAGCCACTAAACGCATAGTTACCTATTTCCGTTATATTGTCTGATAATTTAATACTACTATCCTTTAAACTACTACATCCTCTAAATGCATTTTCTTTTATACTTGTCACGTTATCCGGAATATTAATATTTTCCAAACTACTACATCCACTAAAAACATTACTTTCTATAGTTGTTATTCCCTGAGGAATATTAATACTCTTCAAGCTACTACACTCTTCAAATGCACCATATCCTAGATTAACAATTCCATCCGGCAAAGTAATTTCTTTTAAATTACTGCATCCTGAAAATGTATAGTTTCCCAAACTTGTTAAACTTTTTGGCAATGTTACACTGGTTAAATTCTTACAACCTGCAAATACACCATTCCATGACCTATATTCAAGTAATGTAATTCCCTCTCCAATTTCTACTCTTTTAACCCTTTGATCACTAATGAATCGATCCGAAGATAGCTCTCCACTCCCCTCAATCACAAGTCGTCCATCCTCATAAAGTTCATAAGTAGCATTATTTCCATTTCCAAAACTTCCACAACTAACAACTTCCGAACTTTCGCCCGCACCGACAACTGCTGCTTCTCCGTCTGAAAAGTCGTCTTTCACATCTGCCTGTAATTCTTCTGTATCAAAATTATCTGCTTCCGCGTCCTTCTCCAGTTCTTCGGTGCTGTCCTCAAATAGTTCAAGGTTACTGGTGTCATTATCCTGCGAATCCTCTGAAGCTATTTCCGTTCCTTCTGCTTCATCTGTCTCCGCCTGGAATTCCTCAGCCGCATACACAGACACTGTCTCCACCGGAGCCGCCGCTGTTGTCAGGATCATAGCCGCAGACAGCAGCCATGCAATATTCTTTTTCTTCATAGATTTCCCCCATTTTCAAATTCACATTTATAATAAAATTATAAATTTCCCATCACATTTAATCAAGCTTTGTTTAGAATATTTTTGTCATATTTTGTCTGTTTACAGACATTTTTTAACATTTTTTCTACTATAAAAACCCGGCAGCTGCACATGTGAAAACTCTCCATGTTTCATCTGCCGGGCTTCTGTTTTTATTTTCTTTTGTATTCTTTCACTGTTATGGCTATTTTACGTACGCCTGCTTCATCGTTACTTCACCGTTATCTTACAGTTCAGTTTTTTCGCTCCGCTCTGCACGGTGATCACGGCCGTCCCTTTTCGGATTCCCTTTACAACACCTTTGGAATTTACCGTAGCGATCCTGCGATCCGAGGAACGGAAAAGAATCTTTTCGTCGCTGTAATACGGCACAGTCACTGCCTGGATCGTGTATGTTTTTCCACGAAGTATGGTTTTTGTTTTGGGCACGCCGGTCATCTTTGCGGTCCTTACTGCGGCAGTATTGTTCAGAAAACGGAACCCATTTTTCTTTGCGTAAGTCTGAGCAGTAGAACCCTTTTTTCCGGCAATGACAAAAGTTTTATTTTTTCCACTATTGAAATTATAGCCGATCGCTTCTTTTTCTATCACTGTTTTACTGTTGAGGATCGTAATCTTTTTCATTGCCAGGCAATCATAAAAAGCATGGCTTCTGATCTTTTTCACACTGGCAGGTACTGTAATATTCCCCAGTTTTCGACAATTACTGAATACACCGTTCCCGATCTCTGTAAGCTTCTTCGGCAACGACACCTTTCTGAGATCTGTACAAAAAGAAAACGCACCTTCCCCAATAACCGTAACACTGTCCGGAAAGCTTACTCCTGTCAAACCGCAATGCCGAAAGGCCGCTCTTTCTATCCTGGAAACGCCCTGTCCAAGCGTAACCTTTTTCAGCTTCATATCCGCCTCAAATAACGATTCCGGTAATATTTTCACACTTCCCGGAATGCTGACAGATTCCAGACTGTTACAGTAACTGAAAGCATATTCATCAATTTTTGTTACAGTTTTCGGTACATCCAGACTCGTAAGTTTACTCTGGTAAAAAGCATATGCACCAATGCTTTTCAGTCCATCAGGAAGCTTGATCCTGGTGATCGCAGTATCTCCAAATGCTCTTACTCCAATACTCCGCAGAGTTCCCGGCAACGTAATCCTCTTCATATTTCTGCAGCCTGAAAAGGTTCTGTCACCGATTCCCGTGATCCCAGATGCAACGGTTACTGTTTTTATCATTGCTGATCTGTATGAAAAATCATCGGTAACCTTAACCTCCCCTTTTCCCTGTATCTGCAGGTTTCCATTGGAGTACAACCGGTAAACAGCTTTGCTTCCACAGGAGCCCTTCGCAACAAGCTTTGCAGTGCTCTGCACACCTGCTGCCGATGCTTCCTGTGCATATTCAGCCGCATAACCAGTCTGTGCATGTACAGCCACAGAAGATACACAGGACCCTGTCAGGATCATTGCCGTTGATAACAGTATTGCGATTTTTTTCCCAAACATAAAAGCTCCCTCCCTGAGAATCGATCGGATATCCACGATCTTCTCCCATGCAGCAACAAAAGGACCGACATACATCCGGTCCTCATGTTCATCATTTAGAATCTGTTGGTTAATCCAACCACATACATATCTTCTTTATATTCCGGGATCTTCACAAGAAGTCCCTCTGCAGTATCCTCAGTTTCTACCTTCACTGCCGGGTCAAATGGCCTCAGCGCTCCGTGATAGCCCTTGATCAGGAATTCATTGGCGCCTTCCTTCAGATGATCTGCAAACACATTCAGATTTCCGTCTTTCTGTGTATAATGGAGCTCGATTCCACTCTCAAGCAGCTCAGATTCACGGTCACTGCAGCGTGTTCCGTAAATACCGTCATGGTTTACCTTCAGCCATGCACCCAGGATCTTCAGTCTTCTTACCTGCTCCTCCGGGATAGTTCCGTCTGCCTTCGGGCCGATGTTCAGGAGAAGATTTCCGTTATTTGCCACTGTTCCGACAAGAAGTGAGATCAGATCCGGAACAGAGATCAGCTTGTCATCGCCTTCGTTGGCATTATAACCGAAGGATAAGCCCATTCCACGGCACATCTCCCATTTCTCATTTCTGTTTACAGAACCGGCTTTATATTCCTTAGTAAGGAAATCGTGATAACGTCCGTTGAAACGGTCATTTACCACACCCTCCGGAACCTTATTGTAATAATGTGCAAAGAAATACGGCATCATCTCTTCACTCTGTGTCGGCCATCCGATATCATTCCAGAACACACTCGGTGCATAATCATCTACAAGCTCTTTCATCTGATTATAGGAATAATCTGCATATGCAAATGTCGGGCTGGCTGTTCCAAACAGATCATCATCCTCAAAAATAGGATCGTTTGCATACTGCCAGTCGATCAGTCCGGAATAATACAGGCCCATGCGGATTCCTGCGTCACGGACAGCTTCTGTCAGCTCACCGGTGATATTTCTCTTCGGTCCCATTTCTACGGAATTGAAATGTGTATATTTACTTGGGAACAGGCAGAATCCGTCATGATGCTTGGTTGTCAGAACAACATACTCCGCACCTGCTTCTTTGAAGATCTCTGCCCACTGCTTCGGATCCCAGTTTTCAGCTTTCCACATAGGAATAAAATCTTCGTATTTGAAATCTTTTCCGTATTTTTCTATATGATGCTTATATGTAGGGCCTTTTCCAATGTTCAGAGAATTGTAATACCATTCTGCATACGGATTATCCGCAAACCATTCCTTGGAATCAACCTCTCCCAGCTCCCATGTATGCGGTGCAAATGCCGGCACGGAATAAATTCCCCAATGGATAAAAATTCCAAATTTACAATCCTCATACCATTTTGGAACTGTGTGTGCATTTACAGAGTTCCAGTTTCCTGTGAATCTTACATCTCCCATAATTAAAATACCTTATCCTTTCTGTCCTTTCAAAAAGACATTATAATTTACTCGCTTCCCCCAACAGCTATTCTACTGTGATCTTCAATACCACCGGCATATCTCCCGCCTCAATAACCCCTCTTCCGCAGGAAATATCCAGTTCTTTATTTCTCGCAAATGCCGGATGCAGATCTGTTCCGAGGATCTCAATATCCCGGATCGTGGATTTCAAAAGCTTCATATCATTGCCAAGAGCTTTGATATGGATTTCTCCATCCTCCGGCCAGTGCAGAACAGTCGCATAAATATGATTGCTCTTACTTGTAAAACGGATATCCTCAGAAGTAAAGTGCTTATCATAGGTATCCGTGAAATGTCCCTCCGGAACCACCGTCGGTCCCTCTCCGAATATCTTCCAGTATCTGGTTCCGTATATCGCCTCTCCGTTTACCTTCAGCCATTTTCCCATTTCTCTCAGGATATGTGCATCCTCTTCCGGAATTGTTCCATCCGGCTTCGGTCCGATATTAAGAAGCAGTGCACCATTTTTGCTGACTACATCGATCAGATCCAGCACTACATCGGAAGGCTTCTTATAATCATTTCCAATGGTATAGCCCCAGGAGTTCTTAGCTACAGACGTATCATTCTGCCACAGATCCGGCGTGATATGGTCTAACTGACCTCTTTCCAGATCATTGACTGCGCTGCCATAAACATATGCGTCAAATTTGGCATCAATAGCTGTTTCTTTTCCCCACTGTGCAGAACAGTTGTAATAATATGCTGCAAATTTACGAAGATACGGTTTCCATGCATACTGCTGGATCCACCAGTCAAAATACACGATGGATGGCTGATATTTATCCACGATCTCGCAGGTGCGGACAAGCCAGTCCTGCATATGCTCCTCTGTCGGAGGATTGTCATAAATATCACTCATATCTCTGGTGATTCCTGCTGCCGGCCCATAAAGATCCGCATATTCCGGATCATTGACATCAGCCTCCGGGATCTGACGACCTCCATTAAAGAACCAGTAATGCTCTGCTCTGTGAGAAGAAGCACCGAGAACCATTCCCTCTTTCTCAACCTCTGTCTTCAGCTCTCCGAGAATATCTCTTTTCGGTCCCATCTCAGCAGCGTTCCAGCGACAAAGGTCACTGGCATACATCTGAAATCCATCGTGATGCTCCGCTACCGGAACTACGAATTTCGCCCCCGCCTCTTTAAATAAGGCCGCCCATTCCTTCGGATCAAACTTCTCAGCCTTAAACTGAGGAATAAAATCCTTGTAGCCGAATTTATCCAGAGTTCCGTATTTCTCTGTATGATGCAGGTTCTCCTTAGAGCCTTTCACATACATATTTCTGGGATACCATTCGTTTCCGAAAGCAGGAACACTGTAAACACCCCAGTGGATAAAAATTCCGAATTTATCTCTTGCATACCACTTCGGCGTAGGATGCTCACAGAGAGAATCCCAGGTATCCGTGTACGGTCCCTGTGCGATCACCTCATCGATCCGAGAAAGGTATTCTTCTTTTTTCATCTGTTCGTCCTCTTTCCATCTTTTATTTATATTGTATGGATGTCTCTATGTTATCATCAAACCTTTTGGTTGTATATGCCCAACAATTCACAAATAAAACGTTTCGTTTTTATATAAAACATACAACAAAAAAAAGACCTTGATGATGTTTTTGTTCCAACTTCATCAAAGTCTTTTCTTTTTTACATAATATTCTCTTCGATCACCTTTTCGATCCGTCTCTTCACTTCTTCTGCGAGCTCTGTGGTATGCATATCTTTGTATTCCTCATAATACATCGGAGGAAGGATATGCACCTGTACGGTGATCCTCTCTGTAGAGCCGGTATCAAAAGCCTTAAAGGAATCGATCAGTGCAACCGGAACGATCGGGCATTTCGTCTTGGTGGCAGTCTTGAAGCTGCCGCCCTTGAACGGCCCCGGATGATTTCCGTTTTTACTTCTGGTTCCCTCCGGAAAGATCAGATAATTACGACCAGCCCTCACTTCCCGTATTACATTGACAATGACCTGCATGGACTGCTTCAGGTCTTCCCTGTCAATGATAAAAGCCTTCATACAGGCAAAAACCTGCTTCAGAAAAGGAATCTCTCCAACTTCCTTCTTGGCAACTACCGAAAAAGGAACCGGGCATGCCCGGATGATCGCCAGCACATCAAACAGTCCCTGGTGATTCGGAAAAAACATAAATCCCTTTTCTTTTGGGATATTTTCAGCTCCATGCACATCAATATGGATATTTCCGCCTTCAATGGCATGCTCATCTACCAGTCTCAGGAATGCGTATTTCTTCTCTTCCGGATAATCATCTGTATGCGCTGCATACCAGCAAAGCTTGATCCACCAGTAAGGAACAAAGACTATATTTCTGAGCACCATCAGCAAAATCCGCTTCATTCTTACATCCTCCCGCCTCTGCTTTATCCGTTCAGTTTCCCTGCGATCTTATCCTCGTATCCCGGATTCTTTTTCAGAAAAACCTCATAAGCCTTTGTATAATCTGTATAGGTTTTCGTAGTCATAAATTTCTGATAATCCTTAGCAGCCTGCTGGCTGATCTTATCTGAAATCTCAGAAGGCGCATACAGATAATACTTTTTGTCCTGGACCTTTACAAGATAGGTACTGATACATGGATATTCCTGCTCGTTCTCCAGAACAAGATTATAGCGGATATAAACATAAGAATAATTTTTGTTTTCAGAAATGGAGCCACAGCTGTCGATATTTACATCCTTTACTCCATGGGCCTGAAAATATTTTATCGTGGAGGAAATCTCTGTTTTCGCCTCATCCGATAACTTATCCGCACTGTAACAGCCCTGCATCTTTTTATTCTTGCCTGCTGCTGCCGCTTTGATGTAGCCTTCCACAACCCCCTCCGGAGTTCTGTGGCTGATCTTTCCGCAGCCTCTGGCCGCCAGAACGATCACCAGCAGGATCAAAATGATCCCCGCCAGTGTCGCAATGTGGACAAAATTCAGTTTTTTATTAGAGTATTTCAGCTTCTTTACTGATTTTTTTCTGCGTTTTTTCTTTGTCGTCGTCATGACTTATCCTCGACCTTATTCCTCTTCACTGCCTGTGACAGCTTCCTCTGCAGAGCCTTCTTCGTTATCGCCGGTTTCTCCGTCAGCTTTTTCGGCATTTGTATCTGCTTCCGGATCTTTATCTCTTACCTTGGCGATACTTGCAACGGTTACACCCTCTGTAAGATTGATCATCTTCACACCGGAGGTGATCCTTCCAAGAACAGAGATATCTGCACACTGCAGACGGATAATGATACCCTCTGTAGTGATCATCATGATCTCGTTCTCTTCGTTGACAGCCTTGGCGCCGACAACATTTCCGGTCTTCTCGGTGATCTTGTAGCACTTCACACCCTTACCGCCACGGTTCTGGACAACGAACTCACTCATAGCTGTACGTTTGCCCATTCCGTTCTCGGAAACTACAAGCAGATAATCTCCCTGAGTGTTCAGCTGCATGGCAACAACTTCATCACCGTCAGTAAGATTCATACCTCTTACTCCCATGGACGCACGGCCTGTGCTGCGGACATCTGTTTCCTTAAAGCGGATACACTGTCCGTCCCTGGTCACAAGAATAATATCTTTGTTATTATCAGTAGCCTTAACCTCGATCAGCTCGTCATCATCACGGAGAACGATTGCTGTAAGACCTGTCTTACGGACATTCTCGTAATCCTTGATCGGAGTTTTCTTCACAAGGCCTTTCTTGGTGGCCATCATCAGATAACGACCCTCTTCATATTTACGAAGCGGGATCACAGCTGTGATCTTTTCTCCCGGTGCAAGCTGCAGAAGATTGATGATCGCAGTTCCTCTGGCTGTACGACCGGCCTCCGGGATCTCATATACCTTCAGTCTGTATACACGTCCTGTATTGGTAAAGAACATGAGATAATGGTGCGTTGTCGTCATCAGAAGCTCTTCGATATAGTCATCCTCAATCGTCTGCATACCCTTGATTCCTCTGCCGCCACGGTTCTGGCTGCGGAAGTTGTCAACGGTCATACGCTTGATATAACCAAGCTTTGTCATTGCGATCACTGTATTTTCTCTCGGGATCAGATCCTCTGTAGAGATATCATATACATCGTATCCGATGGAAGTCTTTCTGTCATCGCCGTATTTCTCTGCAATGGCAAGGATCTCCTCTCGGATCACCCGGAGAAGGAGCTTGCGGTCAGCAAGGATTGCCTGGAACTTGCGGATCTTCTCCATAAGCTCTGCATACTCAGCCTCCAGCTTCTCTCTTTCCAGACCTGTCAGTGCACGAAGACGCATATCCACGATCGCCTGTGCCTGCACATCTGTCAGCTCAAAACGGTCGATCAGCTCCTGCTTGGCAATCTGTACGTTGCGGGAACCACGGATGATGCGGATCACTTCGTCAATATTATCAAGTGCCTTCAGAAGACCCTCCAAAATATGGGCTCTCTCCTGTGCCTTATTAAGATCATACTGTGTTCTTCTGCGAACTACATTCTCCTGATGCTCCAGATAGTACTCCAACATCTCTTTCAGATTCAGAACCTTCGGTTCCATACTTCCATGATTTGGAACAAGAGAAAGCATGATCACACCAAAAGTATCCTGCAGCTGTGTATGCTTGTAAAGCAGATTCAGGATCACGTTGGCATTGGCATCCTTACGAAGATCAATACAGATTCGCATACCCTCACGACTGGAATGGTCGTTCAGGTCTGTGATCCCGTCGATCTTTTTGTCACGGACAAGCTCTGCGATCTTCTCGATCAGACGTGCCTTGTTTACAAGGTACGGGAGCTCGGTAACTACGATACGGGATTTACCGTTTGGCAAAGTCTCGATATTCGTCACCGCACGGACACGGATCTTGCCACGTCCGGTACGGTAAGCTTCCTCGATCCCTCTCGTTCCGAGGATGGTCGCTCCTGTAGGGAAATCCGGTCCCTTTACGATCTCAAGAAGCTCCTCCATAGCTGTTTCTCTGTCTTCTTCTACAATGTTGTCAATGATCTTAACAACTGCATTGATAGTTTCACGAAGGTTATGCGGCGGAATATTGGTTGCCATACCTACCGCAATACCTGTAGTACCGTTTACCAAAAGGTTCGGAAAACGTGCCGGAAGCACAACCGGCTCACGCTCTGTCTCATCAAAGTTCGGCTGAAAATCAACCGTATCCTTGTTGATGTCAGCAAGCATCTCCATGGATATCTTGCTGAGACGTGCCTCTGTATATCGCATGGCAGCCGCACCGTCACCATCCACGGAACCAAAGTTTCCATGCCCGTCAACCAGCGGATATCTTGTGGACCATTCCTGAGCCATATTGACCAGCGCACCATAGATGGAGCTGTCACCGTGCGGATGATATTTACCCATGGTATCACCGACAATACGCGCACATTTTCTGTGTGGCTTGTCAGGACCATTATTCAGCTCGATCATGGAGTACAGAACTCGGCGCTGTACCGGCTTCAGACCGTCTCTTACATCAGGCAAGGCTCGTGAGGCGATAACACTCATGGCATAGTCGATGTAAGATTCCTTCATCGTTTTTTCCAGATCCACTTCGTGGACTTTGTCAAAAATATTATCTTCCATTCTTCTTTATTCTCCTAGATATCAAGATTCTTAACGAATCTTGCATTTTCTTCGATAAATTCACGTCTTGGCTCTACCTTGTCTCCCATAAGAGTGGTAAATGTCAGATCGATCTCAGATGTGGCAGCTTCGTCCATGGTCACACGGAGAAGGATTCTCTTCTCAGGGTCCATAGTAGTCTCCCAGAGCTGCTCGGCATCCATCTCACCCAGACCTTTATAACGCTGGATCTTATTGTTTCCGTCACGTCCGATCTCGGTAAGGATATTGTTCAGCTCATCATCGTCATATGCATACCATACCTTTTTGTTCTTCTCCACTTTATAGAGAGGAGGCTGCGCCAGGTATACATATCCCTGCTTAATCAGCTCCGGCATGAAACGATACAGGAAGGTCAGAAGCAGTGTTGCGATATGCGCACCGTCAACATCGGCATCGGTCATAATGATGATCTTGTGATAACGAAGCTTGGAAATATCAAAATCCTCATGGATTCCGGTTCCGAAGGCAGTGATCATTGCCTTGATCTCTTTGTTTCCGTAAATCTTATCCAGACGTGCCTTCTCAACATTCAGGATCTTACCACGCAGTGGAAGGATTGCCTGTGTGGCACGGTTTCTCGCTGTCTTGGCAGAACCGCCCGCGGAATCTCCCTCTACGATATAGATCTCACAGTTCTCCGGATTCTTGTCAGAACAGTCTGCAAGCTTTCCCGGAAGAGACATGCTGTCCAGTGCGGATTTTCTTCTTGTAAGGTCACGTGCCTTTCTGGCTGCCTCTCTGGCTCTCTGTGCAAGAACAGATTTCTCAACGGTAGCCTTGGCAACTGCAGGATTCTGCTCCAGGAAAATCTCCAGCTGTTTACTTACAACACTGTCTACCGCACCTCTTGCCTCACTGTTTCCAAGCTTCTGCTTGGTCTGACCCTCAAACTGCGGATTCTCGATCTTAACACTGACGATCGCAGTCAGGCCCTCACGGATATCATCACCGCTTAAGTTCGGCTCACTGTCCTTGAGAAGCTTGTTCTTACGTGCATAATCATTAAATGTATTGGTGATCGCATTACGGAAACCGGTAATATGTGTACCACCCTCCGGTGTATTGATATTGTTTACAAAGCCATAGGTGTTCTCTGTATAGGAGTCATTATGCTGCAGCGCAACCTCTACAGACACGCCGTCCTTCTCACCCTCACAGTAAATGATCTCCGGGTAAAGAGCCTCCTTGCTTCTATTCAGATAACTTACAAACTCACGGATACCACCCTCATAGTGGAATACCTTCTCGCGCTCCTGTCCCTCTCTCTTATCCTCCAGAACGATACGAAGACCCTTAGTCAGGAAAGCCATCTCACGAAGTCTCTGTTTCAGGATATCATAATCATAAACAGTCTCCTCAAAGATCTCCTTGTCCGGAAGGAAATAAACCTTCGTACCGGAAAGCCCCGGATCACAGTCACCTACCACCTTCAGCGGGTACATAGTTTTGCCACGCTCATATCTCTGTTTGTATTCCTTACCCTCTCGGTAGATGGTAACCTCCAGCCATTCGGAAAGTGCATTTACAACAGATGCACCAACACCGTGAAGACCACCGGAGACCTTATATCCTCCACCGCCGAACTTACCGCCTGCGTGAAGAATGGTAAATACAACCTCAACTGCCGGAATACCAGCCTTATGATTGATACCAACCGGAATACCACGACCATTATCTGTAACTGTAATGGAATTATCCGGATTGATATCTACATGGATCTCCGTACAAAAACCAGCCAGTGCTTCATCGACTGCGTTATCCACGATCTCATATACGAGATGATGAAGTCCACGGCTGGAGGTACTTCCGATATACATTCCAGGCCTCTTACGTACGGCTTCCAGTCCTTCCAGGATCTGGATCTGATCCGCGCCGTATTCTGTATTCTCTGCGCCCATGTCATTCCTCCTGTTCTTGTCGTCCGGACGTGTTTGAAAATTCATTTCTGCAGAACCATAGCAGCTTCAGAAATCATTACATCAAATCCTGAACAAGATAAACTGATCTTTTAATTTCAGGAAATACTGTATTTTCATTTTGCAGAAAGCAATTCTCAAACCCGCTCCGGAAGTGTCATTTATACCTGTAAAATAAATATTTTTTACATACGAATACAGAGTTTATTATAGCACAAAAAAGCCTGTATTTCCACGCAAAATCATAGGAAATACAGGCAAAAAAGTATCTTATTAAATGCAATCCCAAAACACAGCACAATATGCTCTTAAAACATATGGAATATTCAGCTACTCCAGTAAAAGCCCAAATTCTTTTAACAATTTCTTCTGGTATTCCGGATCTGATGCCGATTTTATAATATCAGACGTCCTGCCAAGCTCAGCAAGGCAGAGGATCAAACTGTTAATACTATGTTCTCCCTGCTGCATCCCCTGCTGTATCCCCTGTTGCATCCCCTGCTGTATCCCCTGTTGCATCCCCTGCTGCATTCCCTGCTGCATCCCATCCTTTATTCCATCCTGCATTCCAATTCCATAACCTTCATCATAGCCAGCCTGTAAACTTTTTCTTATCTTTTCCTCGATCTGATCCTGTATGATCCGATTTAATGCTTCACACATACAATCCGCCTCCCTGAATTTTTCTTCATTAGCCCTTACGATCATCTGCATGACTGATTCGTACAAAGGATTTTTCTGCTTTTCTCTGTATTCATTGAGAAGTCGTTTCATATCTTCCTTATCTTTTATTCTATCAGTCAGACTTCTCAGCCACAGATTTTTCTTCTTCGACAACTGTTCCGTTACAATAACCTGGATTGGGATCTTAGATCCTGTTACGTAATAAATTCCTTCTTCTATCTTTTTTATCCGGCATTTCCAAAACTCCCTCAAATGCCGAAGCATCTTCCGGGGATATGCCCTGCTTACCAAAGAGATCGTAATCTGCTCAATTGGGATTTCATCCTCAGTTACCGTATCCGCTTTATAAAAAAATGCATATCCACACACCTTATAAAAATCATTGATGCTTATATAATCCGTCGGACTCTTATATTCAATGATATTATATTTTCGGAAGATCCTTCCTATGTTTTTATTAATGGGGATATCTGATTTCTTTTTGATCACAAGCGCATCGATCTCCATTGGTTTCGTCCCAAGCTGATGCTCATTCTCAAAAATCAGATTCTCCCTTTCTGCCTCCAGTTCTATCTGGATATCAGCAAAAAATGCAGGATGCCACTGCCGAAGATTAGAGCTGTTTGTTCTGTTTTTGTTTACGATCATACACGACTCCTCTGTTTTGATCTCAAGGAGCCTCATCTGAAAACTCCTGCTGAAAAATGGAAAAAAGCATGAATTTTCTGAGATGACAGGCAATCTGCCTGATATATGAAATGTAATAGAAAAATAAGATTATTTTTAGAAAATATGCTTTTACAGCATTTCCATAGAATCCCGGAACTGCTTTTTATTTTTGATAAGATCAGCTTACCACAATATGGTCTATACTGCAAGCAAATCATTTCGACAAAATCCGCACAGTACTTTTTATATTACTGTTCACTCCGTTCTCAGCAACACGCTTCGCGATGCCGGTGAACAGTAACCTTTTTATTACTACAAAAAAAGCCACATACGCTCCCAAAAAAATCCTTGGTCACAGTATGCAGCTTATTCAATCATCCACGATCACGTTACCTACGATCCGTACCACAATTACACCTGATCATTCAGCAGAACCTTCTCCATCCAGAAGCGCCTTATAAATATCCCGCTTGGAAACACCACGATCCTTGGCAGCAAGCTTCATGGCATCCTTCCTGGAATTCCCCTGCTGCTCATACATCGCCACATGCTCCGCAATGGAAATCTCCTCCCAGGAAGCACGTTTCTCCGCCTCCATCTCACTGCGGCTCCTGCCCTCGATCACAAGAACACACTCACCCAGCGGCTTCTCATCTTTATAAAAATCCATCAGATCATCGATCGTAGTCCGGAATGCCGTCTCATGCTTCTTGGTCAGCTCTCTGCAAAGAGTCATCCGGCGGTTGCCAAGCGCCTCTCTGAGCTCACCAAGAGTCCGTACAAGTCTGTGAGGTGCCTCATACAGGATAATAGTCCTGGTTTCACAGGAAAGCTCCTCCAGGATCGTTTTTCGTTCTTTCTTATCCGCCGGAAGAAAAGCCTCGAAAGCAAAACGCCTGGTATGCAGGCCTGACAAAGTCAGAGCAGTGATGCAGGCAGCAGGACCCGGAAGTGAAGTCACTTCAATTCCGGCTTCATAGCACATGGCGGCAAGCTCCTCCCCGGGGTCTGAGATACCCGGAGTACCTGCATCTGTGATCAACGCAATGTTTGTACCCGCCAGCAGCTTTTCCACAAGGACATGGCCCTTATCGATCTTATTGTATTCGTGGTAGCTGGTCATGGGGGTTTTTATATCAAAATGATTTAGAAGTTTTATGCTGTTGCGGGTATCCTCCGCAGCGATTAAGTCCACTTCCCGAAGGGTTCTTAGTACTCGAAGGGTGATGTCTTCGAGGTTTCCTATGGGGGTGGCACATAAGTATAGTTTTCCGTTTTGTTTCATATTTGCCTCTTTTCTCGCTTGACCGCGGGGAGTTGTTTTGCTTGACCGCGGGGGATGTTCCGCTTAACCGCGGGGTTTGTTTAAGTTTGGGAACTTTGAAAACCGCAAAGGGGCCGCAAAGCCGCGCCCCCTCTGCACACCCCTTGGGCTTTTTTTAAGTAGTGCAAGGGATTCGCTGTTCTTATTTGTTGACTTGTGTCTGTATGCTTCGGTATTCAGCGCGCTACGCTGTGCCGATGTTGTTTTATTTCTTCACTTTCTCTGTGGTTCACTTCCGGCAAGGCGTCTGTATGCTTCGCTACTCAGCGCGCTACGCTGTGCCGATGTTGTTTTATTTCTTCACTTTCTCAGTGATTCACTTCCGGCAAGGTCCCTGTATTCTTCGATATTCAGCGCGCTACGCGCTGCGATCTCTCGCTTTGAATCTCAGGCGAGGGGAGGCAGGCTGCTGGTGGTGACGTTAGCGGAGCCCCCGTCAGCGAGGTGAGGATAGCTGCTGCCACCGAGCGCACTGTTTGAGCGAAGCGAGTTTGCGCGAATGGCAGCAAACCGGCGCCGCAGCCGAGCAGGGGGCGCAGCGTGTCACCACCAGCAGCCTGCCTCCCCTCGCCGTCCCTTCACCAACCGAAGTACCACAGCCACCACTACCACCCAGCCATCCAGCGCAGCGCCGATGGCCCAAAACCTCCCGAGCAGCCACCCCAATCTCTCACAACCAGGCAACCACCCTAAGCCACAACATTCACACCATCCGATACAACTCCAAAACATCCTCCGTATAAACCCCAGGCCGCTCATAAACCACCAGCGGCCGCTCAACCCGGATCCTGGAATTCCCGCCTTTACAAGCCTCGATCAACACCATATTCGGCTCCTTATCAATAAAAGGATACACCAGCTGCATCCTCTTAGGCTCCAGCTTATACTTCGTCAAAGTCGCCATCAGCTCCACCAGCCGAAACGGCCTGTGCACCAGAAAAAAACGCCCCCTGTCCTTCAGGACCCGGGCAGCCTGACAAGCCACATCATCAAACGAACACAAAATCTCATGCCTCGCGATCGCCTTCGGAAGATGCGGATTCGTCAACCCATGCTGCCCGATCATATACGGCGGATTACACGTCACCACATCAAAAGAAGCCGCCCCAAAAATCCCGGCAGCCTCCCTGATATCACCCTCAACGATCCGAACCCTGTCCTCAAGACCATTATACCTCACACTACGGTCAGCCATCTCCGCACACTCATGCTGGATCTCCAGCCCCGTGAAATGCTCCCCATCCGTACGATCAGAAAGCAAGATCGGAATGATCCCCGTACCGGTCCCCATATCCAGAGCAACCTCACCCCTCTTCACCCGGGCAAAGCCAGACAACAGAACCGCATCCATCCCAAAGCAAAACTTCTTCGGATCCTGAATCACAAACAACCCATTCTGAAGATCATCCACACGCTCACCGCAATAAACCAGATCACTTCTCATTCGGCTTCGAATCTCCCTTTTTAACCTCTTTCTCCTCGTGGTCAGCAGAACCACCCTTACCCTTTTTTCTCTTAGGGCGGAACCTCAGATCACGGACCGGAAACTCCTGGATCTCCTTCTCGTCATTCACCTCAACCACGATCTTAACCATCTGCCGGAGAACATTCACACTCTGGACCGTACCCGAAACACCCTGCGGCGTCGTTACCATATCACCGATACCCGGAAGATTCCGGTTCAGCTCCTCATAAGTCTCCTGCTCATTCTTCAGACAGCACATCAGACGACCACAGACACCAGAAATCTTCGTCTGGTTCAGAGAAAGATTCTGCTCCTTCGCCATCTTGATGGAAACCGGCGCAAACTCCGAAAGATACGTATGACAGCAAAGCGTCCTTCCACAGATACCAATACCGCCAAGGATCTTCGTCTCATCACGGACACCGATCTGACGAAGCTCGATCCTGGTCTTAAACACAGACGCCAGATCCTTAACCAGCTGCCGGAAATCAATACGGCCATCCGCTGTAAAATAAAACAGCACCTTGTTATTATCAAAGGTATACTCCGCATCGATCAGCTTCATCTCAAGCCCATGCTCACGGATCTTCTTCTTACAGATCTTAAAAGCCTCTTTCTCCTTCTGGCGGTTCTCAGCCTCATGCTCCTCGTCCTCCTTCGTTGCAACACGGAGAACCTCCTTCAGCGGATGGACCACCTCGTCCTCCTTCACGCTGCGCGGCTCCAGGACAACACGGCCATACTCCACACCACGGGCAGTCTCCACGATCACATGATCGCCGACCTTTACCTTATAATTCTTAGGATTAAAATAATAAATCTTACCAACGTTACGAAATCTGACTCCAACTACCTTTTCCATTCTATTTCTCCCTAATTGTCAGGAACAGGAGCTCCAGGGCAAGTTCGAGATTAACATTGGCACGGAGACGCACCTTCGTCTTCTCCAGTGCCTCAAGGATTTTTTCGATATTCTCATAAGAACGCTCGCTGGCCTGCTCTCTGATAAAATTAATCTCCTGTTTAAAAACCAGGTTGTCAATTTCCCTTGTTGCCTTAAACATCAGAACATCGCGGAACCAGAACTGGAAAATATCCAGATAATCATTGATATTATTCTTATCAGCAGTCAAAGTCTTGATCGCCTCTGTCAGCTCATAAACCTCCATGGAATTGGCATATTTCAAAATCTTCAGGGCATTGGCAGTCATATCTGCAAACTCCTGAGAAGTCGCAGCCTCCTTCGCCTTGCCGATACTGCCCTGCGCATAAGACGCATCGATCTCAGCCTGATAATCCGGCACCTGAAGATGCTCCATCAGATATTCCTTCACAAGACTGTCATCCACCACCTTCAGATCTAGACGCACACATCTGGAACGGATCGTAGGAAGAAGACTGTCGATATTGCTTGTCAGCAGCATGATCACCGCATATTCCGGCGGTTCCTCGATAGTTTTCAAAATGGCATTCTGCGCCTGCACCGTCATCATCTCCGCATCCGGAATGATATAGATCTTATACGGACTGCAGTACGGCTTGATATCCACATCACGCACAACCTGGTCACGCACCTCGTCAATGCTGATGCTTCCAGGTTTCTCATGAGTTACTGTAATGATATCCGGATGATTCTTGCCGATCACCTTCTTACAGGAATCACAAGTCATACACGGTTCAGACTCTCCCGATTCACACTGCAGCGCTGCCGCAAAAGTCCCCGCAAGAAGCTTCTTGCCGGATCCCGGTTCCCCTGTAAAAATATAAGAGTGGGATACCTTCCCTGTCTCTATCGCATTCTTCAAATGCCTGATTATATCGTCATGGCCGATGATGTCATGAAATCCTGCCATAAGAATCACCTCTTTCTGCCTTTTGTGTCCTCCGTTATACCCGGCGGACATCTTTCAACTAATTATAACATAATCTTCTGTATAAAAAAAACTATTTTTCCTTATTGCACAGATTTTATATAATTTACGATCTCCTTCACACATTCATCCAGATTATGATTCTCAAAACGCTTCCATATACCTGCTTTAAGAATATTTTCCTCGGAAAAATCATTCTGATCTGCCAGAAAACGCCTGCACATCTCCTCGTACTTCGGCACCTCCTGAGTCTTCTCCCTGGCAAGCGCACGCTCCAGACGCTCTCCGTCTTCCACCTCTATATAAATAGGCCACATCACTTCATTGCCGTAATACTCCCGGAGCCTCACAAAAGACTCCAGTGTACCGATCCCCAGATAGCTGTCATTTCCCACAGACACCTGCCCGTCATCCGCAGTAAAATATGTCCACGGCCCGTAAACCGTCTGATAAGTACGCGCCTCGATCAGCTTCCCGTTTCTTCGGAACTCCTTCAGTTTATTCTCATCTGCAAAAAAATATTCTCTTCCGTTCTCCTCTCCATCCCGGATCGGACGGGTGGTATAGATCACAAGCCGCTTAAGCCCCAGCTCCTGATCCCCCTCCAGCTGTCTGTAAATACTGTCCTTACCGGAAGAGCTTTTTCCCATAATGTAAAAAATCTTTCCCATATGTCTCCTCTGCTGCATATGCATTACTATACACGCTCTGCTCCGTAATACACAGAGCAGTCTGCTGCCACGCACCTCACATATCATTTCTCACAACACACACCGTCTCACTGGTCTGGTCGCTCAGGCCCTGGACCTCAAAGCCCTGTTCCAGGTATCTTCTCACATTTTTTACGAAATGTCCAGAAATCTGTTCCCCCGGAACGATCAGCGGGATCCCCGGCGGATAAAGATACGCAAACTCCCCGGACGTCCGTCCGATACACTCATCCAGCGGACACCGCTCACTCTCCGCATCCATAGCCTGGGATATCCGCATGACCTGCTTCATTTTTCCGTTTTTCAAGGGTGCCCTCTCCACAGCCTCTTCTCTGTATTTTAACGATTCACGACGGTCGATCTCTTCAATAGCATCACAAAGCCGCTCAAAACCCTCCGCAGTATCACCCACAGCCGCCAGCGCCAGCACATAATTCTCCGCCTCCATCTCCATTTCCAGATGAAACTCCCTCCGGAGGATCTGATGCAGCTCCCGGCCGTTCAGCGAACTGTTCACAGTAGAAAGCAATATCTTGGATCTGTCAAAATCAAAAACTCTCTGGCACTCACAGGCCTGCGGCGTTACCAGCCGGATATACTTACACTCGGAAAGACGCCTGCGTGCTTTTTCCAGATTCTCCGTAAACACACGGAACATCTCATCCCCCTCACGCTCCAGCTTATCCATGCACGCATCAATGCTGCTCATAAGAATATAAGAAGGACTGCTGCTCTGATAGATTCCCAGAAAACGCTTCAGTTTTTCCCGGCTCACACGATCACTGCACAGGTGGATCACCCCCGTCTGGGTCAGACAGGGCAGCGTCTTATGCACACTGTTGATCACCACATCCGCACCAAGCTGCGCCGCAGACACTGGAAAATAATCCGAAAACCGAAAATGCGCCCCGTGAGCCTCATCAACGATCAACGGCACACCATAGTGATGCGCGATCTCCGCAATCCTCGCCACATCCGACACGATCCCGTCATAAGTCGGCGAAGTGATCAGCACCGCCTGGATCTCCGGATTTTCCGCCAGATACATTTCCACACGGCCGGGTGAAATCCCTCCGTTTATCCCCAATTTCGGATCCTCATGTGGATAAATATACGTGGCACTCAGCTCCCGCAGATAAATCGCATGGTAAACCGCCTTATGGCAGTTCCTCGCCACCAGGATCTGTCCCCCCTTATCCACAGCCGCAGACACCGCCGCCAGGATCGCCCCGGAGCTTCCATTAATACTGTAAAAACTCTCCGGCACACCATAAAGCCGTGCGACATCCTCCTGAGCCCTTTTCAGAATATCCTCAGCATGATGCAGGTTATCAAATCCGTCAATCTCCGTAATATCCCTCTCCACCGGAAAATCCCCCTCCACAGCCAGCGGATTCCTCTTATGCCCCGGCATATGAAACGGATAAAAATCACTCTTACCATACGCTTCCAGTTTCTTATATAATCTGTCTTCCATAGTTCGTCCTTTTCATCTTAAAAACAAGGAGGGGCTATCACCAGACGATATTCCCCTCCATTTTTATCACATCTCAGCAAAATCGATCCTCAGATCCTCATAGATCCCCACCTTGATCGAATCCTGAAATGTATACTGCTCCGTATCCTCATTTTCAAAATCATACACCATTACCAGCTTCTTCACAGGATCCACGATCCAGTACTCTCTCACACCGGCAGTCCTGTATTTAAACAGCTTGGTATAATAATCCATACGCCTGCTCGCCGGAGAAACGATCTCGATGATCCAGTCCGGAGCCCCCTTACATCCCCTGTCATCCAACTTATCCGGATCACAGATAACAGAAACATCCGGTTCCACATAAGTATTCGTCTTCTCATCCAGATACACAGCAAACGGTGCGGCAAACACCTCACATTTCCCCTTATTAGCCTCTATATAGTTACCTATCTTTCTGGACAAGATACTTGAGATCCTCTGATGCATCGTATTCGGCGGCGCCATATAATAAATATGTCCATCGATCAGTTCCGCTCTTTCACCCTCCGGCAAAGCATAAATATCCTCTATCGTATAAATTCTTTCCCTCGACAGCGGCATATCTCCACTCCTCTCAAAAGCACCCGGCAGATCATACACCATCATTCCGATCTGCACTCATACACCTGCAGCAGCCCCATCCGAAGCCTTTCCCGAAGGCTCACACCTTAAACCGGTACCCCACACCCCAGATCGTCTCAATATACTGCGGCTTGGCCGTATTAAACTCGATCTTTTCACGGATCTTCTTGATATGCACCGTAACCGTAGCGATATCACCCACAGACTCCATATCCCAGATCTCCCGGAAAAGCTCCTCCTTTGTAAAAACCCTGTTCGGATTCTCAGCCAGAAAAGTCAAAAGATCAAACTCCTTGGTAGTAAACGTAGTCTCCTCACCATTGACCCACACACGCCTGGCCGTCTTATCGATCTTAATACCACGGATCTCGATCACATCATTCTTATGCACATTGGAACCAACCAGCCGGTTATAACGCTCCATATGCGCCTTCACACGTGCAACCAGCTCACTTGGGCTGAACGGCTTGGTCATATAATCATCCGCACCAAGACCCAGTCCGCGGATCTTATCGATATCATCCTTCTTGGCAGAAACCATAATGATCGGCGTATTCTTCTCCTCACGGACCTGCCGGCAGATATCGAAGCCATCCACCTCCGGAAGCATCAGATCCAGGATGATCAGATCAAACTCCTCCTTCATGGCACGTACAAGCCCCGTATCACCACGGTTCTCGATCTCCACCTCAAAACCCGAAAGCTCCAGGTAATCCTTCTCCAGATCCGCGATCGCTTCCTCATCCTCTATGATCAAAATCCTACTCATTCATCGGTACCTCCTGATATTTTCTGAGAACAAAATACATGATCGTTCCGATTCCCAGCCGGCTTGTGGCCCAGACCTTTCCACCATGATCCTCCATGATCTTCTTTACGATGGAAAGTCCGATACCGCTTCCTCCCTTGGAAGAATTCCTGGAAACATCGGTACGGTAAAAACGGTCAAAAATATACGGCAGATCCTTGGCGGCAATACCCTTGCCGTTATCCTCGATCTCCACCTGGATAAAATCACCCACATCCTTCACCCGGAGCTGGATGATCCCCCTTGGCTTCTCCATATACTTAATGGCATTACTCACAATATTATGGATCACTCGGCGGATCTGCTCACCATCCGCAATAACCTGCACACCCTTCTCCACATAATTGGCATACACAAGCTCGATCCCCCTGGTCTCCATCTCAAGCCCAAGCTCCTCCGCACAATCCGAAAAATAATCCTCCACATTCAGCTTGCTGAACGTATACGGAATACGGTTGGTATCAATCTTGGAATAAAAAGTCAGCTCATTGATCAGATGATCCATCTCATTGGTCTTATTATAAATGGTACGCACATACCGGTCCATCTTCTCCGGCGTATCCGCCACACCATCCATGATTCCCTCCACATAACCCTTCACCGCAGTGATCGGCGTCTTCAGATCATGGGAAATATTGCTGATCAGCTCCTTATTCTCCTTATCCATCAGGATCTTCTCTTCCGTGGACTCCTTCAGACGCTTACGCATCTCCTCAAAATCCTGGCAAAGCTGGGAAAATTCATCATTCCCCTCAACCTCCAGCACAAAATCCAGATTCCCCTCCTTGATGTTCTTGGTAGCCTTCTTAAGCTTCACCAGCGGAACCGCAATGCTCCTGTAGATCCACAGCCCCACGGACAAAGCAGTAAAAACAAGGATGATCGTTGCGGTCAGGATCATATCCTTGGCCATCAGCTTCACCTGGCTGCTGGAAGACTGCGGCAGCGAAATATCATAGACCATCTGGCTGGAATCCGAAGCCTGGCTGCTGCTCTCCTGCACATGCTTCGCCTGCGTCTGGCTGAACCCGTACAGACTTGCGGAAAAAAGAAGCAGCGGCAGCAGGATGATCGCAACGAAGCCCACAATAATACGTGTTTTTAACTTCATCTGTATCTCCGTCCTTTATAAATTCACACATTCACATACACGTATTATAACATAAACTATATTCCCTATCTCTAAATTTTCTATAAAAAACCCCATCTTCCAGCATCAGTATTATTCCATTTTGTTCTAAACTATGCTATCATATTTTTGTTGTCCACCCGATACCCGGCAACGGGAGGAGGTGAGTTCTTTTGGAAATTATTATCTCTTTTCTTGTTTCCTGCATGGCAAACATAACTGCCTATTACGTTTGCAAATGGCTAGACGGCAACAAGTAGGACAACGCTAACCTAGTGGTTTCTTGTCCACTATAAAAAATTAGAAGAAGCCCCCGGTATTGGCACTACCGGGGGCTTCACTCTTTGTTCTTTTGGAACTATTACTATCTCTTTTGCCTAATGGCATTATATCATATGCAGTTCTTAAAATCAATATTCCTGCCAAAAGGATATATAAATATTTTTTTTGACTCTCTTACAGATACTTCTTCAGAGTCTCAACCTTGTCCAGATGCTCCCATGGAAGATCAACATCTGTACGGCCGAAATGACCATAAGCAGCAGTCTGCTTGTAGATCGGACGGCGAAGGTCAAGCATCTTGATGATACCAGCCGGACGAAGATCAAAATTCTCACGAACGATCTCAACAAGTCTGGTCTCAGAAAGCTTACCTGTTCCGAAGGTATTCACACTGACAGAAGTCGGATGAGCAACACCGATCGCATAGGAAAGCTGGATCTCACACTTGTCAGCAAGACCAGCTGCAACAATATTCTTTGCAACATAACGTGCAGCATAAGCAGCAGAACGGTCAACCTTTGTGCAGTCCTTACCGGAGAAAGCACCGCCGCCGTGACGTCCTGTTCCGCCGTAGGTATCAACGATGATCTTACGTCCTGTCAGACCACTGTCACCGTGAGGTCCGCCGATAACAAAACGACCTGTCGGATTGATGAAATACTTAGTATCAGCATCAACCATATCAGCCGGAATGATCGCATCAAAAACATACTTCTTAATATCCTCATGGATCTGCTCCTGAGTAACATCCGGATCATGCTGTGTAGAGCATACGACAGCATCGATTCTCTTCGGCTTGCCGGCCTCATCATACTCAACAGTAACCTGAGTCTTTCCATCCGGTCTTAAATATTTCAGAGTGCCGTCCTTACGAACCTTTGTCAGCTGCTGAGCAAGCTTGTGAGCCATGTTGATGGCATATGGCATATACTCCTCAGTCTCATTGGAAGCATAACCAAACTGAAGACCCTGGTCACCGGCACCGATGGAATCCAGCTCGTCCTCATTCATATCGTCCTCTTTCTGCTCAAGAGCCTTGTCAACACCCATAGCGATATCTGTGGACTGCTTGTCAAGTGATGTGATAACCGCACAGGTATCTGCGTCAAAACCATAATCCGCATTGTCATATCCGATCTCACGGATAGTATCACGAACGATCTTCTGGATATCAACATTAGCCTTGGTTGTGATCTCACCCATAACAAGTACAAGACCTGTTGTAGTAGCAGTCTCGCAGGCAACACGGCTCATCGGATCCTGTGCCATCATAGCATCAAGGATCGCATCAGAAATAGAGTCGCAGACCTTGTCAGGATGACCCTCAGTTACAGATTCAGACGTAAATAAAATTTTCTCCATGATCTTCTCCTTTTGTAATAAAACAATGGTTATATACATAAAAAACAGCCCGTACAATCCGGACTGTTTAAGTTCTGTAAACAATCCTCTTATTGTTCGATTGCTCGCTCAGGTTGGCACCTTCCTGGATTCTCCGGGGTTGCCGTGGCTTCACAGATCCTTTGTATCTCCACCACTCTGAATAAAAGGCTATCTTTTATGAAATTTACTGCAACACATACAATATACTTATCATACCAAAATGTCAAGAGCAATTTTTGATAAAAAATATCACCCGTTACTTTTTGAACCGGTATTTTCCCTTTCCATAGCCAGGGACTGTTCCAATAACATCTGCATGTACCAATTTGGAAAGAAACTTTGAAGCACCGGAATCCTTCAGTCCGATCAGTTCTTTAACCACAGTCTTATTAAAAATCCTGTCATACCCGACCACCTCAAACAATCTGAGAATATGCCCTGTAGTTTTTGCAGAAAAAGCTATCCCCTTTTCCAAAAAAAGCTTCTCTATCTCTGCATTCGGACCGCCCATATATCCGCTTTCACATCCAACCTCTGCTTTTCCATCTCCAATATCTACTTTTCCATCCTCAATATCTACTTTTTCATCCCCAATATCTACTTTCTCATCCCCAATATCCACTTTTTCATCCTCAATATCCACTTTTCCAGTATTCAGTACTCCACTGATATGCAGATTTCGATTATGAAGCTCATTTCTCTCGCCCAAAAGCAGATTTCTCAGAAAAGCTTCCAGATATTCTGTTGTCTCATAGATCCCTTTCTGCAGATTCGTATAATTGGCACGAACAAGCGCATTTCGGAAATACCATGCATTCTCCGCAAAAATATCATTAGTTGCCGTAAAACCAAGCATTCGCAGATACTTGATAAAAAATACTGCCGTGGTTCTCGTATTTCCCTCTTCAAAAATATGGATCTGCCACAATCTTGAAATAAAAACAGCAAGATGATGAATGATCTCCTCCATGGAAAGCCCCTTATAGCTGAACGCCTTCTCCTGAGAAAAATCATATTCCAGCGTGGCTATCAGTTCTGAAGCACTGCCATACATAACCGTTGCACCATCCAGCACCCATTCCTTTTTCGTAATATTATAATCTCTGATCTTCCCTGCATGACTGTAAATCCCCATAAAAAGCTTTCTGTGGATTGAAATATATTCATTAGGTGAAAATGAAAATGCTGTCTCAGAAAGCAGTCCTGCGATCCGCGAAGATACCTTATCTGCTTCCTCCGTCCGTTCCTCATCAGAAAAATGTGCCGGACGTTCTTCATAGTAACTGTTGATAAGCTCCTGCGCTTCTCTCATTGTGATCTTACCTTCGATATTCTGAATAGCAGTATCGATCAGATATTCCGATGTTTTAAGACCATCAACAGCCTGAAGACCGATTGCAGTACTCCACGCATACCCCTTATTTGCCTTATCCGGTTCCGATTCTTTCAGATACTCTTCAAACGGGTCCCTTTTCATATCATCCACCTCTCTTACATTATCACTCACTATCAGTTCTGCGATTTGCATAAAAAAAATTATTAACCATTATAACATTTTACAGTCCCAACAGAACGTAAATATTCCAAAAAAAGAACCGGGCATCCACATCGCCCGGTTCTTCCATCGATCATCCTTCAGAACGATCCGTTATTTATTTTTCTTCTTTCTCTTAACTCCATAAGCTGCACCACCGCCAACAATGATCGCTGCTGCAAGGATTCCAACCCATACGCCGATCGGTGTATCATCGCCGGTCTTTACAGAACGTCTTGCTGTACCGCTGGTATCGTTCGGAGCAGTTCCGCCCGCTGTGCCGTTATTCGGGATCGGAGTGATCCGATCATTTCCACCATGAGTTGCTCCAGGTGTAGCAGTCGGAATCGGTGTCGGCTCGGAAGAAAGACTGTTGGTGATCTCCTTTGTTACAGTATATCGGTTATCATTATTCAGTGTAACCTCACCCTGACCGGTAACTGTATACTTAAAGGTATCATCATCAACCGGATTTCCATCCTTATCCGTCTCCAGAACAGTATAAGTAACACTGTTGATCTCCTGATCTGTTGGAAGCTCCATTGTTACCTGAACACTACCATTCTGTTTCAGAGTCACTACCTTCTCAAGCGTCAGCTCACCGTTACTCTCAGTGGAGAACACACCTGCATAGAACGTATCATCCACAGAAGAAGCAACACCATCGATCATCACATTCTTCTTAATGTTGATATATCCGTTACGGCTAAATACATCGGAAATCTTTGTATAATAGTTATTTACATAAGCCGCAGCCTCAGTAACACCACTATCTCCACCGATCACAACCTGATTGGACTTCTCTTCACTCTCACCATTCGGCTTCGTTACATTGTAGTAGTAAAGATTCTCTTCATCCACCTTGATCTTCGTATTCTGCTGAAGAGGATTTCCATCCTCATCCAGCTCAAATACATAATAGGTGCCATCCGGAACATCCGTCCATGTAGCTGTACCACTGGAAGCATTCTGGATATGGATATCCTGTAAATAATCATCACGGAACGGGATCGTACCTTCCTGATCCGAAAAAACGCCAACCTTATAAGTTACATCCTCCTTCGTTTCCAGAGGAATCACATTGTCGTTCTCATCAACATTATAGATCCTCTTCGTAACCTGGATCTGTGTATGCTTCTGCGGATTACTTACAGACTTCGGATAAGCCTGTACATCGTACATCCAGCCCTGCTCCTGATCTGCAAAAGGAACGGAGATCAGCATCGGTGAAACCATAACACTGCTGTTTCCATCTGTCTGCACCACCAGATACATACCCTCAACCAGATCAGCGAAAGTCATATTCCCCTCTGCATCAGAGGACTTGGACATACCCCACACATCCACGTTTCCGCTGACGATCATAGCCGCCAGCTTCTCTGCCGCTTCATACCAGCCGTCAGCCGTTGTGATGGAATCAAAATCGATTGCTGCGGCAGCCAGTGCCTCATCCAGCACGAAATGCACATTGCCATCAAAATTCACACTGCCAACCTTGTAGATCGTCAACCCTACATCCGGCAGCGGAGTCTGGTTTCCCTCCTCATCCGCCTGCTGAACCGTCAACGTCAGATTACCTGTTTTTCCAGCTTCATAATCCCCGGCGAAAACCGGCTGCAAAACACTCGTGACCAGCATAGCCGTCAGCATCAGAACAGCCAGAAGGCTCCGGAATATTTTCCCTTGCTTTCTTCTATTTTTCATCGCTCTCTGCCTCCTCTTTCCTTTCTGAAAGCTGCTTCTTTTTCCGTTTTTTGTCCCTATGACGGACGATCAGATAAATCAGCAGGATCAGAACAACAAGCACTGCAGCGCCGCCGGCCAGAACCCTCTTCGGATCCACAACAGCAAGCTTCTGCGGTATCGTTTCGTCATTCTTTGTATCTTCCACCACATATTTCGTCCGCACTCCCCGGACAAGAAGCCTGTGGGTGTTAACTCCATAAGGGGTACACGTGATCAGAGTCACATGATCTTCACCCTCGATAATATCCAGGTCACTGGTCTCATCCGGAAGCACCGTCTTGATCTGATCCACCTTGTAGGCCAGATGCTTGCCAAGAATATGCAGGATAAAAATATCTCCCTTTTCCATCTGATCCAGATCTGTAAAAAGCTTTGCGTTAGGAAGACCTCGATGCGCCGCCAGAACCGCATGGGTGCTCTTGCCTCCAATGGGAAGGCTGGTACCCTCCACATGACCGACACCCTTTTCTAGGACCGTTTTGCTCAGTCCGTGATAAATCGCCAGTCTGGCTTTGATCTTCGGGATCTCGATACTCCCCATCAGACCATCACCGTTCGGATCCAGAACCCTGTCATAAGGATGACTCAGCTCATAAGTATCCTCTTCCTCAAAAGCATCTACAATGGCATTCACCGGATGCTCGGCATTATACTCCTTCGCCTCTTTCCACAGCCTGTCATAGTCGTTGTCCGAAAGCTCTGTTACCGCTTCCTCGTACTTACTGACCAGCTGGGCATTTCGATACTGGTTCCACATATCACTGATCGTGGGATAAAGGAACACACCCGCCCCCGCCAGAAACACCAGGGCAATAATGATGTTCAGGACAACATTACTCTTTTTCTTTTTTTTCTTTTTAGCCATAAACTATTTCCTGCGTCGTTTTTTGTTCTGAACAGAATTGATACCGGCAACCAGGATTACCGCGATCACAATTCCGATCACAACACAGAGAACAAGCATCGGAAGCGTCGGATTGGTGATTCCGGTAACCTTCTTCTCTGCTTTCTGAACCGCCTTCGCAGCCTTCATCGGAACTCTGTGTCCCCTCACCAGAAGTCTGTGCGTATTCACCGCATAAGGCGTACACGTAACCAGCGTTACATAATCATCCCCATCCGTGATACCCAGAGACTCTGTCTGCTCCGGAAGAACGGTAAGAATCTGATCCACCTCGTAGGCAAGCGTCTTACCCAGCACATGCAGGTAAAAAACATCTCCCTCTTCCACAAGATTCAGATCTGTAAAAAGTTTCGCACTTGGAAGTCCTCTGTGTGCCGACAAAATACAATGAGTACTCTTGCCGCCAACCGGAAGACTGCTGCCGAACAAATGACCGGCACCCTTCTCCAGAGACTCATCTGTCGTGTAATGATAGATTGGAATGCTCACATCGATCACAGGAATCTCCACATACCCCATCATTCCATCACCATTCAGGTTCAGAAGAGACTCATATGTACTGTCCGTCTGGCCATCCCTCACGGAAAAAGCATCCGGCACACTTTCCTGCTTGATCTGTTCGTTATACTCCTGAGCTGCCTTCCACATACTGTCAATCTTCTCCGAATTATCATTCGAAGAAACACTGCTGCTATAATTACTGATCAGCAGGCTGTCCCTGTACCGGTTCCAGGCATCACTGACCATTGGATACAGCAGTATGGACAACCCTATCAGAAACAGCAAACCAAGTCCAATATAATTTTTCTTCTTATTCTTTCTCATAGGTTTCTCCATACTGTTGTATTTACCACTCCCGGCCCCCGAAAGGGCCGGGCGGTAAAAGATTTACTACTTTATTTTAATACTTGCTTTGTCGTTGCTTATAAATAATTTTTGAATTGAATCGATCCGGCAATCAAACGATTACTCCTCAGATCCTTTTCTGCGGCTGATGAAGAAAGCACCAGCAGCGCCAGCCATAACTACAACACCGATGATAGTGAAGAGGTATGTTCCCATGCCACCTGTGGATGGAAGGGAGTTGAGTTTTGTATCGCTCATAGTAGCTGTACCAGTACGATTTTCTGCTGTCTGATTTGTTCCCCATGTTGCTACAGAATCTGTTGTATTAACAGAATATCCCTCTGGAGCTTTAATCTCTTTGAAATTATAAGTATAGGAATCATCCAGACCTCTTACAACTGCTTCACCATTTTTATCAGTCATAATTAAGTTAGCATCTTTTTTTGCATCCTCAAGATCGTTTGTCCAACCTGTAACTACATATTCATTATTTTCTGTTTTCATCTTGTCTTTAGTAACCAATGCATAATTCGTTTTTGTGCCATCTACTCTGTAAATAACAAATCCTGCATTTGCAAGTCTTACCGCGTCTTTACTATCATCAGTTTTTGTCATTGTGATTTTTCCAGTATACAGAGTGTTGGTTTTTGGTGTAAAATCATGTGTTCCATCATTTGGTTTAACAGAGTTGTTTACAACTTCAGATTTAACAATAGCATTGTAAGTAATTACTACCTCTGCGTTAGCATTAGTTCTTACTCTTGCTACATCACTTAAATCTAAAACAAACTGCTTCTTTCCATCAACTGTTGTAGTAACATTTACTTTATAGGTAGTTTCATTACCAGAACCAATTTTTACCTTTACATCTAATGTTTTATTATCGTCGTTAAGGTTATAATCAGCTCCCTGAATTGTATCAGTAATTGTATATGTTACATCTGCAACATCATCTGCAATATATGGAACATTTGTTGTTACTGTATAGGTAACATTTTTACCAATTTCTACAACGCCATCCTCGTCTTTGGCTTCCTTATCAATTTTAATAGTTGTTCTTTTTGCATTTACCGTTACACCTACTAAACTTGTCGGCTCTGTAGTATATGTTCCAAAAGATACAAATGCTGCCATTGGACTATATACATAATTCTTATGATCAGTTGTTGTTGCTTTAATTGCATAAACACCTGCCTTAGTAGCTGTAATAACATTTGCTGCAACATTTTCACTTGTATAAGAGCTTGCTAATTCTTTCTCTACAAATCCCATTGCTGCCTGAAAATCAGCTACATCTGCTTTAACTGTTCCTTCCGGAACTGAAGCATTTTCATTTGCATATTTAATTAATTTCCAAAGGATCTGCTGATCAGTTAAATTCTTCCAATCAGATACTTTCTTAAATGAAGCCTCTGCGCCATTACTAAATTTCCAACCAGTTTCTGTTGTCTGATCTGGTTCAATAATCTGTACATTTGTTATTGTTGCATGCTCATCCAGATTATTAACTGTAATTTTTGCAGGCTCTACTGCTGCGAATGCTGTAGATGCCATTGCCAGTACCATAACTGCTGCCACTAACAACGCACCAATCTTCTTGAATAAATTTTTCATAAGGTTTGCTCCTTTCTTTCTCTGCATTTTTCTTTTTCGCCCTTCATCGGCCATTTACAATTAATGTGTTACGATCTCTTTGCTTCTTCCTCCCTTCGTTTATTATTTATAAACAACAGGAGTGCAGTTGCAAGAATCGCTACACCACTGATTGTAAATCCATAGGTTCCCGGACCACCGGATTCTGGTAAGGAATATACCTTTGCGTTAGTAATCTGATAATAAATTGTATTATTATCTTGTCTTGATTTTACACTCTTACCATTATAAGTTACCGTTACTGTTCTGTCATTTGCCACTACAATATTCCACGGTTTTGCAGATACCATATAACCTGCTGGTGCTTCTGTTTCAATCAATACATACTGCCCAATTGGAAGATTCTCTATAGAAATCGCTCCATGCTGACCTGACGTATAAGAACGAATTGCTTTGTCTGTTTTTTCGCCATTTGCATCTACTTTATATAAATCAAATTTAGCACCAGACAATTTTGTATCGGCTGTCTGACTATCAACCTTCTCAAGATTAATATTCACAACTGTTTTCTTATTTGTAAATTTGGCAATTCCAATCTGTCCATTAATTTTGTCTGTATTTCCATTTTTGAGAACTTCATTATTACCAGTATCTGTTCCCATGGTAAACGTAATATCTGTAGCCTTCTGCTGTTGATTTTTTGCAATTGCACTGTGGCAGTTTGTTCTATCATCTGTTGCAATCTCCTGCAATTCATAATGAACATCTGTGCCAAGAGATTCTACAACCTTATAATCACCTCTGGACAACTCACTTAATTTTGTATTACCAGATTCAAGTTTTGCATTGACTCCCTTTGCAAGCTTAAATACCGCTGTTGCTGTTACTGTTGGATCGTCTTTTTTAATCGTTGCAGTTGCAGTTGCAACTGTTTGATTATTTCCATCTGTAATTGTGAAATTAAATGTTTCGTCCTTCTCAGCCGCTCCGTCCAGTTCTTTAATAATCTGAATATTACCGGCTACTACATTTACTACATAATTACCAGTTGCTTTCAGATTTGAATTAACCGGTGTTCCACCCTTTTCTGCATCTGGCTGCTGAACTTTTGTTCCAGACAATATATTTTTTCTCTCATCTTGAGAATATGGATGATACGTTACTACAAGTTCATACTTCTCTACTGCAGTTCCTACTGTTGTCGTTTTATGTGGCTTCATGTTTTCACCTGGTGTTTCTGATACCTTATACGTATAGGTAAAATATCCTACCGCATCCGTAGTACCAGGATAAATATATTCATATGGATATTTTCCATCTGAACTCTTTTTGTCACCAAGTATTATTGTAGCATTTCTAAGCAATTCGTCTTTCTGATCAGATGACAATGTTGGGAAGGCTGCTGACTCGCCATCTATTGGATTAACACCAGTAATTGTAGTTGTCGTTCCATCCAGTTCTTTAACCTTTAATGTCTTGGCAAGCTCATCCTTATATCCTGTCGGATCAATTTGGTCACCTTTGAAAACAGTTGTTTCATCATTTCCAATATCCAGACTTAAAAGTTTAACATTTACAGATGGCTGTGGTAAAATTGCCTCTCCATATCCTGTTGTAATCTTAGAATCTGGGTATACATTAGTTGAAATACTATTTCCACCAATAAATTCTTCCTTGGCCTTTACTGTAATGGTTTTATTCCATTTCCCATCTGCAATATTGGGGATTGTCTGATCTGTCCATTTTACAACCTGATTTCCTGCTGAATCAACGGAAAGGATTCCTCCATTACCTAATTGAATTGGTTTTCTACTATCTTCAGCAGCTTTAATCATCTCATTTGTTATCGGATTTCCTTTGTCTCCTACAATTACAAATCTAGGATCAATTACGTCCTTAATTTCAGCACCGGAAATCTCAACCTTTTGTGTAATTGTTTGCTGAATCTTTTCAAAGATGACTTTCAGTTCATCTATAGAACTTGCTTCAAATGCACAACCTTCAGAAGCAATTTTGCTAGACAACCATCCTTTTGTAGTATCATTTAATTTAAGTCCTATTGTAAATACTTTAATTCCCGCTTTTTTTAATTTCTCTGCTTCGGCTTCTGATTTCTTCTTATCGTCATCATATGACGGATCACCATCCGTAAATAAGATTACATATCGTGAAACATCTTCCTGTTTTGTCGTTAACTGATTAGCGGCAATCTTTAATCCTTCCTGTGGTGAAGTTCCACCTGCAGCATATATACTATCTGTAGTTTTAATTAAAGAATCTTTTGAACTTCCAACTTCAGTTAATTCCTGTTTCAGATCTCCTGAAGAATTAAATGTTGCTAAACCAATCCGACTTTTCGGAGAAGACGTTGCCGTTGAAGCAATAAAAGCATTAGCTGCTTCTTTTAAACCATTTAGCCCACTGTCCAGAGTATAAATTTTAGTAGTACTATCAGACGGTACCTTGCTCCACCGAGATTGATCATAATATATCCACTGATCCAGATCATTCAAATATATCATTGGATATTGCGCATTCCCATAGCTGCCATAATGATATATTCCATTTCCATAATAATATATTTTAGATGTATCCAATGATGGAGATATATCTTTAAATTTTCCAACTAGTTTAAAACCACCCTTATCGGAGGACACGAAGTACCCAGTGTTGTATAACATGCTTCCACTAGTATCGAATACCATCATAATATCCGCAACTGGGTCTTTTTCTACTATTGTACCACTGGTCACCTTAGAATCAGCCGTAATGTTGATATCATAAGTTCTCTTATCCCAGTCGTTTACAGTTGCAGTCTTACTGTAATCCATACTGGATTCAATAATCTCCTGCTGTGTATAATTCATGATATGATACGACGAATCTGGATCTTTTTCTATCATTGTCTTGCCATCTGCTTTATAAAGAGTTGCCACTGCTTTTTTATCATCAGATGACGTAACCTTTACAATCCAAGATTCTTGTGATGCTTCATAGCCATTAGGTGCCATGGTTTCTGTTAAAGTATATGTTCCCTCTTTCAGGTTATTAAATGTAACACTACCCTTATCATCGGATGTTGTAATCGGGTATGTTTCGCCTCCATTATCATTTACCAGTTTGAACTTCGCACCGGAAATACCTTTGCCTTTAGAGTCAACCTTTGTAAGTGTAAGATCTGCAAGAGGAACATTTTCTACATTTACAAATCTTGCATCTGGAATTGTGAAATCCATCTTACAATTGGATTTAAAAGCACCTCGTTCCATATAAAGTACGGTAATCCTATGGGTTTTATTTTTTTCTTCATCTGTTGGTGCTCCTTTTCCTTCCTCGAATCCAAGGTTTCTCCATAAATCAGTAGAACATTCAATTGACTCATGAATACCACCAACATCAATTACTACTTTTCCATCCAGTAAAACCCATAAATCATCATCACCAGTAAAGGTATAATTCAATGGCCCTACATAATCTCCAAGCTTGAATTCTATATCATATCTCATTCCGAAATAGTATTTTCCACCTTGTGTCTGATCATATATAGGATTCTCTAAAGGAAAGAAGTTAGAACCATCCTCATTCCATTTAAAGGTATGACCTCCTGGCTGCTCTACTCCGGTCAGTTTGTAATTATTTCCTGTCTTGCTAAACAACAGCTTGTAGTTTGTATATTTTTCTTTACCTTCATGGTCACCTAAGTTATCATCTGTAAAAAATCCGGGTTGATCAACTTTCCATAAAACTTCCTTATAGTCATTAGATAGCCCTGTTACTAAACCGGTCGTAGCCCTATTATCATTTTCATAATAGATATTGGCATTTTTATTATTATTTCCGAGTGCATTATACTCTTTTAAACCGGTTTGTTCTTGAGTTCCCATAATCATCCTGTTATTTTCCTTACTATCTTTAGGATAATGTGAAGCATCATTAATGCCCCTCCCATTTACAGGACTTACCTGATAATCATAAAAAACCACATCTCCACTTTCAGGTGATTGCTTTGGAGTATAATAAATTTTTACAACTGTATCACTTGCAACTTGTACTTCATGGATATCAGATACTGGAGTTTCTTTTCCATCATCTTTTACAAATACAACCCCTTTTATCTCATAATTCTCTGTTGCTCTGTAATCAGGAATCTTTCCTCCAACTTCTATATGGCGTACTGTATCCGCATAAATTTTAATATTATCGCAATAATGCTGTAATGTAACCTTAACTTTGCTACTAAGACTGTTATTTACAATTACATAAGTAGAAAAATGCGTCGTCTCGAACTCAACATCACCATTCTTAGCAACGCTGCCATCCATATTTTCAACGTTATCATTCTCGTCTACGTGATATACATCCGCATCCTTGACCTTCTTCTCATCATTCAGAGATACAGATACCTTCACTGTAGCACCTGGCTGAACCTCTTCGCCGTCCACCAGGAATTTGATATCATAGGAGTGAATCTTCTCGATGGCTTTCTTTTCTTTGATCGCTTCTTCTGTGATCTGGTCTTCGGCTTCCTGGCTGAGCTCTACCGGTGTTACGGAAAGCTTTGCGTTGTCCGGAAGGTCTGCCGGATCAGTAAGAGTAACCTTGACATTGACCTCGTCACTCTTGTAATCATATCTGGTGATCTCAGGCTGAATTTCTTCTTCCTGCACATCCTCAGGCTCTTCTGCCTCATCACTGCTGTCAACAACCTGTGCCATATCACTTCTTATGTAAGCCTCGGTTCCTTCCCAGGAAACCTTGTACCAGGTTGCTCCGTCCTCTGCTGTTACGGTATCCAGAAGTGTGAGCTGTGTTCCTGCGTTTACAGTTGCCAGAACCTCTGCCTCGACAGATGGACTGACACGAAGATTCGTATCGTCTCCCAGAACCTCGATCAGGCTTGTCTCACCATTCTCATCTGCTGCCGGAACCTCATCCGGGCTCGCAATATCCTCTGCCGGTTCTTCCACCACATCCGGATCCTCTGCCGGCGCTTCGGTAGGTTCAGCATCCGGATTCTCCGCCGGAGCCTCAGAAGGCTCTGCATCAGGAGTTACCTCCGGATTCTCTGCTGCCGGTGTCTCAGCTGCATCCTGCTCAGGCTCGTCCGAAATATCCATTCCGTCCGTAAGCTCCTCTGATGCGATAGACACCTCGTCCCCATTACCGGAAACAGCTTCCGCCTCGACATCTGCTGTCTCAGGAGAATCCCACATAACGGCAAAAACAGCTGCGTTGCCAGTCTCAACCTGAAGTGTCTGGATCTGTTTGCCCTCGTTGACATTCAGAACCTTCAGATCCTCGTTGGCCTGTAAGGTGTTAACATCAGTATCACCGGTACTGCTGTTATAATGAAGCTTCTCAACGGTTACACTCGTGCTGGCTGCATCGGTAAGCTCCGGTGCTGCCGGTGTCTTGTACTCAAAAGTTACTCTGACTCTGCCGTTCGGCTCGACTCTGTTTCCGTCGCCATCAGCAAAATACACATCATACGCAAAAAAACCTCTCAGGCTGCTGCCCTTGTCTGTAGCTGTTGCTGAAAGCTTCTGAGAAACTGTATCATAAGATACGGATGAATTCTCGTTTACGCCGTCAGCCTTCAATGCTGTATTCTGCGGAAGAGCTCCGTCCTCCAGTGCCTCTGCTGTTACTTTAACAGAATCATTTTCATATGTAAGCGTCGATTGCTGCGCCTGTTCCGTTTCCTCCTGGTCAGCGCTGCTTACATCCGGTGTCGATTCTTCGGCCGCTGGTTCAGATGTAAATTCGCCATCTGTAAATATATCCTCCGTTCCATCTCCGAACGCTTCACTCGCGGAGATCGTATATGCACTCGGCATACAGGATACCATCAACGCCAAAGCCACCATAAATGCCAGGAGTTTTCTGATCTTATTATTCCTTAATTTTTTCATACCTTTCCCGCTTTCCTGTGTGTGCATTAACGTGTACTGTATTTCTTATTACTTTACTTCTGTTTATATTCCTTTCTCTTAAAAAAGCTTCATGTTTTTAGCCGGTGAGTAAACAGGTTACACCTTTACAATATTTTACCCTTATGTGATTGTAGTGTCAATATACCAGACATTTTTGGTAAGGATACTGACATTATCAGATGCTATCGAAAATCAGCCTTCAACTCCTCCTTCTTAACTTACTCGTTCACTGGTTCTTTTCGCCTGATTTTTCAATAAAATCTGACTATTCGTGGTATTTATTATACAACACTAATAGTTGTTTTGTAAGGCACTTTTTTTCATAAAAAAGTGCCTCTGTCACTATTTTAACATGAATTTCTTCAGCTCATCCCGCTTCTTGACATTCAGCTTGCAAAAGATATCCGTAAGGTAATGCTTGACAGTATTAATGGAAATCCCCAGATGCTCTCCTATCTCCTTATTGCTCCATCCCCCACTTGCCAGCATAGCAATAGAAAACTCCATCGTCGACAGCTCCCCCGTAACCTTTCTCCGGTTTTCCGGATTATGAAGCGCCATCCAGCCCCTGCTGAAAGAAATCACCCCTTTCGTGATACGCTGATACGCCTCCGGATCCCGATTCCGGATACAAGCCTCGACCAGCCCCCGCAAAAGCCCATGATGCTCAATAAAAGGCTCCAGAAACCCATCCATCTTCGCCAGCTCCCAGCTCCGGAGCATCTCCTCCTGCGCCTCCTGCTTATGCTTTCGGTTTATCGCACACACCGCCATCATACAGTGGATATACGTCATACTGATCGGATACGGCCTCTCCGCCATAAACAAAGCAGCCTTACCCATCCCATAAGCACTCCATATCTCCCCGTTAAGATAAGTATGGTGAGCCATCACATACGTGGCAAAAAGCCTCAGCCCCTCAGGAAGCATCCTGCTGTACTCCCCAAAAGCAGGCATCTCATCCGTAGGCAGATGAAGCAAAACCGCCCCCACATACCCCGCCAGAAGACAGGACGCATAAACATCCGCAGGAACCTTTTTCTTCATAGCCAGCTTCAAACAGGACTGGATTCCCTCCATCCCCCGCTTAGCCGCCGCCACATTCCCCAGCGTCAGATTAGAATACCCATACAAAATACACGCCGAAAGCTTCAGCTCAATAACCCTGCTGGACAGATACCCCCTCGTGATCTCACAACACTCCTCCGCCTGCCCCGTAAAATAAAAAAGCTCAGCCCGCGCAATATTCCTCAAATCCACATCCACAAACCCCTCAACAACCTCCCGAGCCCTCCCAGGCTCAAAAGACGAATTCAAAAGCGGCAAAACCATATAATCACACAAACAACCCACTCCCCTTCCAAAACCCAGGCAGCCCCCAAAAAGACCACCCTCAAAACCAGAACAACACAAACCTCCGAAGCCCTCACACAAACCACATCAGCATACATCCGAAGCTCATCACAAACCCCTCATCAACACACATCCGAAGCTCATCTCTCAAGTCACATCAGCGTACATCCGAAGCTCATCTCTCAAGCCACATCAGCACACATCCGAAGCTCATCTCTCAAGTCACATCAACACACATCCGAAGCTCTTCTCTCAAGCCACATCAGCATACATCCGAAGCTCTTCTCTCAAGTCCCACATCAGCACACATCCGAAGCTCTTCTCTCAAGTCCCACAAAACAGTCACCAAAACTCCGGATATCAATCAACCAGTCAATCAGTCAATCAGTCAACCAATCAGGCCAACCATCTTTTTCCATAATTATAATCCAAAATACTCCAAAAATAAATTTAAATATTACACAAAAACACCACACCCTATCCAAAACAGCCTCTATCCCCAATCCCCTCACGACAACCCCCCAAAAAACTCACCCCACCCACATCCAGCGCAGCGCCGATGCCACACCACCTCCCAACACACCACAAAGAAACTCAGCCCCTGCAGCCATCCAGCGCAGCGCTGATGGCCCACCACCCTCCCGTCAGACCACCACACCTCACACCCCCAAAAAACAGAACGGACAGACTGCCAGCGGGACGGCTGCATGGTCGGGACCCGGTGCGTCGGAGTAAGCCGCTGGTCATACTTGGCGCCTGAGGCTTCTGACGGGAAGGTACTCTGCGGCCACAAGCCGCAGAGTAAGCCCCATCTGTCTGAGCCAGGTACGCATCAGCGTACATGGCGAGTTATGGGGCGCCCTGCACGGCAGAAGACTCAGACGCTTAGTATGACCCGGCGAAACGACCGCACCAGGCACGACCATGCAGCCGCCCCGCTGGCAGACTGTCCGTTCGTCCCTCCATTCGTCCCTCCCCCACACAAAAAAAGAGCCCCCAGGTCCAAACACCCAGGAACTCTCCCAAAACTCAAATATCCAATTATCATCAATCGTTATCAATCATCACCCAACACGCAGCCGAAACTTCTGAATCTCCTTCTCACTGGAAACCCTCTCAATCTCAGCCCCAAGACTCCTGAGCTTCTCCTCAAAATTCTCATACCCACGCTGGATATAAACAATATCATCAACAACCGTAACACCCTCAGCAGCCAGACCCGCAATAACAAGCGCAGCCCCCGCACGAAGATCCGGCGCACTCACACGCGCCCCCGTAAGCTTCCTCACACCATCAATAATAGCAGAGTTCCCCTCCACCTTAATATTGGCACCCATCCGGGAAAGCTCATCCGCATACTTAAACCGGTTCTCAAAAATACTCTCAGTAACAATACTCGTACCCTCAGCCAAAGCCAAAGTAACCGCGATCTGCGGCTGCATATCCGTAGGATAACCAGGATAAGGCAACGTCTTCACATGCGTACGATGAAGCACATACGGAGCACGGACACGAACCGCATCATCAAACTCCTCAACCTCACACCCGATCTCCTCAAGCTTAGCCGTAGTAGCCTCAAGATGCTTAGGAATAACATTACGAACAGTAACATCACCACGAGTAGCCGCAGCAGCAAACATAAACGTACCAGCCTCGATCTGGTCCGGAATGATCGAATACTCCGTACGATGAAGCGTCTCAACACCACGGATACGGATCACATCCGTACCGGCACCCTTGATATTCGCCCCCATACTGTTCAGGAAATTCGCCACATCAACAACATGCGGCTCCCTCGCAGCATTCTCAATGATCGTACGACCAGTCGCCATAGAAGCAGCCATCATAATATTAATAGTAGCACCAACAGAAACCACATCCAGGAAAATATGGCTGCCATGCAGATTCTCCGCCTTGGCAACAATAGCACCATGACAGATATCAACATCCGCACCAAGAGCACGGAAACCCTTCAGATGCTGGTCGATCGGCCTGCTGCCGATATTACATCCACCCGGAAGCGGAACCTCCGCATGCTTATACTTACCAAGCAAAGCACCCAGAAGATAATAAGAAGCACGGATCTTCTTGATAAACTCATAATCCACGCTGAGATTGCCGATAGTAGAACCGTTGATCTTTACAGTAGACTTATCAATACGCTCAACCTGAGCCCCGATCTCGGAGATCGCCTCAAGCAGAACATTGATGTCCCTAACATCTGGCAGATTCTCGATCAATATAGTTTCATCAGTCATAATGGCTGCTGACAATATCGCAAGCGCCGCATTCTTCGCACCCGCAATATCCACTTCTCCAACCAGAGGATTGCCGCCTTTAATCACATACTGTTCCATAACACACCTCTATTATTTACTCCTCTATGAGCAGAAACTTTCTCTGAATTTACTGCAGGAACAAACGTTCCGCAATACCGTTTTTTAGGTCAGTTGTATATTATAACACATATTTCAGATTTGTAAACAATTTATGACGAAAACCTGTCACAACCCATGACCCGAAACACTCCAGCAAACCGTTTCCACAAGCCAACAGTTACGCCTTATCTCCCCTGTTCTTCAGTGCCTCAAGCACAACCTGGAGACTCCCCTCCAGATCCTTATCCTCTTCATCCACCACAATGTCCGCATATTTCTCATACAAAGGAACACGCTCATCATAAAGACTCGCCAGCGTCTGCCCCTCCTTGAGCACAACACCACGCCCCTTAAGATTACCAAGACGCCTGGAAAGAAGCTCCAGCGAGATCTTAAGATACACCACAACACCCTCAGACTTCAGATGCTGCATAGCCTCATCGCAGTAAACCACACTTCCACCGGTAGCGATCACCGTATTCTCCACCTGGATCGAAGCATTCACACGATTCTCGATCGCCTTGAAGCCCTCTGTACCCTCATCCGCAATGATCTCACTCAGAGTCCTTTTCTCCGCCTTCTGGATCAGCAGATCAGAGTCAATAAACTGGTACCCAAGTACCTTCGCAAGAACGACACCGATGCTGCTCTTCCCCGCACCAGGCATCCCTATCAGTGTAATATTATTCATACTGTATCCTTTCATATTAGCATAACAGCTGCCAAACCTCAACAAACGTTACGGCTCCGCAGAACCTACCGTTTCTCTCTCCCTGCCTTTCCCAACGTCTTTAATTTCCCTGACATCCCTGGCTTTCCTGACATCTTCAACTTCCCTGACATCCCTGGCTTTCCTGACGTTTTCAACTTCCCCGCCATCCCTGGCTTCCCCGACGTCTTCAACTTCCCCGCCATCTCTGCCATCTCTGATTCCCTGTCTGATTTCTTATCCAACTTCTTCTGCATCTGCTTCTTCTTCTTTACGCTGTAGCCGAAGGTTCCCACCTTCCGGCCACCCGCCAGATACTCCCCATGGGAATAAACCAGAAGACCCGCATCATTGAGACGAAACCTGTTGTTTTTATCCATATAAGCTTCATCCGCATGGACCGCAAGCACATCAGCAAGAAACATATCATGAGACCCCAGCTCCTTCACCTCACGCACCCTGCACTCGATCGAAACCGGAGCCTCCCCGATCATCGGTGCAGAAACAAACTGCGCTTTCTCTTTCGTAAGGTTCAGCTTCCGGAACTTGTCCACATCACGTCCCGAACGGACCCCGCAGAAATCCGTTGCATACGCCAGCTTCTCCGTTGTCAGATTGATCACAAATTCACCCGTTTTCCGGATCATATCATAGGAATAACGGGAAGGTCGGACAGAAATATAAGCCATCGCCGGATTGGTACACACCGTACCCGTCCACGCAACCGTTATGATATTATCATGCCCCTCACCATCGGTAACACTCACCATTACAGCCGGCAGCGGATAGATCATGTTCCCCGGCTTCCATAACTGTTTCGCCATTTTCCGTCACCTCTTACGCATAATCGCTGTTCATCAGCTGAGCAGCCTCCATCATAGCCGGGATCAGCTGCTTCTTTCTGGAAACCACACCCGGCAGACTGAAAGTATCTCCATCCGGTTTCCGCTCAAAAGCGATCTCCGCCATCTGCTGGCTGCCCTCCCCGTAAAACAGAAGCTCTGTAGACTCCTCCAGGATATTCGTCAGCATAAAATAAACTCTCGTGATATCATGACGGCCACACTCACTCACCATAAACGGCATCAGCTTCTCCTTGATCTCCTTAAGCTCCTCGCTGTCCATGGAACTGATCTGACCCACACCAAAGGAAACATTACCCTCACCGATAAACTTCTTGTAATCCTGATAAAAAATCTCCTCCGGAGACTTATCCTTCAGATTACTTCCCGCAGAAAACATCTCTCGGGCAAACTCCTCGATCTTGATCCCCGCGATCAGCGCAAGAGCACTGGCAGCGATCTTATCCGTCTGCGTACAGGTCGGTGAACGGAACATCAATGTATCCGAAATAATAGCCGCACAGAGAAGCCCCGCGATCTTTTCCGGGATCTCCAGTCTCTGCTCTCCGTAGATCTCATAAAGGATCGTACCCGTACATCCCACCGGCTCATTACGAAAAGCAACCGGCGTCATGGTCTGCAAGGTACCCAGCTTATGATGATCGATGATCTCAAGGATCTCCGCCTTCTCGATATTATCAACAGCCTGATCCACCTCATTATGATCCACAAGAACCACTTTCTTTTTATGCATATCCAGAAAATTACGTCTGGAGATCGTACCGATACACTTACCATGAGGATTGATCACCGGAAACGCCCTGTGACGGTTTTTGATCATAACATCCTGGATATCATCCGTAAAATCCTCGGTATTAAACGTAACCATGTTATCCCGCTTCATAACAAAGCTGACCGGAATACTCTGGTTGATCAGACGCGCAATATTAAACGTATCATACGGAGACCGGATGATCACGATATTCTTCTCATGAGCAAGCTTTATAACCTTCTCGGAAACCACGATATTCAGCCCCACGATGATACAGCTGACATTCTGGCTGATCGCCTGAAGATGATCCTCCTCACGGTCACCCATGATGATCATATCATCCTCCTCAACGTAGCCCTCCAGCATCTTCGGGTTGGCAGTACCGACAAGCACACGCCCCTTCACAAAATATCCGTGTCCGTTACCTTCCACCACTTCACCGCCAACAGTCTCGGCAATTCTCTGATACTGCGTCCTCGCATTGGAAAGAAGATAACTGTCTGTAGTATCCATATAGGTCTTTGCGATATCACCAATCGTCACAAGCCCCTCCAGACACCCATCCTTATCCCGGATCGGAAGAGAAACGATCCCGTTCTCCTGCATCAGATCCCAGGTATTCTTCAGCGACATATTCTTATCCGCCTGCGGACTGGTCCGAATATCCATATCCTTGACCTGAGTACCGATATTTCCCAGATAAGCCGGCGGCTGTACGCCAAAACGGTTCAGCACATACCTGGTCTCCTCATTGATCTGCCCCGCTCTCTTCGGGATATATTTTTTATTCTGCGTAGTTCTGTTTTTAATATCCGCATAAGCAATAGCCGAACAGATGGAATCCGTATCCGGATTCTTATGTCCGATTACAAATATTCTCTCCGGTTTTTTCATACACATCCATCCTTTTTCATCCAAAATAATTATAATTTAATATTTGCAAACAAAGCACCCAGGGAAGTAGTAGCCTCTTCCCCCGACTCCGGAAGCTCAAAAGACTCCTCCTCAACCTCCTTAGCCATCAGATCCGATGCCTCTTTAATACTCAGGCTCAGCTTACCATCCTTGATCGCGATAACCTTCACCTTAACCTTATCCCCAACACTCAAAACCTCAGAAGGCTTCCGTATCCTCTTCTCACAGATCTGAGAAATATGCACCAGCCCGGAAACCCCGTTCCCAAGCTCCACAAACGCACCATACGGCTGCAAACTCTCAACCGTACCCTCCGTCACAAAACCAACCTGGATATTGGAAATCTTATTCCGTCTCTCCACCTCAGCCCTCTCACGAAGAATCTCCCTCGCCGAAAGCACCAGCCTCTTCTTCGCCTTATCAACCTCGATCACCCGCACCTGGATCGGCTTATTCAGAAACACCTCAGTATCCTCAACAAACTCCAAAGCAAGCCTAGATGCCGGAATAAACCCACGGACACCCTCAACATAAGCAATGGCACCCCCGTTAACGATCCCCTTCACAACAACATCCAGCACCTCACCCGAATCCTGAAGCTCCTTCAGCCTGTCCCAGGCAAGCACATCCGCAGCATCCGCTCTGGAAAGAAGAATATTCCCCTGACCATCATCCCTGCGAAGAACCATCGCCTGAACCTCATCCCCCGGCTGAACAGCCTCTTTAATATTAAACCCCGGCACCCGGGAAAACTCCTCCACCGGAATAAAACCCTCAGCATAAAACTTAAGGTCAAGAACAACCCCCGACTCATCCACACTCACAACAGTCCCTGAGATAATATCACCCTCATCGATCCTCTTAAAAGAAGCCTCCAGCTCCCTCTCAAAATCCTTCATAGACTCCGCCATATCCAGACCTCCCATTCAAACAAAAAACAAACCACCGCCGCCCCCAAAACAGCCGACAGCACTATAATCCTAATCATTATAGCATGCACACCCCACCCGCGCTATATTTTTTGCACTGGAAATTTCTTACCCCCTTTATTTCTCTCCAACGCACAGAACAGACTCAGATCAGCCCATTTATCACAACCTTGATGCTTTCTTTATTTCTCTCTAACGCACAGGACGGACTCAGATCAGCCTATTTATCACAACCTTGATGCTTTCTTTGTTTCTCTCCAACGCACAGGGCGGACTTAGTACGATTCCAGAATTTCTTTGTAGTGCATCCTTTTTGTTTCTCTCCAACGCACAGGACGGACTGCCGGAGGGGCGGCTGCATGGTCGGGACCCGGTGCGTCGGAGTAAGCCGCTGGTCATACTTAGCGCCTGAGGCTTCTGACGGGAAGGTACTCTGCGGCCACAAGCCGCAGAGTAAGCCCCATCTGTCTGAGCCAGGTACGCATCAGCGTACATGGCGAGTTATGGGGCGCCCTGCACGGCAGAAGACTCAGACGCTTAGTATGACCCGGCGAAACGACCGCACCAGGCACGACCATGCAGCCGCCCCTCCGGCAGTCCGTCCGTCCCTCCCTCCATCCATCCCCACCCACAAAAAAAGAGCCCAAAAAAGGCCCAAAAACGAGGAGTGCCCCGGTAGTGGCTTACCGGGGCGATTATTATGAAAAAAATTGTATGTGTAATGATACAGATACACACCATTACAGCGTCTTTCGTAACGTTCTTTCGAACTATCCCTATACTACCAAACAAATATGAACAAACAATGAACATCTCGTGAACAATTAGCGCATTTGCACAATTTTTTCCAAAACACCCTCTCCCAATTTATAAAAACACCACATTCACAAACAAAACCAAACCCCTAAACATTGTACATATTGTACATCTCAACCAAACAAACCAACAACAACCCCAACAAAAGAGCCACAACCCTCACCCTCTAACTCAAACTCCATCTAAAACATCATCAAAAACACCAGCCATCACAAACCATCACCGCCGTGAAAGCATCCCCTTAATAAACTCAACCGCCTTCTCAAAAATATTCTTCACATCAGACTTCGTAACACCCATATCCTTCAAAGTACTATAAGCATCACTCACATACCCCTTGATCTGATCATCACTCATCTCGATCCCACGGAATTTACTGATAATATTAACCAGCGAACTCTTATCATCCTCATTAAGACTCACCCCAAAATGATCCGCAGCCTCATCGATCCCCTGAGAAATCTCATCATCCGTGATCTGGTTAGAATCAAAAAGCCCCTTCACATAAACAATGATATCCCCAACCTTATCCGGATCAGAAGCAAGAGACCCAACCTCATTATCCTTCAGGATCTCCTCCGCCTGACTCATAACAGAACCAGAATCAGACGCCATAACCATCATCGGAGATGTACATGAAATAACACCCGCAATAACCAAAGCTGTAACCTTGTTCAATCTTCTCATAATATTCAACCTCCATACGGGCACCAGCCCTTATTAAAAATTGCCTTTTACTATTTTTAACTATCTTTTACTGCCTTTTTATTACCTCATCATTACCTTTTCGACGCCCCTCAGTATACCACACACCCCCACCCCTCTGTAAACCTCAATTTTCCCCATTCCCACCCACACCATTCAGACTTTATGTATATCGTCAAAAATATATTCACAATATTTTCATATTTTAAACAAACTTTCCTAACATCTCATCAGTAAAATAAAAAATGTAAATTTTTCATTACTTACTTATGTCTGACACCTCAGACATAACCTCCTTTCTATGACGATATATAGGTCCGGACAGGAAACCTCTCCAACATTCCCGTCCGGAAACGCAAAAAGAACCCGGAACAGCTGCCCGGGCTCTTTTTGCGTTTATCATATATTAATTTTTCTCATCATAAATACAGTTGGCAAGCATCGCAAACTGCTCCAGTGTCAGCGCCTCACCCCTGATATTCAGCGGAAGGTCACACCTGTTGAACACATCCTCGATCTCATCCTTACTCAGGGAAAAATCTCCGGAATTTCTGATACCGTTCACAAGCGTCTTTCTCCTCTGGTTAAAAGATGCACGGATCAGACGGAACATAAGCCCCTCATCCTTCACATCCACCGGCGGCTTCTCATAACGCGTCAGCTTGATCACCGCACTTCCGACCTTCGGCCGCGGCATAAAACAGTTCGGCGGTACATTCGCAACGATCTCCGGCTTCGCATAATACTGCACAGCCAGGGAAAGCGCACCGTAATCCTTGGTACCGGGACCAACCTGCATACGGTCTGCAACCTCCTTCTGCACCATGACAGTGATCGAATCCACAGGAACATTCTTCTCAAAAAGCCCCATGATGATCGGAGTCGTAATGTAATACGGCAGATTCGCAACCACCTTCACAGGCTTACCGCCGTTTTTCTCATCTGCGATCTTTTTGATATCCGTTTTCAGGATATCGTTATTGATCACGGAAACATTATCCCAGTCCTTCAACGTATCCTTAAGGATCGGGATCAGCGAACTGTCGATCTCCACAGCAGCCACCTCTCTGGCAGCCTCCGCAAGATACTGGGTCATAGTTCCGATACCCGGACCGATCTCCAGTATAAAATCATCCTTCGTGATACCCGAAGACTCAATGATCTTTTCCAGAACATGCTCATCGATCAGAAAATTCTGACCAAACCTTTTCTGGAAAACAAAATGATACTTTTGAAGGACTTCAATGGTATATTTCGGGTTACCAAGATAAGGTCTGGCCATATTTTTTACCTCTGCTTTTTCTTATTTTCAGCTGAAATCCTTTTCAAAAAGTACCGTGTAGCCATCACGGTCCACACGCTTCTTGGAACGCTTGAACAATCCGCTCTGAGCTCTCTCCATAGCCTTATCCAGCATGGTCTTCACAGTACCGATGCACATCGGCTGATCCTCCTTCTGGTTGATCCCGATCAGATTATACAGAGCAAGCATGCCCATCTGGTCGATACGGAATCCATTCTCCATGGTATAGACCTTGGCGAAATTAACAAGTTCATCGTTTGTAAATACAGGAATGTTGATCATGGATGTAAACTTCTTCGCAAGCTTCGGATATCTTGCGATCAGCTTACGCATACCAATCTTTTCATCCTCCAGGATCACGATCATTCCCTTTGTGTTTCCGGTCATAGCTTCCTCAAGCTCATCTGCTGTTTCCTGGGAAAGCTGGTTTGCATCCTCGATAACAAGGAAACCGCCGGCAAGCTTGGATACGATCTCCGGAATATCCTTTCCGTTGAGATCATCCGCAAATATATAGGCAACCTTGGAAGCCTCGATATTCAGCTCTTTACAGATTGCCGGGATCAGACTTGAGATCAGTCTCGTCTTACCTGTTTCTCTGCCGCCCATAACGATCACATTTCCGGTCTGGGAGGTCTTGTCTGCTGCGCCCATCTGCACATCGCAGAGTACATCAAGCAGCTGTTCCTTCATTCCGGGAACTGTAACAAAATAGGTGAAAAGCTGTTTCTCTTCATCTGTGAGCTCTTTCTTTCTGGAAACGATCTTTGTAGGATCCTTTTCCGGATGGATCGTAGCGATAAATTTCTCAAGCTGCTCTTCCTCGCTGAGCTCCTCTTCCTCATCGTCCTCTTCCATGGCTTCATCAGAATCATCACCGATGAGACTGCTGATAAAGTCATCCTCATCATCCTCTTCCTGGAATTCAAAGGCGTCATCACTGTATTCTTCTTCCTCATCAAGAAGATTTTCCTCTTCCGCTGCAGCCACCGGTTCCTCATGATGAAGCTTCGCTGAAGGCTCTGCTGCCGCCTTCTGCACCTGCTCCTCAGATTCCAGTGAAGGAATCTCCGGAAGCACATCATCTTCTTCCACCGGCTTCTGTACTCCTGACGGACCATTCAGAAACTCTGCTTCTGCAGCCTGAAGATCCTCCTCAGTAACCGGCTCCTCATCTTCATCAAATACAATATCCGGAAGTCTGGTATCGGAAGTCTCCGTTACCTCTTCCTCCTGCTGAGCGGAGATCTGCGCCATGATATCCTCGATATCTGCCGCATCCGGCTCCTCCGGAACAAATTCATCAGCCGCAATATCCAGATCCTCAATACCTGCCGGCTCTTCCGTTACGTCGGACTGCTGGACATCCGGAGATTTCTCTTCCTCCGGGATATCGATTCCCTGCTGTGTAGCTGCTGCCAGAATAGTATCCTCCAGGTTGAAGTCCTTATCTTTATCCTTCCCGGACCTGTCACCTACAGATGCCGCAATATCCTCGATATTTCCGAAAATTCCGGACGCATCCGGGATCTCCGCGGAACTGCTTGCATTCTCCGGGTCCACATTGATCATGGACTTCGGGATCTTCAGCTCCGGCATACGGATCGTTGCGGAAAAATCAGGCTTGCCTTCCTCATTGAGCGGAACCCCTGCAGGCTTCTCCTCACTTTCCTCATTTCCGGCAGCCTTCTCCTTCATGATCTCTGCAACACTCTGGGACAAAGACATCTCTGTAGCTTTCTCAGCCTCAGCTTCTTCCGCTTCCTGATAAGTCTCTTCTTCCTCTTTATCCTGCTGTTCCTGAGCCTGCAGCTTCATACTTCCGGATGACAGGTTCTCAACACCGGATGCCAGCGGGATCTCATCCGCTTCCTGTCCGGAAAACTCTTCCTGCTCTTCAGAAAGCTCATCCGAAGCTTCCTCACTTCCTTCTGCTGCTTCGATCTCCTCAGAATCTGTAAACTCCTCTGACGGTTCTGCTGCCGCAGCAGTCTCAGCCTCCGGCGCTTCCGCCTGTTCCGTCACATCCTCAGAGCCTGTGGAAACCTCATCCTGCTCTTCATCCTGCGCAGCTTCTTTTTCCTCCATATCCTCTTCCGCAGATTTCTTATGTCCGCCAAAGATATCACGGAATCCCTTGGAAAGCTTCTCCTGGAATGTCTCCGCACTGTTCAGATCCCGCTCATCATCTACTTGGATAGTATCTGTGACCGGTTTTGCCTCCTCATACTCGCCGGATGCTTCCTTGCTCTCCCTGATCTCCTGCGCCTTTTCCGGCGGGATCAGCTTCGGGATAAAACGCTGTTCGTATTTCTCTTTCTCTTCGCCAGTGAGAACACCCATCCGCTGTTTCAGGTCAAGGGCCTTCATCACATAAGTTCCGTCATTGAACCAAAGGATCATCTCATTGCAGAGATCCAGGCACTTCTGCTTGTCTCCTGCCTTGTAATAGAGCTTGGCCAGCTCATAGGACCAGCGCTCCGTAAATTCCTTCTCCTTATATTCCTCAAGAATACGGATCTGTTCATTCAGAGATGCATTCTTCGCTCTGGCGATCTTATATTTCAGTATATACTGGCTGTTATCATTACCTGCCACTTCTCTGTATTCATCAAAGAATTCTGTGGCTTCACTGATCTGTCCCATTTTCAGGGAAACCTCGATCAGACGGTAAAGTATGTTCTTGCCGATCGGCGCTCTGTGGTAGGCAAGAAGAAAAATTTCCTTGCTCTCTTCATAGCGCTTGTTGGCCGCGTAGATCTCGCCCACTACACAAAGGGTACGGACGTTTTTCACACGACGCCAGTCAATGCTGTCCACAATCTGCATGGCGCCTTTGTAATCCTGGGTCTCGACCAGCTTATTGATCTGTCCCAGCTTAACGCGAAACTCCTCTTTATCCAAAATATTCACCAACTTTCCATAATCAGAATCAGTTTACCATATGCATACGGGCTTGTCAAAACCCTTTAGGCATATAAACATGCCCCTTTACCACCTGAAAAACCCTGTTGATCTTGAACTGATGGCTGACAAAATCATCCAGTCCTGTACAGGTGATCAGAGTCTGTATATCGTGGATGCTTTCCAGCAGATATGTCTGCCTGCTGCTATCCAGCTCCGAAAGAACATCATCCAGCAGAAGAACCGGTGTATCCCGGATTTTTTTCTTCACCAGATAGATCTCCGAAAGCTTCAGGGAAAGGGCCGCAGTCCTCTGCTGCCCCTGGGAACCATACCTCCGGATGTCGATCCCGTTGACCTTTACGCAGAAATCATCTCTGTGCGGTCCCACGGAGGTCAGCTTCATCCGAAGATCCCGCTCCCGGTTCCTGGAAAGCTTATCCTCAAACTCCGCCACCGTCACACTTGGCTCGTACAGGATCTCCAGCTCCTCGATCCCGCCGGTAAGCCCCTTATGAAGCCCCCTTGCGATCTCGTTAAGCTCCTCCACAAAGGCTTCCCGCTTCCCGATGATCTTCTTTCCGTAATCGACCATCTGCATATCCCAGACATCCAGGGTACCTTTCAGCCCGGGGTTCATATAACAGTCTTTGAGAAGACGGTTTCTCTGGTTCACGATGTGATTGTAGCCGGCCAGCTCCGTGATATAAACACCATCCAGCTGACAAAGCTCCGAATCCAGAAAACGTCTTCTCTCTCCCGGTCCATTCTTGATAATATTAAGATCCTCCGGAGAAAAAAACACCAGATTCACCACCCCCAGCAGCTCCCTTGCCTTGCGGATCGGCAGCCCGTTGATGGCAACTCCCTTTGCTTTGTTTTTCCGGAGGTGCATGTCTATTTTGTATGAAAGATCGCCCTTCTTCACCATCATTCGGATATGGGATTCCTCATTCTCAAAGCGGATCATCTCCCGGTCCTTGCTTCCCTTGTGGGATTTGCTGGTACCTGCCAGATAAACCGCCTCCAGGATATTGGTCTTTCCCTGGGCATTGTCGCCGTAGAGAATATTGGTGCCCTGATCAAAATTCATCTCCAGCGACTCATAATTCCTGAAATTATTCAGTCTGATGGATTCAATGTACATTCCTTCACCCGATCACATAAATATCTTTTCCATCGTAGGAAATGGTATCTCCAGGATGGATCTTGCGGCCACGGCGGTTCTCCACCTCACCGTTTACCAGTACCAGACCATCATTGATGGCATATTTCGCCTCAACGCCGTCCTCCACAACACCGGCCAGCTTCAGCGCCTGACCAAGCTTGATAAATTCGTCTTTAATTCTGATCTCCAATTTTTTCTCCTCTTATCTCCGGGGTATTTTCTCCGTCAGATCGATCTTTTCTGATCTCCTGGCGGTATTTAAAATCCCCCAAAATACAAATTTTACCGGAAGGCGGTAATTTAAATACCCCCTTCCAGCAGTTTACGCATAAAACAATTTTCAGAACACGATCGCATTCCCATACACAATCGGTCAAAAACGGTCACACATTTTTGGTGTATCCGTTTATATCAATCCTGAACTCAGCAGTCAGGCTGTATGTGCCCTACGGACACTTACATATCCTGACTGCCGAGTTCAATTCTGTTCACAGCTTCAAGCATGTACGTCTCACACGTACACTCACATTCCCGAAGCTGCTGCGTACATCTCTTGTCCCTTATTCCTTATATTTCCCAGGTTTTATCTGGCCTGATTCTGGTTGATATTTACAGGAAGGATCAGGTAAGTATAGTTCTCCTCATCGTCACGGATAAAGCACGGGGCCTTCGGATTTACAAGATAGATCGTCACGGTTTCATCATCAATAACACGAAGCGCATCGATCAGGAATTTCGGGTTGAAGCCGATCATGATATCCTTACCCTCTTTTTCAATATCGATCTCCTCATTCATGGAACCCATTGCAGAATCAATGCGCAGCTCCATATCATCATCTGTGATGTTGATGATGATCGGTTTTTTGTCAACCTCACGTACCAGAAGTGTGGCACGGTCGATACAATCCAGGAACTCTTTTTTGTTGATCTTCAGTTTTGTCTCATAATCACTGGAAAGCATCTGGTCAATTCTGAAATATTCTCCCTCGATCAGTCTGGAAACTACCATAGTCTGATCAAATTCAAATAAAATATGGTTTTTTGTAAAGTAAATGCTGACCTGATCATCCACTTCTCCGGAAAGGATCTTGCTGACCTCGCTTAAAGTTTTGCCCGGAACTACCACCTTACGGTCAGAATAATCTTTCTTAAGAGACATTTTGCGGATAGAGATACGATGTCCGTCCAGAGAAACTACCTTCAGACAGTTATTTTTGATCTCAAAAAGTTCACCGGTCATCAGCTTATTGTTCTCATTTACAGCAATCGAAAAAATAGTCTGGCGGATCATTTCTTTCAGTGTGTACTGAGAGATCGTCAGCGGTTCATCCTTCTCGATCATCGGTAAATAAGCAAAATCTTCTCCTGATTTTCCAGGGATATTGAATTTTGCTTTTTCACAGGTAATGGTTGCTGCATATTTATCATCGGTCTTAATGGTAACATCATTATCCGGAAGTCGTCTGATGATTTCATAGAAGATTTTTGCATCAAGAGCAACTTTACCTTTTTCTTCAATAGTACCTTCAACGATGGTTTCAATTCCCAGTTCCATATCGTTGGTGGTAAATTTGATCTGGTTTGTGGTTGCATCCATGAGAATACATTCCAGGATTGGCATTGTGGTTTTTGATGGAACTGCTTTGAGTGCGATACTTACACTTTTTAACAGACTTGATTTGGAGCAGATGATTTTCATAGTGTGTATAACTCCCTTTCTGAACAAATTGTGGTTTTTATAAATATATTTATAGAAAAAATCCGCAGTAACCGCCGTAGGGGGCCAGATTTTGTGAAAAACTCCCGCAGGCCTGATGTTTTCAGGGGTTTTCCGTTGGGATAACTTTGTGTAAAAGTGGTATTTTCGCATGTGAATAACCCGGGGATAAAATTACCGCCGCGTTTTGGCAAAAAAGTTGTACACATCTCTCCACATACAATCAACACGTTATACACCAGTAATGTGGAAAACTTCCCTAACCTTGTGGATTAATCTTCTTTTTCAATATATCAATGGTATTTTTTAAGTTATCGTCGTTCTGCAATTCGTTTTCGATCTTTTCGATACCGTGCATAACGGTGGTATGGTCACGGTTTCCGAGCGCTTTTCCGATATTTTTCAAAGGTGTGGATATGATCTCACGGCAGAGATACATGGAAACCTGGCGGGGCATGACGATCTTGGAGTTTCGTTTGTTTCCGCTTAAGTCCGCAGGTGTGACTCCGTAATGCTCTGCAACAACGGAGATGATGTATTCCGGTGTGATCACTTTTTTCTCATCCGGAGAAATAATATCCTTCAGTGCCTGCTCTGCCAGCTCCAGAGTTACTTCCTTTTTCTCAAGCTTGGCTCCGGCCATGACCTTGTTGAAGGCACCTTCCAGCTCACGGATATTGGATTTGATATTGGTAGCGATATATTTGATAACATCTTCACTGATGTTGTAGCCGTTCATTTCTTCATTTTTATGAAGGATCGCCATTCGGGTTTCGTAATCAGGCAGCGTGATATCTGCGATCAGACCCCACTCGAACCGGGAACGGAAGCGCTCTTCCAGGATTTCCATATCCTTCGGTGGTTTATCTGAGGATATGATGATCTGCTTTTTGGCACTGTGAAGACTGTTAAATGTATGGAAAAATTCCTCCTGTGTGGATTCTTTTCCTATAATAAACTGAATATCATCGACAAGAAGAACGTCGATATTTCTGTATTTTTCACGGAATTTGCTCATTGCCGTGTTATTTCCGTTTCGGATGGTTTCGATCAGCTCATTGGTAAATTCTTCACTGGTTACATACAAAACACGGCTGTTTTCGTCGTGTTCCAGAATGAAATGAGCGATGGAATGCATAAGATGCGTCTTACCAAGACCGGCTCCGCCATAGATAAACAGTGGATTGTAGGTATCTCCCGGTGATTCGGCAACTGCAAGAGCTGCGGCCTGGGCGAATTTGTTATTACTTCCTACAACGAAGGTGTCGAAGGTGTATTTTGGATTTAAATGCGCCTCTTCGTAACGTGTATCCTGAACCTGTTTATCATAAGAAGTGTTTTTTTCTGTTTTTTTGGGGAGATCTTTTTCCAGAACGAAGCGAACCTCGCATTCTTCCATGCCTGTCAGTACACAGATAGTAACCTGGAGGGGGATTTTGTAGCGTTTACTGATGTAATTGACTCCGATCGCTGCCTGTTCAGAGGGAACAACCACTGTTATCAGCTTTCCGTCAACCTCATAAACTTTCAGCGGCTTGAGCCAGGTATTAAAAGGGACATCAGTCACCTCATATTCAGATTTGACAGTTTGCAGGATCTCCTCCCATTTTTCAATAACAGCGTCCATTTTTTCCTCCCATGAGTATTATAATAACCCCAGTCTGCGACTGGAGATAGATATCCTTTTATATATTACAATGAAAATGGGGTTTTCGCAATGGAAAATCCTTGAGATTTTGGGGAAAAGAATGTGGATAATGTGGGGAAATTACTGTGGATTAGGGTGGATTATTGTGGATAAGAGTCCTGGAGGTTTCCATAAGTCGAGAATTGGTGGAAAATGTGGAAGAATTATGTGTATAAAAAAATCCACCTTAAAAATACCGCAAATAAAGGGTTTTTTTGAAAACGATGTGAACAAACTCTCCGAAAAAGTGGATAGATTTCCGGTCAATCCACAAGTTATCCACAAGTTATCCACAAAATGTGGATAATGTTACGTAAACCATAAGCGCTTTCCACATAAGAGAAAAAAATAAATACCGTAAGGTGGGGGTATTTTACAGAACCCTTGATTTTATCGGGTTTTTTGCAATTTTTACTTGACGAAAAGGATGTTTATTTATATAATTGAAACGATGTTCTGAATGATAAGTTATTTCATAACAATTAAAAATAGATAAAGGAGGTGCTTTACCTATGAAGATGACATTTCAGCCAAAAAAGAGATCCAGAGCTAAGGTTCACGGCTTCAGAGCTCGCATGAGCACAAAGGGCGGACGTAAAGTATTAGCTGCAAGAAGATTAAAAGGAAGAAAACAGTTATCAGCATAAGCTGCAAGACCGCATTTATGTGGTCTTTTCTTCTATCCGGAGAAATATCCGCGCAGGCGGAATCTAATTAAGGAGGATTCGTTTGATCAGATCAGAGTCCTTAAAGAAAAATCAAGATTTTAAAGTTGTATATCAGAACGGAACATCGTACGCAAATCGGCTTCTGGTGATGTACGTGCTGAAGAATCAGCACATGAAGAATCGTCTGGGAATATCAGTAAGCAAAAAAGTAGGGAACAGTGTGGTTCGCCACAGACTCACCAGATTGATCAGAGAAAGCTATCGTCTCAACGAAACAGATTTTGACAGTAACCTTGATATTGTAGTAGTAGCGAGAGCCGCAGCCAAGGGCAAGAGCTTTCACGAGATCGAGAGTGCTTTTCTGCATCTTGCAAGAAAGCATCATATAACAGGGAATGAACATGATAAAGAAATTTCTGATTAAGATGATAAGGCTCTATCAAAAATATATATCGCCGATGAAGAGAACGAAATGTCCTTATATTCCCACATGTTCTCAATATGGTTTGGAAGCAATCGAAAAATATGGCGCGTTTAAGGGCAGTCTTCTTGCGGCATGGAGGATTCTGCGATGCAATCCTTTTTCCCACGGAGGCTATGACCCTGTGCCATGAATTATTTTGTGACTGTTCAGCCTTTTCCCGGGCAGAGCAGTTACCGGACTTTTACAATTGAATAAGAAGTCTAGGAGGAAATGAATTTGGAACTGTTTTTAGCAACAAAAACCGGAACTCCTATTATCGGACAGATCGCGTCTGTGATGGGATGGATCATGGATGGCATATATAAGATGCTTGACGGCCTGTTCGGAATCCAGAACATTGGTCTTTGTATCATTATCTTCAGTATTCTTATCTTTGCCTTTATGACACCGCTGCAGATCAAGCAGCAGAAATTCTCCAAGTTAAGTGCGATCATGCAGCCCGAGATCCAGAAGATCCAGAAGAAATATCAGGGTAAAAAGGATCAGGACTCCATGATGAAAATGAACGAAGAAACCCAGGCTGTTTATCAGAAATATGGTGTTTCTCCAACCGGTAGCTGTGTACAGTTAGCCATTCAGATGCCTATTCTGTTTGCTCTGTATCAGGTTATCTACCGGATTCCTGCTTACGTTGGAAGTGTAAAGAACATTTTTACTGGTGTAGTTGACAACCTGGTAGCTGTAAACGGATACACAGATATCCTGCAGCAGTTTATCACAGACCATTCCATGACACGAGTACGTCTCGTTATGGACAGTGCCGGAAATGCTACAAGTAACTCTATTGTTGATTTTCTGTATGCACTTTCTCCTTCCCAGTGGAAAGAGCTGGCACAGATGGATCAGTTTTCAGGATTTTCTGATGCGATCGCAAAAGCATCCGGCAATATTTCCAAGATGCAGGGCTTCTGTGGCTTGAATATCGCAGACCAGCCGCTGTATTATATCATGGAATTCTTCAAAAATCATGGTTCTCTGTTACTTGCGATCGTAGCACTTCTGATCCCGGTTCTTGCATGGGCAACTCAGATGCTGAACCTGAAGCTTATGCCACAGGCTGCAACACAGCCGGCAGACGGAAATGATCAGGCCAGCGCAATGGCAAACTCCATGAAAACCATGAACATGGTCATGCCTCTGATGTCTGCATTCTTCTGTTTCACATTCCCGGTTGGTCTTGGTATCTACTGGATCGCCAGTGCTGTCGTTCGAAGTGCCCAGCAGTTTGCAATCAATCGTCATCTTGATAAGATGAACATTGATGATCTGGTTAATGAGAATATGAAGAAGATCGAAGCGAAGCGTGCGAAGGAAGGACTTCCGCCGCAGAAGATCACCAATCAGGCTCATCAGTCCGCCAAGAATATCAATAAACCTGTGATCAATAAGGGTAACAGCGGAAACAACGGTGCTTCAGACAGAGCACAGAAGGTTGATACTGCTTATGAGAAGGCAAGAAGTGCAAAACCGGGCAGCATCACAGCCAAAGCAAATCTCGTAAGAGACTTTGATGAGAGAAATAAGAAGAAATAATCAGGAACGGAGGGGTTCGTAATGGAGGATTACATTCAGTTTTCAGCAAAAACAAAGAATGAAGCTATCACAAAAGCGTGTCTTGAGCTTGGAACTTCCAGTGACCAGCTTGATATTCAGGTTATCAGTGAAGGCAGCTCCGGATTCTTCGGAATCGGCAGCAAACCTGCCGTGATCAAAGTTCGCAGAATCGAGCCAGTTTCTGATATGCAGGAGATCGATGAACTGGTAGAGTCCGTGAAACTGGACGCTATCAAAGAAGAGAAGAAATTAGAAAAGCCTTTTACTCCGGATGTAAAGAAAGAATCTGCACCGAAAGCAGCTCCTGCAGAGGAGAAAAAGCCGGTGAAGAAAGAAGCTATACAGGTGGAGAAGGCATCCGAAGAAGCACCTGCAAAGGCAGCAGCACCAAAGGAAAGACCTGCAAGGGATTTCCAGGGCAAAGCAAAGCCTGCACGTGAGAAACAGCCAAGAGCTCCAAAGGAGCGTCAGCCGAAGGAAACACGTGAGAGAGCACCGAAGCAGGGCAGACCGGTAGAGATCCTCAGCGATCCGGAGAAGATCAGAGAGGTTGAGGAGAGAGCAGTCGTATTTCTTCGTGACGTATTCGGCTCCATGGATCTTGGAGAAGTGGAGATCACATCGAAATATAACACTGCAGACGGTTCTCTGGATGTGGATTTTGAAGGTGAGGATATGGGTATCCTCATCGGAAAAAGAGGCCAGACACTGGATTCTCTTCAGTATCTGACAAGCCTTGTGGTAAACAAAGGCGAGTCTACCTACATTCGTGTAAAACTCGATACCGAGGACTACAGACGCCGTCGTAAGGAAACTCTGGAGAACCTTGCAAGAGGAATCGCCTTCAAGGTAAAGAAAACCAGGAAACCGGTAGTTCTGGAACCGATGAATCCGTACGAAAGAAGGATCATCCATGCATCTCTGCAGGGCAACCGCTATGTAGAGACAGTCAGTGAGGGAGAAGAACCTTACAGACATGTAGTAGTAAAACTGAAACGCAATAATTGATGATCCACCGGTAAAGCTATAAGCCGTATCCCGGAGCGTAAGCTCCGTGGGTACGGCTTTTTTGTATGGAACTGAAAATTAAAAATTATCATTGCAATCTCCGCAACAATTCTTTATAATCATTGAAGAGCAAATAATAAAAGATATTTCTGCAGCGGAAATCCGGAATGCAGAGATTAGAGCGTATTTGAAAAATCATTCCCGCAATCTGCACGCCCCACTTTGCGGTATATTTTGCC
>ERZ773133.352-NODE-352-length-66663-cov-9.745976_pt1 | contig 66663 bp, 45 predicted proteins | sample MGYA00580861_ERZ773133 | MGnify/ENA primary metagenome ERZ773133 (study PRJEB29015, sample SAMEA2737844) | human gut metagenome | biome: human gut; feature: human-associated habitat; material: faeces | place: China | collected 2012 ...
CTGCTGCCTGGCTTGTGAAGGCGTGAAGTCTGTTTCCGGAAACACTTCTGTAAGAAAATCTGTCTATACATGTTCATGTATTTCTTTAAAATTGGTTGTTCAGGAAAATTGAATGGCCTCCTTCGTATTTTGTGTTAGAATTTCATCGAAAAGACTCATGGAATATATAATATGTGAAAAATCGTTGGTCGTTGTGAATTTTCTGATGGAAAATGAATTGTTTTGTTAGGTTGTTTTAGTATATTTGAGGACCTTAAAAAAGGAAAACTAAATTTATTAATAGATTTAATCATGGAAAACAAGATTCAGGAGCTTACTGATAAGATTTATCGTGAGGGTGTAGAAAAAGGTAACGCAGAGGCACAGCGACTGGTCAGTGAAGCCCAAAAGGAGGCGCAACAAATGATTGAAGCGGCTCGTAAGGAGGCAGAAGCCATTCTTGCCGAGGCTCGGAAATCGGCTGATGAAATGAAAGAAAATACGCAGTCTGAGCTGAAGCTGTTTGCCGGACAAGCACTCAATGCCTTGAAGACAGAAGTGACCAACCTGCTGACGAATGAGACAGTTACAGAAGGTGTAAAGGGCTTTACTGCCAACAAGGATTATTTGAACAAGTTTATTGTAGCATTGGCTATCCGGTGGTCTGCCAATGAACCGATTGTCATTTCCGTACAGGATGCTGACGCTTTAACCAAGTACTTTACTGCAAACGCTAAAACATTATTGGATAAGGGTGTAAAAATTGAGCAGGTGAATGGTATCAAGACTTTGTTCTCCATCGCTCCTGCTGATGGCTCTTATAAGGTGAACTTTGGCGAAGAGGAATTTGAGAACTATTTCAAGGAATTCCTTCGTCCTCAGTTAGTAAAAATGTTGTTTTAACGTAGTGTTATGAGTACTTATTATTATCTGGTGGCCGGCTTGCCTGATATATCACTTGAGGATGGCAAGTTGAGCTATACAGTAGACAGCTTTAAAACGGAACTTTATCCTGAACTTTCGGTGAAGGACAGGCAGATTATCGACCTGTTCTATCTGAAGTTTGATAATGAAGACCTGCTGAAGTTGTTGAAAGACAAAGATGCACGGGTTTCTGGGCGCGGAAACTTTTCATCCGAGGAGTTGCTGCAGCTCATCGACGCGGTTCGGGAAGGTGATACTCCCGACAGCAGATTCCCTACTTATCTCTACGATTTCATTTCCCGCTATTTTACTTTGTCCCCTGATGAACTGTACAGTGCACAGGATTTGTTGGCGGCTGCATATTATGCTTATGCGATGCAGTGCAGCAATCGCTTTGTGTCAGGATGGTTTGAGTTCTCATTGAATCTCAACAATATTCTGGCAGCGTTGTCGGCCCGTAAATACAAGTTGGATGTCGACAATGCAGTGGTAGGCGATACAGAGGTGTGCGAGCAGTTGCGGACATCGAACGCCCGTGACTTCGGCTTGAACGAAATGCTGGATTATTTTGACAGCATCCAACGGGTGGCGGAAGTGGAAGAATTGGTGGAACGTGAAAAGAAGGTGGATTTGTTGAAGTGGAAATGGTTGGAGGATGAATCATTCTTCCATTATTTCACCATCGAACGTCTGTTTGTCTTCCTTCTGCAACTGGAAATGATTGAGCGTTGGATTGCATTGGATAAAGAAAAGGGTAATGAACTATTCCGTGAACTGATTCAGAACTTGAAGAATGAAGTTCAGATTCCTGAAGAATTTAGAAAATAGAAAAACAAGAATAGAATGGCAACAAAAGGAACTGTTTCAGGTGTAATCGCCAATATGGTTACACTGACTGTTGATGGTCCGGTAGCACAGAATGAAATATGCTACATCAAGACCGGAGGCGACCGTTTGATGGCTGAGGTAATCAAGGTTGTCGGCCAGAATGTATATGTTCAGGTGTTTGAAAGTACACGTGGACTGAAAGTCGGTGCCGAGGCTGAGTTTACGGGCCACATGCTGGAAGTAACATTGGGTCCGGGTATGCTTTCGAAGAACTATGATGGTTTGCAGAATGACCTGGATAAGATGGAAGGTGTCTTCCTGAAAAGAGGACAATATACCTATCCGTTGGATAAGGAGCGTAAATGGCTCTTCAAACCGTTGGTGAAAGCCGGCGATGAAGTGGGACCGTCTGCGTGGTTGGGTGAAGTGGAAGAGAATCACCAGTTACTGAAGATTATGGTACCTTTCCAGTTGACGGGCACTTATCGTGTGAAGTCCATCGTTGGAGAAGGAGAATATACCATCGAAGATACTGTCGTTGTCCTGACAGGAAAAGATGGGGCAGAGATTCCGGTGAATATGATTCAGAAATGGCCGGTAAAGAAGGCGATGACCAACTATCTGGAGAAACCCCGTCCCTATAAATTGCTGGAAACCGGTGTACGTGTCATCGATACAGTCAATCCGATTGTAGAAGGTGGTACCGGATTTATCCCGGGACCGTTCGGTACGGGTAAGACTGTGTTGCAGCATGCTATCTCCAAACAGGCTGAAGCGGACATTGTAATCATTGCTGCCTGTGGTGAGCGTGCCAACGAGGTTGTGGAAATCTTTACCGAATTCCCGGAACTGATTGACCCGCATACCGGACGTAAGTTGATGGAACGTACCATCATTGTCGCCAATACTTCAAACATGCCGGTTGCAGCTCGTGAAGCATCTGTATACACCGCTATGACTATGGCGGAATATTACCGTGCCATGGGGTTGAAGGTGTTGCTGATGGCCGACTCCACTTCCCGCTGGGCACAGGCTTTGCGTGAAATGTCCAACCGTATGGAGGAACTTCCGGGTCCGGATGCTTTCCCGATGGATATTTCTGCCATTATTTCCAACTTCTATGGCCGTGCGGGGTATGTGCAGCTGTATAATGGCCATACCGGTTCCATTACCTTTATCGGAACTGTATCGCCGGCGGGTGGTAACTTGAAGGAGCCTGTCACAGAAAACACAAAGAAAGTAGCCCGTTGCTTCTATGCATTGGAGCAGGAACGTGCAGACCGTAAACGTTATCCGGCTGTGAACCCGATTGATTCCTATTCCAAATACCTGGAATATCCGGAATTTGAAGAATACATTACAGAACGTATCAACAATGAATGGATTGGAAAGGTAAACGAACTGAAGACCCGTCTGTTGAGAGGTAAGGAAATCGCCGAGCAGATCAACATCTTGGGTGATGACGGTGTACCGGTGGAATATCATGTCATTTTCTGGAAATCTGAATTGATTGACTTCGTTATCCTGCAGCAGGATGCCTTTGATGAAGTTGATTCAGTGACTCCGATGGAACGTCAGGAAGAGATTGTAAACCAGATTATCGATATCTGTCATACCGACTTCGAATTCGATAACTTTGTTGAGGTTATGGATTATTTCAAGAAGATGATCAATATCTGCAAGCAGATGAACTATTCGAAGTTCAGATCGGAACAGTATGTCGAGTTCCAGAAACAACTGAAAGATCTGGTTGCCGAACGGAGTGTGAAATAATCGGATTTGTTTAAACTATACACAGTACGATAATGGCAACAAAAGCATTTCAAAAGATATATACAAAAATCAGCCAGATTACAAAGGCTACCTGTTCGTTGAAAGCGACCGGGGTAGGTTATGATGAACTGGCTATGGTAAACGGCAAACTTGCCCAGGTGGTGAAGATTGCCGGTGATGAAGTGACACTTCAGGTGTTCGAGGGTACAGAAGGTATTCCTACCAATGCGGAAGTGACATTCTTGGGCAAGTCACCTACATTGAAGGTCAGTGAACAGTTGGCCGGACGTTTCTTCAACGCTTTCGGTGAACCGATTGACGGGGGACCGGAAATCGAAGGAACGGAAGTCGAAATCGGTGGTCCGTCTGTAAATCCGGTCCGTCGTAAACAGCCGTCCGAACTGATTGCTACCGGTATCGCGGGTATTGACTTGAATAATACACTGGTATCCGGTCAGAAGATTCCGTTCTTTGCCGACCCGGACCAGCCTTTCAACCAGGTAATGGCTAACGTAGCCTTGCGTGCAGAGACCGATAAGATCATCTTGGGTGGTATGGGTATGACGAACGACGACTACCTGTACTTCAAGAACGTGTTCTCGAATGCCGGTGCATTGGACCGTATCATCAGTTTTGTCAATACAACGGAAAATCCGCCGGTAGAACGTCTGTTGATTCCGGATATGGCATTGACTGCCGCAGAATATTTCGCTGTGGAGCATAACGAGAAGGTGTTGGTCTTGCTGACCGATATGACTTCTTATGCCGATGCCTTGGCCATCGTGTCAAACCGTATGGATCAGATTCCGTCGAAGGACTCCATGCCGGGTTCTTTGTATTCCGATTTGGCGAAAATCTACGAAAAGGCTGTGCAGTTCCCTTCAGGCGGTTCCATTACCATCATTGCCGTGACTACATTGTCTGGTGGAGATATTACTCACGCTGTACCGGATAACACAGGTTACATTACCGAAGGTCAGTTGTTCCTGCGTCGAGACAGCGATATCGGTAAGGTCATTGTCGATCCGTTCCGTTCATTGTCACGTCTGAAACAGCTGGTAAGCGGTAAGAAGACCCGTAAGGATCATCCGCAGGTTATGAATGCGGCTGTACGTCTGTATGCCGATGCGGCGAATGCGAAGACCAAGATGGAAAACGGTTTCGACCTGACGAATTATGACGAACGTGCTTTGGCTTTTGCCAAGGATTATGCTAACCAGTTGCTGGCTATCGATGTCAATCTGAATACGACTGAGATGCTTGATGTGACCTGGGGCTTGTTCAGCAAGTATTTCAAGCCGGAAGAGGTAAACATCAAGAAAGAGTTCGTAGACCAGTACTGGAAGAAGTAATATTTTATCATTAATGCGATGGCTATAAAATTTCAATATAATAAAACTTCGTTGCAGCAGCTTGAAAAGCAACTCAAGATTCGCGTGCGTACGCTTCCTATCATCAAGAACAAGGAAAGCGCGCTTCGTCTGGAGGTGAAGCGGTGTAAGACCGAGGCTGCTGAACTGGAGGAGCGTCTGGAGAAACAGATTCAGGCGTATGAGGCCATGTTCGCACTCTGGAATGAATTCGACGCTTCACTCATCCGGGTGAAGGATGTTCATTTGGGCGTCCGTAAGATAGCCGGAGTCCGGGTCCCTTTGTTGGAGACCGTGGACTTTGAAATCCGTCCTTACAGCGTTTTCTGCAGTCCGAAATGGTATGCCGATGGTATCCATATTCTGAAGAAGCTGGCAGAGACCGCTATCGAACGGGAGTTTACGCTCGCCAAATTGGGATTGTTGGAACATGCCCGCAAGAAAACGACTCAGAAGGTGAATCTTTTCGAGAAGGTACAGATTCCCGGTTATCAGGATGCTTTGAGAAAGATTAAACGTTTCATGGAAGACGAAGAGAACCTGTCGAAGTCTTCACAGAAGATTCTGAAGTCTATCCAGGAGAAGAGAAAGGAGGCTGAGGTATGATTGCGAAAATGAAAAAACTGACTTTCCTGGTCTACCACAAAGAGTATGAGACTTTCCTGACCAGCCTGCGTGATCTGGGATTGGTTCATGTGACCACACGTGCACAGGGAACCGCCGAAAATGCAGAACTTCAGGAAGCCATCCGTCTGACCGGCCGCTATTCGGCTGCCGGAAAATACCTGCAGCAGTTGATGGTGCCTGCCCAGCCGCACGAAGGAAATGTCCAGAAAGGTGTGGAGGCTTTGGAGACAATAGAACGTCTGCAGGCAGAACTCCAGCAGTTGTCACAGCGTATACAGGCTGTAGAAAAGGAGATTGCTGTCATGGAACCGTGGGGAGACTTCGCTCCGGAGTCTGTCGACCGCTTGCGTGATGCCGGTTACCGCATTGATTTTTATCAGTGCTCGGAAAAACAGTTCTCCGAGGAATGGATAGACCTGTATCATGCTACTCTTATCAATCGGGAAGGATCGAAACTGTTTTTTGTAACGGTTACTCCGGTAGGTGAAGAGGTGGAACTGGAAGTGGAGGCTGTCAAGTTGCCTGCCGGTTCGTTGAGTGCGCTGAAAAATCGTCGACAAGAGATGTTGCGCCAACAGGAGGCATTGCAAGAGCAGCTGAAACAGTTGGCAGCAACGGCTTTGCCGGATTTACAGGCTGCACAGCATGATGTGCAGACCCGGATAGAGTTCTCTAAAGTCGTGTTGAGTTCGGATGCCGTGGCCGACAACAAACTGATGTTGCTGGAAGGTTGGGCACCGGTAAAGGCAATCGATGAAATCCAGCAGTTCTTGTCAGCCCAGGAAGCTTATTATGAAGTGAGCGCTCCGACACCGGAAGACGATGTGCCAATCTGTTTGGATAACAAAGGCTTCTTCCGTTTGTTTGAACCGATTATGCGTCTGTATATGCTTCCGAAGTACAATGAATTGGATTTGACTCCGTTCTTTGCTCCTTTCTTCATGCTGTTCTTCGGCTTGTGTCTGGGGGATTCCGGATATGGTCTGTTCATGGTGCTTGCTGTAGCCGTATATCGGATGGTAGCAAAGAAGATTGAACCGTCCATGAAGTCCATCCTTACCTTGGTACAGATCCTGGGCTTATCGACGATGGTATGCGGTCTGCTGACTGGAACCTGTTTCGGTTTCAATCTCTATGATATCCACATACCTTTCTTCCAGCGCCTGAAGGATGCTGTTTATCTGGATAACCAGCAGATGTTCAACCTCTCGTTGATTCTAGGTGGTGTACAGATTATCTTTGGTATGATTCTGAAGGCCGTCAATCAGACAATCCAGTTCGGTTTCAAGTATGCGGTAGCTACGGTGGGCTGGCTGATTATTCTGGTAAGTACTGCCTTGGCATTCGCTGCTCCATCTGTTCTGCCGATGGGAGGTACTGTACACCTGGTTTTCCTGGCCATTGGTGCACTGATGGCTTATCTGTACAACAGCCCGGACAAGAATGTCTTTGTCAATTTCGGCCTGGGATTGTGGGATACTTACAACATGGCTACCGGTCTGTTGGGTGATATCCTTTCTTACGTCCGTCTGTTCGCTTTAGGCTTGTCTGGAGGTATTCTGGCCAGCGTGTTCAACAGTCTGGCTGTGGGAATGAGTCCGGATAACATCATCGCCGGTCCGATTGTGATGGTATTGATATTCCTTATCGGACATTCCATCAATATCTTCATGAATGTGCTGGGAGCGATGGTTCACCCGATGCGTCTGACCTTTGTGGAATTCTTCAAGAATGCCGGTTACGAAGGTGGAGGAAAAGAGTATAAACCTTTTAAGAATTAAAGGAAAATAATATCAATTGATCAAAAACAAGGGCATGCACCTTTCTCCGGGCTGTCCGCATCGCTTGACGATGTTGAAGGAGAGAACGAATGCATTGTATAAAAATTAAAATTTATAATTATGGAAATGAATCTTTTGATTGCCTACATCGGCATCGCAATTATGGTAGGTTTGTCTGGTATCGGTAGTGCTTATGGTGTAACTATCGCAGGTAATGCTTCTATCGGCGCTTTGAAGAAGAACGATAGCGCTTTCGGTAATTTCTTGGTTCTGACAGCTCTTCCGGGTACACAGGGTCTGTATGGTTTCGCCGGTTACTTCATGTTCCAAAGTATCTTTAATGTATTGACTCCCGAAATCACCGGTATTCAGGCTTGTGCCGTATTGGGTTCCGGTATCGGTCTGGGCTTGGTAGCTCTTTTCTCTGCTATCCGTCAGGGTCAGGTTTGTGCCAACGGTATCGCTGCTATCGGTCAGGGTCATAATGTATTCGGTAATACGTTGATTCTTGCCGTATTCCCTGAATTGTATGCCATCGTTGCTTTGGCTGCAACCTTCTTGATGGGTTCTGCTTTGGCATAATCGTCTTTATTCATTCATATTGCGCCGGGAAGTCTGGAAAGGCTTCCCGGCGTTGTTTGTCTGGAGGGGATGTTTGGGGAAGGTATTCTGTGGCTAGGACTTTATCGGTTTGTGGGGGTTCTGGCTGGATATAGAGACTTTAGGCTGTGCAGATTTGTGTAAATAAATTATGTTGATTCGTAAATAATGTTATTTGTGTAGTGTCTTACTTTTTTTTTAGAATCAGTACATACAAAATCTTTGTGTAAGAAAATCGTCTAAATTTCTTCTTGTATTTCAATGTTTTTTGTATCTTCGCAGCCGATTAGAAAATACTATAAATGATGATGAAACAGCTTTTGAAGCCTGATTATATTTTCGAATCAAGCTGGGAAGTCTGTAATAAGGTAGGAGGAATCTATACCGTTCTTTCTACACGTGCCAAGACACTGCAGGACAGTTATCCCGACAAGCTTTATTTTATTGGTCCGGATGTATGGTCAGGTAAGGAAAATCCTCTTTTCGTAGAGGATGATGCTTTGCTGAAAGCATGGCGCGAACACGTTTTACAAGAAAGTGGGCTGAAAGTGAGGGTCGGAAGGTGGCAGGTGCCTGGTTCTCCGATTGCGATTCTGGTAGATTTTACTCCCTTCTATGCACAAAAGAATGACATCTATACACAGGCGTGGATAGATTTTCAAGTTGATTCTCTGCATGCCTATGGAGATTATGATGAAGCGTCCATGTTTTCTTATGCTGCCGGAAGAGTAGTCGAGAGTTTCTACCGTTATCATTTTACCGCAAAAGATAAAGTCGTTTATCAGGCGCATGAATGGATGACCGGTCTGGGAGCTCTGTATATCAAAAAACACGTACCTGAAATTGCTACCGTGTTTACTACTCATGCCACTTCTATTGGCCGTTCCATCGCTGGTAATAACAAACCTTTGTACGACTATTTATTTGCATACAATGGCGATCAGATGGCTCGCGAGCTGAATATGGAATCCAAACATTCCATTGAAAAACAGACAGCCCATAATGTCGATTGTTTTACCACTGTCAGTGAAATTACTAATAATGAGTGTAAGGAATTGTTGGATAAACCAGTTGATGTAGTACTTCCGAACGGTTTTGAAGATGATTTCGTACCAAAAGGATCTGCTTTCGTTGCTAAACGGAAGAAGGCCCGTAAGGCTATGCTGACGTTGGCCAATAAACTGTTGGGTGAGGAATTTTCGGATGATACGTTGCTTATCGGTACGAGTGGACGTTATGAATTTAAGAATAAAGGAATTAATGTCTACCTGGAAGCTTTGAACAGGCTGACACGTGACAAGAACTTGAACAAGAAAGTCTTGGCTTTCATCAACGTACCGGGATGGGTAGGTGATGCCCGCGAAGACCTGGTAGAACGCTTGAAGAGCAACAAGAAGTTCAATACTCCTCTTGAAGTACCTTTCATTACTCATTGGTTGCATAACATGAGTCATGACCAGGTATTGGATATGTTGAAATACCTGAACATGTCAAATGGCCCGGAATCGAAGGTGAAGGTGATTTTCGTTCCTTGCTATCTGGACGGTCGGGATGGAATCATCAATATCCCTTACTATGATCTGATTATCGGTAATGACTTGAGCGTATATCCGTCTTATTACGAACCATGGGGGTATACTCCGCTGGAAAGTGTCGCTTTTAAGGTTCCTACCATCACAACAGATTTGGCCGGTTTCGGTCTGTGGGTAAACTCAATCTTGGGCCATGCCGGTACCTTGAAGGATGGCGCGTCTGTCATTCACCGTACCGATTACAACTATTCTGAGGTGGCTGATGCCATTCGGGATTCGATTACTGAATTCTCTCATTTGTCAGATACAGAAATCAAGAAGATTCGTGAGAAGGCGGCTGCAATAGCCGAAAAGGCACTGTGGAAACATTTTATACAGTACTACTATGAAGCGTATGATGTTGCTTTACGCAACATGCAGAAACGCATTTCCTCTGCTAATGTAAATAATGATTAACCTTTTTTTGAAATATGAAAGTTAGAACTAATTATGTAAATGATCCGGTTTGGAGAGAAGTAACTGTCAAATCACGTATTCCAGAATCTTTGCAGATGTTGCAGGAATTGGCACATAACATCTGGTGGTCTTGGAACTATGAAGCTACAGATATGTTCAAATCACTGGATCCTGAAATCTGGAGTCTGGTAGGACAGAACCCGGTTGCATTCCTGGAACGCTTGAACTATGAGAAATTGGAAGCCCTTTCTACCAATAAGGAAGTATTGGATAGAATCAACAAGGTTTATACCAAGTTTAAAGCTTATATGAGCGAAAAACCGGACAGCAGCCGTCCGTCAGTCGCTTATTTCTGTATGGAATACGGCTTGACTCATGTCCTGAAGATTTATTCAGGTGGTTTGGGTATCTTGGCCGGTGACTACATGAAGGAAGCTTCCGACAGTAACGTAGATATGTGCGGTATCGGTTTCCTGTATCGTTACGGTTATTTCAGCCAGAGCTTGTCAATGGACGGACAGCAGGTGGCTAACTACGAGCCTCAGAACTTTGCCAGCCTGCCATTGGAACGCGTAAGCGATGAAAACGGTAAACCGTTGGTTCTGGATGTTCCATATCTGAACTATTACGTACATGCATACGTATGGCGTGTGAATGTTGGTCGTGTTCCTTTGTATCTGTTGGATACAGATAACGAAATGAACAGCGAGTTCGACCGTCCTATTACTCATCAGCTGTATGGTGGTGATTGGGAAAACCGTCTGAAGCAGGAAATCCTGCTCGGTATCGGTGGCGTATTGCTGTTGAAGAGACTGGGTATCAAGAAGGATGTTTATCATTGCAACGAAGGACATGCTGCTTTGTGTAACGTACAGCGTCTGTGCGATTATGTAGAAAGCGGTATGACATTCGACGAAGCATTGGAAGTTGTTCGTGCTTCTTCATTATATACTGTACACACTCCGGTTCCTGCCGGTCACGACTATTTCGATGAAGGTCTGTTCGGTAAGTACATGGGTGGATATCCGCAGCGTATGGGTATCTCATGGCAGGATCTGATGGATCTGGGCCGTATCAATCCGGGTGATTCCAACGAACGTTTCTGTATGTCTACTTTCGCTTGCAACACTTGTATGGAAGTAAACGGTGTAAGCTGGTTGCACGGAAAAGTTTCTCAGGAAATGTTCTCCGGTATCTGGAAGGGCTATTTCCCGGAAGAAAACCACGTAGGATATGTAACAAACGGTGTACACTTCCCGACTTGGTGTGCTTCTGAATGGCAGAAACTTTATGCTAAGCATTTCGACAAGAACTTCCTGAAAGATCAGTCTAATCCGAATATCTGGGAAGCTATCTACAATGTACCTGATGAAGAGGTTTGGAAGACTCGTGTCGCTTTGAAGAACAAGTTGATCGATTACATCCGTCAGCAGTTCCGCGATACATGGTTGAAGAACCAGGGAGATCCTTCACGTGTCGTTTCATTGATGGACAAAATCAATCCGAATGCGCTGTTGATCGGTTTCGCCCGTCGTTTCGCTACTTACAAACGTGCTCACTTGTTGTTTACTGACCTTGACCGTTTGTCTAAGATTGTCAACAACCCGGATTATCCGGTTCAGTTCCTGTTTGCCGGTAAGGCTCACCCGCACGATGGTGCAGGTCAGGGACTGATCAAGAAGATTGTAGAAATCTCTAAGCGTCCGGAATTCCTGGGTAAGATTATCTTCCTGGAAAACTACGATATGAAGCTGGCCCGTCGTCTGGTATCAGGTGTAGATATCTGGATGAATACTCCGACTCGTCCGTTGGAAGCATCAGGTACATCGGGTGAAAAGGCGTTGATGAACGGTGTTGTCAACTTCTCTGTATTGGATGGCTGGTGGTTGGAAGGCTACCGCGAAGGTGCAGGTTGGGCGTTGACTGAAAAACGTACTTACCAGAACCAGGAATATCAGGACAAACTGGATGCTACTACTATCTACAGTATCCTGGAAACTGAAATCCTGCCGTTGTTCTATGCCCGCAACAAGAAGGGTTATTCTGAAGGTTGGGTGAAGACCATCAAGAACTCTATCGCTCAGGTAGCTCCTCACTATACAATGAAACGTCAGCTGGACGATTATTACAGCAAGTTCTACTGCAAGGAAGCTGCTCACTTCAAAGAATTGGCCGCAAACGACTATGCTCGCGCCAAGGCTTTGTCCGACTGGAAGGAAGAAGTGGCTGCCAAGTGGGATGAAATCCAGGTTCTTTCTGTTGACAGATGTGCTGAACTTCAGCAGGGTCATGTAGAAAACGGAAAAGACTATACCATCACTGTTGTAGTAGACGAAAAGGGTCTGGACGATGCAATCGGTATCGAACAGGTAGTAACTTATACCAATAACGACGGTAAAGAATGTATCTATTCTGTAACTCCGTTGAAACTGGTTAAACGTGAAGGTTCTATCTATACCTTCGCTGTTACTCACAGCTTCTCGAATGCCGGTAGCCTCAAGGTGTCTTACCGTATGTTCCCGAAACATCCGGACTTGGCACACCGTCAGGACTTCTGCTATGTACGTTGGTTTGTAGGATAATCTATACGATTTTTCTATATTGATTGGGGGTGTATCGGAAACGGTACACCCCCAATTTTTTCATTGAAAATGTGTGTACCGGGTGTGAATTTTCTTAATAAATCTGAATTTCATGCAGTAATTACAGCAATTCTGTCTTTTGGAGGTAAAGAGATAATAAAATGATTCAGACTATGAAAGGACTAAAGTTTTATGTAGGTATTTTGCTGGTGGGAGCCTGCGGCTTGTTTCAAGGCTGCGATTCGGACGACGGCTTTTCGTTGGGCGATATCGGGCGTGATTGGGTGACGGTTCATGTAGAAGGAACAGGAGCTTATAGTTTTACGGGAGATACATGGGGTACGATGTGGCCGGCAGCTACGGCAATCTGGGGATACCGTCCGGTGGAGGGGCAGCGTGCCATTCTCTATTTCAATCCGTTGTATGAGAATTTCCAGTCGTATGATTATGGTATCAAACCGGAATATATCTATGATATCCTGACGAAATCGGTAGAGAAACTGACTCCGGAAAACGAGGCCGAATATGGTAACGACCCGGCATACATCTCCGATGCCTGGATAGGGGGCGGCTACTTGAATCTGGTGTTTGCCCAGCATGTCCCGCAGAAAGAACCTCATCGGGTGAGTCTGGTACAGGCCACAGAGGAGTTGACGGACGACGGATACATCCAGTTGGAGTACCGCTACAACACTTATGGCGATACATTGGATGTACGTATGATTGAGGGAGCTGTAAGTTATAATTTGAATACCTTGGATCTGGAAAATGCCAAGGGAATCAAGTTGAAGCTGAACGATGCGGTGAAGGGAAGTCGTGAGGTGACATTTACCCGTATGGACGAAGATACACCTGAAGCTGCGAAAGAGATGGATTTTTCGCAGATGAATGCCCGATAAACGGAAGATCCGTTTTTATTTAAAGAGACTGTTTTGATGGACCGTTCCTGGGGTGACAGGCCCCGGGCGGAACAAACGATAAGATTTTTGTCTGTTCGTTTGTAAGAAATCAAAACAGTTTCTTATTTTTGTAGGGTTCCGATGGATTAAAAACAGACGTTTATGAAGATATTGATTGTTGAGGACGATAATGATTTGCGTGAAATCACGACAGCTTCGCTGGAGAAGGAACGCTATGTGGTGTCTCAGGCTCCCGATTACCGGACGGCACTCCTGAAGATAGAGGATTATGATTACGATTGTATTCTGCTGGACATCATGTTGCCCGACGGATCCGGATTGGATTTGCTGCATGAATTACAGGCGTTGGGTAAACGTACCAATGTCATCATTCTTTCGGCCAAGGATTCGCTGGAAGATAAAGTGCAGGGGCTGGATTTGGGAGCGGACGATTACCTGCCCAAACCTTATCATTTGGCAGAACTTCATGCCCGTATCAAGAGTCTGTTGCGCCGTAACCAGCGGGAAGGCGAGCGGAAGGTCCAATACGGGAACATTGAAATCATTCCGGATTTATTCAAGGTGAAGGTGGCCGATAAGGAGGTGGAACTCAACCGTAAGGAATATGATATTCTGCTTTATTTCATGTTACGTCCGGGACGTCTGGTCAATAAATCCACATTGGCTGAATCCGTTTGGGGAGACCACATTGACCAAGTAGATAATTTCGACTTCATCTATGCACAGATCAAGAATCTGCGGAAACGCCTGAAAGAAGCAGGTGCAACGGCTGAGTTGAAGGCCGTGTATGGAGTCGGTTATAAACTGATAACGGAATGAAACTGTTCAAGCTTGCCATGTGGCGGATGGCGGCTGCCATGGTTGTGATTCTCACGGCATGGGCGGCCTTTTTCTACATGGCTGTCATGGAAGAAGTGAATGACGAGGTGGATGATTCTCTGGAAGACTATGCGGAGACCCTCATGATTCGTTCGCTGTCGGGCGAAGAAATGCCTTCTTCGAATAACGGCTCGAACAACCAATATTACCTGTACGAAGTCACTGCCGAATATGCTAACCGGTATCCGCACATTACGTATCACGATGAGATGGTTTATATTGCGGAGAAGGAGGAGTATGAACCTGCCCGTGTCTTGATTCAGATTTTTCAGGTGGATGACGGAAGTTTCCGTGAGCTGGTGGTCTATACGCCTACCATCGAGAAACAGGACCTTCAGCGGGCCATGTTGGGCTGGATTGTTTTTCTATATGTATTACTCTTTCTGGCTATCTTGTCTGTCAATGCCTGGGTATTCCGGCGTAATATGAAGCCGCTGTATGTTCTGTTGGAGTGGCTGGACAATTATCGTCTGGATTCTCATTCCAAACCGTTGGAGAATCCTACCCGTGTCACTGAATTCCAGACGTTGAATGAGGCAGTCCTTCGTTCGATGGAGCGCAGTGAGGCCTTGTATGAGCAGCAGAAACTGTTTATCGGCAATGCATCGCATGAGATGCAGACTCCTTTGGCTATCTGCCGGAACCGTCTGGAAATGCTGATGGAGGATGAAACACTTACCGAAAAGCAGCTGGAAGAGTTGGCGAAAACTCATCAGACCCTGGAAAACCTTACCCGGATGAACAAGTCGTTGCTCATGCTTTGTAAGATAGAGAACCACCAGTTTGTAGATGTCCGTTCAGTTTGCCTGAACGAACTGATGGCTCATTATCTGGATACCTATCAGGAGGTTTACGGTTACAAGCGGATTCGGGTGCAGATGGACGAGCAAGGGAGTTTCCGTACAGATATCAGTGAATCGTTGGCCATTGTGCTGGTGACCAATCTGTTGAAGAATGCTTTTGTCCACAGTGTAGAGGATGGCGAGATTCGGATTCTCTTTACGGAGTCTGCTTTCAGTATCTCGAACGAAGGGGAGGGGGCCTTGGATGCCAACCGTATCTTCGAACGGTTTTATCAGGGGGCAAAGAAGGAAGGCTCTACCGGTCTGGGGCTGGCGTTGGTAAAATCCATCTGTCGGGTCAGCCAGTTGGAGATTTCCTATGCTTTCGAAGAAGGCCGGCATATTTTTTCAGTGAAAAAGTGATTTTTTTCGTAATCAGGCATCAGTTTTCATTTTCTTTTCAGATTCCCTACCGATATTTGTCGTAGAAACTTAAAACAATATTTATTTACCTTTTAAAATACGATGCTTTATGAAACGATTCTTTTTAATGCTGATGTGTGTGTTCGCAATGTCTACAGTGGTAATGGCGGATAATGAAAAACCGATTCAGGTGGGTGAATTGCCGACAAAGGCACAGACTTTTATTTCTACGTATTTCAAGTCGCATAAGATAGCGCTGGCTAAAGTGGAAACAGAACTGTTCTCGAAGATGTACGATGTCATTTTCACTAACGGTGAAAAGCTGGAATTCGACAAATCGGGTGAATGGACTGAAATCAGTTGTAAGCAGACGGGTGTTCCTGCGCAGGTGATTCCTGAGGCTATCCGTACCTATGTAAAGAACAATTATCCGGATGCCAAGATCCTGAAAATTGAACGCGACAGAAAAGAATACGAAGTGAAACTTTCTAACCGTTGGGAAATCACTTTCGACAGCCAGATGCGCGTAATCGATATTGATGACTGATACATAACGACTTTTCCCGCAATGATTGATACCCTCTGAAAACGTCCTCATATTTTATACAAACCATGTCCTCATGTTTGAAGCGAAACGTGAGGACGTTTTTTTGTCCTTTCTATCGGTTGTTGCAGAATCGATAGGGTTATTTCACTTTTGTGAATGGATATGTTATCCGATTTTACTGTAACTTTGTCGCGGTTTTTTGATTAAGGTAACTAAAGATGGATAACAATGTGAGTAAGAAGCGTTCCCAAAGCAATGAGATAGACATGCTGAATGGACCGTTGTTGAAGAAAATTCTGCTGTTTGCTCTTCCGTTGGCGGCCAGCAGTCTGTTGCAGGAACTTTTTAATTCGGTGGATGTAGCGGTTGTGGGACACTTCGTCGGAAGTGAAGCCTTGGCGGCTGTGGGAAGCAACGCACCGGTGATCGGATTGCTCATCAATCTGTTCATGGGCGTTTCTATGGGAGCCTGTGCTGTCATTTCCAATCACATCGGACAGCAGGATGACAGAAGTATACGCCACGCTATCGATACCGTGCAGCTGGTGGCGGTTATCAGCGGCTTCTTTCTGCTGATATTGGGTCAGGTAGCCGCCCGACCGATACTGACTTGGATGGGTACACCTCCGGAGGTGCTGGATGAGGCTGTGACTTACCTGCGTATCTATTTTCTGGGCATGCCTTTTATCATGGCTTTTAACTTCGGCGCGGCTATTCTGCGGAGTATGGGTGATACACGCCGTCCACTGTATATCCTGGTTATGGCCGGCGTTGTCAATACCTTGCTTAATTTGTTGTTTGTCATCTGTTTCCGTATGGGCGTGGCTGGCGTGGCTGTAGCTACAGGTATCGCCAATGCGGTGAGTGCAACTTTAATCATACGGCTTTTACGTAAGGAGAAAGAACCGTTCCGGCTGCATTTCGAGAAGTTGAAAATCCACACCGGAGAATTGAGCCGTATGTTACGCATCGGAGTTCCTGCCGGTGTGCAGGGGATGATATTTTCCATCTCCAATGTCGTGGTACAGTCGTCCATCAACAGCTACGGAGCCGATGCGATAGCCGGTTCATCGGCGGCGCTCAACTTCGAGTATTATTGTTATTTCATTATCCAAGGTTTTAACGGGGCCGCTATCAGTTTCATCGCCCAGAACTATGGAGCCGGGAAAATGGATAGAGTTCATCGTATTTTCTGGATTTGCATGGGATCCAGTGTTGCTTTCTGTGCGGCTTTCAACTGGCTTTTTGCCTGGCAGGATGATTTCTTTCTGAACTTTTTCTCCAGTGTACCGATGGTACATCATTACGGAGCTATCCGTATGCACATTGTTCTGGCATTGCAGTTCATTGCCAGCAGTTACGAGATTGCCGGTTCTTCGTTGCGTGGCATGGGTAAATCGCTGACTCCTGCCGTCCTTACGGTTTTCGGTACCTGTCTGCTGCGTATCGTGTGGGTGTACGGAGTGTCACCGGTGTGGCGGGGATATGATATCCTGATGATGGTCTATCCGGTATCGTGGGTACTGACAGGTTTGCTGGTGCTTACGGCCTATTGGCTGACGGTTCATAAAAGAGGTGTGAAAGTAAGGCAGTAGTCCTGGAAGAGTCTCTGAATTGATTAAAGAATTCCAAAATTGAATCATTCTGTTGATTAAGTCGGCTTTCTTTTATTTCTTTGGATATCTCTTTATGAGTGCACTGTTCAGTTAACCGATGGTGCACTTTCCAATTGGTATTTACAAAGAACAAGTTACTATGATTAAAAAATACAAGCCTAATTCTCTGCAGGAACTGAAGGAACTGGTGAGCGACAAGAGCGTTCACCTCGGCGACATCGACACTTCGCTGATAACGGACATGACGGAGCTTTTTAAAGACTCAACGCGCAAAAACTTCGACGGCCTTGAAACGTGGGACACCTCGAACGTGACCACGATGAAGGGCATGTTTTGCGTGGCGAAATACTTCAACCATCCCATAGGAGACTGGGATGTTTCAAAGGTGGAGAATATGTCGTACATGTTTTGCGAAGCCCCTGCCTTCAACCAGCCGCTTGAGAAATGGGACGTCTCGAACGTCCGTTGCATGGATTCCATGTTCGCCTGGGCGTACAGTTTCAACCAGCCGATTGAACGCTGGAACGTCTCGAACGTATGTAACATGAAAGCGATGCTGCATTTCGCAAAGAGTTTCAATCAGCCGCTGAACGGCTGGGACATGTCGGGCGTCGGAATCATTTGGGCCATGTTCGCCGGCGCGAAAAGCTTCAATCAGCCGCTCGACAAATGGGATACTTCCAGTATCAGTGAAATGCAGTACGCATTCTCCGAATGTTATGAGTTCAACCAGAATATCGACTCGTGGGATACGTCGAACGTCGAAGATATGGACGGCATGTTCGACGGTGCGAAAAGCTTCAACCAGCCGCTAAACTCGTGGAAGACGGGCAAGGTCAGGTTTATGAGGCGTATGTTCCAAGGGGCAACGAGCTTCGACCAGCCGCTCGAGAAATGGGACGTGAGCCGCGTAGAAACAGCCGAAATGATGTTCAAGAACGCGACGAGCTTCAGCCAGCCTCTCTGCATGTGGCAGATATCGAGAGACTGCGACGTCAACGAAATGTTCCTGGACGCTCCGCGCTTTGCCGACGTCAAGATTCTGACGCTCAACTTCGCCCATACCAACAAAATGAAATACCGCGAGTATCTGAAGGAAATCCTCGACAGATTCGACGCCGCACAGGTGTACGCCGAACTCTCGCTTTACAGCGACAAATACTCGGCGAAATATAAGCGCGAGCTTGAAGCGGCTCATCCGGAACTGAAATACCCCGTCCGTACCGCCGCAGGAACAGGGAAGTACCAACCCCGCACGAAAAAAGAGCTGATAGAACTCCTGGATATGGGAATCCAATTACCGCTTGACAAGATTGACACGTCGTGCATAACCGACATGGAAGGTCTCTTTAAGGGCTCTAAGAGCAGAGACTTTACCGGCATCGAGACGTGGGATACGTCAAACGTCGTAACGATGAAGCACATGTTTGCCAACGCGGAATACTTCGACCACGACATAAGCAGCTGGGATGTCTCCAACGTGCGGGATATGTCCCACATGTTCGACGGAGCAAGAAGGTTCAACAAGCCGCTGGACAATTGGAATGTTTCGAATGTCGAGAATATGTGCGAGATGTTCGCCTGGACGAGAAAATTCAATCAGCCGCTGAACAGTTGGAACGTTTCCAACGTGCGGAATATGTCCCGCATGTTTGCCTGGGCGTCCAAATTCAACAAGTCGTTGAACGATTGGAACGTCTCCAACGTCGAGAACATGTACGAGATGTTTTATTACGCGGAAAAATTCAATCAGCCCTTGAATAATTGGAACGTATCGAACGTACGGAATATGACCCGCATGTTTGGCGGAGCAGAAAAATTCAACAAGCCGCTGAACGATTGGGACGTCTCCAACGTGCGGGAGATGATCGAGATGTTCTACAACGCGTCGAGCTTCAACCAGCCGCTCGACCGGTGGAATACCTCTGAAGTCCGTGAAATGTCGTGGACGTTCGCCGGATGCACCAAGTTCAACCAAGATATCAGCTCGTGGGATACGTCGAATGCCACGGTGATGGAAGGAGTTTTTGAGAGGGCGGCGCGCTTCAACCAGCCTCTGAACACCTGGAACGTCTCCAACGTGCGGGATATGTCCTATATGTTCGAGGGGGCGCACAGATTCAATAAGCCGCTTGAAGCCTGGAATGTGAGCAGCGTAACAGAAATGAACTATATGTTCTCCAACGCAGAGCGCTTCAACCAGCCGCTCGACGGCTGGAACGTCTCAAGCGTCAGGAACATGCGGTGCATGTTCTACTATGCCCTCTCCTTCAATCAGGATCTAAACTCGTGGAATGTCTCGAACGTTACAGACATGGGCGATATGTTCCGCTTCGCCTCGAGTTTCAACCAGAATATAGCATCGTGGGACGTCTCAAGCGTTACCGACATGGACGGTATGTTCTACCTAGCGGAGCGTTTCAACCAGCCTATCGGCGCATGGAATGTTTCCGCTGTCACGAATATGAGACAGATGTTCTGGAGGGCCGCGGCGTTTAACCAGTCGCTTGAAAAGTGGAATGTCTCGAACGTGCAAAACATGCGCGAGATGTTCTGCGAAGCGTCGAGCTTCAACCAGCCGCTGAACGATTGGGATGTCTCGAACGTGCAGGATATGCGCGAGATGTTTAGCGAAGCGTCAAGCTTCAACCAACCTCTGAACGATTGGGATGTTTCTAGCGTGCAGAATATGTTCTGTATGTTCAACGAGGCGAAAAGTTTTAATCAGCCGCTCGACCGCTGGGACATCTCGAATGTCAAGGATATGGCCTATATGTTCTGCGAAGCGACCTCGTTCCGGCAGCCGATAACGGCATGGCGGCTGTGCGGCCAGTCTACGAAAGGGATGTTCCTCAGATTGCCGGACTACCGTGACATGGAGTCGCGCGTCATGTGTCTCACCCCTCATGACGAGGAAGCGATGAGATATGACTTGGAAGATATGATAGGAATATTCGGTGAGGAGGCGGTTCAGGACGCGCTACGGCTTTACGGCCCGAAATACGGTCTTAAGGAAGATTAGGTTCTGCTCCGATGTTATTTACCTGCTGATAAATAACATTCTGTAATGCTGTGTCACCCATTTTAGGGTGACACGATTTCAAAATATGCTCATGCGAAAGAAATATATCCATTGGGCAGTGTCAGTATTCAGTATCGTTCCCTATTCTGGAAACGTTGTCGTATATTTGTTTGCGTATGAAATTCTGTATTTCTATAATCTTTCGTTATCATTCCATTCCCCGTAAAGGAGCCCTTTTCGGGTATTTTCTATGAATTTGTTCAGACGGCTTTCAAAAAGTTCGGGCTGATTTCTCTTGATTTGGATGGTATCAATCCTGATTCGCTTATATAAATCAGGGAACTGACAGAAGTTGTCCCACACTACCGGGTCGGATTGTAACCTTTGCAATATGTCTTTATCTATGGTAAAACCATTAGGTGACATATCCGGCAGGACGGCTCTTCCGGCATCGGTCATCAGTCCTAACCGTTCCATTCTGCGGCATCTCTCTTTGTTGAGTTCGGACCAATTGCTTCGTGGCTTTCGTGGACAAAGTTTCTGGGCTGTTACATCATCCGTTATTTTCTTAGTAGTACTGTCTATCCAGCCAAAACATAGGGCTTCTTCTACAGCGTCAATATACCAGAAAGTATTGTCATCTGTAGGTTTTCCACGTTTCACCACCACCCAGCATTCTTTCTCTGTTTTATGGTTCTGTATTAGCCATTCACGCAATTCGGCTCTTGATTTGACATCCAGTAAATTATGAATTTCCATTATCAGTTGTTTCAATTTGCATTTTACAATGTTAGCCTCCCCGTAAGATAGATTCGCAGATTGTTACCTGAAAAGCCTTCTCTTTCCATTTCCATTACATGTAAGAAGTCAAGATTCTTGTATAGAATGCTTGTCCGGATATCTATAAAATCGCCCCAACTCGAAACCAAGTTGGGGCGATTGGAATACCTTTTAAAAGGGCTATAAATAGGATTTAACTTATTCCCATTCGATTGTTGCAGGCGGTTTTGACGAGATGTCGTAGCAAACGCGGTTTACGCCTTTTACTTTGTTGATGATGTCGTTCGAAACCTTTGCCATGAATTCGTAAGGCAAGTGAGCCCAGTCGGCTGTCATGGCATCTGTACTGGTTACGGCGCGCAGTGCTACGGCACGTTCGTAAGTACGTTCATCGCCCATTACACCTACACTCTGTACCGGCAACAGGATTACACCTGCCTGCCATACCTGGTGATACAAGGCTGTTTCGTTGCCATCGGCATCTTTGGTCTTCCAGTCGCGGAGGCCCTGGATGAAGATGTCATCGGCATCCTGCAGAATACGTACCTTCTCGCGGGTGATATCGCCCAGGATACGTACAGCCAGACCCGGACCCGGGAACGGATGACGGGTAATCAGGTGTTCCGGCATACCCAGTTCACGACCTACGCGGCGTACCTCGTCCTTAAACAGCAGGCGGAGCGGTTCGCACAGTTTCAGGTTCATCTTTTCAGGCAGACCACCTACGTTGTGGTGACTCTTGATGACTGTACCGGTAATGGACAACGATTCGATGCAGTCCGGATAGATGGTACCCTGTGCCAACCATTTTACATCCTGTATCTTGTGAGCTTCTTCATCGAATACATCGATAAATCCTTTGCCGATGATTTTACGTTTACGTTCCGGTTCGGTGACACCTGCCAGTTCGCTGAAGAACTTTTCGCTGGCGTCTACGCCGATTACGTTCAGACCCAGGCATTCATAGTCGTGCAGCACATTCTTGAACTCGTTCTTGCGCAACATACCGTGGTCAACGAAGATACAGGTCAGGTTCTTGCCGATAGCCTTGTTCAGCAATACGGCTGCTACCGATGAGTCTACGCCACCGCTCAGACCCAGCACTACCTTGTCGTTTCCGAGTTGTGCCTTCAGTTCGGCTACAGTGGTTTCAATGAATGAAGCGGCGCTCCAGTCCTGTTTACCTCCACAGATGTCTACCACGAAGTTCTTCAGCAGCTGAGTACCGTCTTCTGTGTGGAACACTTCCGGGTGGAACTGTACACCCCACAGCTTTTCGCCTTTTGCCTGATAGGCAGCGATGGCTACCTTGTCGGTAGAGGCAATGATTTCAAAGTTTTCCGGAATGGCTGTGATGGTATCGCCATGGCTCATCCATACCTGAGAATGCTCGCGGATGCCTTTCAGCAACGGGTTCTCATGGTCGAACTTGGCCAGGTGGGCACGGCCGTACTCACGCGTATTGGCTGGTTCAACGTTTCCGCCGTTGGTATATGCCATAAACTGTGCGCCGTAGCAGATTCCCAGAATAGGGTATTTACCGCGGATGTCAGTCAGGTCTACCTTGAAAGCCTTTTCATCGTATACAGAGAAAGGACTTCCCGAAAGGATGACACCGATAACTGACGGGTCGTTGTGAGGGAACTTGTTGTAGGGAACAATCTCGCAATACATGTTCAGTTCACGTACACGGCGGCCAATCAGCTGTGTGGTCTGCGAACCGAAGTCGAGAATAATAATTTTTTCCTGCATAAAGTTATTCGGGTTAAATGAATTCGTTTCTGCAAAGTTACGGAATTTCTATGGAAAATGCTAAGAGCCTGTTTAGATTTTATGTAGAAACTTCTTTTCTGTTTCTTATACCTTACATTTGTCACCATATAATACTTCGGAAGGATATGTTCGCAATAGGGTGTAAAGTTGCTTTTAGAGAAATTGGGGTCAGTTAGGTACATGGCTTGTTTAGAATTGTAGGGTATTGTATCATTATAAAATAAAAAATAGGGTGATATATTGTGTTATATTTGAAAAAAATTATATATTTGCTCCGTTGTTGGTTAAAATGAGTTTTATATAGCTGATTTTACCTCAAAAATTTGATACTGTGAATTGAAAAACTGAAATAGACTACATATATTATGGAAGCACAGTTCAGTTGATTAAACTTTGAAATCTAGGCTAATCATTACTATTACTATTAATATCTATGTTAAAAACCTCGAAATAAGTCAGTATGATGCTGTTACTCGGTTCTCTGAGTACAGGATTGGTTCATGCTACAATCGGTATGGATGTAGCGGGGACAAACGTCGTTCAGCAAGAAAGTGTATATAAGGTGTTGTTACAGATGCAAATGGTGAGACCGTAATTGGAGCATCTGTTGTTGTAAAAGGTACAACTAACGGTACCATTACTGGGCTGGATGGAGATTTTGAACTCCAGAATGTCAAGAAGGGAGCAACCATTCAAATTTCATTTGTAGGATATGAGACTAAAGAAGTCGTATGGAATGGAGGACCTCTGAATGTGGAACTTAAAGACGACACGCAAGTATTGGATGAAGTGGTTGTTGTCGGTTTCGGTACTCAGAAGAAGGTTAACCTTACAGGTTCTGTTGCCGTTGTAGGAGCAGAAGAGTTGACATCACGTCCGGTGTCCAATGTAACCCAGGCCATGCAGGGTCTCGTACCGGGTATGAACTTCGGCTACGGAAAGGGTGGTGGTAAAGTCGGTAGTACCATGAGTATAAACGTTCGTGGTACGGGTACGTTGGACTCTAATGTATCCAATGCCTCTCCGCTGGTACTTATTGATGGTATGGAAGGCGATATCAACATGTTGAATCCTAATGATATTGAGAATATCTCTGTGTTGAAGGATGCCGCTGCTTCTTCTATCTATGGTTCAAGAGCACCTTATGGTGTTATTCTTGTCACTACCAAGAAAGGTAAAGCCGGAAGAGTCAACATCAATTACAACAATAACTTCAGTTGGTCTAATGCTATCAATATGCCTAAGATGGCAGATTCGTATACTTATGCGAAATTCATTAACCAGATAGCAATCAATGATAACAATTCACCGAACTTTACCGAGGAACATCTTCAGAGAATCAAGGACTATCAATTAGGCCTGTTTACTCAGACTACTGTTCCTGATGAAAACACACCGACCATCTGGGACTGGCGAGGAAATGCGAATGTGGACTGGCTCGATGAAATTTTCGGAGGTACCGGATTCCAGCAGGAACACTCGTTGAGTGTGACAGGCGGTAATGAAAAGGTGCAATACTTTATGTCGGCCAACTACTTCACCCAAGATAGTGTGGTAAAATATGGTGATGAAAGCATGCATCGTTATACAGTCAATGGGAAGATCAATGCGCAGCTGGCTCCATGGTTGAAGGCGAACTATAACATGAAGTTTATGCGTAGAGACCTTGACCAACCGTATCAGCTTGATGATGACCTGTTCTTCTATAATACTGCCAGACGATGGGCTAAACAGCCGATTCTTGACCCGAATGGCTATTATTTGACAGAACTTACCAAGCAGTTGATGTGGGGTGGAAACAACAAGACTCAAACCGATTGGGTTACACAGCAATTGCAGTTGGAAATCGAACCTATCAAGAACTGGAAGACTTTTGTCGAACTGAATTACAAGACAATCAACACGATGCGTGATGAAGCCCGTAATAAGTTGGCAAAATATGATATTAATGGAGATTTGTATTACGAAGCCGGTCAGAAGAACAGCATCTATTCATATTCTGAAAGAACAAACTTCTTTAATACCAATATTTATTCTGAATATACCCACCAATTGGGCAATCATACATTCAAGGGAATGGTCGGTTTCCAGGCTGAGCTTAACAAGTATACTTTTGTGGGTGCCAAGAAGGAGGACCTGATTACGGAAGATATGCCGGTTATCAATGTGGCTACTGGAAAAGAATATGCTTACGGTAATAAGAACCATTGGGCTACCGCCGGTTTCTTCGGACGTATCAATTATAATTACGCAGAAAGATATCTGGCCGAAGTGAACTTACGATATGACGGTACGTCACGATTTGCAGCAGATAAGCGCTGGAATCTTTTCCCTTCATTCTCTGTAGGTTGGAATATCGCCCGTGAAGAATTCATGGAAAAATATACCGATGTAATCAATACCTTGAAATTCAGAGGATCTTGGGGACAGTTAGGTAACCAGAATACCGTCAGCCTGTATCCGTACATACAGACCATGCCGTTTTATCCTGTAACTAATACTAGTCAAAACACATGGCTTATCAACGGTTCTCGTTACAACGGTTCAACCGCCCCTGGACTTATCTCTTCCCTGCTTACCTGGGAGACCGTGAGTTCATGGAATGTCGGTTTTGACCTGGGTATGTTCAACAATAGATTGAATTTAAGTTTTGACTATTTCGTCCGGACAACTTACGATATGGTAGGTCCAGCACCTGAATTGCCTGTAACTTTGGGAACAGCTGTACCGAAAGTGAACAATGCAGATATGCGTTCTACAGGTTTTGAGTTGGATTTATCATGGAGAGACCAGATCAATGATTTCAATTATGGGGTGCATGTACTGTTGTCAGACGACCGTCAGAAAGTCTTGAAGTATCCGAATGAAAGTGGCTCGTTCCAGACTTGGAGAGAAGGACAGTACCTGAATGAAATATGGGGTTTGACAACTGTCGGTATCGCTAAGACCCAGGCTGAGATGGATGCACACATTGCCAAGGTAGACCAAAGCGCTATTGATGCCGGTGCTTGGCTTGCAGGTGATGTCATGTATGCAGACTTGAATGGTGATGGAAAGATTACGAGTGGTAATACAATGGATGACTTGGGTGACAAACGGTTGCTGGGTGATTCAACTCCTCGGTTTAAGTTCGGTTTGGATTTGGATGCTTCATGGAAAGGATTCGATGTGAGATTATTCTTCCAGGGGGTAGCTAAGAGAGACTGGGCGTTTGCAAACAATCATATTGTTTATTGGGGTAATGCAGGAGGTGTATGGAACTCAGCTGCTTTTGAGAGCAACATGGACTTCTATCGTCCTGAAGGAGATGAATGGTTAGGAGCCAATCTTGACGCAAAATTCCCAAGATTAACTGCCTCAAACAAGAACAGACAGACACAGACCGCTTATCTTGAAAATGCCGCATATATCCGTCTGAAGAACTTCCAGATAGGATATACACTTCCTGCCAGCTTGACTCAGAAGGTCGGCATTTCGAAAGTGAGAGTATTCTTCTCGGCTGAGAACTTGTTTACAATTTCAGGATTGCCAGACGGTATCGATCCTGAAACTTTAGGACTTAATGATTACGGAGGTATGGCGAACTATCCGCTGACACGTACATTATCAACAGGTCTTAGTATTAACTTTTAAATAAGAAACATATGAAATTAAATAAATATACCTTGATTTTAGCTGGAGGATTATCATTATCTATGATGACTTCATGTAATGATTTTCTTGACAGAGAGCCCTTGGATGCCATAACACCGGAAACTTTCCTTTGGAATGATGCAGATATGAGTGCCTATATGATTAAGCAATATAGCTTTTCTACACATTCTGGTGCCGGAGTCGGTATTTGGGGAAATGATAATGGAACTGATAACCAATGTCAGGCAACGTATAGTACTTCTTGGATACCAGGCTTGTGGAGAGTTCCAGATCATTCTGACCAGGATTCAAGCGATCCATGGTACTTCGGTGCTTTATACAATTTGAATTATTTCCTTGAAACGGTATTACCGAGGTATGAAGCCAATGAATTGTCCGGTAACATGGAGATGGTCAAGCATAATATCGGTGAAGCCTATTTCCTGAGAGCATGGTTCTATTTCAATAAGTTGCAGACATTCGGAGATTTCCCTATCATCCAGAATGTACTGAAAGACGAAAAAGAGGAACTTGTGGCAGCAAGTAAAAGATATCCTCGTAACCAGGTGGCCCGTTTTATTCTGGAGGATTTGGATAGAGCAATCTCATACCTGACCAATAATCCGGACGGTGGTACCAATAGAATTACACTCAACGCTGCGTACCTGGTGAAATCACGCGTCGCCCTGTATGAGGCTAGTTGGGAGACCTATCATGCTAATACTGCTTTAGTGCCTGGTGGTCCGGGATGGCCAGGAAAAGCGGAAGACCTGAACGGATATAATGCAGATACTGAAATAAAGTTCTTCCTGGCTCAATGTAAGGAGGCTGCCGCTTATGTAGCTGATAACATTAAGCTTGCAGACAACAATCATACATGGGCGGATGGAGCGGCCAAGATGCAGAATCCGTATTTTGCTCAGTTCTCTGCGGACGATATGAGTTCATATCCTGAAATCATCATGTGGAGAGATTATGATGTCAATTTGGATATCAGACATTCTGCAGGACAATATCTGCGTACGGGTGGTAATACGGGTTTCACAAGACAGTTTGTAGAAACATTCCTCATGAAAAACGGATTACCTATTTATGCTTCAGGTAGCAATTATCAAGGAGATAAATCCTTACAGAAAGTGCGTGAAGGCAGAGATGAACGTTTGCAGATGTTTATGATGACACCTAACGAAGTGTTGACAGAAGGACAGAAGGAATTTGTGGATACATTGAACACCTATCCGGGTCTGTTCTCTAAAGAAGAGAGCCGTTGTGTTACAGGTTATCAATTGCGTAAGGGACTGTCCAACAATTGGACCCGCGACTGGAACGAAAATGGCGAAGGTTGTCCGATATTCCGTGCTGCAGAAGCTTATCTGAATTATATTGAAGCATCTTGTATGGAGAATGGAGGTACCAGCATCGACTCGAAGGCCGCAGATTTGTGGAGACAGTTGAGAGAAAGAGCCGGATTGCCTGGCGATTATAATATCACTGTCAGTGCAACTGATTTGAGCAAAGAAAACGACTGGGCTGTATATTCAGGTAAAACTCAGGTTTCCAGTTTGCTGTATAACATACGCCGTGAAAGACGTTGCGAACTTATGGAAGAAGGATTCCGTATGTACGACTTGAAACGCTGGAGAGCTCTTGACAGACTGGATGGAACCTGGCAGCCGGAAGGTATTAATTTCTGGGAAGCTGACGTGGATTATGTGGCAATCTACAAAGGATGGTACGGACAAACCGTTAAGGCAGACGGCTCATCGACAGCTAATATGTCTGCTCCGGAAAGAGGTAAATATGTACGACCGTATGAGATTGTAAACGGTGAGTCGAACCAGATGTGGAATACGGGTTATAAATGGTGTGAAGCTCACTATTTAAGTCCTATTTCGATTGTTCATTTCAGAAATACCGCGACCAATCCTAGTGATTTAAGTACTTCTATTATTTACCAGAATCCAGGATGGCCTACTGTTGCTGATCAGGGACCTGCAATTAATTGATAGAATATAAATTCGGTAAGGCTACTTAATGGTTGAAGGGACTGTTAAGTAGCCTTTTTTAATATAAGTTGGATTTCTGAATAGAACCTTTATTTGGAGTAAGAGAGGAAGATGCCGCATTTTTCATTTATGCCGGAGGTGAATGACGATTCCTGTGGAAAGCCTTTTAATCAGGAAAACTGATTTCTGAGGTGGCTGTATTTACGGGATGAGGAAGATGGGAACCTGTCATTGGGGAGAAGTATTGGATTTCAGCCCCGGCCATAGCTCTGATAAATGTTTTTTATGTATCTTTACCTGAAACTGTGCGACAAGAAGTCGTACAAGTAATTGTTCAGCATGATGTCTGAACCTGTTGTTCCGTCAACAGTAGCCTAAAGAGGCGTGCTTTACGAGTAATTGTTTGGTGCGAAGCCCTCTTGACAATATGGTTCTATGCAGAAATATCCAATGTATAGGCTGTTAGGCTGACCGATATGAGTAACAGATGTGAACCGCTGCACCATCGTAATAAAGAAATAGCTTACGGATATTAACAAGCTATAGCCAAAAGGCATGCAGTCAGGATAGTTCTCTAGTTTTTAGGACTACACGGATACAGCACTGCCGGTGGAAGGGCGGACTCTAAGTCGGTCGTCAGTTACTTGTACGGAACTTGGTAAGCCCGTATTTCTCCTGCCTATAGCTATACAGCAGGTAAGCCAATCGCAAGAGAAGCCGAATGGAGTGCGGGTAAAGGATTGCGGAGAAAGCGAACGCTTCCGTGTAATGCGGAGGATAGAGGTTTTAACGTCACCTCATGCGAAAGCAGGCAGACTTCCGCAGGGTAATTCTTTGTGAAACGATTGTAGAACTTTACTGAAATGAAGAAACAGCAAAGGAGCGAGGCGAAAGCCGAGTGTGCATCTTCAGCCAAGCGCAACACGACATGGAAAAGCATAGACTTCTCCAAATGTGAGCGTAAGGTTAAAAAGCTGCAAATCCGAATAGCAAAGGCTCAGAAAGAAAAGAGGTATAACAAGGTGAAAGCCTTGCAGCACCTTCTTGTCACTTCGTTCGAAGCCAAGGCATTGGCAGTAAGGAAAGTGACCTCCAATAAAGGCAAGCGCACGGCAGGGGTTGACCACATAAAGTGGGGCACCGATGCCAGGAAAATAGAAGCTATACGTTCTTTGACACGGAGAGGATATAAAGCCCTCCCATTGAAAAGGGTCAACATTCCCAAAACGAACGGCAAGACAAGACCGTTGGGAATACCGACCATGAAAGACAGAGCCATGCAGGCACTGTACCTTATGGCATTGGAACCCATAACGGAGAGTGAAGCGGATGCAAACTCTTACGGATTCAGAAAGTTCAGAAGCACGGCAGATGCGATAGACGCACTCCACAGATGGCTAAGCAGGGATTGCTCTCCCCAATGGATATTGGAGGGAGACATAAAAGGCTGCTTCGACCATATCAGCCATGAATGGCTTCTCGATAACGTACGAATCGACAGGCAGATATTAAGGAAATGGCTTAAAAGTGGAGTTGTATTCAACAGACTGCTTCAACCGACTCTTGAAGGAACACCTCAGGGTGGCATCATATCACCGACACTTGCAAATGCAACTCTGGACGGCATGGAAAGGATGCTTAAGGAAAAGTACAAGGTAAGTTATGTTAATGGAAAACTGTACTACCCCAAAGTCAATCTTGTAAGATATGCGGACGACTTCATTGTCACTGCCGACAAAAGGGAAACGTTACTTGAAATAAAGGAAATGTTGACAGCCTTTTTAAAGGAAAGAGGACTTACATTATCCGAGGAGAAGACATTGATAACACATATCAGTGAGGGATTTGATTTTTTAGGTTTCAATGTACGGAAGTACAACGGAACATTGTTAATAAAGCCGTCAAAGAAAAGTCAGAAACGTTTCACTGAAAAGCTGCATGAGGTTGTGCTGACCAAAGGTAAGGCATTATCCCAGCAAGAGCTGATAGAGAAACTTAATCCTATAATAAGGGGATGGGGTAACTACTACAGCCATGTGGTATCAAAGGAGGTGTTCTGTAGATGTGACCATATCCTGGTAAACCAACTTAAGAGATGGTCATATCGCAGACATACCAACAAGTCAAGGGAATGGATAAGGAAGAAGTATTTTATCCGTAAAGGTTGCAGAAATTGGATTTTCGGTTTTGAATATGTATGTGGAGGAATAAAGGAGAAGTTCACAGTACAACAACTGACAGAGATTCCAATCAAGCGACACATAAAGATAAAATGCGAAGCCAATCCGTTCGACCCATCATGGGACGAATACTTCGAGAGACGGAAACTCAAAAGTGCCCGTCAACGTGCGTAAAGAAGACTTTATCGGAAACAAGTCATCAAAAGATGATTATGAGCCGATTTAATTTTATGAGAATTAAATTTAGAATTATCGGAGCTGTATGCGGTGAAAGTCGCACGTACAGTTCTTAATGGGGAAAGCGGCAGCAATGCCGCCGACCTACATAACATTAACCTCAAAACAAGTAATATGAAAAAAATGTCACTTTTTTTCAGAGTTCTGGTCTGTTGCCTGCTTCTCAATGTGGTACATACATTCAGTGCAGTTGCATCAACGACCTTCCATCAGCCTGAATATTCTACGGCAGGCTTTTTTCAGTTGGATAATACCGGTAGAACCGTCTACAGTATGAATCCGGCCTGGCGTTTCTATAAAGGAGCTGTGCAAGGTGCGGAGAAAGTCGATTATGATGACAGCAGTTGGGCTCTGATATCATTGCCCGACGGTATGGAGACTCTTCCGACAGAGGCAAGCGGTTGTGTCAACTACCAGGGGGAATCCTGGTATCGCAAGCACTTCACACCCGAAGATGCGTGGAAAGGAAGACGTTTGTTCCTGCATTTCGAAGCAATTATGGGAAAATCGAAGGTCTGGATCAACGGTGTGCTTGTGAAAGAACATTTCGGTGGATTCCTTCCGGTCATTTCGGATGTAACAGACTATCTTGAGTACGGAAAAGATAATGTAATCGCCGTATGGGCTGATAACAGTGATGATCCTTCGTATCCTCCCGGAAAGCAACAGGATATGCTTGATTTCGCATATTTCGGTGGAATTTATCGTGACTGTTGGATGATTGCTCACAATGATGTCTTTATCACTGATCCAAATTACGAAAACGAAGCGGCTGGTGGCGGTTTATTTGTTTCATTTGACAATGTTTCCGAAAAATCGGCTGATATCCGGTTGGATACTCACATCAGAAACCTGTCTGACAAATCTTTTTCGGGGAAGGTGGAATACACTTTGTATGACAGAAACAATCAGAAGGTATTGTCTGCCGGTAAATCTTTTTCTGTCGGTAAAGGCAAGGCACGGCAGACTTCTGTCAAGGCAAAAATCGAAAATCCAGATTTGTGGGAACCGGATTATCCTTACCTGTATCAGCTTCATGTCCTGATAAAGGATAACCAAGGAAATGTAGTCGATGGTTATAGAAGAAGAATCGGTATCCGCAGCATAGAATTTAAGGGAAAGGATGGATTCTGGTTGAATGGGAAACCTTATCCTTATCCTCTGATTGGAGCTAACCGGCATCAGGACTTTGCCGTCATCGGAAATGCCTTATCCAACAGTCTCCATTGGAGGGATGCCAAGAAATTGCGGGATGCAGGATTGAGAGTCATCAGAAATGCTCACTATCCTCAGGACCCTGCCTTTATGGATGCGTGCGATGAATTAGGTCTTTTTGTAATTGTCAATACTCCGGGATGGCAATTCTGGAATGACGAGCCTGTATTTGCGCAGCGGGTATACTGCGATATCCGTAATATGGTAAGACGCGACCGGAACCATCCGTCGGTATGGATGTGGGAACCTATCCTTAATGAGACCTGGTATCCGGAAGACTTCGCAAAGAATGTAGTGGATATACTTCATGAGGAATATCCGTATCCCTATTGTTATGCCGGTTGTGATGTCACAGCCCGTGGCAGTGAATATTTCCCGATTCAATTTACTCATCCTTTGAATGGGGCAGGAGGGGCATTCAACACTCAGACCATGAATCCTGAGATATCGTACTTTACCCGTGAATGGGGAGATAATGTGGATGACTGGAATTCACACAATTCTCCGAGCCGGGTAAGCCGTTCCTGGGGGGAGGTGCCCATGCTTGTCCAGGCGCAGGGATACGCAAAACCCGATTATCAATACACGTGTTACGATGCGCTTTATCGGAATACCCGTCAGCATGTAGGAGGTTGCTTATGGCACTCGTTCGACCATCAGCGTGGTTATCACCCGGATCCTTTCTATGGAGGTATCATGGACGCATTCCGTCAACCCAAGTTGTCGTATTACATGTTCTGCTCTCAGCGTCCGGCCGAAAAGAATGAGATGCTTATCGCTGAAACGGGCCCTATGGTGTATATTGCCAATGCCATGACTCCTTTTTCTCCCAAGGATGTAACCGTATATAGCAATTGCGAGGAAGTTCGTCTTACCTATTGTAAAGATGGAAAGACATGGGTCTATAAAAAGGAGAAAACCGACCAAGGTATGCCATCGCCTATCATTACATTCAAGGATGTATGGGATGTGATGTGCGACAAGAAACTGGCCCGTGACAGGAAGCATGACGACTCTTATTTGCTTGCAGAAGGGTTGATGGACGGTAAGGTGGTGGCATCGCATAAGGTAATGCCTGCACGACGGCCTTCGAAGCTGCTTCTGTGGGCAGACAATGAAAATGTGGAGATGACGGCAGACGGTTCGGATCTGGTGACTGTCATTGCTGCCGTAGCAGATGACAAAGGTAATATAAAGCGCTTGAACAATTACCACATCAAGTTTGAGGTGGAAGGAAACGGTGAGTTGGTTGCTGACAGCCATACGTTCACTAATCCTCGTGAGGTACAATGGGGGACTGCTCCGGTATTGGTACGTGCCAATACGGCTTCCGGCATCATTAAGGTAAAAACTTCGGTGGTCTTCGAAGGTATTCATACGCCTTTGTCGGCCGAACTGGAAATCAAGACGGTCGATGCCAAACATAAACTGATAGCCGATAAGGATGAACTTTCTTTGTTACTTGAGAATTTTGGTGCAGCAAAAGTTTCTACTTCGGATAACAGTTCGGACTGTGAAAGTGAAGTACAAAGACTTCAGCAGGAACTTAGCCGGTTAAAGCTGAAAGAAGTGGAAAGACAACAGAGTGAATTCGAATAAGAATCATGAAGAACGTGTATTTAAGATTATGAGAAATAAATATTGTTTATTGGGCTCAGGGTTAATCTTGAGTGCCAACACCATGATAGCTACAAATCCTGACGGCGCAAAAAGTGTTTTACCTAATGTCATCATTATCTATGCGGATGATTTAGGGTATGGAGACCTGGAGTGTTATGATGCGAAGAATGTCTCAACTCCAGCAGTGAACGCTTTGGCGCAAGATGGAATATTGTTCACCAATGCTCATGCCGTTGCGGCAACAAGTACCCCGTCCAGGTATTCATTATTGACCGGTGAATATGCCTGGCGGAAACAGGGAACGGATGTTGCAGCCGGTAATGCCGGGATGATTATCAATCCCGGTCAATATACATTGGCCGATATGTTCAAGAATTCAGGATATAAGACATCAGCCATCGGCAAATGGCATCTCGGGCTTGGTGCAGAAACCGGGAAACAGGATTGGAATGCGCCTTTAGCCACTCACCCTGGAGACTTAGGTTTTGATTATTCGTATATCATGGCGGCAACAGCCGATAGGGTACCCTGTGTATTCATTGAAAATGGTATGGTTGCGAATTATGATCCTTCTGCTCCTATAGAGGTCAGCTATTCCAAACCATTTCCAGGTGAACCCCTAGGAAGTACACACCCTGAACTGCTGCATAACTTGAAGCCAACCCATGAACATGACCAGGCTATTGTCAATGGAATCAGCAGGATTGGATATATGAAAGGTGGTGGAAAAGCTCTATGGAAAGATGAAAACATAGCTGATTCCATATCGTCGCATGCGATTGATTTTATCCGTAGAAACAAGGATGTTCCGTTTTTTATGTATTTGGCTACCAATGATGTACATGTCCCCAGATTTCCTCATGATAGATTCAGAGGGAAAAGCCCGATGGGACTGCGTGGAGATGCCATCGTTCAGTTTGATTGGACTGTAAATCAGGTGGTCAATACACTGAAAGAGTTAGGACTCTATGAAAATACGCTGATTATTCTTTCCAGTGACAACGGTCCTGTTCTGGATGATGGGTATGACGACAAGGCGGAAGAACTGCTGAACGGACATTCTCCTACAAGAGGATTGAGAGGAAACAAATACAGTGCGTTCGAAGGAGGAACCCGTATCCCGTTTATTGTGTCGTGGCCTGAAAGGATAGAAGGCGGAAAGACCTCGGAGGCGTTGATCTCTCAGATAGATATTTTCCGTTCTTTGGGGGAACTGATTAACTCCCGTATTCCTAGAGAATCGGCTCCCGATAGTGAAAATTACATGGATGCCCTGCTGGGGATAGATGCTGTCGGTAGAAAGTGGGTTGTTGAACAGTCATACAATCATACCTTATCAGTAAGAGATAAAGAATGGAAATATATAGAGCCGAACAATGGACCAACGGGTGTTCCATGGGTTCCAGAGATTGAATCAGGCAATAGTTCCAAACCTCAGCTTTACCGTTTGTCGGATGATTATCATGAAAAGAATAACCTGGCAGAAAGTCACAAAGACAAGGTCATGGAATTTATGAATATTTTGAAGGAGGTAAGGGAAAAATAACCTCTTTCGGACAGCTGACAGCAGATAATCCGGTAAGATAATCTGTTGTCAGTCTGGTTGGAATAGCCCTGTGAGTGGTATACCTCAGCAGAATGACTGACTGGACATGAATGGAGTCGTCCTGTTTCAATCGGCTGATAGGTTCACTGCTTACAGGGCTATTCCTTGTGTCCTGTATTCATTCGGCGTTTGTCCGACAATTTTCTTGAAGAGCCGGGTAAAATGTTGGGGGTATTGGAATCCCAGTTCATAGGCTACCTGTGATATCGATTTGGAAGGATTCAGAATGAGTTCTTTGGCGACGTCAATAACTTTCTGCTGGATGTATGTCTGGGCGGATTTACCGGTTTCTTTTTTGATGAGGTCACCGAAATAGCCGGGTGAAAGACACAGTTCTCCGGCACAGTATTTTACTGTCGGTAGTCCGTATTGCTGGGCTTCCCCACGGGTGAAGTAGTTGTCCATCAGCGATTCAAACCGTACCAGGATATCGTGGTTGGAAGGTTCACGGGTCATGAACTGTCTTTCGTAGAAGCGCAGGCAATAGTCTAAAAGTAATTCAATGTTTTTTGTTATCAGTCGTTTGCTGAGGCGGTCGACTGTGTGTTCAAGTTCCATCTGTATCTTTTCCAGGCATTCGATGAATGAAGTACGTTCACGCTCCGACAGGTGCAGTGCTTCGTTGACTTCATAAGAAAAGAAAGAGTATTCGCGCATATTACGCCCAAGGGAAGTACCTCGGATCAGTTCCGGATCAAAACATAATGCCCATCCTTGCGGGTAGAATTCTTCGCCGATATCTTCTATCCCGATAACCTGCCCCGGAGCCAGGCATACGACGGAACCTTTCTGATAGTCATATTTCTGTCGTCCGTAAATCAATTCACAGTTTTTTTCATCTTTGAGAAATATAGCATAGAAACTGAACGTATGTCGCATGTGCCGCATGGGTTTGGCTTTCGACAGGTCGATGACGCTTACCAACGGATGCTGAGTCTCTACGCCCAGCATATCGTTATACTGAGAGATGGTGTCGATATTTAATAGATGATTTTCCATGGTTCCGTTTTGATACTGAAATGCGGTTGAGTTTTTCTATGACCAAAATTACCTATTTTTTCTCCATTGACGATGAAATATGGAACAAAAAAGCGATTGTGGTAAATGATTCAGCAATCGGTATAAGTCTTTCGTAAACCTGTTGTTAGACAGTTGACGGTATACAGCAATTCGGGTAAATCAATCAGCGATTCATCTAACTCGTATCCGGAAGGACTTCCGTACTTTTGCTTTCGGAACGATAAGAAAAAGGTGATGTAATAGAGACAACTGGTTTTTGAGTATGAAGAAAGATATTATCATCTGGATGGGGGCCGGTCAGATAGGGCTTGCCATTGTCCGCCGGATTGCATCCGGAAAGAAGATTGTTATTGGAGATAGAAGCCTTGTGAACGCCCGGGCTGCTGCCGATGCCTTGAACGGCTCCGGATTTGATGCTGTAGCACTGGAGGCCGACCTTTCATCGCGCGAGTCCATTCTTTCACTCATTTCCGAGGCGTGTAAGTATGGAGATATCCGCTATCTGGTTAATTCAGCCGGTGTATCTCCCAGTCAGGCTTCCATCGAGACCATATTGAAGGTTGATTTGTATGGCACAGCCGTCTTGCTGGAAGAAGTAGGTAAGGTGATTGTCAGCGGGGGAAGCGGAGTGACGGTTTCCAGTCAGTCTGGGTATCGCATGCCGGCACTTACACCTGAAGCGGACAGGCTGTTGGCCACTACACCTGCCGAGGAGCTGCTTGCTTTGGAAATGCTTCGGTCGGAGAACATCCGGGATACGCTGCATGCTTATCAGATGGCTAAACGGTGCAATGTGAAGCGGGTGATGGCTGAGGCCGTGAAATGGGGAGAACGGGGAGCCCGTCTTAATTCGCTGTCTCCAGGCATTATTGTTACTCCGTTGGCCATCGATGAATTTAACGGGCCAAGGGGCGGTTTCTATAAAAACATGTTTGCCAAGTGTCCTGCCGGACGCCCTGGAACCGCTGATGAAGTGGCGCATGTGGCAGAGCTTCTGCTGGAAGATAAAGGTGCCTTCATTACAGGCTCTGACTTCCTGATAGACGGAGGAGCAACGGCTTCGTATTTCTACGGACCGCTTCAGCCGAAAGAGAATTAAACTTTACATAATCTACTGATTCTGATAATTGAACAACGATGAGACCTTATATCATTTGTCACATGGTAGCTTCCATTGACGGGCGCATTGATTGTGCCATGGTTGAAAAAATAAGTGGAGACGAGTATTATTCAACGCTGGAGGAGTTGGATTGTCCTTCCCTTCTTGAGGGACGTGTAACGATGGAGCATTATAATGCTGCCAAAGAACCTTTCGTTCCAATCATTAACAAACCCGTAGGAAAATTCTGTACATTTGTTGCCGAGGAATCGGATGCTTATATGGTATCTGTCGATACTTGGGGACGTCTGCGGTGGAAGTCAAATAATATTGAAGGAGTTCCGCTGATATGTATTGTCAGCGAAAAGGCCTCGGAGGAATATCTGGAGACTTTACGTCAGCAGGATATATCATGGATTGCCGTTGGAAAAGATGGTATCGACCTGGCGAAAGCCATGGAGGTACTTTATGAGCGGTTTGGCGTTAAGCGTCTGGGATTATTGGGTGGGGGACACATCAACGGCGGTTTCTTGGAAGCCGGACTGATTGACGAAGTCAGTCTTTTATTGGCTCCAGGTATCGATGGACGTACGGGGGAAACTTCCCTTTTTGATGGTATTTCCGATAAAGGCCGTATGCCGGTACAACTTCGTCTGGAACAGGTGAAGAAACTGAAGAATGATGTATTATGGATACGCTATAAACTATAGAGACTGATGAAACATATTTTATTTACTTTCATGCTGTTGCTTGCTTCGTTGGCCGGGCATACACAGCAGACAAATGAAAAATCAACAATGAACCGTATGGAAAACAAACCGAAAATTCTTGTCGCTTTTTTTTCTCAGGCAGACGAGAACTATGCCGTTGGCTATATTGAGAAGGGAAATACGCATATTGTGGCAGAAATGATTGGTGCGGAAACAGGGGCAGACTTATTCCACATTGAAACGGTAAATCCTTATCCGGCAGCGTATAATCAGTGTATTGAGGTAGCTAAACGGGAAAAGGAATCGAATGCTCGTCCGGAAATCAAAGGAGACAAACGAATCGAAGATTATGATGTGATTTTCTTGGGCTATCCCAACTGGTGGGGTGAGATGCCGATGGCTGTCTATACCTTCATCGAGAAACATGATTGGGAAGGAAAGACAATCGTTCCTTTCTGTACCCATGAAGGTAGCGGACTCTCTGGTACGGAACGTCGTATCCAGTCGGCTTGTACGGGAGCCAAGGTGCTCAAAGGACTGGCCGTAAGGGGAAGCGCTGCCCAACATGAACAGGAATCGGTACGTAAGTCTGTATCATCCTGGTTGGAAAAGCTTCATCTTTAGGATGAAAATCTGGAAATGATGCCCATGGTCAGACCAGGGTGATGAACTCTTATTGGTTATCCGATGCGATTCTGATAGAATCTGCATCTTTGTCAGTCTCCATTCAAACTTGATGGGGACTGATTGTTTTGGAGGAATTGTATCTGTAATAGGGGTAAATAATCAGAGGATTGGTATACTTTGCCGTTCCTGAATATTTCTTACCTTTGTGTCAGAAGTTAAAAGACAATTGCGTAACAATGAAAAAAGAATGATATGAATAGTCAGAATGTTTTGGTCGCTTATTTTTCTTGTAGTGGTACAACGAGAAGAATGGCCGAAAAATTGGCCGCAGCGACCGGTGCTGATTTGTACGAGATTGTACCCGAACGTCCTTATACAGCTGCCGATTTGGATTGGAAAAACCGTATGAGCCGTACATCGGTAGAGATGCGTGACCCTTCTTCCCGTCCTGCTATTGCCGGTAGTCTTCCTGATATGCGTAACTATGAGATTGTGTTTCTTGGATTTCCTGTGTGGTGGTACATTGCCCCCACCATTATCAATACGTTTATAGAAGGGTGTAATCTGGCAGGGAAGAAGGTGGTACCTTTTGCTACTTCGGGTGGCAGTGGTATTGCCAATTGCGAGAAGAATCTTCGCTTGGTCTACCCGCAGATTGACTGGAAAGCCGGCAAGCTTCTGAACGGAAGTTTGTCAAAAGCAGAGATGGACGAGTGGTTGGAAAAAATAAATATCGGTTAAGATAACCGGTTCCACAGATTTTACAGACTGGACTTAATTTGATAAACGAAAATAGATGAAGAGATTCTTCGCTGTTGTACTGTTTGCTGTCTTGACTGTTCATGAGGGAGCAGCACAGGAACAGAAAAGTGATTCGCTTCGTTTAGGGCGAATTTATGAGATAGGAGAGGTCGTAGTAACCGGAACCCGTAATGAGACGGATGTACGCCATTTGTCTCAAACGGTTTCGGTGATAGACCGTACACGGATAGACCATGCCATGCAGCCGTCGTTACTTCCTGTACTTACCGAGCAGATTCCGGGAATGTTTGTGACTTCACGGGGAATGATGGGGTACGGAGTATCGGGAGGTGCTGCCGGAAGTATTTCGCTCCGGGGGTTGAGTGGCAGTTCCGGTCGGTTGATGGTAATGATAGACGGTCATCCACAATATGCCGGAATCTTCGGCCATCCGATAGCTGATGCTTACCAGTCGTTTCTGGCGGAGCGGGTAGAAGTCTTGAGAGGACCGGCTTCGGTCCTATACGGCTCGAATGCGATGGGTGGCGTCGTGAATATTGTTACCCGCAAGATGAAGGAAGATGGTGTGAAAACCCACCTTCATGCCGGTTACGGATCCTACAATACATTGGAGACGGAGTTGACGAACCGGGTACTTAAGGGACGTTTCTCGAGCGTGGTTTCCGGTTCCTACAATCGTACAGACGGCCATCGTACGGATATGAACTTCGAACAGTATAGTGTATATGCCAAATTGGGTTATGAAATGACGGAACAATGGAGGTTACGGGGCGATGTCAATGTGACACATTTCAACGCTTCCTATCCTGGTCCGGTGGATGCTCCGTTACTGGACGGTGACCAGCGCATCACCCGAGGTATGACTTCGTTTGCGGTGGAGAATGAATACGACAAGACTTCCGGGTCACTTAGCTTTTTCTACAATTGGGGAAACCATTGGATAAACGATGGGTATACTCCTTCTAAGGGTGAAAGCCCTTTGGATAACCGCTTCCTTTCGTTGGATAACATGATGGGGGTCTCTTTTTATCAGAGTGCTCGATTCTTTTCCGGAAACCGTATTACGCTGGGTGCTGACTGGTTCCGTTATGGCGGTCGTGCCTGGAATGAATATGTCAGTGGTGAACTGGCCGGAACTATTTCCGAGTTGGTGGATAAGCACGAAGATGAGTTTGCCGGATATGTTGATTGGCTTCAGGACATCGGTTCCTGGCTTACGTTCCATGCCGGATTACGTGTAGATCATCATTCGCGTGTGGGAACGGAATGGGTACCTCAGGCCGGCTTGGCATTTCATCTTCCGAATGCCGTAGAATTGAAGGCATCGGCTTCCAAGGGCTTCCGTTATCCCATTCTTCGGGAAATGTACATGTTCCCGCCACAGAATCCCGATTTGCAGCCTGAATCGATGTGGAATTACGAACTGGCTTTCTCTCAACGGCTGTTGGAAGGAAGTTTGACTTATGGTGTCAATCTGTTTTATCTGGATGGGAAGAATCTTATTCAGACACTTCCGAACCCTGACGGTAGTGGAATGTTGAACCAGAATTCCGGGGTAATCCGCAATGCCGGCATCGAGGTACAAGGGGCTTATCGCATCGATCGCCAATGGTCTGTAGACGCTAATTACAGTTACCTGCACATGGAAAATCCCGTTGTCGCTGCTCCTGAACACAAACTGTATGCGGGAGCCAACTTCATGAAAGACCGTTGGAATGTTTCTACCGGAGTGCAGTACATTGCCGGGCTCTATACGCAGACTGATCCGGTACTGACAGAGGATTTTGTGTTGTGGAATCTTCGGGCGTCGTTCCGTATTTCCCGTTGGTTGGATATCTGGGCAAGGGGAGAAAACCTTTTGGCTCAGAAATACGAAATCAATGCCGGTTATCCCATGCCACGGGCAACCGTCATGGCAGGATTCAATGTCAATTTTTAGAAATCAATCACTTGAGTACTGATACCGACGGCTACACGGGCAGTTTTTCCGCCAGATGGCTGGCTGCAGAAGTAAGTTTCTCAGAGGTGACGGTTGTCGGTCCGGTATTCATTCGGTGTGCAACCTGCTATCCGTTTGAATATCCTGTTCATGTGTTGCGGATATTGGAATCCCAGGCTGTAAGCTATTTCGCTCATCGATTGGGGAGTGGAAAGCAATAACTCCTTTGCCCGGTCGATGACCTTGTTCTGGATGTATTCGGATACGGTTTTACCAGTCTGCCTGCTGACCATGTCGCCAAAGTAGTTGGATGAAAGGCAGACTTTTTCCGCGAAATACCTGACAGTAGGCAGTCCTCTTTCTTGAGGGGCTTCGCTGTCGAAGTATTCGTCGAGCAGGTGTTCGAAACGTACAATGATATCCTTGTTGGATGCCTCACGGGTCGTAAACTGACGCTCATAGAAACGCATGCAGTAATCGAGCAGCAGTCCGATGTTGGCCGTAACCAGCCGGCGGCTGTGCCTGTCGGTATGATGCCGTAGCTCTGCTTCTATCCTTTGGAAGCAGTCCATGACTGTTTGCCGTTCTTCTTCGGATACGTGTAACGCTTCGCGGCTTTCGTAAGAAAAGAAGGTATATTTCTTGATTTCCTGTCCAAGTGCGGTACCGTGTATGAAATCGGGATGGAACAGGACGCCGTGAGCTACAGGACGGGTATCGGGGGCCATATTCACTTCGGCTACCTGTCCGGGAGCGAAACTGACGATGGTACCTTCCTGATAATCGTAAGGCTGACGTCCGTAGGTAATGTCTCCGCATTTGATGTCTTTCAGGTAAAGGGCATAGATACCGTAATTCATCTTGAAATGTGTCGGCCATACGGTTGCCTTTGACAAGTCAATGACAGCCACCATCGGGTGCAAGGTCTCCAGTCCATAAAGCCGGTTGTATTTTTCAATGCTGTCCAGTATGATCAGTTCATCCATGTCGTGAGAATTATTCGTTTCGACAAATATACTTTTTCTTGTCGGATTATTGGCTATTTCCGTTTCCTTATCTATGATTCGGGTATAAATATCTGTAAATGGTATACAAGAGTATCTGTATAATTGAAGTAAATTTGCAATAAAGAAAAATGCAAATCCATTGAAACAGAATCACTATGAGAATGAAATTTATTTTAGTGCTTTTTGCATTGGCGATAAACAGTACAACAATTATGGCACAGGAAACAATCAAACAGACAGCTGGACGCGATCAGCTTGGAGACTTTGCTCCTAAATTCGCAGAATTGAATGATGATGTACTTTTCGGTGAGGTCTGGAGCCGTACCGATAAACTTGGATTGCGGGACCGTAGTCTCGTAACCATCACTTCGCTCATCAGTCAGGGTATCACAGACAGTTCGTTGACCTATCACTTGCAGTCAGCCAAACAGAACGGGATCACCCGTACCGAGATTGCCGAAATTCTGACCCATATCGGTTTCTATGCAGGATGGCCGAAAGCATGGGCCGCCTTCCGCCTGGCTAATGAAGTCTGGTCGGAAGATGTAAAGGGTGAAGACGCGAAAGCGGCTTTTCAGCGGGAGATGATTTTCCCGATCGGGGAGCCGAATACTGCCTACGCACAGTATTTTGTCGGTAACAGTTATTTGGCCTCTGTCTCCAGCGAACAGGTACCTGTAGCGAACGTGACTTTTGAGCCGGGATGCCGCAACAATTGGCACATCCACCATGCCACAGAAGGAGGAGGGCAGATGCTTATCGGTGTGGCCGGTAGAGGATGGTATCAGGAAGAAGGGAAACCTGCCGTTGAGATTCTACCCGGAACAGTCATTCATATTCCGGCAAATGTCAAGCATTGGCATGGAGCCGCTGCAGACAGCTGGTTTGCCCATCTGGCTTTTGAGGTACCGGGTGAAAAGACTTCCAACGAATGGCTGGAACCGGTAACGGATGAAGCATACGGTAAGTTGAAATAGTGCTTGCTTTGCGTAAGACTTTTCGTTACCGGTTATGGTTGTGCGTAAACCGGTACTAGCAAATCTTCTTCCGGCCAGTTGGGCAGGTAAAACAAGGGCAGAGGTTTCCCACCGATGCCTGACCATTCTATCCGATGTATGTGGTTGAAGTCTGGGGTACCGAAATCGAATGAACGGCCGTAGAGAAGTATTGCGCCACGGCTGTCATCAATTTTCCACAGTCCACCTCCATAGGTGCACAGCTCATCGGAGGCAAGTAAGTCTTTGTGCAGATAGACGTGACCGAATTTCAGTACGCCATCTTGAGTGATGATGAATTTGGGATACATGGCATGGGGCGTATTAAGGTTTGACTTTGAATTGAAAACTCGGTTGCAAGATACGCAATTTTCCTTGATTCCAATAGCTTAAAGGCCGAAAATAGCCTTTAGACTGTAGTCTGGAAGCAGGTGTTTGAGGTAAGAAAAAGGGGATGTGCCGTTTGGACATATCCCCTTTTCTGTATCTGGCAGGCAGATTGCTTTATGCCTGAGAACTCTTTTTCATTTTGACTTCGTACAAGTCGCTTCTGCGGTCCTTCAGGTTCCGTACGCTACCGTATGTATGGAGTTCGTTCAGCAAATCCAGGTCTACGTCCGAAACAAGAATCATTTCCGTATTTGGAGTCGCTTCCGCACGTTTTCCGTCGGTCGGGAAAGCGAAGTCACATGGAGTAAATACACCGGATTGGGCATACTGGATATCCATGTTGTGTACACGTGGCAGATTTCCTACACTACCGGCGATGACTACAAAGCATTCGTTTTCGATGGCACGGGCATGGGCACATACCTTCACACGGCTATAGGCATTCTGGGTATCTGTCAGGAAAGGTACAAACAGAATCTGCATTCCTTGGTCGGCCATGATACGTGACAATTCCGGGAATTCCACATCGTAACAAATCAGCACACCGATTTTGGCACAGTCTGTCTCGAATGTCTGTAAAGATTTTCCGCCGTTCAATCCCCAACTTTTGATTTCATCGGGTGTGACATGTATTTTCTCGTACATTTCGTATGTACCGTCACGGCGGCACAGGAAACCGATGTTGTACAGTCTTCCATCCTCTTTGACGAGCGGCATACTTCCCGTGATGATATTGATGTTGTAGCTGATGGCCAGTTTGATGAAACGTTCTTTGATTTCCTGCGTATAGGTTGCCAGGCCACGGATGGCTTCCGATTCTCCCTGGTTGTTGAAGTTAGCCATCAGGGGCGCATTGAAGTATTCAGGGAACAATACGAAATCGCTCTTGTAGTCTGAAACGGCATCAACGAAAAATTCTACTTGTTCAAACAGGTCGTCCAAGGTCTTGTATGTACGCATCTGCCATTGTACCAGTCCGACACGTACCGTGGTTTTCGGAGTGACGTATTCCTGTGTAGGTGGCTGATAGTAGATGTTATCCCATTGCAACAGGCAGGCGTAGTGTTTGGACTCTTCGTCGTTGGGCAAGTAATTACGCATAACCTTGCGTACATGGAAGTCATTGGATAACTGGAATGTCAGTACCGGGTCGAAAATTTCTTTGCGGCGTACCTTGTCAATGTATTCCTTGGGACGCAGGGTGTCTGCGTATTTGTGATAGTTAGGAATACGTCCGCCGAACATGATGGCTTTCAGGTTTAATTTTTCACACAGTTCCTTCCGGTATTCGTACATACGGCGTGCCAGACGCAATCCCCGATACTGAGGATGGATGAAGACTTCGATACCGTATAGAATGTTCCCCTTGGGGTTGTGGGTGTTGAAGGTCTCTTTACCGGTTACCTGAGCATAGGTGTGGTCGTTCTTCACATCATCGTAATTGACAATGATGGAGAGGGCACATCCTACTATCTTTTCGTCGACTACTGTAACGATTTGCCCTTCGGGAAAAATCTTGATCAGTTTCTCGATTTGTTTGTGTGTCCAGAACACATCACTTCCGTCTGAATAGACACGTGTAAACGATTGTGCAAGCTGGTCGTAATCTTCAATCATCAGATTACGTATCTGTACTTTGTTAATCTTCAGTGAATCCATAAGATGTATTGTCATTTTTTATGCGGTGCAAAGGTAAGCATAACTGAAATTCCTTGTTCTCCTTATGAGTAGAAAATGTAATGCTTGCTGTAATGTTTCTTTATTCTGCTGTCTGACTGTATGGCTTTGAGTTGGAAAATGCGGCTGTTTTGTGCCTGATATTGTTACATCTCCGTTACAAGCTCTTTTTTTCTTTTTAAAAAATTGGGTTTTGGTGAATTTGTTATTAAAAAATATATTATATTTGTTTCTATATATTAAAAACTAATCGTACGTTTAACCTTGAATTTATTTCTTATCTAACAAAACGATTGATTTATGAGAAACTTATGGGCAACATGGATGGCGCTCTGTATCGTCCTGGTAGCAAATGCACAAGAGTTGCATTTTCGAGACAATGGAACCTTTAAAATAGTACAATTTACCGATACGCATTTCTGTCCGATGAAAACGGAATCGGATGTAGCTATCGATGTGATAAGGAAAACTGTAGCGGCAGAAAAACCTGATGTCCTTGTCCTGACGGGTGACGTAGTGACCGGAGAACCTGCAGCCGAAGGTTGGAAAAGAGTCTTGTCGGTTTTGGACGAAACGGAAATCCCATATATTCTCATGAATGGAAACCATGATACGGAGCAGGATTTGTCGTATCAGGAAATAACCCGTCTTATTACTTCGGCAACCAACTGCCTCAATGAGGTTAACGATAAAGGTGAACTTTCTGATAGGATACTTGAAGTAAAAGATAAGCAGGGGATTTCTACAGAAGCTCTTATCTATTGCCTGGATTCACATTCCAATTCTTTGTTGAGCCAAGTAGGGGGATATGCCTGGATTAATTATGACCAGATTGCTTGGTATCGGGACCAGAGTAATCGGTACAAAGCCCAAAACGGGGGAGAACCAATACCCGCTTTGGCTTTTTTTCATATTCCCCTTGTAGAATATACTGAGGCGTTCAATCAGCGGGAAGGAGCTTTTTCCGGTATCAGACTCGAAAGAGAATGTCCTGCTGACATCAATAGCGGAATGTTCGGAGCGATGTTGGAACAAGGAGATGTGATGGGTGTATTTACCGGTCATGACCATGACAATGATTATGTTGCTTCCTATAAAGGCATAACGCTGGGATATGGGCGTTTTTCTGGAGGCAAGACTACATACATCGACCTTCAGCCTGGAGCACGTGTCATTACTCTGTATGAAGGAAGAAAAGAATTTACCAGTTATATACGTCTTCAGGATGGCAGAATCATTGATAAACTCAATAGCAAGGCACGTCCGGAGAGGGATATCACTTTTGCGGTTGTGGCCGATTTGCACTTCGATTTATTGCCGGAATCCGATCAGTATTATCATGTACGTGCCTTGAATAACCTGGAGAATAACTTTGTCTGGCCAAATGGTACACCTTGCTTTCAGGGAGATACTTTGAAACGATTGGATTGCGTGGCTATTGCAGGTGATATTTTTGATAAAGCACTTGATGAGACCCATTCCCTTTATAAAGAAAGATACCACCAGGCAAACGGGGAGGATGACAAGAAAATAAAATATCCGGTATTCCCCGGATTCGGAAACCATGACATTGACCCTGTTTCGAAGAAACCTGCCGATAATCTGGCAGGACGCAAAATGAACCTTGCTTATATGGATTCAGTCCTGCAGGCCAAATTGGCGAAGGGGGAAATCCTGAGTGTTGACCCGGAGAGCAGAGCTTATTCATGGAACATAGAGGATGTACATTTTGTACAGATGCATACGTATGCCGGTGACGACCATTATTGCAAGGGTAACAGCCTGGAGTGGCTTGAAAATGATTTGAGGCTCTATGCCGCAGGAGGTACCCCGGTAGTCTATATCCAACATTATGGGTTTGATAAATGGGCCATCAAATGGTGGCCGAAAGATAAGCGGGAAGCTTTGTTCGATCTGTTGGATCAATATAACGTGGTAGGTTTCTTTGTGGGGCATACACATGTTCCTTCCATAGAATCTTATAGAGGTTATACCATATTCCAAGTAAATAATGCCTGGCCGGATGAAGACGGTAACGGTTCGTTTGCGGTGGCACGTCTTAAAGGAAATACTTTTGCCGTGGCTACTTGTCGGTGGACGGATGGCGAAGGAAACTTCGAGGTGATAGCTCCTTATATCACTCCGGAAAATACAGTTGGAGAATGGATGAAACGGATAGACGGTAAAACGAGAATGTGCAAGCTGTCTATTCCGGCTACACACGATAGTGGAGCTTTGGAAGGCGGTAAGCTGCTTCAGACACAGGATGTTTCTATGGAGGAACAGCTTAACATCGGTATCAGAGGATTTGATATACGTTTGAAGGCCGAGGATGACGAGCTTCGTGTATACCATGGAACGGCCCGTCAGAACATCACCTGGGAGAAGGATGTATTGCCGTTGTTTCTTGATTTCTTGAAAAAACATCCGTCTGAGACCTTGGTCGTTTCTGTAAAGTGTGAAGGTGGAAGTAAGGAGGAATATAAAAGGTTATTGTCCGAATCTATTTCCAACGAGGCCTATCAGCGGTATTTTGTGGATAAGTTCCGTGCCGATATCACACTTGATGAATGTCGGGGCAGAATTTTCTTTGTGCATCGGGATGAGGTGATGGAAAATTATCCGGGCGTATATTGTTATGGCTGGGAAGACAATGTAACGTGTGACATGACTATCCGTGGCAGTAACGGTAAAGAGGCTCTTGTCTCTTTACAGGATGAGTATCAGCACAGGTATGCAGGAAAAGCACCCTATAAGATGGCGATAACGCTCAAGAATATGATGGCAGCCATGCATGAGGAAGAGAATTCGAATAAATGGTTCATCAGTTTTGCCAGTGCTACGGCCTTTCCGAAAGATGGTCCTAAAGATTTTTCCGATAAAGTTAATCCAGGACTAGCTCATGAAATTCAGGGACTCTATAAAGGCTTTGGTATCGTTTTGATTGATTTTGCCGGTACTTCTGACGGACAGGAGTTGGTGAAAAGACTGATTGGGTCGAACTTCAAATAAGATTGATACAATTTGAAAGTAGAGGGTTCTTGAAATACTGTTGTAATAAGATGGCGCTTAATCCATCGTTTTTACCATAAAACAAGCTATTATGATAGGATTTGTTCTTTTAAAGATATCTGATTTCTGAAAGCATTTTTTAAATTTGCAAGGATTATTTACGGTCCTGAATATTTGTTAAGTCAATGCTAACATTTTAATATACATAAGATGAAGAAAAGATTTGTGAGTTTACTAGGACTTGCATCTGTATGCCTTTCCTTATCAGCTACTGCAGGAGAAAATTCTGTTGGTTTAAGCTCGAACTATTCGATTGCACAGAACAAGACCATTCGTGGTCGGGTCATAGACAAAAACGGAGATGCTGTTATCGGTGCATCTATTGTTGTAAAGGGCACGACACGCGGTACAATTACCAATATCGACGGAGAGTTTTCCATTGATGTAGCTAAGAATGAAAAGTTGGTTGTATCGTATATCGGCTATACAAGCCAGGAGATTACTCCATCAGGAACAGATTTGACTGTTGTACTGGAAGAGGATACCGAAGTATTGGATGAAGTTGTTGTACTGGGATACGGTGCGAATGCCCGTAAACAAGACTTGTCTGCTTCTGTAGGTGTATTGAGTAATACGGAAGAACTGACGACACGTCCGGTCAGCTCAACAGAAAGTATGTTGCAAGGTCAATTGGCCGGTGTAACGGTTCAGGCAAATGGTGGTGATCCGACTTCAGCTCCTTCTATTGTTATCCGTGGCCAAGGTTCTCAGAATGGCGATAATGTATTGTGGGTAGTTGATGGGGTGCCCGGTGCTCCTATCGCTTCCATGAACGATATTGAATCAATTACCGTATTGAAAGATGCGGCTTCGGCAGCTATTTATGGAGCTCAGTCTGGTGCCGGTGGTGTTATTCTGGTTACTACCAAGAAAGCGAAGGAGGGTGCTCCGTCTGTAAGTTATGATGCAACCTTCGGTATACGTCAGGCTACCAATCTTCCGGTACCTTTGAATGCTGAACAGGAGATAGAAATGCGTAAACTTTCGTATGCGAACGCCGGTTTTACACTTCCACAGGGATGGGATGTAACCAAGAACCCTTGGATTGCCACTACCCGTACCGACTGGATGGATGAGATTTTCCGTACAGCCTTGTATCAAAGACACAATGTGGCATTCAATGTCGGTACAGAGAATTTCTCGAACAGAGTTTCCTTTGCATACGATAATGATGAAGGTACCCTTATCAATACTTTCAATAAAAATCTGTCTCTGCGTTATAACGGTAAATTCAAACTGAATAAATGGGTGACTGTCAGTGAGGATTTTGTATGGAAGAATACAGAAAGTCAGACCAGCGATACAGAAAGTGCTTATACTGGAGCCATTCTTTCGGCTATTTATATGCCGGCCAGTGCTACGGTATACAATCCGTTAGACGGTACCTACGGAGGTACAACAACTGAAGATCCGGCGTACATAGCACAATATGGGTCAAATTTCGCGGATATTCATGGTGATGCCGTAAATCCGGTGCGTACCCTGGAGGCAAATAACATTTTCAACCGGACCAGTGATATCTGGTCAACCAGCAGTCTGGAAATTGCTAATGTCATTCCTGGCCTTAAATTCATCAGCCGTTTTACTTACAACCTGAAGAACAACAATTACAAGCTTTTCAGCCCTATCCGTGATGAAGTAGGTAAACCTGATTTGTCCAATTCACTTACAGAGAGCGCTTATCGAAGTGACAGTTGGAAAACTGAAAATACGTTGACTTATGATAATACCTTTGGAAAACATACCATCGGTGGATTGTTCTCTACGACTGCCGACCATCTGGCGACCAGAGGATTTGAAGTGGTAGGTAAAGACTTCCAGGATGAAAGTGCCTATCTGCAATACTTGGCTTATGCCGGTTCTCTTTCTGCTACCGATTACATGACCGGTCCTGATGCGAATGTGTCATTGATAGCCCGTGCTGCCTACTCATACGATGACCGTTATTTTGTTACAGCATCTTGGAGACGGGATTATGCCGGACGTCTGCCGAAGGCAAATAATTACGGTGATTTCCCTGCTGCTACAGCCGCATGGAAAATTTCTAATGAAAAATTCTTCCACAAGAGTGATTTGATCAGCTTGCTGAAAATCCGTGCATCATGGGGACGTGTAGGTAATCTGGGATCTATCAACTATAACTACAGCTCACCGTTGCTGGGTACTACGTTCTGGACAGAACAGGCACAGTATGGCGTAATGTCCAATAAACTTTGGAATAACTTTGTATATTACCAGACTGCCGTGAATCCGAACCTGACCTGGGAAACGTCCGAACAGACCGATATAGGTTTGGATATCGAAATGTTCAAAGAACGCTTGTCTATCCAATTGGACTATTTCGACAAGCGTACATTCAACCTGATTCAGACACAGACCATGGACTGGCCGAGTACCATCGGCGTAGATGCGATGCTTGTGAATCAAGGTGAAGTAAGAAACCGTGGTTTTGAAGCGCAAGTGAGCTGGAATGACCAGGTAAACAAGAATTTCTCTTATTTCCTGTCGGCAAACTTTTCTTACCTGAAGAACTGGGTGTCTGACATCGGTGTAAAAGATGAAGACGGTAATCCGGGAGTATGGACCGGTGACGGTAGTTTCCGTAACTTGCCTTATATGTACCAGACAGCAGAGGGTGAACCTTTGAATTCTTATTACTTGATCAGAACCGATGGTATTTTCCAAAGCGATGCAGAAGCTGCAGCTTATGTTGATAAGAACGGTAACCGTATACAGCCTGAGGCTAAAGCCGGCGACCTGAAGTTTGTTGACTTCAACGGTGATGGGACCATTGATGATCTGGACCGTCAGTATTGTGGAAGTGCGACTCCTAAGACTACCTTTGCCTTGACAGGTGGTTTTACTTACAAGAAACTTTCTGTCAGTGCCATGTTCCAGGGAGTAGGTGGCGCGCAGGCTCTGAACGTAGCGAAATACATGACTCTGAGTGATGTGGAAGGAAACTTCAACCGTGATAGTGAAATTCTGAATGCATGGAGCCCGACAAATACTTCTTCCGATATCCCTCGATTGTCGAAGAATGACCCGAACGGTAACTTCAGTACACCGTCAGACTGGTATCTGGAAGACGCTTCATACCTCCGTCTCAAGAATCTTACAGTTTCATACGACTTGACGGATATCTTGCGTAAGATTTCACACTTGAAGGAAAGAAATAGCCGGATGTCTGTATATTTCAGCGGTGAAAATCTGTTTACGATAACCAGTTACTCCGGAATTGACCCGGAATGTGGTGGATACGATGCCATGAAATATCCGGTATCCAGAGTGTTGTCTGTAGGATTTAAATTGACTTATTAAAACAATAACAGTAGATGAATATGAAAAAATATATATCAATAATCGCATTATCCGGACTTGTTCTCAGTTCGTGCAGTGATTTCCTGGATGTACAGTCTGAGGGAAATCCTACTACCAATGCTTATTTTACCAATGACCAGCAGGCAATCGATGCCATCGACGGCCTTTATGCTCCGATTCATCAGGAGAAGGGATTCGGACGTGAGTTGTTCTGGGAACAGGGTGCTGCCTGTGACATCGTATGGGGACGTTCCAGAGGATATAATACATTGGCTACTTTCGCCTATACCGGTGATGAAAGTCCTATCAGCGGTGCGTTCGATATGTTCTATCAGAACATGTCCCGTTCCAACTGGATTATCAAACAGCTGCTGAACAAGAAGAAGACAACTCAACTCACTGATGTGGAAACCCGAAGTTTGGGCGAGGCATATTTTATGAGAGGTATGGCTCATTTCTGGATAGCTTATCGTTATGGAACCAACGAACAGGGTGTCCCATTCGTGAGATATGAAGATTTTGAAGGAGATTATGATAATTCGATTCCTCCACAGCTGGCTTCTGTGACCGATAACTACCAGGCTATCATTGAGGATATGGATGAGGCAATTTCTTATCTTCCGAAATTTGAAGAGTATTCGGATGATGATAAAGGTAGAGCGCATAAGGCAGCAGCAGTAGCTTACAAGGCAAAGGTATATGCTTATTGGGCTACTTGGGATGAAGGTAAATGGAATGATGTCATTGCCATGGTGAATGAGCTGGAGAATACGTATGGACGTGATCTGGCCCCGACTTTTGCCGAAATCTTCTCTTCAGATTTCGCTGATTTCTGGAACGCCGAATACATCTGGTCCATTCCTTCGAATGGAGGTTCTACCGGTGGTGGTGTAGAATTCCCTGGAGTTGTTCTTGAAAATAAAGGTTGGGGTATCTACAACGGATGGGGACAGCTCAAGCCCTCTTATGACATCTATGAAGAGATGGCCAAAGATGGAGTCGGTAACGATCGTCTGGTACGTTCCATTCTGGAATACAACCAGGAATTCGAATTTTTCGGTGAAAAGCGTCGGTTCTATTCCACTCCGGATTTGGAGGCTGGTTTCCAGATTAATAAATACATGGACCCGTTCAAGCATAAAGATGCAGCGAATGAAGGATATGTCAATACCAACGGTGACTGGCCTACGGCACGCATCAATTTCCCGTTAATCCGTTTTGCAGAAATGCTGTTGTTCCGGGCCGAAGCCTATCTGATGACAGGTAAGCCGGAATTAGCTAAAGCTGATTTGAACAGAATCCGTGTCCGTTCCAATCTGCAGCCGTTGGAAGGAACTCCTACCATGAAGGACCTGTATCATGAACGTCGTTGTGAATTGGCGTTCGAGTATACAGACCATCTGTTCGATTTGAAGCGCTGGCACCGTTCAAGCAATGCGGAAATCAAGGAACTTGCAGCTAAAGAATTGAACTCTCATCCACGTGTACGTATCTATGATGACCGTGCTGATCCTGAATCGACTTTCACTATCGGTGATTATCAAGATTACAAGGAAAAGAAAACCTATGAGGATTATATGATGGTATTCCCTTATCCGTCTAACCAGATTACGAAATCAAACGGTAAGCTGAAACAAAATAAGGGCTATTGATAGTTCATGTTCCTTCATAAATTCTTATATTTGTCATTCCTAATTCAGGGTGTTTCTAGAAATATCCAGGAATTGGGAATGACATTTTTTTTATATAGCGTGCTTTAAAATCATCTTACACTATCTTTTTATTATGAAGACACCTGTATTTCTTGCTGCCTGTTTATGTGTATTGAGCGCATGTACAGTGGCTGGCAATAAGACTACTGCTATAGATTATGCAGACCCGTTTGTCGGGACAGGGTTTCACGGGCATACTTACCCTGGAGCAACACTTCCGTTTGGCTCTGTACAGCTAAGTCCGGACACCAGAAAGGGAAACTGGGATGCTTGTTCCGGATATCATTATTCCGATTCTACCTTGTTCGGATTTTCTCATACACATTTGAGCGGTACCGGATGCATTGATTTGGGCGATGTTTTACTTCGGCCTACGAGCCGTCCTGTCGCGCTAGGAGATAAGAGTCAACCTGTTTATTCACCGGCTGTGTTTTCGCATCAGAATGAAACGGCAAGGCCTGGATATTATGCGGTATACCTGGAGGATGAAGATATAAAGGCCGAACTGTCGGCTACTGCCCATGCGGGTATACATCGGTATACGTTCCATTCGGGGAATCAGTCATCTGTCATCGTCGATTTGGCTCATTTGCTGGATAATGAATTCATATACGAAGCGCAAATCAAGAGAACCGGTGGGAATGAAATTTCTGGTATGCGGAGAACCCGTGGATGGGTGGATAATCAATATGTATTCTTTACAGTCAGATTTTCGGAACCTATCCAGCAACTTCAATTGATAAAAGAGGGGGAACCGGTCAGTCAGAATGATTCTGTTGCAGGAACTCATCTGTTGGCTGTTGCTTCGTTCGGGGAAAAGAAAACTGTTTTGGCGAAGGTCGGCATTTCGATTGTGAGTGAAGCAAATGCCAGGGAGAACCTGGAAAAGGAAATTCCAGCGTTCGACTTTGAAACAGTAAGAAGCAACGCCGAAAATACCTGGAAGAAGGCTTTGTCTGTAGTTGAGGTAAAAGGTGGAACCGAGGAGCAGCGGGCGAATTTCTATACGGCTTGGTATCATGCAATGGTAGTACCTAATCAGGTGAATGATGTCAATGGTGAGTACAGGCGCCATGATATGACGATAGGGAAGGTGGCGGAAGGCAGGAAGATGTTTTCTACTTTCTCTACCTGGGATACGTTTCGGGGCTGGCATCCATTGATGACGCTTACGGATACGGTGTTGGTGAATGACATGGTGAATTCGTTTATCAGGATGTATGATGCTTCGGGAGAATTACCATTATGGCCGCTTTCTGCCGGCGAAACCAATACGATGATTGGTTATCATTCCGCCTCTATCATAGCCGATGCCTATCTGAAAGGAATCAGAGGATTCGATGCGGAAAAGGCATTGGCTGCCATGGTGAAATCGTCGGAGATTAATAAGAAAGGGGCAGATTATTACATCAAGTACGGATTCATACCGGCCAATATCAAGAAGGAATCCGTATCCTGTCTGCTGGAGTTTGCTTATGATGACTGGTGTATTGCCCAAATGGCCAAGGCGATGGGAAAGAAAGAGATTTATGAAACTTATATCGCCCGTTCCCAGAATTACATCAATGTATTCGACGGACTGACCAAATTTTTCAGGGGAAAACGCATGGATGGAAACTGGATGGAGCATTTCAATCCCTATGAAGTGGGTCGGGACTATACGGAGGCGACTGCCTGGCAATACAGATTCTTTGTGCCTCATGATATCAACGGGATGATTCAGCAGTTCGGTGGGGTGGAAGCCTTCGGAGCCAGTCTGGACTCCTTGTTTGTCGTAAGTTCAGAAATGGATGGTGAGCTGTCGGACATTACAGGACTGATTGGACAGTATGCGCACGGTAATGAGCCCAGTCATCACATGGCTTATTTATATAACTACATCGGAAAACCGTGGCTGACACAGGCCATGACCCGGAGACTACTGGATGAAATGTATGCTCCGACTCCGGAGGGTATTATCGGTAACGAAGATTGTGGACAGATGTCTGCCTGGTATATCTTGTCGGCCATGGGCTTTTATCCGGTATGTCCGGGCAGCAACGAATTTGTACTTACGACTCCATTGTTTGATGAAGTGAAGCTTTTGTTGGCCAACGGTAAGCAACTTCTGATTAAAGCTGAAGGCAGTTTGAAGAAGGTTTATGTTGATGAAGTCAGACTGAACGGGCAGGTAATCGATAAAAATTACGTGACCTACAATCAGCTGATGGAGGGTGGTGTACTGGAGTTTGTTCTGACTGATAAGCCTAACCTCAAGAGAGGAACGGGAGTGGATGCTTTCCCGTATTCGTATACCAAAGAATCTGTAGTGGCTATGCCATACGTAGACAGAGACCTGAACCTGTTCATGGAACATGTAGACGTGAATTTAGGTTCTGCCACAACAGGGGCCCGCATTTATTATACGTTGGATGGAAGTGAGCCGACAGAAAATTCACAGCTGTATAAAGGAACTTTGTCCATCGACAAGACCACTACCATCAAGGCCAGAGCGTTTAAGGCTGGTTATGTTCCTAGTCGGATTTTTACGATTGAAGCTACCAAAGCCATATTGGAGCCAGCGCTGACAAAGACCGCTTCTGAAAATGGAACATCTTATACCTATTTTGAGGGATATTATCAGACCGTCAATGACTTGAAAAAAAGCAGATCGGTCGGCAAGGGGATTATGAAAGAGCCTTCTATTAAGGAAGCCCCACAAGCAGACCATTTCGGCTACATCTTTGAAGGTTTAATCAATGTCCCCGAAGACGGCGTATATACTTTTGCGACGAAATCGGATGACGGTAGTGTTCTCTACATCGGCGATACAAAGGTTGTGGATAACGACGGTTCGCATGCTGCCATCAGCGCTTCAGGTAAGATAGCCCTGAAAAAAGGGTTGCATGCTTACAGATTGCTGTATTTTGAAGATTATGAGGGCGAAGAATTAGGCTGGGAATGGATGACTCCTGATGCCCGGCAGATGGAGACTATTCCGGCTGATGTCCTTTTTATAAAATGAATGAAATAATTTATATTATTAAATACGTCAAACTATGAACTTGAGAATCAATAAATGGATTGTCACTTGCATCATGTCAGTGGCAATTGTAGGAAATGGAGTTGCGCAGAACAGTAGAACAGACAAAGTGCAGACTTATGTCATGGAGAATCCTTATCCGGTAGAAAAGATTGTTCCACCGACAGGTACTAAGGTGAAGAACGTGATTCTGATGATTGGAGACGGAATGAGTCTGATGCATGTATATTCGGCATGGACAGCCAATCGGGGGAAATTATATCTGGAAAATTGTGAAGTAACCGGTTTGTCTAAGACCTATTGCGCCAATAAACTGGTGACTGATTCCGGGGCAGGAGGAACGGCCATGGCGATTGGGCAGAAGACCAATTATCACTCAGTTGGAGTCGATGTGAACGGGAATCCTCAGCCTTCTTTGATCAAACTGGCTAAACAGAAAGGCATGTCTGCCGGTGTGGCGGTAACCTGCCGTTTGTGGGATGCGACTCCGGCCGATTTCTGTTGCCATAACACTGACCGCGATAATGAAGATGAAATCATTGCCGATTATGTGAATTGTGAAGCAGACTATGTAGTGGGCGGTGGAGCCAAGAAGTTTGAGAACAGAAAAGACGGACGTAATATTTTCAAGGAACTGGAACAGAAAGGTTATCAGGTAGCCCGTAGTTGGGAGGAGTGCAAGAATCTCAAGTCTGGAAAAATCTTTGCGGTGACCGATTCGGTAGATACCCCGTTGCCGGCTGAAAGAGGAGACCGTCTGGCTCAGTCGTCTTTGAAAGGTATCGAGCTGTTGAACCAGAATCCGAACGGTTTCTTCATGATGATAGAAGGTTCGCAGTTGGATGATTACGGACATTTCAATGATTTGGACCTCCTGATGCAGGAAACTCATGACTTCGACCGTACCGTAGGTAAGATTCTGGAGTGGGCTGCCAAGGACGGTGAGACCCTTGTCGTTGTTACTGCCGACCATGAAACAGGTGGACTTACACTTATCGATGGCGATAAGGATAAAGGGGAAATCAAATGTAAATTCTCTACTACCGGACATTCGGGTGTGATGGTTCCTGTATATGCTTTCGGCCCGGGTGCGGAACTGTTTACCGGTATCTATGAGAATACGGACATTTTCCATAAAATCAAATCTTTGCTTAACCTTTAATGGGGAGAGACCGGCATGAAACGTATTGTATGTTTAACTTTGGGATTGTTGTTGGGAGGTAGCAGTTATGTTTTCTCTCAAGGATGCGGCAATGACAGTATCTATCATTTGCCATACAAGGATACTTATGTAAAGGAACCTCTTGTGGCGGAGAATAATTATCGTATAGCGAAACCTAAATACATGAATCCCGGGACTTTTGAAGAGGCCAGGAATATTCTGCCTTTACCGGTTTGGGACGGCCATCAGGACGAAATCGATATGTACTGGAGGGCATGGGAAATAGCGGTTGGCAATATCAAGAATCCGTTGCCGGGCTCTGGTTTCGTCGCTCCTTATATTGATACGGCTTACAACGGTAACATCTTCATGTGGGATTCATCGTTCATTCTGATGTTTGCCAGATATGGAGCCCGTTTCTTCCCGTTCCAGAATACGTTGGATAATTTCTACGCCAAACAACATCCGGATGGCTTTATCTGTCGGGAGATTAAGGCCGATGGTGCCGACTGTTTTGAACGGTATGACCCCGTGAGTACTGGTCCGAACCTGATTCCTTGGTGTGAAATGGTCTATTATCACCAGTTTGGTGATGTGGAACGGTTGCATAAGATTTTCCCGGTTCTTTGTGCTTATTATAAGTGGCTTCGGTTGAACAGAACCTGGAGAAACGGAACATATTGGTCCAGCGGCTGGGGAACTGGTATGGATAATATGCCTCGGGTAGAATCCAAATACAATCCGATCTACAGCCATGGTCACATGATTTGGTTGGATACCAACCTCCAACAGCTGTTCACGGCGAACCTGCTGCTTGAAATGGGATTCTATCTGGAAAGATGGCAGGAGATAGAAGAATTGGAAGATGAAATACAGGTACTCAAGAAATATATCAGTGAGAATTTGTGGGATGAAGAGACCGGATTTCTGTATGACCAGTATGCAGACGGTTCTTTGGGAAAGACCAAAGGTATCGGAGCTTATTGGGCACTTTTTTCGGATGTCCTGAATGAGGAACAGATGAAACGGATGATAGGGCAGTTGGAAAATCCGGAAACTTTCAAACGTCCTTTCATGGTTCCTTCTTTATCGGCCGACAATCCGAGGTATAAGGCCAACGGAAGATATTGGCAGGGAGGAATCTGGCCTGGAACCAATTACATGGTCATGACCGGACTGGTGAAGAATGGCTATCGGGAACTGGCCCGGAAAATCGCTTTGAGTCATTATGATCAGGTATTCCAGGTATACAAGAAGACGGGTACATTTTGGGAATATTATGCTCCAGAATCGGCAGAACCGGGATTTATGGCTAGAAAGGAATTTATCGGCTGGACTGGCCTTGCGCCTATCGCTGAGCTGATAGAATACATCATTGGTATCAGAGGCGATTATACAGAAGGTAAGGTGGTATGGGACATGAATCTGACCGAAGAGAACGGAATTGACAGGTATCCTTTCGGACCGGACGGGTTGGTTTCCTTCAGGGCGAAGAGCAGACGTTCCGCATCAGACAAACCGCAAGTGACCGTAGAATCGAATGTACCTTTTGAACTGACCATCCTTTATGGAGATAAGGAGATGACGGTACAGGTCAAGGAAGGAAAGAATAATTTTTAAAGGAAAGGGTGAACGATGATAAGCAATAAGTTTTTAGGCGTTTCGGCAATGGCTCTGTTGCTGGCATGTTCGGGATATACGGAGACCTATGCACAGACTTCTTATGAGTCCAAACGTCCCGAAATAGCAAAGCGTAACTTCAGCTCAGAAGCTGTAGAGAAAATGATTGTAGAAGTAAGGGATGCCATCAGTGACCCCAAGCTGAAGTGGATGTTTGACAATTGTTTCCCGAATACGTTGGATACGACGGTGGAATTTCGTATGAAGGGGGATAAACCGGACACGTTTGTCATTACCGGCGATATCCATGCCATGTGGCTGCGGGATTCTTCGGCCCAGGTATGGCCTTATCTGCAATTGCTGAAAGAGGACAAGAATCTTCAGAATCTGGTTATCGGCCTGATTAACAGGCAGGCCCAGTGTATTCTGATTGACCCGTATGCCAATGCTTTCAATGACGGACCTTTGGGAAGTTATTGGGAAACCGACAATACACAGCACATGGTGAAGGAACTGCATGAACGGAAATGGGAAATCGACTCGTTGTGTTATCCCATCCGTGTGGCCTATCATTATTGGCTGATTACGGGTGACAGCTCCGTCTTCGATGCTGTATGGCACGATGCCATGAAACTGGTGGTACAGACCTTCAAGGAACAACAGCGGAAAGATGGATTGGGTCCTTACAGCTTTACCAGGGATTGTGACCGGCCGACGGATTCACAGATTAACGGCGGATTCGGAGCACCGGTAAAGCCGGTAGGACTGATTTATTCGGCTTTCCGTCCTTCGGATGATGCTACCCAGTACGGATTCCTGATACCTTCGAACATGTTTGCGGTTGTTTCGCTCAGACAATTGGCCGAAATCGAAACCAAGGTTTATGGGAACAAGGAGTTTGCGCAGGAGTGCCTGCAACTGGCAGACGAGGTGGATGAGGCCATCAAGAAATATGGTGTGGTAAATCATCCGGTAGCCGGAAGGATTTATGCATTCGAGGTGGATGGTTACGGTAACAGCCTCTGTATGGACGATGCCAATGTCCCCAGTCTGTTGGGAGCACCTTATCTGGGCTATTGTTCACAGGACGACCCGTTATACCTGAATACCCGTAAATTCATTTGGAGCGATAATAATCCGTATTTCTTCAAAGGAAAGGCTGGCGAAGGGGTAGGGGGCCCTCATGTAGGACTGGATTACGCCTGGCCGATGAGCATCATCATGAAGGCTCTTACATCGACCGATAAGGAGGAAATCAGGCGTTGTGTTACGTTGCTGAAGAATACCGATGCAGATACAGGTTTCATGCATGAATCCTTCCATGTGGATGACCCGACTAAATTTACCCGTTCGTGGTTCGCCTGGACGAATACGCTGTTCGGTGAACTGATAGTGAAAATCTACAAGGAACATCCGGATATCTTAAAATCTGCATTATGAGCAAGAAATATGTATTGGCTTTAGACCTTGGCGGAACAAATTCTGTATTGGGTATCGTCGACCGGGAGGGAAAGGTACTTGCAACTTCTTCGTTCAAGACGCAGGCATACCCGGTTCTGGAAGATTATGTCTCTACCTGTTCCTCGGAAGCCGAAAAACTGATTTCGACTTGCGGTTGTGAACATGAAATCCATGCTTTCGGTATAGGGGCTCCCGATGTCAACTATTGGAAACGGACCATTGAGAACGCGACGAATCTTCCGTGGAAAGGGGTTGTCCCGTTGGCTGATTTGCTGGAGCAGAAGATGCATCTGCCGGTCAGGATAACGAACGATGCCAAAGCGGCCGCTTTGGGCGAAATGTTGTTCGGGGCTGCCAAAGGTATGAAGGATTTCATGATGATAACCCTGGGGACCGGAGTCGGTAGTGGTATTGTAGTGAACGGCAAACTGGTCTATGGTAAGAATAGTTTTGCCGGTGAACTCGGTCATTCAACAATCCGTCCGGAGAATGGAAGAGCGTGTCCGTGTGGTAGAAAGGGATGTCTGGAGGCATATTGTTCGGCTACTGGCGTGGCCCGTACGGCTGTTGAGTTCTTGGAGAAAGATGATGCTCCCAGTTTACTCAGGTCGATGGCTGTCGATGAAATAACTTCGAAAGATGTTTATGAGGCAGCTGTCAAGGGTGACCGGATAGCCAACGAGGTTTTCCGGTTTACCGGGAAATTGTTGGGCGAAAGTCTGGCCAATTTTGCCACGTTCTCAGACCCGGAGGCCTTTATTCTGTTTGGCGGGTTGACAAAAGCCGGCGACTTGCTGATGAATCCGCTGAAAGAGACTTATGATAAAGAGGTATTCGAAAATTATAGAGGAACGGCTCGGATTCTGGTCTCGGCTTTAAAAGATGCGGAGGCGGCTATCTTGGGAGCTGCTGCATTGGCCTGGCTGGATGCATCCGGTAGCTGATGCAACTGCTGCATATAGGTACAATAAAACAATAGCGGCTGCTACTATCGGGCTGATAGTAACAACCGCTATTGTTATATGTATAGAGCTAATGCCTGTAGCATCGTAGAATGCCTGCTTAAAACGAACGGACGAATGACTCGAAACGAACGGACGTTTGACTTAAAACGAACGGACGTTTGACTTAAAACGAACGGACGAATGACTCGAAATGAACGGACGGACCGGAAAAAACACTGGCATACAAATGTTTGAAAAGGGAGAATCCGTATTTTCGTAACTGATGACCATTTGCTGATGCAAGTACTCCTGATTCTGAAAAGAAGATAGTCCATATCATTGGGTTGGTGACCTGCTGCATGGATTCCCTCCTGAAAAGCACATCAAGGATTATTCTTTTTTCGATTACCGCGTGAACGAGGCTCTGCACATGACCGACGAGGAACACGATATCCTTGTTTTTCTGATGCGTCAGATTAGGGAGTCAGCCGTACGGAGGCCGCGCCGAGAAAGTCATCCAGGTGGTCGGGATTGGTTGTTCCGGGTATCGGAGCAATCCACGGCTTGCGCGAGAGCATCCATATCAGGGCGAACTGTGCCGGAGTCACGCCTTTGCGTTTTGCCCATTTCTTTACGAGATAGACCAGTGGCATATTGTGCTTCAACGCTTCTGGTTGGAACTGCGGCAGGTTGTAAGGGCGGTCGCCCTTTGGAAATCGGCTGCTTTCGTCGATGGTTCCGGTAAGGAATGCACGCCCCAGTGGGCAATAAGGTACAAAGCCGATGCCCAGTTCCTGAAGCGTGGGGAATATCTTGGTTTCCGGCTCACGCCACCAGATGGCATATTCGCTCTGCACTGCCGAAAGCGGACATACGGAGTGTGCCCGGCAGATGGAACCGGCACTTGCCTCTGATAATCCCCAATGTAATACTTTCCCTTCTTGCATCAGGCCTTTTACTACGCCTGCCACACCTTCCATCGGTACGTTCGGGTCTACCCGGTGCTCAGGCATTGTAGAGGCAAGGACCTGTCCTATGCCCGTCATTGTTCCGGCTATCGCCAGCGCGTAGCCGGTCGCTTGTTTTAGAAAATTTCTTCGGTCTATAATCTTCTGATTTTATTCTCTATACAAAAGTAGTGTGGAACAGGCAAAATATCCGTAACGATAAACCGGAGGTATGTACCCGTTTTACTGAAAGTGGAATTTTTCCGTTACAGACCGGTCAGTACCGATTGGTAAACATGTTGTTCATGCCTTCGGCAAAAGGCGTCCATGCTTGTGGCACAATGCTATACTCGCGCAAAATGGCAAGTTCATCATCTCCCTGGTCGGATATTATGTGTAGTGGGTTAGGACTGGTGGTTTGTAGAATGCTTGTTTTTTCTTCTGGCTTCTTCGTCCTGCGGAAGCGTAAATAAACAAAAATCCCAGGTCTCTTTGGCAGGCCTGGGACTTTTGCTTGGATGAAGGACGAATCAATAAATCAAAGTACCGGAGATACACCAGTAGCTGTTACTGCCTCCTTCAGGAGCTCCTTGAGGAATCTGAACGGTGATGGTGTGGGTACCTGCCTCCAAATCGCCCAAGTAGATGTATTCCGGATTGGTGACCGTTCCCGGACACCAGTTGGAGCGGCTTAAATCGGAAGAACTCAGGCCGTTTGAGAAGTTGCCTGAGCAGGGATTCCAGTTGCGGTAAGTGCCGCAATCGTCACGCCACGGGATGAAGGTAATCACTTTCTGGCCGTCCAGATAGATGGTATTCGGTTTCTGGTTGAATTCGTCACCGTTTCCCCAGCCACCGTGTCCGGTAGTGAAATAGTAGAGCTTGGCATCCTTTACCGGTTCTTTCAGGGTGAAGGTCGCTTTCAGGGAATCCTTCAGCATGAAGATGGGGTAGGGCTGTCCGGCCTGTTCCATGTAGTTTACGGTATTGAACAGTGGTATGGATTTGTATATCCGATGTTCATCGTCCGGATAGTATTTCAGTTTCAGGGACAGGCGGTGTCCTTTGGCATCCCAGTTACCGATATAGGCTCCAATCCAGGCTTCACCTTGCAGATGCTCTACAAGCGGGGTTACTTCACTCTTGTATAATACAGAGTCTACCCAATCCTGACCCATTACTTTGTTGTGGTTGTAGCTGCGGACACCGAATCCGGTGAAGAACCGCATGAGTTCTATCGGGGTGTCGTACGTTTCGGTTGCTACCAGCCCGTGATAGTCTGTGCTGTCTGAACGGAAGGACGGAACGCTGTTCAGGTTGCGCAAGGCGTCGAGGAACGATTGTTTCTTGTCGGTCGGTATCAGAAAGACTGAACCTGTACGGTCGTAAGCGTCGCCATCGGAATATTGGGATACTTCGACGAATACGGTACGGTTCGCTACATATTCAGGAAGCTTTACCTTCTTCAGGATGACGGTTCCTCCGGCGGCACTGTAGCATTCATTGTCATTCAGTTGGTCCGGGAGTTTGGCACCGTTGAAGCAGATGGTCTGCTCGTTGAATACCGGAATGGTGATTACCCCGCTTTGATTGAGGGTATACTGGTAATCGGCGTTGTCCATCACATTTCCCCAAGAGGTGGGCAGGAGGGAAGTGCCCGTTTTCTTTTCCGGATTGATGCTGATGGCTTCCTGTACGGTGTCACCATTCCGGACTACTTTCAGCACGAGTCCGTCAGGAACGCCTACATTGGCCTGTGGGGTTCCGCGGAACGGAATGTCGGTGGTGTACCATACCTGGATGGTGTTCGAGTTGATAATGGTCTGTAGAATCTTGCAGTCCAATCCCAGTACTTTGTCGGTTCCTACTTCTTTGAAGCCCTTTCCGTATTCAAATGGAGTAGCCGCCGAAATGATTCTTCCGTCAGGAAGTTCGGCCCGTTTATACGATTTGCAGGCCTCGTAGTCGATGTAATTGGTGATTACCGGAGCCTTGTCTTGTTCGCGAATCTCTTCAGCCGGTTTTCCTTCCGGTTTCAGGGAGGTCAGAATCACTTCGTCTCCTATTACTTTCATCAATACCTGTCCGGGAGCTACTTTCCCCTTGTAACTGGATTGGTAGGTCACTTCAATTCCGGGCGCATTCTTTACTTTTTTCCGGATGTTCTCAGCTTCTGCCGTTGTGACGGTCAACAGGCAGCAGACCATCAGGCAGCACGATTTTACGTTCAGATGCTTCATGGATTAAGGTTTTATGATTTGTCAAATACACATGTGATTCAGTTGAGTGTATCGTGTATACCTTATAATATACACGATACGGTTGGATGAGTCTTTATTTCTGTTCGTTCATCTTTTTCAGCAGGTCACGGATTTCCGTCAGCAGTACCTGGTCTTTGGTAGGTGCGGGCGGAGGCGTAGGAGCAGCCTGTGCCTCTTCTTTCTTCTTGTTCATCAGTCGGGTCATGACGCGGATGAACAGGAAGATGGAAAAGGCGATGATCAGAAAGTCGAATATATTCTGAAGGAAATTGCCGTAGTTTAAGGTAACGGCAGCTATCTCTTCTCCATTTTCTACAACAGCCGGTTTCAGGACGAGTTTCAAGTCCTTGAAGTTGACTCCACCAATCAGTAGTCCCAACGGTGGCATGATGATATCATTGACGACAGAACTCACGATTTTTCCGAATGCGCCGCCGATGATTACACCGATTGCCATGTCTACTACATTGCCTTTCATGGCAAACGCTTTAAAGTCCTGGAGGAATTTGCTCTTTTTCATTGTTTTCTTTCTTGTTTTTTCTAGGGTAAAAGTAATGTTTTTTTCGATGTCATGTGTATTTACAAGGTAAAAACATACTTACAAAGAAAAAGGATTGGACGCAGATGATTTTTTTCTTAATTTTAATACTTTTAATGAGCGGAATTCAAAAGAAATAGTTATTTTTGCATCGCAATAGGAAAGATAGGGAAAGCGATGAGCTATAATTCCTTGGTATGAAAATTGCTAGTGTTTATAAATTTTATTATAAAACCTTTAAATTTTAAACAAAATGATTAAAGTAGGTATTAATGGCTTCGGTCGTATCGGCCGTTTTGTATTCCGTGCTGCTCAGAACAGAAGTGATATTCAGATTGTAGGTATCAATGACTTGTGTCCGGTTGATTACTTGGCTTACATGTTGAAATACGATACAATGCACGGAAAATTCAACGGTACTATCGAAGCTGACGTAGAAAACAGCAAGTTGATCGTTAACGGTAAAGAAATCCGTGTAACTGCATGCAAAGATCCGAAAGAATTGGCATGGGATGCAGTAGGTGCTGAATACGTAGTAGAATCTACTGGTCTGTTCTTGACTAAGGAAAAAGCTCAGGCTCACATCGAAGCTGGTGCTAAATATGTTGTAATGTCAGCTCCTTCTAAGGATGACACTCCGATGTTCGTTTGCGGTGTTAACGAAAAGACTTACGTTAAGGGTACTC
>ERZ773133.367-NODE-367-length-65185-cov-4.612206_pt1 | contig 65185 bp, 67 predicted proteins | sample MGYA00580861_ERZ773133 | MGnify/ENA primary metagenome ERZ773133 (study PRJEB29015, sample SAMEA2737844) | human gut metagenome | biome: human gut; feature: human-associated habitat; material: faeces | place: China | collected 2012 ...
AAGGACATTTTGGAGATATCAAGGAAAATGAGAACTTCCGGCGTTTTAATTACCGCTCGTCAGATAAGATATATAAAGAATTCATGCTGTATGCCATTGGCAGAAATATAAATAAATACCATCGTTTTTTATACGAAAAGCTGAAAAAATTTGAGGGAAAAACTGCCTAGAAAAAAATGTGGCCGTAAAAATCCAATCAAGGATTTTTTGCGGCCAAAATAGAAAGTATTTACCAAAATAAAAATATCCTGAACAAGTTGCAGAGCCAGAAAGCCTTGTAACTGTCAGGATATTTTTGTTTAGTGCTGTCAGCTCTAAAAAACGTTATTTACCGACAGCCCCTTCCTTATATAATATTTCAAGCACTGTTTCAGAAGGTAATCCGGTTTCGTGTGCGACTTCTTCGGGACTGTGCTTTTGTTGAAGTAATTGAAGTGCTTGTAGCATTCGCTTTGTGGTTTCTTGAAATTCGGCTAGGATATTTTCTTCTATACATTCATTTACAGCGGTAGTGACCGCTTTGCTGGAATTGCTATTTTCATAGAATAGTATATGTAAGGGGAGGATGCAAGAAGAAAAGAAGTTGAAAAATAGATTGGGTAAATCTTTGCAAATTCTTTTTTGAAATGCTACAATACAAGAAAAAACTTTGCAAAGAGAAGTGAGGATTTATGATATTTTTAAAACTAAAATATTATTTCAGTAAATTCAAAATCTGCATCTATATATGTGGAGTCATTCTTGTCCTGTTTACGTTTGTGACATTGTTAAGACAAGTGAATCTTTTCACGCGAGCAGATTCTCAAACACTATTAGGTATAATCGGAACATTGCTTGGAGCAGTTATCGGTGCTGTTTTTTCATTGCTTGGGTCTATATGGGTCAACACACAGCAGCGAAAAGAAGAATTGAATAGGAAAAGAGCGCAGGAAATTTATCGACCGCTTTATGATGAACTTGTAAACATCCATAAAAACATATTGAAAGAAAATCCATATCCATCTCTTATTGAATTCAGGACGGGGCATCAAACGATGAAACCGCATCCACAGTATGTTGAGTGGCAGAAAATAAAATTGGACAGCCGCTATCTTCAGACCCCGACGGAGTTGAAGAGGCAAATGGAGCGCCTATTTGGGGCACTGGATGGTTATTTGACGAAACGAAAACGGGCATCGGATGAAGTGAAGAGAATTCTTGATTCTGTTTTAGAGGAATTCAAACTGCCGCCTTGCAGAATGGAAAATTTTGGAAGTGTGGTATTAGGGGATGTTGTGAGTGATAAAAGGAAGGAAATTTATGGAGAGAGTATGTATTTTATGGAAGAGGATGTGACGGATGAGGCTGTCATAAAAAAAGTAAATGAACGCTTTTATGAGATGGCGAATGAAAGCATAATTTTGAAGGACATGAAGGATGTTTATAATGGCTGGATGCGGGAAGAAGAGATGGCAATTAAAATATTGGAGTTGATGATTCGGATGGCTGAGAAGTAGAGGAACGTTTTGAATGATGATCTTGCCATTCAAACTATCAAATGTTAATATTAATCATATAAATATGATTAATATTATGAACAGGCAAAGCAACAGCTTCGAAAGGAGTGTGTCAATATGGGGATTTTTGTGAATTCGGATAATTCAGCGTTTCAAGTTGCGTTGAATTCGGAAATCTATATTGATAAAACAGGTTTGTTGACGTATACCAATAAGGTGATGAATACATTGCAGGGATATATTTGCAATAGCCGTCCCAGAAGGTTCGGAAAGTCGATTACGGCGGATATGCTGACAGCGTATTACAGTAAGGGCTGCGATTTAGGGAATATGTTTTCTGGACTTGAAATTAGTCAGAGCCCGGATTTCAAGGAACATCTAAACCGATATGATGTGATTCACTGGGATATCCAGTGGTGTATAGGAGCTGCTGGGGGCGCCGACAGGGTTGTATCGTATATTACAGAGAAAACGATTGAGGAATTAAGAAAATACTATTCAGAAGTAATACCGAGTGACCCGTGTTCGCTTCCAGAAGCACTGTCGTTTATTTGTAATGCAACGAAGAATAAGTTTGTTGTAATTATTGATGAGTGGGATGTTCTGATTCGTGATATGGCGGCGAATTCGAAAATTCAGGATGAATATATAAGTTTCCTGAGGGGATTGTTTAAGGGAACGGAACCGACCAAGTATATTCAGCTTGCTTATTTGACGGGCATTCTTCCTATTAAAAAAGAGAAAACCCAGTCGGCACTGAACAATTTTGATGAATTTACGATGTTGAGCGCGGGTCGCTTGTCTCCGTATATTGGATTTACGGAGGCGGAGGTGAAAGAACTTTCAGAACGCTATCAAGTGGAATTTGATAAGGTAAAGGCGTGGTATGATGGATATGTTCTAAGAAATTGTCAGGTTTATAATCCCAAAGCAGTTGTGAGTGTCATGCTGGATGGTGAATTTAAGAGCTATTGGTCGGAAACCGCGTCTTATGAGGCGATTGTGCCGCTCATTAATATGGATTATGACGGACTGAAAACGGCAATTATCGAAATGCTGTCTGGAGTTGAAGTGAAGGTAGATACGTCAACATTTGGAAATGATATTTCGAATATTCAGAGTAAAGACGATGTGCTGACATATATGATTCATTTGGGGTATTTAGGCTATGATCAGACGAAAAAGATGGCGTTTGTTCCGAATGAAGAAATTCGGCAGGAGTTGACCAGGGCGGTAGAAAGCAAACGCTGGAATGAGATGCTTCTGTTTCAGCAAGAGTCGGAGAGGTTGTTGGATGCAACACTGGATTTGGATGAGAAAGTAGTAGCATCACAGATCGGGAAGATTCATGATGAATATGTATCTGTTATTCAATATCATAATGAAAATTCTTTGAGCAGTGTTCTCGCGATTGCTTATCTGAGTTCGATGCAATATTATTTTAAACCAGTTCGGGAACTACCGACAGGACGTGGATTTGCGGATTTTGTATTTATACCAAAACCAGAGTACAAGAATGATTATCCGGCGCTGGTAATTGAACTTAAATGGAATCAGAATGCACAGACTGCGCTGCAGCAAATTAAAGAAAAGAACTATCCAGAATCGATTTTAAATTATATGGGAAATATTTTATTGGTTGGAATTAATTACGATAAGGTAAGTAAGGAACATACGTGTCGAATTGAAGCATATGGAAAAAATTAATGTATATTTTTGACATAGTAAAAACTATCGTTATATACAGCAATGGCTAAAAGTCCGTCCCACAAACTTTTAGCCACTTTCATTTAAATAAATAACCTCTCTATTTTTAAGAATTCTTCCCTTTCTGCAATCTCGTCAATTCTCTCCAAATCGTCAAAAGCATCGTTCCAAAGCAGGCAATTCCGCCGACAAAGTTGGAAATCGGTTCGGCGGCGAATACGCCGTTGGTGCCCATTCCGAACATACCTGGCAGCAGGATTGTCAGCGGAACGACGATGATTACTTTTCGGAAAATAGAGAAAAAGATCGCTTTTTTGGATTCGCCCAGACCGACGAAAATCGACTGTCCGGAGAATTGGAGCGACATCATAAAGAATCCGAAAAAGTATAAGCGGATCGCCGGAATACCTGCTGCAATGAGTTCTGCATCCTGATTAAAAATGCGGATAAAGAATGCTGGGAAACCATCGACGATCAGCCAGATACCGGTCGTATATAAAATTGCAATAAAAGAGGTAAAGACGATTGCCTTTTTAACGCGGCCGTATTCTTTCGCCCCATAATTGAAACCGAGCACCGGCTGGGCGCTGTGGGTAACGCCGGTTACCGGAAGAGTTGCAATTTCACGGATGGAGTTGATAACGGTCATAACACCGACGTAGAGATCGCCGCCGTATACCTGTAAGGTTGCGTTGCACATGATCTGGACGGTGCAGTTGGTGATCGCCATCGTGAAACCGGACAGACCGAGTCCGACGATTTTCCGGATCCTCCGTGCGGAAAGGTGCATCGAAGAACGTCTCAGTTTCAGGATTGTTTTGTCACTGGTTAAAAACCGCAGAATCCAGATGGCAGAGAGAAGCTGCGACAGGATGGTGGCGAGCGCCGCGCCGCGGATTCCCATGTGAAGCATAAAGATAAAAATCGGGTCGAGCAGGATATTGGCGGCAGCGCCCAAAAGGACGGTCATCATGCCGATGCGCCCGAATCCCTGTGAATTGATGAACGAGTTCATGCCGAGTCCGACCATCACGAACAGGCTGCCGAGCAGATAGATTGTAATGTAGGCGTCCGCATATGGATAAGTAGCGTCGCTGGCTCCGAACAGATACAGCATTGGTTTGCGGAATATCAGGCAGAGTACGGTCAGAAGCACACCGGAAATAACCATCATGGAGAAGGAATTTCCCATGATTGCCTCGGCTTCTTTGATATCCCCGCGTCCGCGCTCAATTGAGCAGAGCGGCGCACCGCCCATGCCAAACAGGTTGGCAAATGCGATGACGAGCGTGATGATCGGCAGCGAAAGCCCGATGCCGGTCAAAGATAGGGTGGCATGATCGGGTATGCGTCCGATGTAGATGCGGTCAACGATGTTGTACAGGACATTGATAAGCTGCGCCAACGTCATCGGGATCGCGAGATTCATGATATTTTTAACGATACTTCCTTTGGAAAAATCGTTCTGTGTATTGGAAGCACTCATACAAACTCCTTTTTTCTTGCGTTTGGATACAATCTGATATTATAATAAGGAAAAAGAAATTTGTCCAGAGAGAAAGTTATTCAAAAGAGATTCAAAAAGGAAGTATATTATTAAAAAAGGCGTTTTATTGAAATGGAGATTACTCTGATTGATGAAAAACTTGGTTTTTAAACGAATCGATATTGCACAAATAAGAGATTTGTGCTATTCTCAAAGAAAACGAAAGGGGTATGTATTATGCCGAGAGGACCGAAACGTTCTGCATTAGAAGTAAACAAAGAGAAGCTGGCAGCGGTAGAAGAGAAGCTGGCTAAATTAGAAGAAACCGTTAAAGCTCTGAAAGCAGAGAAAAAGGAATTAGCGGCTGAGATTCGTAAAGCTGAATTAAGCGAATTACTGGATGCGATCGAAGAGAGCAATTTAAGCGTAAACGATGTTCATGAGTTTATTAAACAGAATTCTGAGCAGAAATAAATTAAAGAGTGATAAATCATTGTATTCAAAGAATGAAAAGAGAACTGGAAATTAGGGACATCCTGATTTTTGGTTCTCTTTTTTTGTTTGCGGAAAGACGTTTGCAAACGAGAAACATATGAAAGAATGCCGATGTATAAACAGAGGGTTGTTTGAATCGGATTTGAGCCGGGATTGGCGGATGAAATCGGCTTAATGATAAAAAGGAACCGTGCAAAAGAAAGGTGCATATGCTACAATAGGAATATTCAATCAGAGGAACTTGAGATGACTTCTTTGATCAAATCGGTACCTCAAAGAGAAATAGAAGGAAAAAAACAAGGTTCCGGGAAAAGAACCGCTCAGATGTTAAAAAAGAAAGAGAAGGGAATGAATATGGATCATAATACGCTACTTGGGGTTTTGATTCCGTTTGTCGGTACGACGGCGGGAGCAGCTTGCGTCTTTTTTTTGAAAAATGAGTTAAAGCCGATCATCCAGAAAACGCTTTTGGGGTTCGCATCGGGAGTGATGGTGGCGGCGTCGGTCTGGTCACTTTTAATTCCATCGATGAATATGTGCGAAGCAATGGGGCGTCTGGCATTTCTGCCGGCATCTATTGGGTTTATGGTGGGTATTCTGATGCTGCTTTTGCTGGATCGCCTGATTCCGCATCTGCATCTGGGAAGTGATGAGCCGGAGGGACATATGTGCGGGCTCAAGAAGACAACGATGCTGGTTCTGGCGGTCACACTTCACAATATCCCGGAGGGGATGGCAGTCGGAGTGGTATTTGCCGGATTCTTAGCAGAAAAGAGCGGCATCACGCTTGCAGCGGCGCTGGCACTTTCACTTGGAATTGCGATTCAGAACTTCCCGGAGGGAGCGATCATTTCCCTGCCGCTTCGGAGTGAGTCGGGGATGAGCCGGAAAAAGGCATTTGCGATGGGAACACTCTCTGGTATCGTCGAGCCGATCGGGGCGCTTGCGACGATCGCCGCGTACCGCTATCTGGAACCGGTTCTGCCGGTTCTCCTGGCGCTTGCAGCAGGGGCGATGATTTACGTGGTTGTGGAGGAACTGATTCCAGAGTCGGCGCAGGGCAGTCATTCCGATATGGGAACGATCGGATTTGCGGTTGGATTTGTGCTGATGATGATTCTGGATGTGGCGCTGGGATAAAAGAAAGCTGCCAGTGCTGGCATGGAATCTGGTTGCCTAGAGAATAGACGAACATTTGTTCTAAAAAATGCATTGCAAAATTTTTGAATTTATGTAATAATATTTGTAGCTGTTCAGTAGGTCCGCGCATTTACTGCGCTGACCGTACGAAAACATGGACCAGCAGGCAAAAATCCCATTGCCGCAGGCAATTTTTAATGGATTTTTGCGCGTGACTGTGAAGGTACTGAACAGTTACTAATATTTTATAGTAAATGAGAACGGTTTACTACTTTTTCGCTAATGAAAAGTCTATAAAACAATGGCTGGCGGGTGTGATGCCAGAGAGTTAGAGTGTTCTATTTGCATGATTTCAAAGTCATAAAATAAATACGCATTATAAGTGGAAGAAATCAGCCTGACCAGTGAAATAAAAGCTGCCGTTTGCATCACACGTGTAAATGGCAGCAAATATGATTCCCAGGTCGGGCACAGGAGGAATGAATCTATGGGTAAAACACAGTATGATGCGGACAGCATAACGGTTCTGGAGGGGCTGGAGGCTGTCCGTAAGCGTCCTGGTATGTATATAGGAAGCGTGGGAACGAAGGGGCTGAATCACCTGATCTATGAGATCGTGGATAACTCGGTCGATGAGCACCTGGCGGGCGCCTGTTCCCAGATCCGCGTGACGCTGGAGGCGGACGGCTCCTGCACCGTCCGGGACAATGGACGCGGTATTCCGGTGGAGATGCATAAAAAGGGTGTGGCAGCGGAGCGAATTGTGCTCTCGACCTTGCATGCGGGCGGCAAGTTTGACAACAATGCGTACAAGACGAGCGGCGGTCTGCACGGCGTCGGTTCGTCGGTTGTCAATGCCCTCTCAGCGCATCTGGAGGTCAATGTATATAAGAATGGACAGATCCATCACGATGCATATGAGCGCGGCATCCCGACGGTTGAACTGATCGATGGTCTTCTGCCGGTGGTTGGAAAGACAAGAGAGACTGGAACAGAGATCAATTTTCTGCCGGATCCGGAGATTTTTGAAAAAACGCGGTTCAAGGCGGACTGGCTCAAGAGCCGCCTGCATGAGACGGCATATCTGAACCCGAAGCTGACGATTCTTTATGAGAATAAGCGGGCAGGCGAGGCTGAAAAGGTGACTTATTCGGAGCCGGACGGCATCGTGGCGTATGTGCGCGAGCTGAACAGCACGAAGACGCCGATTCATGATCCAATTTATTTTAAGGGCGTCAGCGACCAGATCGAGGTTGAAGTGGCGTTCCAGTTTGTCGATGCATTTGAGGAAAATGTACTCGGCTTCTGCAACAATATTTTCACACAGGAGGGCGGCACGCATCTGGCGGGCTTTAAGACGCGTTTTACCCAGATGATCAACAGCTATGCGAAAGAGCTGGGAATCCTGAAGGAAAAAGATACAAAATTTACAGGACCGGATACGAGAAACGGCATGACGGCGGTTGTGGCGGTCAAGCATCCGGATCCGATCTTTGAGGGGCAGACGAAGACAAAGCTGGCGAGTGCCGATGCGACAAAAGCGGTGTTCAGCGTGACAGGGGACGAGCTGCAGCTTTATTTTGACCGGAATTTAGAGGTATTGAAGGCGATCATCGCCTGTGCGGAGAAATCTGCAAAGATCCGGAAGGCAGAGGAACGCGCCAAGACCAATATGCTGACGAAATCCCGTTTTTCCTTTGACAGCAACGGAAAGCTGGCAAACTGTGAGAGCCGCGAGGCAGAGAAATGTGAGATTTTCATTGTCGAGGGAGATTCCGCGGGCGGTTCAGCTAAGATGGGACGAAACCGCCGCTATCAGGCGATCCTGCCGATCCGGGGCAAGATTTTAAATGTGGAGAAAGCTTCGATGGACAAGGTGTTGGCGAATGCCGAGATCAAGACGATGATCAATGCGTTCGGCTGCGGCTTTTCGGAAGGATATGGCAATGATTTCGATATTGCGAAGCTGCGTTACCACAAGATCGTCCTGATGACGGATGCCGATGTGGACGGAAGCCATATTGATACACTGCTTCTGACTTTCTTATACCGTTTTATGCCGGAATTGATTCAGAACGGGCACGTATATATTGCGATGCCGCCGTTATTTAAGGTGATTCCGAAAAAGGGAAAAGAAGAGTATCTATACGATGAGAAAGCATTGGAGCGCTACCGCAGAACCCACACAGGGGAATTTGCCCTGCAGCGCTACAAAGGTCTGGGCGAGATGGATGCGGAACAGCTCTGGGAGACGACGTTAAATCCGGAGAACCGTGTGCTCAAGCGTGTGGAGATCGAGGACGCCCGGATGGCATCGGAGATCACGGAGATGCTGATGGGAAGCGACGTGCCGCCGAGACGGCAGTTTATCTACGATCACGCGGATGAGGCGGAGATAGATGCTTAATAGAAAGATTATGAGTGACTGTGAAGGCACTGAACAGTTGCGATTATGAAGGTATATGACAGGAATTTAGGAGATAGAAAATAGAATGGCTGAAACGATCATTACGACAGAATATTCAGAGGAAATGCAGCGCAGCTATATGAACTACTCGATGAGTGTCATCACGGCCCGCGCCATCCCGGATGCAAGGGATGGTTTGAAACCGGTACAGCGCCGCGTTCTTTACGATATGGGGGAGCTGCATCTGGGGCATGACAAGCCGCACCGGAAATCGGCGCGTATCGTCGGTGATACGATGGGTAAATACCACCCGCACGGCGACAGCTCGATCTATGAGACGCTGGTCGTGCTTTCCCAGAGCTTTAAGAAGGGAATGCCGCTGGTAGACGGACATGGAAACTTTGGTTCCATCGAGGGCGACGGGGCGGCGGCGATGCGTTACACGGAGGCGCGTCTCCAGAAGTTTGCGGAGGAAGTGTATTTAAAGGATCTGGACAAGACCGTCCGGTTTGTGCCGAACTACGATGAGACGGAGAAAGAGCCGGAGGTTCTGCCGGTCCGCGTGCCGAATCTGCTGATCAACGGTGCCGAGGGAATTGCGGTCGGCATGAGCACCAGCATTCCGCCGCACAATCTGGGCGAGGTCATCGATACGGTGATGGCGTATATCGATCAGCCGGAGATGGAGACGGAAGCGCTTCTGAGCGTCTTAAAGGGACCGGATTTCCCGACCGGCGGCATCATTGCGAATAAGAGTGAACTTCCGGCGATCTACGAGACAGGAACGGGGCGCATCAAACTGCGTGCCCGGATGGAGGTGGAGCTTGGAAAACGCCGTTCTGACCGGGACAAGCTGGTGATCACGGAGATTCCGTACACGATGATCGGCGCTGGCATCAATAAATGTCTGTCGGATATCGCAGATCTGGTTGAGTCCAAGAAACTTGCCGATGTGGTGGATATTTCCAACCAATCGAATAAAGAAGGAATCCGGATTGTTCTGGAACTCAAGAAAGACGCGGATATTGAGAAAATCCAGAATATTTTGTATAAAAAGACAAAACTGGAGGATACGTTCGGTGTCAATATGCTGGCGATCGCGAATGGACGTCCGGAGACGCTGAATTTAAAGGGAATCTTAAAGAATTACCTGGATTTCCAGTATGAAAATAATACTCGCAAGTATCAGGTGCTTCTGGAAAAGGAGCAGGAGAAGAAGGAGATCAAGGAAGGTCTGATCACAGCCTGCGACTGCATCGATCTGATTATCGCGATCCTGCGCGGTTCGAAGAACCTGAAGGATGCAAAAGCCTGCCTGATGGAGGGTGATATTTCCAAAATCCAGTTCCGCACACCGGGCTTTGAGGAAGATGCCATGAAGCTTCATTTTACAGAAAAACAGGCATCTGCGATTCTGGAAATGCGTCTTTACAAGCTGATCGGTCTGGAGATCTTAGCACTCCAGAAAGAGTACAAAGAGACACTCCGAAAGATCAAAGAATATCAGAAGATTCTCGGCAGCCGTGAGGCGATGGACGAGGTGATTAAAGAAGATCTGCAGTCAATCAAGGAAGAGTTTGCAGTGGAACGCCGGACGAAGATCGAGGATGGACGCGAGGCAGTATATGACGAAACGGCGGAGAGCGCCAGACCGGGTGTGTTCGTGCTGGACAAGTTTGGATACTGTAAGATTCTTGAACCGTCGATCTACGAGCGGAACCGGGAGACAGTGGACACGGAGAATGTGTATGTACTGCCGTGCCATACGACGGATAAGATCGGATTATTTACGGATCTGGGTGCATTCCATCAGGTGAAGGTGACCGAGATTCCCTTTGGAAAGCTGCGCGATAAGGGGGTGCCGATCGATAACCTGAGTAAATTTGATGCCACCAAAGAACGTCCGGTCTGTGTGGTGAATGCGGCGCAGTTAAAGGGACAGAAGCTATTATTTGCAACGAAGGATGCGATGATTAAGATCGTGCCCGGCGGGGAATTTGAGACAAATAACCGAACAGTGGCGGCGACCAAGCTGCAGGAGAATGATATGCTTCTCTCGGTACAGCCGGCGGACGGCATGAAAGAGGCGGTCATCCAGACGACCAGCGGTATCTTCCTGCGATTCCCGATCGAGGAGATATCGGAGATGAAGAAGAATGCGAAAGGTGTGCGCGGCATCAAGCTGGGGCGTACCGAGTCGCTGGAGACAATCCATCTGCTGGACGGCACTGAGGACGATCCGATCGTTATGTATAAAGAAAAACCGGTTCATTTGAGTCGTTTGAAAATAGGGCACCGCGATGGCAAGGGAAACCGGGCGAGAAGCTAGAATCAAACAGAAAGATTCCGAGAGTACATTTACGAAAAAAGGAGGTATTTCATATGGCTGAACTTCAGAACACACCGACCCCTCATATCGGGGCAAAGCAGGGCGAGATTGCGGAGACGATTCTGCTTCCGGGCGATCCGCTGCGGGCAAAGTATATCGCAGAACATTTTCTGACGGATGCAAAACAGTTCAATACAACGAGAAATATGTACGGTTATACCGGCTATTATCAGGGCAAACGCGTGTCTGTCATGGGAACCGGCATGGGCTGTCCGTCGATGGGAATTTATTCGTATGAGCTAATTCATTTTTATGGATGCAGGAATCTGATCCGGATCGGAACTGCCGGTGCGCTGCGTCCGGAGGTAAAGGTGCGCGAGCTTATTTTTGCGATGGGCTCCTGTACGACATCCAACTATGTAAAACAGTTCCGCCTGCCGGGGGATTATTCCTGCGTGTGCAGCTATGAGCTGCTGGAAAAGGCAGTTGAGTCCGCGAAAAAGAGAAATTTAAAGTATCATGTCGGTAATATTTTGTGTTCCGATATGTTCTACAACCCACCGCTTGAGCCGGACGGAACTAGCTGGGCGCAGATGGGCGTGCTGGCAGTGGAGATGGAGTCGGCGGCACTTTACAGCAACGCTGCCTATGCGGGCGCAAATGCGATCTGTATCCTGACCGTATCGGATTCGGCAGTGACCGGAGAGGCGACGACGGCAGAAGAACGCGAGAAGACGTTTACCAATATGATGGAAGTGGCGCTGGATCTGGTGTAAGATAAGCTGGTAAAAGTAGAATTTGAAGTAACTGTTCAGTAGGTCTGCGCATTTACTGCGCTGACCGTACGAAAACAAGGACCAGCAGGCAAAAATCCCATTGCCGTAGGCAATTTTTAATGGATTTTTGCGCGTGACTGTGAAGGTGCTGAACAGTTACAATTTGAAGAGAAAACAGGAGAGAAAAATGATAGGAATTGCTCCACAGGAGTGGAAAACAGATCTTCCGGAGTTTTGTGAAAAAACGAGGGATTTTTATGCAGGAAAGATGGATAAGGGCTCATATAAGGGCTTTTCAGGACGTTACGGCAGTTATGCACAGAAAGGCGGCGCGGCGAGCATGCTGCGTCTGCGTATGACGGCAGGATGTGTGTCGAAGGAGAAGCTTGCATTTATCGCAAAGGCAATCCGCGCATATCAGGTAAATATGGTACATTTTACGACTTGTGAGAGCGTGCAGTTTCACAATCTGGATGAGAAATCAGTCTGTGAATTGATGGAGCAGGCACTCGATGCCGGGATAGTGACGATGGGCGGCGGCGGAGATTTCCCGCGAAATGTGATGTGTTCTCCGCTTTCCGGTGTGGAAGAGGGCGAATATTTCGACGTTATGCCGTGGGCGAAGGCGGCGAGCGAATACCTGATGACCTTCATCAATGCGGAAAAGATGCCGCGCAAGCTCAAGGTTTGTTTCTCTAATTCACCGGCGAATGTGACGCACGCGACCTACCGAGATCTGGGATTTGCGGCTTGCCCGGACGGAACGTTTGAGGTATACAGTGCAGGCGGTCTGGGAAACAATCCGCAGTTTGGCGTTAAAGTTGCCGAGGGCGTTGCGCCGGAGAAGATTCTTTATTACATTAAGGCGATGTGGCTGACATTCCGGGCATATGGCAATTACGAAAACCGCGGAAAAGCGCGTACCCGGTATATGCAGGAAGCACTCGGCGGAGCGGAAAATTACCGGAAGGCGTATCAGGAAAAGCTTCAGGAGGTACTGGCATCCGGGGAACAGCTGGATCTTTCACGTGAGGAAGTGATGGCAGCGGCAGGAATGAAAGAAAAGCAGGGCAAAACAGGCGATGGAAGCAGCGCGTCGGGAGAACGTGTGCTGGAGCAGAAACAGCCGGGACTTTATACGGTTATCTGGCATCCGATTGGCGGACAGCCGCGCCCGGAGACGCTGGCATCCCTGGGAGAACTGATGCAGTCGATTGACGGTACAGAGCTTCGCTTGGCACCGGATGAAACTGCTTATATCATCAATTTGACCGGAGCAGAAGCAGAGAAGATTCTGGAGGCGACGAAGGAGACGGCTCAGACAAAGTTTGAGACATCGGTAAGCTGTATCGGTGCGTCGATCTGTCAGGTTGGTGCACGCGATTCGCAGGCTCTGTTACAGGCGTGTGTAAAGGCGGTCGGGGAGGCACAGATCCCGGACGGCGCACTTCCGCAGATTCATATTTCCGGATGTCCGTCTTCCTGCGGTACCCACCAGACTGGACCGATGGGATTCCGCGGAGGCGTGCGGATGGCAGATGGCAAGGCACAGCCGGCATTTGTATTTTATCTGGGCGGAAATGAGGTACAGGGAAAAGAGACGATGGGACGTGAGCTTGGCACGATGTTTGAGAGCGAGATTCCGTCGTTCTTAGTCAAACTTGGAAAAGAGATTGCGGCAAGGGGGCTTGATTTTGAGAGCTACCGGACGCAGTACCCGGATGGGATTGAGAAGGCTGCAGCGGAATACTTAGCTTAGAAGAACCTATTTTGAGTTAAAACATCGTTAAATCCGTGACAGACGTTATAAATTTATCAAATGTACGCGAGTGACGTACAAATGTATTTTTCTTGCGGAAAAATGTTGATTTTTTGTTTGTTTTGTTATAGGATAGACAAGAATTACAGCGGCAGAGTGAAAACGTGTTGCAGAGCAGGAGCTTCCTATCCAAACTCCATCCTGCCATGAGAAGCTGAAAAAGCCGCTGTCAGAAGAGGAGAAAAACGATGAACATGGAAAAGAAATTACGTGTAGGCATTCTGGGAGCAACTGGTATGGTAGGTCAGCGTTTCATCACGCTTCTGGCAAATCATCCGTGGTATGAGATTACTGCGCTGGCAGCAAGCCCGCGTTCTGCAGGAAAAACATATGAGGAGGCAGTCGGCGGACGCTGGAAAATGCAGACCCCGATGCCGGAGTGTGTGAAGAAGATGACCGTTATGAACGTAAACGAGATCGAGAAGGTAGCATCCGAAGTTGATTTCGTGTTCAGCGCCGTAGATATGACAAAAGAAGAGATCCGTGCGATTGAAGATGCGTATGCAAAGACAGAAACACCGGTTGTTTCCAACAACAGCGCACACCGCTGGACACCGGATGTTCCGATGGTAGTGCCGGAGATCAATCCGGAGCACTTTAAGGTGATTGAGTTCCAGAAAAAACGTCTGGGAACCAAGAGAGGCTTCGTAGCGGTAAAACCGAACTGCTCCATCCAGAGCTATGCACCGGTTCTGACTGCATGGAAGGAATTTGAGCCATATGAGGTAGTAGCTACGACGTATCAGGCAATCTCCGGAGCTGGCAAGACGTTCAAAGACTGGCCGGAGATGGAAGGTAACATCATCCCGTACATTGGTGGTGAGGAGGAGAAGAGCGAGCAGGAGCCGCTTCGTCTCTGGGGAGAGATCAAGGACGGCGAGATCGTGAAGGCATTCGAGCCGGTGATTACCTGCCAGTGCATCCGTGTACCGGTTCTGGACGGACATACAGCAGCCGTATTTGTAAAGTTCAGAAAGAAACCAACCAAAGAGCAGCTGATCGAGAAGCTGGTTAATTTCAAAGGACTTCCGCAGGAACTGGAGCTTCCGAGCGCACCGAAGCAGTTCATTCAGTATCTGGAAGAGGATAATCGTCCGCAGGTACAGCTGGATGTCAACTATGAGAAGGGCATGGGCGTATCTGTTGGCCGTCTGAGAGAAGACAAAGTTTACGATTGGAAGTTTGTAGGTCTCTCCCACAACACACTGCGCGGCGCAGCCGGCGGTGCGGTACTGTGTGCAGAGCTTCTGACCGCACAGGGATATATTCAGGCGAAATAGAGAAATCTGTTCAGAGAATCCGTGAAATAGAAAATTAAAACTGATAAAAGTAAGAACTGCCGCCCAGTGGCGGAGAAGCTGTTTGAAAAACGATGGCTGACTCTGCTCTGGAAGGCAGTTTTTATTTGTGTCATAGGAAACATGTGTGAACAGTGACGACTCTTGAAATTTTTATAATCAGATTTGGAAAAATGGGTGTGCATGAGGGGAAAAGTATTGTATACTTGTAACTGTTCAGTAGGTCTGCGCATTATAAATCAGCTATTTATAAGTTAGACAGATTTATTCTGACAAAAGTAAGCATAAAAAATGCGAGAAATATTTTTCGGATTCTAAAAATTAAGGGGGATTTGGCATGGTTGAGAAGACAATCTTTGGAACAATGGAAGATGGCAGAGAGGTCAGCCGTTATACATTGACGAATCAGAATGGCGTTTCTGCATCCTTTTTAGATCTGGGTGCAATCTGGTCCACGATGCTGGTGCCGGATCGGAATGGAGAGATGGCGGATGTCCTGCTGGGACATGAAACAGTAGCAGACTGCCTGGTAAGCGATGGACATCTGGGCGAGGCTGTTGGACGAAATGCAAACCGGATTGGCGGCGCGGCGTTTACGTTAAATAATAAAAAATACGAATTGACGGCGAATGATGGTCCGAACAACCTGCACAGCGGTATGGATTTCTACCGGAACCGTATCTGGGCGGCGGAATATGAGACGGGCATTAATCAGGTTTCTTTTACACTGGAAAGCCCGGACGGCGATCAGGGATATCCGGGAAATGCCTCGATCCGTGTGACCTACACGCTGACAGATGAAAATGAAGTAAAGATTCATTACGAGGGGACCTGCGATCAGGATACTATTTTTAATATGACAAACCACGCGTATTTCAATCTGGCAGGTCATGAGAGTGGTCCGGCGCTTTCACAGATGGTTTACATTGACAGTGATGCGATCACGGCGGTAGACAAGGTGCTGATCCCGACCGGTGAGATCCGCAAGGTAATGGGGACTCCGATGGATTTCTCAGATTTCAAGCCGATCGGACGTGATATTGAAGCGGATTACGATCAGTTAAAACTGGGCGGCGGCTACGATCATAACTGGATTCTCAACCATGAGTCAGGCGTATTCAGTCTGGCGGCGGCTGCGATCGACGAGGAGAGCGGGCGCAAGATGGAGGTATACACCGATCTGCCGGGAGTTCAGTTCTACACGGGCAATTTCCTGGACGGACAGGTTCCGGGTAAGGGCGGTGTGAAGTATGCGAGACGCCAGGGATACTGCTTTGAGACGCAGTATTACCCGAACGCAGTCAACATGCCGGGATTTGCATCCCCGGTCGTGAAAAAGGGCGAGAAATACGATACAACGACCAGTTATAAATTTATGACGGTTTAAATTTGTATTTGATTTGTGATCATTTTGACATAGGATAGAGATTGACATGAGTGAGACAAACAACAAGGGAGTAAAAGTGCTGGCATCTGCCAGCCTTTTATTTGTAACAATTATCTGGGGCAGCGCGTTCGTTGTGATGAAAAATTCGATGGACGCGATCACACCTACATACCTTTTGGCGTACCGGTTTACGATCGCGGCGCTTGGGATGGCGGCTCTTTTCTGGAAACAGATCCGGGGAATGTCGATGCAGGAGTTTAAATGCGGCGCACTGGCGGGATTGTTTCTATTTATCAGTTATTATTTTCAGACGTATGGGCTGAAATACACGACCGCGAGTAAAAATGCGTTTATTACGACGTTGTATGTGGTGATCGTACCATTTCTGGCATGGGCGGTTAATCATGTGCGCCCGAAAGCAAATAACCTGATCGCAGCGGGATTTGCTGTTGTGGGATTGGCGCTTTTATCGCTGAAAGGCGATCTGTCGGTCAATTTTGGTGATTTCCTGACGCTGGTGTGCGGCATCTGCTTTGCGGTTCATATGATTTTTCTGGATCGCTTCACGGCATACTGCACTCCGATCCGCCTGACGGTCATGCAGATGGGAACAGCGGCGGCGTGTTCGTGGGTGCTGGGGCTTCTCACGGAAGGAGCGTTCCATCCGGAAGTATTTACACTGCCGGGAGTAGCAGTTTCGATGCTGTATCTGGGACTCGCATCCAGTATGCTCTGTTTTCTGCTTCAGACAGTGGGGCAGAAATATCTGAGCGCCAGCACATCCTCGATTCTACTGTCGTTTGAATCGGTGTTTGGACTCCTGTTCTCTGTCTGGCTGCTGCATGAGAAGCTGACGGTGCGGATGCTAATTGGCTGTGCGCTGATGTTTGCGGCGGCGATTCTGGCGGAGTGGACGCCGAAGCGGAAAAGTAATTAGAGGAAATTAGGTACTGAACAGTTACGAAATTAGTAAGATAGGAGCAGAACAACGTGGCAAAATCGTTATTTATAGCCGAGAAACCGAGCGTGGCGCGTGAGTTCGCAAATGCACTCAAGGTAAATGGACGATCGGTGGATGGCTATATTGAGTCGGAAAATGCGGTTGTGACCTGGTGTGTTGGACATCTGGTCACGATGAGCTATCCAGAAGTATATGATATGAAATATAAGCGCTGGAGTCTGGAGACACTTCCATTTCTCCCGAAAGAATGGAAATATCAGGTTATCGACAGCGTGAAGAAACAGTTTGGAATCGTGAGCGGTCTCTTAAACCGGGCGGATGTAGATACAATCTACGTCTGTACCGACTCGGGACGGGAGGGAGAATATATCTACCGCCTCGTCGCGCAGATGGCTGGCGTGCAGGGCAAGAGACAGAAGCGCGTCTGGATCGATTCACAGACGGAGGAAGAGATTCTGCGCGGCATCCGCGAAGCGAAGGATCTGTCCGAATACGATCATCTGGCGGATTCGGCATATCTGCGGGCAAAAGAAGATTATCTGATGGGAATTAACTTTTCCCGTGCACTGACGTTGAAATATGGACCATCTGTTTCTAACTATATGCGAAGTTCTGACCGGACCGTGATCTCAGTCGGACGCGTCATGACCTGTGTCCTCGGCATGGTAGTCCGCCGGGAGCGGGAAATACGGGAATTTGTCAAAACGCCATTTTACCGCGTGATCGGTACATTTGGACCGGCAGGTATCTCGATTGACGGCGAATGGCGGGCGGTGGAAGGAAGCCGTTACTATGGAACGCCGTGTCTGTATAAGGAAAATGGTTTTAAGGAGCGAAAGGACGCGGAGGCGCTGATTGCATGGCTGTGGGAACGCGAGAATGGAAGCGAAAATTCGGGAGTCATGCAGTCAGAGGTCAGCGACGCAGAAAAAGCGGACGCGGGTTTAATGGGCGTATATAATACTTCGCAGGGAACTATTTTAAAAGTGGAAAAGAAAAAGGAAACCAAAAATCCACCTCTTCTCTATAACCTGGCGGAGCTCCAGAATGATTGTTCTAAAATGTTTAAAATCAGCCCGGATCAGACCCTGAAAGTGGTGCAGGAGCTGTACGAGCGAAAGCTGGTTACCTATCCGCGAACGGACGCGCGTGTGCTTTCAACGGCGGTGGCGAAGGAGATCAGCAAAAATATCGGCGGACTGACGCATTATGAGCCGCTGGCGGCATTTGCATCGGAGGCGATGCAGGCAGGGCTGTGGAAGAACATAGCAAAAACGCGTTATGTCAATGATAAGCAGATTACCGATCACTACGCAATCATACCGACCGGACAGGGACTCGGCGCGCTGCGAAGTCTCTCGGAGTTGAACCGCAAGATTTACCAGGTGATTGTGCGCCGTTTCTTAAGCATCTTTTATTCGGCGGCGGTTTACCAGAAATATGCGGTTGAGATTGAGGTAAAAGGTGAACATTTCTTTGCCAGTTTCAAGGTATTGAAAGAAGCGGGATATCTCAAGGTGGCGGAAATTCCGAAAAAGAAAAAGGACACTGCCGGGGAAAGTGTCGGCAGAACGAACCGCCTTGAACCAGGTATAGATGGAAATGATGCGGAAAATCCGGCAAGAGAAGCAGATGGAACAGACAGCAGCCAGCCAAAGGTAATTGACGCGTCCCACCCAGAGTTTATCCAGATGCTGGAACAGCTCAAAAAGGGGATGAAAGTGTCACTGGATGATTTGCAGATCAAAGAGGGCGAGACATCTCCGCCGAAGCGTTATTCCTCCGGTTCGATGATTCTGGCGATGGAAAATGCCGGTCAGCTTATCGAAGACGAAGAGCTGCGCGCCCAGATCAAGGGCAGCGGCATCGGAACGAGTGCAACCCGCGCGGAGATCTTGAAAAAGTTGTTCAACATCAAATACATGGCGCTCAACGAAAAAACGCAGGTCATCACGCCGACCTATCTGGGAGAACTGATTTATGAGGTTGTACACACCTCCATGAAGCAGCTTCTCAACCCGGAGCTGACGGCAAGCTGGGAAAAAGGTCTGACCTATGTGGCAGAGGGCAGCATCACGCCGGATGAATATATGCAGAAATTAGAGCGCTTCGTTATCGGACGCACTTACAATGCGGTTCATATGGGAAATGCGTATGGGCTGCGGCCGGCGTTTGATGCGGTTGCTGTGTTCTACCAGAATGCAGAGAAAGAGAAGAAGAGTTCGAGAAGTGCGAAGAGCGCGGGAAATATGAAAGCTGCAAGAGCGACAAAAGCTGGAACCAAATAGCTTATTTATAATAATAGAATCAATTGAATTTTAGGAAAGGCAATGATCATGAAAAAAGAAGAAATGAAAATCACAGAATTATATGATTTAACCCATACGCTGGCTTCAGATTATCTGAAACAGTTTACCTACCCGTGGGAGGCGCTGGCAGGTCTCAGTAATTTTATCATCGAATTGGGAAATAGCCTGGATCCGGCAGAATATGAGAAACGTGGTGAAAACATCTGGGTTCACAAGACAGCGAAGGTATTTGACAGCGCCTATCTGCACGGACCGGTCATCGTCGGCAAAGACGCCGAGGTGCGCCACTGTGCATTCATCCGCGGCAGCGCCCTGATCGGAGAAGGTGCAGTAGTCGGAAACTCTACCGAGCTTAAAAACGTCATCCTGTTCGATAAAGTACAGGTACCGCATTATAATTACGTCGGAGACTCCATCTTAGGATATAAATCCCACATGGGTGCCGGTTCCATCACCTCCAACGTAAAATCCGATAAACTTCTGGTGGAAATCCACGCCGAAGACGGCAAGATCAAAACCGGACGCAAAAAAATCGGCGCCATGCTCGGTGACAACGTAGAAGTAGGCTGCGGCTCTATCCTAAACCCGGGCAGCATCATCGGACGCAGTACCAACATCTATCCGCTTTCCAGCGTGCGCGGCGGGGTAGATGCAAACTCTATCTATAAGAAGCAGGGAGAAGTTGCTAAAAAGGAAGAGTCCTGTTTTGCGTCCGAATCACAAATACCTATTTTCACCGGTGCTCTACACTAAATGAAACACATCCACCAGCAAAATCTCCGCCAGTCCATAATAAGTTACAACCGCTACCAGATCATTCACCGTCGTGATAAGCGGACCAGACGCAACTGCCGGGTCAACCTTCAGCTTGTGAAACAGCATCGGCACCAGTACGCCGACCAGGCTGGAGATTACCATTGCGGTCAGAAGAGAGATGCCGACACAGCCGGAAAGTGCAAACGAGAAGAAAAGACTCTTCTGCTTCATAATATGGATGAAAATGCCGATTACGACGAACGAAGCCGAGCCGAGCAGCAGTCCATTTAAAAATCCGATTCGCATTTCCTTGAATACAAATCCCAGCTTCTGCATCGCGGAGATATCCTCATCCATCAGGACACGGATGGTGACAGCCAGCGACTGGGTGCCGACATTGCCTGCCATGTCGAGGATCATCGACTGGAAGCAGATAAGAAGGGCGATACGGTCAACGATCGGCTCGAAAATACCGACCACCGAGGAAACACCCATGCCGAGGAAGAGCAGCAGCACCAGCCACGGGAGGCGTTTTTTCAAACTCTGTAACAGTGGTTCATGCAGATCCTCTTCTGAAGTAAGACCTGCCAGCTTTGCATAGTCATCACCCATCTCGTCATCGATCGCCTCGGCGATATCCTCGTAAGTGATGGCGCCGATGATCTTATGGTTCCGATCGAGTACCGGGATAGAATCCTCACTGTAATCGATCAGCTCTTCCATACAGTCCGAAGATTTCTCATCCGCATACACATACGGATAGGAGGTACTGATAATATCCTCCAGCTTCATGTACTCACGGGCAGTGATTAAATCTTTCAGCTCGATCGCACCGAAATAGCGCCCATTTTCGTCTTCGACGTAGATGGTGTCGATGTTGTCGTTGTCCTCCGCCTGGGAGATCAGATGGCGCATTGCCTGCTTGATCGTACAGTTATTGGGAATGACGATGTAGTTGGTCGTCATCCGGCTACCGATCTGTTCCTCATCGTAGGAAAAGATCAGGTGGATATCATCCTTAGATTCCTGATCCATGCGCGCGATCAGGGCTTCTTTTTTCTCTGGATCTAAATTTTCGAGGATATCGACCGCCTCATCGGCATCCATCTCTGCCAGAACGGCTGCCGCCCGGTCAAGCCCCAGTTCATCCAGATAAGGCGCCGGTTCATCGAGATAGGTGAAAATCTCTGCCGTCATTTCCAGAGAGAGAATATTGTAGAGGCGTTTCCGGGTCGCAGTGTCCAGTGTTTCCAGAACCTCGGCAATATCGTTTGCATGGTAATTGTCGAGGTCATCCCGGATCACGCTTGCCGGTTTTCCGCTGCGGATGATCGCGCGGATATTTTCTTCAAAATTAGCATTATGCTCTGCGGTTGCGGCGATCGGAGCCGTTTCCGGGGAGCTTGTTTTCTTTTCGTCCATTTCTGGAGTCTGATTCATATTTGGTTCCCTCGCTTTCTGTCGTTCTATTTAATGCCGTTTGGGACGTACAGGGCGAGCAGTGCGGGGATAAAAAAATCCACCGCCAGTCGGGAACAGGATGAAATGCCGCAGATGGCAGTTTCAAACCCGCGCCAGGGCGATGGACAAATATATATGAAAACCAATCGTGCCGGGAAACGTTCAGCACTGAATCACCAGCCTGTTAAAGCAGGCGGAAATGTGCTGTCAGACAGCCCGATTCACACTCAAAAAGACCCTGCGGCAGACCAACAGTCTGGTACGCATGGTTGGAATTCATAGTTTGATTTTGCCCATCGCGACGACTTCGCCCGTTGCTGTCACAACTGTCCATGTGGTTCTCCTTTCTGAATTTTTAAAAATTGCAGTTTTATTAAAGCACGGAATTTCGTGAAAGTCAAGCCGGATTTTCCAGCACCCGGATGCCTTTTAAGATAAAGTCCTCTGTCAAGATTGCCATCTGTTCTGTGGATTCCTTCATGCCGCTTTCGATCCAGTACTGAACGGTACCGACACAGCCGGAAACGATAAAGGCGGAAAATGCCGCGAGCGTATCCGGATCGCTGGAACATTTGAGATCCAGCCAGCCTTTTAAACATTTATCGCTGACAATGCGTTTCAGGCGGTTGACAAAATTCAGATCACCGTTTTCTCCTATTAAAATAGAAACAATCTCTGCATTTTCCTGTACAAGAGGAAATAGTTCTGAGAGTGCGAGGGAAGGGCGCGCTACCAGTTCGGGAACGGGATGGTGCGTCAGGACAGACTCAACCTCCTCGATCAGTTCATTTTTGATCTGATCCATCAGGTCAAAGACATCTTTATAATGAAGATAAAAGGTGCCGCGGTTGATGTCAGCCATCTCGGCGAGTTCGCGTACCGTGATATCCTGAATTTTTTTTTCTTTGAGGAGGCGGGTTAAGCATTCTTTTAACTGGCGTCTCGTCTTTCGTACACGCCGGTCGAGTATTTCTTCTTTCATAGTGACTTCCTTTCTGAACGTTTCCAGACAGGGAAACGCCGTATGACTGTGTATCGGAGGCTGTGGATGAGGGGAGTGTTAAAAATAAGTAAAAATGGGCACACCAGATACAAAAAACAAACATAATGTGATGAAATGTTGATTAAAATACAACTGACGTAAAAATGATTATTGTATTCATTCGAACAACTTAGTATAATGCATTATAGTTCAAAAATGAACAAATGTCAATTAAACAGACATGAGTTGTATATGCTCTATTTTAGATGTAACTGTTCACTGCGAAGAAGTCTTTTGTATGGAACGTTTCACAGACGGCAGGAGTGGCTGACAATCGGGAAAGGAACGGCTATGAGAACCTGCAGCATATGCGAAAGCAAAGGGAAATAGATACGAAGGTGGAATCTGGTATGAAAAATTTTGTCATTACAATCGGAAGAGAGTTTGGAAGCGGCGGCCATAATCTGGGGCAGTCTCTGGCAAAGAAACTGGGAATTCCCTGTTATGACCGCCATCTGATAGAGGAAGCAGCGGTGTGCGGCGGATTTAAGATGGAGGAACTGGAAGAGGCGGACGAGATGAAGGCGAACCGTTTTCTTTTTAAGGTTCCGGCCAAGTGCAATCCGTTTACCGGTTATGGAAAGCCGATGAATGATACCTTGTTTGTCGTGCAGTCCCAGTTGATCCGGGAGTATGCGAAGAAAGGTCCATGCATTATCGTGGGACGCTGCGCTGACAAGATCCTGGAGGAGACAGAAGGGCTTATTTCTCTATTTATATATGCCCCGATGGAGGCGCGCGTGAAGGAGATTATGCGGCGTTACGAGACAGATGAAAAAGAAGCTGAATACCTGATCAAACAAGCGGATAAAATACGGAAAAATTATTATAATTTTTATGCAAAAAAGACATGGGCGGATAAAGCAAGTTATAATATGCTGATTGACAGCAGCCGGATCTCGGAAAAGGAACTGGCGGCGATGCTCCGGGCACTTTTAACGGCACGGGGAGTGGAACTGGAAACAGATGGATCCGATCAATAAGCATAAAGAAGAGTGAGGACAGCGTATGAAGGACAGAAGTTTGTGGATGAAGAAGGAAGAAAAACGGACGGCGCCGGGGTTAAAAAGGGCGCTGAAAGCGGTTCTGGGACATAAGATAGTACGGCTGGCAGGAATTGCAGGAGTAAGTCTCCTTTTCTCAGCGTCTGCCGCCCAGACAGTGCTTGCGGATGATGCGGGTGTCTGGCAGCCGGTGGAGAATGGTTATTATCTGGTGGGAATGGACGGTTCTTACCTGACGGGTTGGCAGCAGATGGGCGGAAAATGGTACCTGCTCGGAGCAGACAGTTTGATGAAAACGGGCTGGGAGCAGGAAAATGGAACCTGGTATTATCTGCAAGGGGACGGCGCGATGGCGACCGGCTGGCAGAATATCGACGGAAAATACTATTTCCTGAAAGACAGCGGCGCGATGGAGGGAACGACCTTCACAAAGGATGAGACGCAGTATACGATCAACGCGGACGGCAGCCTGGCGAACGCCAAAAAGAAGAAAAACACGGGCGGCGGCGCGTACACGCTGGCATTTCTGGATGCAGATACCCAGGCGATGGCGGACAGCTTAAATGAGCTGAAGGCGGACGCGTTTGACGGGGATGAGGAAGAAGATTACTATGACGATGACAAAAAAGATTACGATAAAGATGCCAGCTTTATTTTAAATGGAAAATTACAGCAGATCGCCGAACACCGTCTGGCGATGGCACGCAGTAAGGGCTATGGAAGCAGCCGGATCCCGGATGAAGGCACACTTGATGATTACCTCAAATCCATCGGGGAAAGCACTGCGAGACGTCATACGGAGATTTACCTCATCAACTGTGATGATGTGACGCAGGCAGAAGAAAAGCTTCTGCGTAATCACGACAGCGACGAGAAAAAGCGCGTGGACCGGGTGATTTATTATAAGGAAATGGGTGTTGCACATCAGCAGGTCGGCGATAAGCATTATTATATGATTATTTTGATGCGGTAAGGATCGCAATCATTGTATGACAGGAGCAAGCAGGCATGAAACTGAAATTTTTACATAAACGCAAAGAAGAAAAACAGACGGAAAAAGAAGCCTTCTCCCTGCCGAAATTCATCATTGAGCGGAGCAGGGCGATCGAGATTGTCTTTCTGGTTCTGGTGCTGATATCAGCGCTCATGGCGCCGTTTGTCGAGATCAACTATGATCTGACGGAATACCTGCCGTCGACCGTCCAGTCCAAACAGGGACTGGACCTGATGGAAGAGAAATTCGGCTACCCCGGCACGGGGCGCATCATGATTGACGATGTTTCGCTTTATGAGGCGAAAGCCTACAAGGATAAAATAGAGGCGTTGGACGGAGTCGATCAGGTCATGTGGCTCGATACATCGACCAGCGTATACGCGGCGGACGCATTTATCAACTTTAATAGTGTTGATGAGTATTACAAGGATAATACGGCGGTTATGGATATTGTTTTTGTAAACGGCGACACGGATAAGAGGACGTCCCAGACGATCGATGAGATCAAGGACATTCTCGGAGACAAGGGACATTACGTCGGCATGGCGGTTCAGAATAAATCGCTGCAGGAAAATGTTTCGAGCGAGATGAAGCTGATTATGACGCTGGCGGTCGTGGTTATTTTCCTGATTCTGACCGTGACGACGAACTCCTGGTTTGAACCGGTGCTGTATCTGACGGTCATGGGCGTGGCGATCGTCCTGAACAAAGGAACGAACCTGTTTATCGGGCGTATATCCTTTTTGACGAACAGTGTGTCGGCGGTCCTGCAGCTCGCCTGCTCGATGGATTATTCGATTTTCTTAAGCCACGCGTTTGCGAGGGAAAAGGCAAAGGGACTGGATCAGATGACCGCGTTAAGCAACGCGATCAATGAGGCATTAAACTCCATTTTCGCCAGCAGCCTGACGACGATCGTCGGATTTATCGTTCTGTGTTTTATGAAGTTTAATATCGGATTTGATATGGGACTCGTGCTGGCAAAAGGTATTGTCCTGAGTCTTCTGACAGTGGTGTTTTTCATGCCGGCGATGATTCTGCGTATGACGCCGATGATTGAGAAAACATCCCATCGTTCGTTCCTGCCGTCGTTTGATAAACTCAGCCACGGTATCTACAACAGCCGCCGCATTGTGCTGATTCTGATTGCGGTGCTGGTGATCCCGGCATACACGGCGCAGAGCATGAACGATTTCCTCTACGGAAATGACGCGGTCGGCGCCAGCGAGGGAACGACGGTATATGAGGATGATGAGCTGATTACAGCGAAATTCGGACGAAGCAATATGATGATGGCAATCGTGCCGGATACTTCTTTTATCAAGGAAAAACAGTTCACGGATGAGCTGGAAGACCTGCCGTACATGAAGAGTGTAACGTCCTTGTCCGGGCAGCTCCCGGAGGGCGTACCGGAAGATTTCCTTCCGTACAGCATCACAAGCCAGTTACATAAAAAAGATTATGCGAGAATCCTTATTTACGTTAAGAGTAAGGGCGAGAGCAAGCTGGCGTATCAGTGCTCGGATGAGATTCAGGCGATCATGAAGAAATATTATCCGGAAAATTCGTATCTGGTCGGCACAACACCGTCCACACAGGACATCCAGACGACGATCACGAAGGATTACAGCCGTGTCAATGTGATGTCGCTGATCGGCGTATTTGTGGTTGTCATGTGGAGTTTTAAATCACTGATTATTCCGCTCCTTATCATGATTCCGATTGAGGTCGCGATTTTCGTCAATATGGCGGTACCGTACATCGTCGGAGACACGATGATTTTCATTGGTTACATTATCGTAAGCTGTATCCAGCTGGGCGCGACCGTCGATTATGCGATTCTGACGACGAACAATTATCTGGAATGCCGCAAGACGATGGATAAGAAGGAAGCGGCGATCGGGGCGCTGAATCTTGGTATTCCGGCGATTCTGACATCCGGTTCGATCCTGACCTGTGCCGGATATATTGTATACAAGGTATCGAGTGTCGCGGCGATCGGCGATCTGGGACATTTGATTGGACGGGGGGCTCTGATTAGTATGCTTTTTGTCTGCTCCCTGATGCCGGCATTTCTGGTATTGTTTGATCATATCCTGATGCAGAACGAATTTGAGAGGATTCATCTGTTTTTCAAAAAACAGCGCGAACGCCGCCATGCCCGTATGAAACGGGCGGCAAGACGCGTGGCTGGTGCCGTGTGGAAAGGGAAAAAGCCGCTGGTGGATTCAGTTACGTCGAAAAGAAAACAATTCGAAGCTGAAACGAAAGCGCTGGAAGATACAGAAATGACAGAGACGGGCGGTTCTCAAGAGAAAACAGATTCCGATGCGGAGGCGCGGGAGAAACACAGAAGAAAGCTCCGGCTACTCGGAAAAGTGAGAGAACGAAGAAAAGACCGGAAACGGAAGACGACAGAAAAAAGGGAGGCTGGAAGCCATGAAGAAGATCATTAGAAGAGGAGCGGCGGCGACGCTGGCAGCGGTTACGCTGATAACGAGTGCGGCAGTTCCTGTCCGGGCGGCTGCACCAAGAGTTCAGGTAGATGAAACGATGTATGTCAATCTGGACTATTATGGAACGGCAACGCAGATCAATGTGGTCAAAGGCTGTACCACGAATGGACTGACCGAATATACCGATTATGGTACCTATGACAAGGTGGTCAACATGACGGACGACACGGCGCCGGAAATTGGCGATGGAACTGTCACATGGAAACTGCCGGAGAAGAATTCGCGTTTTTATTATCAGTGTACGATGCCGAAAAACAGCGTCGATCTGCCGTGGACGTTTGACGTTTCCTATAAACTTAATGGAGTGGAAGCGGATGCATCCAAACTGGCGGGGGCGTCTGGTCTAGTTGAGGTCAATGTAAAGGCGACCCCGAATGAGAAGGCGAAGGCGTATTATAAAAATAATATGGTGTTGACTGTGCTTGTGCCGGTTGATATGGAGAAATGCTATAGTGTCGATGCGCCGGGTGCGCAGGTGCAGTCGGTTGGAAGCTATCAGGCGGCAATGTTTGCGGCGCTTCCGGGCGAGGACGGCGATTTTACAGTCCGGGTCGGCACGGATAATTATGAGAATATCGGAGTCATTATGATGATGGTTCCGGGAACCCTGGATGAGCTGAACCGCATCAAGGAGCTGAAAGAGGCGAAAGATACCTGGCGCGAGGATGGAAACAAGATGTATGACAGCATGAATGCGCTGTTAAAGACGATGGAATCCATGAAGTCGGATGTTTCCGGCGTGAAGGGCGGTCTGGCAAATCTCGATCAGGCGCGTGGAACCGTCAGTGCTAACCGGAAACAGATCGAGGCGCTCTCGACACAGGCGCTTGCCGATCTGCAGGCGGTCACGGATCAGACGACGGTCATGATTCCGTATTTACAGACGGCGCGCGATGCGGTGACGGATATTAACAGCAACACACAGGCGCTTTCCAATACGATGGAAGATATGCAGGATGAACTGGATCGCCTGTATGATCGTCTGGGAGGTTTGAGTAAATCGCTCCGGTCGGCTTCGGATGAATTAAATAAGGGTCTTGTCAGCCAGCAGACGCAGGATGCGATCGAAAAAGATATTGTCCAGCGGATGGTGGAAGTCCAGAAAATTTTGGAAGAACTCGATAAACTTCTGGGACAGGGAAATACCTCCCTGGCGGTGACAGAACAGGGGATTGGAAGCCTGAATCAGAGTTTAGCCACGTTAGACGGCATGAAGCTGAAACGGATCCGCAAGATGAAGAGTGCGGAGAAGGAAGAGACATCTGTATCGTCGGAGGCGGCATCTGGAAACGGAAATGGTCAGACAGCGGGGGCGGCTGGCAGCGCAGATATCACGGATTCTGCAGGTGCCGCCGATCATGCAAAAACTACGGGTTCTGCAAATACCACGGATGACGCGGAAATGGCAGCAGGCACTTCGGCCTCTGGCTCAGCAGGAACAGAAAGTAAAGATTCGGCTGAACAGGAAGCAGCGGGCGCAGGCATAGCGTCTGGTGCAGCTGGTAACCAGGCGGAAAAAGCGGCTGAATCAGCGACAAAGACGGAAGAGAAGAATCCTGCTTCGACGGCAGACAAGGCAGAGACGGATTCTGCTAAGAATTCGGGTTCCGCTTCGGAAGACAACTCCTCGGGTCAGGATGCAGATGTGAATGCATTTGGAACCGAGGTTTCTGCGGGAGCCCTGACAGCCGGACCGTCCGGCGAGCCGGGAAGCGGCGGTGTCAATGATGCGAGCTGGGAAGATGAGATTGGCAATGCAGAAGATGATGTAGAGGAGGCGCTGGAGTCTCTGTCAGCGACTACTTATTCTGCGGATGCTGCAAGTCTGGTGGAAGAGACGAAGGGCATTTTCCAGAAAGTGGAGCAGGCGCAGAAAACTGCGAAAACGATTGTGAATAAAGTGAATGGTGCGTTCAAGACGGCGGGAGATATTACTGGCAAGACGGGTTCGACTTTATCGGCGCTCAGAAGTTCGACCGATGAACTGATCAATTTGCTGGATGATATGCGGGTCCTGATTGACACAACGGATAAATATGTGCCGACGATGCTGGGTTCCCTGTCTGATTCTGAAGAACTGATGAACCGGCTGACCAGGGCGCTTTATACCACACATGATATGCTCAGTCTTTTGAATGACACGCTGATTTCGGCAGGTGATTCGCTGGATGCCGGAACCAAGGCAACGCTGCAGGGCATGGAGAAGATTCTTGATAAGAACCTGACCATGATCGATCAGCTTGCGGCGGTTCGGGAAGCGGGGGAAAACATGAAGAGTACGCTCGATGAGCAGATCGATAAGTTTGAGGATGAGAACAACTTCCTGAACATAGATCCGGAGGCGGAGAAGATTTCCTTTACCTCCTCGAAAAATCCGTCCCCGAACAGCGTGCAGATCGTCCTGCGGACCGATGAGATCAGCGATGATGATGAATCAACCGATATCTCCGATCAGGAGGCAGACGGCAGCAGTGAAGAAGGTCCGTTAAAACGGATGTGGAATGTGCTGGTGGCGATCGTGAAGGCGATTATTGAGATATTCCAGAATCGGTAAAAGATGCAGAATAAAAATAGATAAGAAAAAGAACTGCCGCATCAGCAAATGATTTGCTGGGCGGCAGTTCTTTTTAGTGGACCAGACGGGAGTTGAACCCGCCCAAAACCCTTGATTTTAAAGGATCTTTAAGTATCGTGTGATATTTCGTGTGATACTTGCTCAAAATGCTTATTGATAAGGTCATTTTGTTTTACGGATTCATTTGCGATAGCATTCCGGTAAACGGTTTTCATTACGCCGTCGGTGCTCCATCCGCCGCGCTGCAGAATATACTGATCCGGAACACCGATGGCGTGCATGATACTTGCCGAGTAGTGCCGCAGATCATGAAAACGGAAATCCGGAAGCCCAGCCTTTGCCAACGCTCGTTTGAAACGATGCGAGATGGTATCCGGGGTGGATGAAAACAGATGCCCTTTGATGCCGGATAGTTTTGCAATTACCGGCTCCGGAAGGGGGATGGTGCGATAGGAGGCATAGGTCTTAGGGACCTTTGTGTACCATACGTTATCCTTGCCCCGGACATAACTCTTTGTGATGGATACCATATTGCCTGTAATGTCTTTGTCAGTAAGAGCGCAGAGCTCGCTGCGGCGCAATGGTCCAAAAGCTCCTAACAGTACAGCGCGTTCCAGTTCTGGATCATCTTGGATGCTGTCCAACAATTTTTTAATATCATCGTCGGAGGGACAATACAGCTCTGCTTTCTTTTTGGCTGGCAGCTGAACCTTGAAATGTCGATCCGGAGCAAACATCTCCAGGGTTGGTCTCAACAGTCCGATGATGTTACGGACTGATTTTGGAGATAAGTCTCGGCTCATGTCAGAGATCCAGACCTGCAGCTGCTGACTGGTTAAATCATTGATTTTAGTTTTCCCAAACGGTCCGGCAAAACGGGTTTTATAAATGGATTCGTATCCGCGTATGGTAGCGGGAGAGAGAACACCATCTTTTGAGTCGATATACCTCCGAGCAGCACTCTGGATCGTTAGATTAGAGGCAGACTCTTGCTCGTATTTGCGGTGTAACTGCCATTCACTTCGCATTGCCTTGGCCTCTGCTAGCGTCGGCGCTGTAAAACTGCGGTAGTGCTTTTTGCCAGCATCGTCGGTGTAATCATATGCCTGGATCCGGACAGAGCCGGACGGCAGGCGGTGTTTGGTTGATTTTTTTGCCATGATATCATCCTCCTAAAAATGAGTATAAAAATAACACCCCCTTGCAGGGCGCCCGGAAGAATGATATAATTCAAGTGTCGAATTTGATTATATCTTTCAGGGCAACCTGTAAGAGAAAATCTATGTGAAGCCGTTCGGTGTTGGTAGCACCGGGCGGTTTTGCTATCTTAGACAGAAACTTGCTTTCTGGTGTAACGGTGTTAAATACTACTTATGCTGCCTGCTGACGATTTGGCGCCGCATAGTTTTCGGATAAGGTGTTCCATAATATCGGCATCCTCGGTTAGCAGAACATAAGATTTATTTCCGTGCTGTAAGATGAGAGCATCATCCTCATAAGCGATGTTGGTTAATTTGTCTAACCGGATTTCAAATGCCTTTCTATCTTGCATGAATGAAACCCTCTGGTTGGTAATTGAAAGAATGCCATCATAGGTTGTGGTAACGTCATCGTAAATTTTACGACCACCAGAACCGCCGGTTCGGACATACATTCCTTTGGCTACGCGCATAGAAATACCAGAACTACGTCCGGCCGTGCCAACCACTTTATTCTCAGTAATAGACAATGTAGCAGGTTGCTCTATGTACGCTATTTCGGACGGCTTGAGAAGTAGCTTAGGCTCTGGTATGGGGGCGAGAGATAGCGTATCAATGGCAGCAACTCGATGCTCTTTTTCTTTGGCAAGAGCGTTTTGCCGGGCAATTAATTCTGCTTGCTGAGCCGCTTCTTCAAGCTGTTTTTTATCGCCGTGACGAATAGATAGAAATAATAAAAAGGCTATAATTCCGAAAACTAAGCCGACAGCTAAATTATTTTCTCCCCCTTCAACATCACGTTGAATGATAAGGGTTATACACAGGAAAGAAAAAATAAAAACTCCGAAAATTTTAAGTACTTTCATTGATAAAATCCTTTGCAGTTTGTTCAAATATTTATCTTACGCGGTTTTCTGCATTTCTGAACGCAGTTTCTGACTGATACGGTGTTTTAAAATTATACTCTTGTGGTTCAGATGGAGTGTTCATACTCATATCCTCTTTTCTTTTGTTTTTATTAAAATGCCGAAGCTATTTTAATCTTAATTCAATTAATTCTTTACGATACCCCAGTAAGTGGGATATCTGATCTACGGTGTATGGTTTATAATCAGCGATCATATCATCATCGATTAAGAGATCCATTGCAAATATATCTGCTTCCACCTCATAACGATGGGTATTTAGGTGAGTCCGGCTATCCATAAATAGGACATTGGCTTTTTTGTGGAGCAGCATATGCCCGAGTTCGTGAGCGCAGACAAATTTTTTTTCGTTCTCCGGAAGATTCTCATCAATATAGATGATATTGTTCCGCTGGAAGTACTGATAAAATCCGCGTACTCCACAGAGTGGAGCAAATACCACGATAACATTCATTCCTTGAATAATTTCGAAAGGGTTTCTTGTCTGGTGCTTCCGTACCAGAGAATCCGCCTTTTTCTTAATATCCATAAGCTATTCCTTCTTATATTTTTTAGGAGTGTACTTCTCTTTATTTTTCTTTTTCGCCATTTCCATACCGATTTGCATTGCGGATAGAATTGACTCGATTGCTTCGGGACTGGCGGGATCGCCGTCGAACATTAAGCCCTCCTGGGAGAGTAGTTGCTCACGGGTATTGTTCAAGATCTTTTCAATATCCCGTTCATCTCGAGAGGTTAGTGAGATGTTTTTTCCTTTTTCAGGGGCAGTTGTATTGCCTGTCAGTAGATAAGTAAGAGGGACACCGAAGTAATCAGCTATTTTCTGCAATTTATCTTGTTTAGGAGTGCTGATCCCTCGTTTCCAGTCGCTTAAGGTTGACTGTGATACGCCGGTCGCCTTACTTACTTTGTACGGAGTTACTCCGTTTTTCTGTAGTAATTCACTAAAAATCTCATACATAATATGTTCACCTTTCACAAAGATAAGCAATACTAAAGAAAACCGTTAAAAATGCATTGACTGAAACGGAAATCCGTAGTATAGTATGAGCATACACAGGAAAACCGGTGCAACGGTTTACAGATGTATGCTACGGAAATATGATTGCTTTTGCTTACAACCGAAGTATATCACATTTCCGTAGTAGTTGCAATAGCATTACTTAAATAAGGAGGTGTGAGTTTTGTACGAAAAATTTGCTGAGTTATTAGATAAAAATAACAAAACAGCATATGTGGTAGCAAAGGAAACCGGAATAGCTCAGTCGGTTCTTTCTGATTGGAAAACCGGACGGAGTACTCCAAAATTCGATAAGCTTTTGATTTTATCTAAATATTTTGGTGTTCCGGTGGAGTATTTCGCAGAAACAGAATAGAAAATTATCTCGGCGTAGCGATCGAGGATCTGCTGGAGTAGGGAGGTGTATTTGAATGAGTAAATCAATCGTAAAACGACCGGAATATTGGTTCTGGATCAAGGATTGGGTATCTGCTATTAAGAACCGTACCGGATGGACGGATGAGGAGCTGGCGAAGCGAATTGGCACAGGAAGCCGGAACCTGCAGTACATTGTCGGCAGACCGCCGTCGGGGCGTGTTCTGCTGGTGTTCCGCCTGATGGCATTATACATAGAGAAAACTGGGCGGAATCCGATGGATAAGGATTCGGTGGCATGAAAAAGTCATGTAGTAACTGTTGGAAACGATGGCGGTGCATGGAATCCGACAGGGAATATGCCTGCCGAGAACATGAGAAGAAAGTGAGGAAACGTGATGAGAGAAGAAAGAAACATCGAGTGCATGAATCTGCGGAGTCAGCGCAACCAGATGATCCAGACGCTGGAAGCGGAGCTGAGACAGAAGGACAAGCACCTGCATTTGATGGCAGAGGTAGCGGTAGTGATGTCGGCGGTTGCGGGGATCGCGACCGGGGCGCTCTTGGTACTGCATTAGGAGGTGGAGACAATCATGAGTAGAAGAACCAACGGCACGAACCGGGCCGGAGCCATGATTGGAGCCAGTAAATATACCGGTTATGGGAAACCAAAGAAAAAGACCGCCAGCTTGGCAGAGCTGAACGGTCACATTAATAAAAATATTAACAGCTTGATTATATCAAGAGATTCGGGAGGATGCAATGGTAAAAGCAACAATTAAAGGTAAAAGGGAGCCGATAGAGCTGGAGGGGGATATGATCCTTGGTGCCACGATCCAGTATGATGCAACCAGAGATTCAGGGGTGTTTATCATCGGTGATGTTAAATATTCACTTCTTCCGAGAACCCTAGCGGTAATGGCGGCGGCGCTTCTGAAAAAGCATTTTTCGGCAACAGACCTGGCGAAAGCGTATGCAGATTTCTATATAGCATTTCTTGCAACTGCGGAAGTAGCATGGGAAGAGGATTCTGATGAAGAAGAGACTGGAAAAGAAAATTGAGAAGATGCGCCGCAAGAAGGTTCACGAGGCATTGGAGATTGCACTGCAGATCAACTCCACGCAAGCGAGAAACCAATCGGCTACAGGCCGTAAACCTACAGTATTCTTCTATTTTAGCGGACACACGACTGCGGTGGACATCTCAGTAATCCCATCCGGATGGACACGCGGGTATGATTCTCTTTCGGACATTGATGTGACGGGGTATGCCGACAGCAAAGTAAGCATGGATAAAATGTTAACAGAATTGGTAGAACGCACGAAAATTGCGAGGAGGTGATGGAAGTTGGAGGGGAACGTCAGGTGCGAGATTCTGGAAACGTTTATAGAGTTTCCGGAGAGCCGCGGGTACCACTTAGAGCTGAATTTAGTTAAGTGGGGAGAAAACGAACCGAAGTACGACCTTCGGCGTTGGAACGATGACCGTTCAAAAATGACGAAAGGGATTACATTGACGAAAGAAGAGCTGCTGACCTTACAGGACGAGCTTTCAAATATTAAATTTTAGGAGGAATTATCCATGAATATTTCAGTAACATTTACCAGCTGTCAAGAAGTGGAGGAGTTTGTTTCTATGTTTGGCGGTCGCATTTCTTGTGCTAAGCCGGATGCGGCAGTAACAGTAACAGAGAAGAATGCAGGCCTGGTGGAGTCTCCAAGGACGGTTACGCCTGTGGAAGCGACGGTACAGTCTGAGCCAGTTGCATCGGCGGCACCTGTTATCCCAACAGCGCCGGCTGTACCAGTTACGGCGGCGGTACCTGTAGCACAGGCACCTGCTACGCCGGTAGCACCGACGGCTCCGGTCGGGGCGACAGCACCTGTACAGGTATCGGTGCCGACAAGTACCCATACATACACGCCGGATGAGCTTGCGGGCGCAGCGATGCAGCTGATGGATTCGGGCAGACAGAATGAGCTTCTGTCGCTCCTTCAGCAGTTCGGTGTGAACTCGATTCCGGCTTTACAGCCGCTGCAGTACGGGGCGTTTGCGACAGCATTAAGGGATATGGGGGCACAGATTTAATGGGAGATCATGCATTACGGAACCATTCGACCTTAAGCCCGTCGAATGCATACCAGTGGATGGAGTGCACGCCAAGTGTGATTCTGGGACTGCAGTTCCCGGATCCATCTTCTTCGGCGGCGGAAGAGGGTACGCTGGCGCACGAACTGGCAGAGCTCAAGGTACGGAACTATTTCTTCACCACGGATTTCGGGAAGCGGAAACTGAACGCCGAAATCAAGAAGTTAAAAACGAAAGAGATTTGGGACGATGAAATGATGGGCTATACGGATGATTATCTGGATTACATCAAGTCCGTAGCATTGAAGTTTCAGGCGTCGCCGCACGTCGATATCGAACGCAGGGTAAGCCTGGATGCATATATCCCCCATCTGCCAGATGAGGATCCGGCTTCCGGAAGCGCTGACTGTATTTTGTTGGGGGATGGCATCATTCATGTGATAGATTTCAAGTACGGCAAGAGTCCGGACGGTCGCATGAATGCGGAGCATAACCCACAGATGATGCTTTACGCACTGGGGGCATATGAAACATACAGGATTCTTTACAACGTACATACGGTCCGTATGAGTATTGTTCAGCCGAGACTGGTGGATGGTATATCTGAATGGGAATGCAGCTTAGAGGAACTTCTGGCATTCGGGGAAAAGGTAAAGAAACGTGCCGACCTCGCGATCCACGGCAGCGGAGATTTCGCGCCCGGGGTCAAAACGTGTAAGTATTGTCGGGCGCGGGGGCGGTGCCGGGCACGGGCAGAAAAGAACGTAGAGCTGGCATTTATGACCGGGACAGATCCTGCGCTGCTGACGGATGAGCAGATGGGAGAGTATCTGAAAAAAGGACAGGACGTAGCCAAATGGCTGAAAGATGTGGAGGATGCTGCTCTGAAAGCCTGCCTTTCCGGGAAAGAGATCCCGGGTTGGAAAGCGGTTGCGGGACGAAGTGTACGGGAATGGACAGATATGGACGCGGCATTCGCAAAACTCGAATCCGATGGCATCCAGTCAGAAGTTTTGTGGGAGAGAAAGCCGCTCACTCTCGCTCAGGTAGAAAAGGTAGTAGGTAAAAAGGAGTTTGCCGAGAGCGTAGGGGAATTTATTACCAAGAAGCAGGGAAAGCCGGCATTGGTAGAGGAATCCGATAAGCGCCCGGCTATCACAAACACAGTTAGTGCTGCAGAGGCATTTAAGGAGGAAAAGAAACATGAATGAAATGACTAACGTTACAACGGGAGAAGTAAGATTCAGCTATACACACTTATTCAAGCCATACGCAGCGATGCAGGGGCAGGAGGAAAAGTTCAGCACAACCATTCTGGTACCGAAGGCTGATACCGACACGATGGCGCGCGTCAACGCAGCCATCGAGGCAGCAAAGCAGAGAGGCATCTCCGATAAATGGAACGGTGTTTGCCCGCCGATTGTACCGACTCCGGTTTATGACGGCGATGGTGTGAGACCATCCGACGGCATGCCGTTCGGAGAAGAGTGCAAAGGACACTGGGTGTTTACAGCCAGCGCCAAAGCGGACTATCCGCCGGAGGTTGTGGATCGTATGGGAAACCCGATTATCAACCAGTCGGAGGTGTACAGTGGTATGTATGGCCGCGTAAACGTAACGTTTTATCCGTATATGTTTGGCGGAAAGAAAGGCATCGGCTGTGGTCTGGGACCGGTGCAGAAATTAAGGGATGGGGAAGCGTTGGGAGGTGGCTCTATCTCCGCAGCACAGGCGTTTGGCTCCTCCGCACCGATGGGGCAGCCACAGCCGACAGCTCAAGCATACGCGCAGCCACAGCAGCAGTATGTACAGCCACAGGCATACACACCGCAGCCGGGAATCAGCGTGAACCCATTAACCGGGATGCCGTACTAGAACTATCGGGGGCTATAGAGCCCCCGTTTTGAACAGGAGGAACCGTGATGATAAGACATCTGAGCATTGATATAGAGACGCGGAGCAGCGTGGGTATCGCCGAAGCAGGGGCGTATAAATATGCACAGTCCCCGGACTTTCAGATACTGCTGTTCGCCTATCAGATGGACGATGCGCCGGTTGAAATTGTAGACCTCATGAGCGGAGAAAAAATTCCGGATGAAATCGTTAAAGCACTGTCGGATCCAGGGACGTTGAAACACGCATATAACGCAGCGTTTGAATGGTACTGCCTTAATAGAGCGGTGTGTGAAACTCCGATAGAGCAGTGGCGTTGTACGATGGTTCATGGTCTTTATTGTGGGTACACCGCCGGACTGGATGCAACCGGCAAGGCGATCGGGCTTCCTCAGGACAAACGTAAACTTGCCACCGGTAAGGCGCTGATTCGATATTTCTGTGTTCCTTGTAAACCTACAAAACGTAACGGAAACAGGACGTGGAATCAGCCTTGGCACGATCAGGAGAAATGGGAGCTGTTCAAGGAATACTGTAAGCAGGATGTCGTGACGGAACGCGCGATACTCTCAAGGCTCAGTCAGTTCCCGATGCCAGATGTAGAACAGAAGCAATGGCAGATGGATATCCTTATGAATGCATACGGTGTCCGGGTGGACACGGAACTGATTACCGGCGCGCTGTATATTGATGAGATTAGTACGCAGAGACTAACGGACGAAGCCATCCGCTTGACTGGACTGGCTAACCCGAACAGTGGCCCACAGCTGCTTCCCTGGCTGAATGAGCACAGCCGAAGGAACCCGGAAGATCCGGATCGATTCCAGGATATCCGGAAGGAGACCGTATCGAAAGCATTGGAAGAGGCGGGCGCGCTTCCGGAAGAGGTACAGCAGATGTTAAGAATCCGGCAGCAGCTCGGAAAAACGTCCATCAAAAAATATGTCACGATGGCTACAGCGAAGGGAGAAGGCGATCGGGTGCGCGGCTTGACGCAGTATTACGGGGCGAACCGGACGGGGCGCTGGGCGGGAAGGTTGGTACAGATGCAGAATCTCCCGCGTAATTATATTAAGACATTGGACTATGCGAGGAAAGTTGTCAAAGCAAAAAACTATGATGGTTTGAAGCTGCTTTATGGAAATGTTCCAGATACGCTGTCACAGCTGATCCGTACCGCTTTTATCCCGTCGGACGGGAATAAATTTGTGGTGGCGGATTTCTCGGCGATTGAGGCGCGTGTGATTGCCTGGCTGGCAGGTGAGCAGTGGGTTAATGAAGTATTTGCTACCCACGGAAAAATCTATGAAGCGACGGCGTCCCAGATGTTTGGCGTGCCAGTTGACCGGATTGCAAAAGGAAACCCGGAATACGCCCTGAGGCAGAAGGGGAAGGTTGCGACACTCGCCCTCGGCTATCAGGGCGGTACCGCGGCGCTGATCGCGATGGGCGCGTTGCAGATGGGGTTAACAGAAGATGAACTTCCGGATATTGTCCAGCGCTGGCGGCAGGCGAACCCGCGCATCCGTGATTTATGGTATGCGGTGGAAAATGCGGCGCTCGCAGTTATGCGGACAGCGCAGCCGCAGGCTATTTACGGGCTGATATTTGCGCTGGAGGGGGATTTGGTTTACGGTCAGTCCTTTTTAACAGTACGGCTGCCAAGCGGACGGAAACTTTATTACCCGAAGCCATTTTTAAGGGAGAATCAGTTTGGAAAACTGGCGCTGCATTACTACTCGATCGGTCAGCAGAGCCGGAAGTGGGAGATAACATCTACATACGGCGGGAAAATGACGGAGAATATCGTCCAGGCGATTGCCAGGGACTGCCTGGCGGTCACATTGGAACGGATATCATCCAGGCATCTACAGGTGGTATTCCACGTACATGATGAGGTAATTATCGACGCGCCGATGAGTACTACCGTCGATGAGATATGCGACCTGATGGCAGAACCGATTCCCTGGGCGCAGGGGTTGATTCTGAAAGGCGCGGGGTTTGAAAGTAATTATTACATGAAAGATTAGGAGGGGCAAGAATGCAACATAACAGAAAGCTGCAGATCAGCACGGCAGGCAGTAGGAAAGCTACACATTGGCTGAAATCTGATATCATGTGGTCTGAATTTGCAGAAAAACTGAAAACTCCGGTGCGCGGAACAGAAACGCTGGAGCAGTACCTTGCCCTTCCAAAATCTCAGCAGGATGAGCTGAAGGATGTGGGCGGTTTTGTGGGGGGTACCCTGAAAGGTGACCGCCGGAAAGCCGCGGACGTAACAGGAAGGGATTTAATTACACTGGACCTGGACAATATCCCCGCAGGGCAGACGGATGACATTCTGCGGCGCGTGGACGGTCTTGGATGCGCCGCTGCGGTTTATAGTACCCGGAAGCACTCCGGCTACGCACCGCGGCTCCGCGTGATCATCCCGGTGGACAGGACAGGTACTGCGGATGAGTATGAGCCGGCAGCGAGGAAGCTGGCTGCGCTCATCGGCATCGAGTTCTGCGACCCGACGACCTTTGAGGCATCCAGACTGATGTACTGGCCGAGCTGCTGCAGCGACAGCCAGTATGTGGCAGAAGTTTACGATAAACCGTTCTGCAGTCTTGACGGTGTACTTGGTATGTATGGGGACTGGCGGGATATCAGTCAGTGGCCGCAGGTTCCGGGGGCGGATGCAATCGAGCGCCGGAGGCTGGCAAAACAGGAAAATCCGCTGTCTAAGCGCGGTATTATTGGCGCCTTCTGCCGGACGTATACCATCACACAGGCGATGGAAAAGTTCATTCCGGGGATGTACGAGGAAACTGCGATGCCGGGGCGATACACCTACACAGGTGGTTCTACGGTCGGCGGTGCCGTGGTTTACGATGGGGACTTGTTCCTGTATTCCCATCACGCAACGGATCCGTGTAGCGGTCAGCTAGTAAACGCGTTCGATTTAGTCCGGCTTCATATGTTCGGCGATAAAGATAACGACGCCAAAGACGGGACGCCGGCTGCTAAATTACCGTCGTTTGTTCTGATGAGCCGGTTAGCCCAGGACGATAAGCCGGTGTCTGAATTACTCTCAAAGGAGCGTTATGAACAGGCAAGGTCGGCATTTGAGACACCCGCGACAGGGACAGAGGCATCGGTACCGGATTATGATTTGTCCTGGCTTTCGAAGCTGACCAAGGATGGCAATGGAAGATATGAGAAGACCATAAACAACGCGGTGATCGTCCTGGAAAACGACCCGCTTTTAAAGGGGAGAATCGTGACGGATGAATTCGCATCCTGCGGTATGGTTCTGGGGCGCGTGCCGTGGGACCAGAGGGACGAAAAACGGCGCTGGACGGACGTGGATGACGCAGGTTTTTACCGTTATGTAGAGGTGTTCTACGGGCTTACGGGGCGGGAAAAACTGGACCATGCGCTGCTGATCGTCAGCGCCCAGAATAAAATTAATGACGTGAAACATTATCTGCAGGAGCTGGAATGGGACGGCGTGCCAAGGGTGGATACCCTATTGGCGGACTATCTGGGTGCAGACGATACACCGTACACCAGGGCAGTTATGAGAAAAGCACTCTGCGCGGCGGTGGCAAGGGCGGTAGTCGGAGGCGTCAAATACGATTATATGCCGATTTTTACCGGACCGCAGGGGATTGGTAAGAGTACGTTTCTTGCGATTCTGGGAAAGCAGTGGTTCTCTGACAGCCTCACAACTTTCGAAGGGAAAGAGGCGGCGGAGCTGATTCAGGGGACATGGATTAATGAGGTCGGAGAACTGAGCGCGTTCACGAAGCAGGAGACGCAGGTAGTTAAGCAATTTTTAAGTAAGACAGAGGATATCTACAGGGCGGCATACGGTCGCCGGACGGACAAGTACCCGCGGCGCTGCGTGTTCTTCGGAACGTCCAATGACAGCGAGTTTTTAAAAGATATGACAGGGAACCGGCGTTTCTGGCCGGTAGATGTTGGACTGCATCCAGCGAAAAAATCCGTATGGAAAGAGCTGCCGCAGGAAGTAGATCAGGTGTGGGCGGAGGCCTATGCCCGCTGGGCGGCGGGGGAAGAACTGTATATGCCGAAGAATCTTGAGGCGGCGGTCGTAGAGCAGCAGGAAACCCACAGGGAGGCATCCGGAAAAGAAGGTCTTATAATGGACTTTTTAAATAAGCCGGTGCCAATCAGCTGGAACCAGATGGATCTGGTAAAGCGGCGTATGTTCCTTTCCGGGGGTATGCACGTTGAGGAAAAACTAGTTCTTAGAGATAAGATATGTGCAGTGGAAATCTGGACAGAATGTTTCGGCGGAGATCTGAAGCATATGAAAAGGTCTGATAGTATGGAAATTAACAACATCCTGTTGCACGGAAAATGGCAGAGAATCAAAACGCCGCGGGATTTTGGACCATACGGACAGCAAAGAGGGTTTATAAGACCGTCTACATAGTGCCGAAAAAGTTTGTAGATTCTTTGTAGTTTTGTAGCTTATGTAGTTTTCAACGTAGTCAGAATGTAGTGGGGATTGTAGCACCCTCAAAACCGCATAAAACCTAACAATTTTATAAAATAACTACAAAACTACAAACTTACTATAGAGAGTGTAAAAATAAATAAAATATAGATAGCGTGGCGTACATGGCGTACATAATACGAGGGGTTATATACGCGCGTTACGTGTGCGTAAACAAAATATTTTATAAATAAAAATATATAAAGGCGGCGAGGATATGAGAGAAAGAGACATCGAGAAGATTCTGACCGAGGAAGTGAAGCGCGAGGGTGGCAGGGCATATAAGTGGACGAGCCCGGGGAACGCAGGTGTGCCAGACCGGATTGTAATTTTCCCGAATAGGAAACCGATATTTGTGGAGCTGAAAACAGAGGGCGGGAGCTTAAGTCCACTGCAGGTTGTGCAGATAATGCGCCTGCGGGATCTAGGACAGGCGGTAGAGGTGGTTTACGGAGTGGCGGGATTGAGAGCTTTTTTTGAATCATATGGGTACGTGAGGGCGGCAACCAGAATAGCGATCAAGTGCAAAGCGTGAACGGAGGTGCAGGCAGATGGAATTTAAGCCACACGCTTATCAGCAGCATTGTATAAACCGGATTCTGGCGGTTAAAAAAATAGGCTTATTTTTGGATATGGGTCTTGGCAAGACAGTTACGACGCTGACAGCGGTCAAGGAGCTGAAATATAACCGTTTTCAGGTGCGCAGGGTTTTAATCATAGCCCCTAAGAAGGTGGCAGAAGGGACGTGGAGCAAGGAGGCAGCCAAATGGGATCATACCTGTATGCTGCGGGTGTCCCCTGTTCTTGGGAGCCAGGCGAAAAGAATCAAAGCGTTAAATACACCGGCGGATTTATATATCGTCAACCGGGAAAATGTGGTGTGGCTGGTGGATTATTACCGGAATGCCTGGCCGTTCGACATGGTGGTTGTGGATGAGTCCAGCAGTTTTAAAAACCACAGTGCGAAGCGTTTTAAAGCGTTGGCGAGCATGGGTGATAAAATCGACCGTATGGTCGAACTGACCGGTACGCCATCGCCTAACGGGCTGGATGATTTGTGGAGTCAGGTTTATCTGCTGGATGGCGGCGAGCGGCTTGGAAAGAGATACACACAGTTCCGTGAACGGTATTTCCAGCCGGACAAGCGCGGCTCGGACGGTATGGTGTACAGCTATGAGGCGAAGCCAGGCAGTGAGCAGAGCATCCTTGACCGGATATCCGACATCTGCATCAGCATGAAAGCGGAGGACTATTTACAGCTTCCGGACATCACATACCACGAAATTCCGGTGGAGCTGGATGCCAAATCCCGGAAAGCCTATGACGAACTGGAACGGATGATGGTTTTACAGCTTCCGGAAGATGAGGCGGATATCAGCGTTACCAGCGCGGCGGCTCTCAGCAATAAACTTTTACAGCTTGCAAACGGGGCGCTGTATGACGAGGATCACAGCGTACATGAGATACATAACTGCAAGTTAGAGGCGTTTGTAGAGCTGATTGAGTCCCTGCAGGGAAAACCGGCATTGGTTTTTTATAATTACCAGCATGACCGGACGAGGATTTTAGAAGCCTTGGGGAAGTTGCATCTGCGGGTCCGGGAACTGAAAACAACACAGGACGAGGACGACTGGAACGCCGGAAAAATCGATGTGCTTCTGACGCATCCAGCCAGCAGTGCATACGGCTTGAACTTACAGCAAGGCGGAAACCATGTGATTTGGTTCGGTCTGACATGGAATTATGAGTTATATACACAGGCAAATAAAAGACTGCATCGGCAGGGACAGCAGGAGAAGGTAATTATCCATCACCTGATAACCAGCGGAACCCGTGATGAGGACGTGATGCAGGCCTTACAGCGCAAGGAGGATGTGCAGAATTGGGTAATGGAGTCGTTAAAAGCAAGGATTCGAAAAATCCGAGAAATGGCGAAGTGACAGAACGCCAGATGCGAATGGCGATGCGGCGGCAGCGCAAGTCAGGCAAAGTATTCTGCCAAGGCTGCTGCGGGGAGCTGGATCCGGACGGCGAGCTTTCGGATATCGAATACGTGAAGACGAAGAGAAATACGGAATGGTTTTTCCACACAGGATGTTTAAACAGTGTCTGGAAATGCAAAATACAGTGGGAGGCGTAGGGAGGTGGTGCCGTTGGACAAGCGGATATTGGAGCAGTACATAGATGCCTGCGCCCTGGTCAAGGAGGCAGAAGCAGAGTTGGAAAAGATTAGGAGAGTAAAGAAGCAGCAGGAGCAGGATGCTGTTAAAGGCTCATCACATGATTTCCCATATACGATGCAGACGTATCGGATTGAGGGACTTGCGTATACATCGATGCAAGAGCCAGGTACAGAGGAACGTCTGGAAGAAGTGTTAAAAGAGCGCCTGCGGAAAGCGGCACGGATTAAACAGGATGTGGAAATGTGGATCAATACGATTCCAGTGCGGATGCAGAGGATCATCCGGTACCGGCTTTTCCAGGGAATGACATGGGAGCAGGTAGCTATACGTGTGGGCCGCGGGGCGACTGGAGATAGTGTTCGAATGGAATATGTAAGATTTATGAATATTAGTTAAAAGTTTGTTCGTTTTGTTCGCAATGTTCGTTTTCAAAGTGCTATAGTGTATCATGAAGCTAAAGGCTTATAGCTGGCAGCTTCAACGGACACGCTTGCAAGAGCGCTGAATAATCCTCCGTATATACTTCAACCCCGCTGGAAGATGGTCCCGGCGGGGAACCCCTTGGGGCGTAGCTCAGTCGGTTAGAGCGGCTGGCTTATATCCGCGTGTCGAAGGTTCGATTCCTTCCGTCCCGATTTGGCGGTTGTTTGGCGGAGCAACACGCCGATCCACTTGCGTTGTGATTCATAATAATATCCTTTCGAGATAGCACCTGTCGTGATATGGGTGCTTTTCTTTTGTCAGAATATGAGGTATGATGAAAGAAAAACGGGGGGATGGGATTTGCAACAAGAACTTAGAGACGAAATCATCGATTTATTGAAACAAGAGAAGTACACAGAAGCTAAAGAGTTGGTTTGTAAAAATAGACCACGTAGTCTTTATAAGTATCGAGCGGGGAATGAATGGGATATAAGCGCATTAAAGACGGGGAAAATATGGGTAAGCCGAGCGAGCTTTTTGGATGATGATGAAGATGGGCGGGTACACTTGGAGGATGCCAATGAGATTTTAAGTATACTGGATTCTATTGCAGTACTAGAAGAGAAGTTCAAAAATCCTAAATACAAGAGAGCTGTGAATACCGTTTTTGAAGATTCGAAAATGAATAGTGCTGTATGTTCGCTGTCTGAAATAAGTGATAATGAATTCATGTGGGAAAATTATGCCAATAATGCACAAGGATTTTGCCTGGAATATGATTTCGAAAAATTATGCAAAAAAATTCAGGGTTGTTTGATGCCGATGCCTAGAGTGATACCGGTATCTTATTCTGCCAAACGTCCTATGAAAATTGAGGAATTTAGTAATAAAATGCAACCGATTGTTATGGGATTATATTCTAAAGACCGTATAGGTCCTAATGGCGAAAAATGGTATGAGCAGGAAGAATGGAGAATTGCGGGATATACAAAAACGTTCGGAATAGGCGAATCTGATAAGGGGGTACTGATTGATGTGCCTATGCCAGAAAGAATTATTTTTGGAGAAAATGCGTCAGATGCATTGAAAGCGGAGATTCAGAGCTGGATAAAACAAGAAGAATTAAAAGTACAATTAGAGTATAGATAAGGGTCGCTTCGCGCGGCTCTTTTCTTATTCCCCAAAAACAAACACGATTGAGAGGTGGTGGTATGGCAAGAGCGCTGGACGCCAGAATGGAGCAGGCGCGAGCTTTGTTTCTGGATGGCAAGAAGCTGATTGAGATATCAGAACTTCTGGGAATCCCGGAAGGGACGGTCCGAAGCTGGAAGAATAGATATGGCTGGGATAATGCAACGTTGCAAAAGAAGAATTGCAACGTTGCGAAACGGAAAGGCGGTCAGCCGGGGAACAAGAACGCCGTCGGAAACAGAGGCGGAGCAGCACCAGCGAAAAACAAGAACGCAGTTACTACGGGAGAGTTTGAAACTCTCCTTTTTGATTGTCTGGATCCAGAAGAGCAGCATCTTGCGCAGGCTGTCCCGGAGGATAAGCAGAAGCTCCTCGTGCAGGAGATACAGCTTTTGACAGTCCGGGAACGTCGTATGTTGCACCGGATTGATGCGCTCTGTAAAGCGGGAGAAGAGCCGGTAAAGGATAACCGATATGGGATAGAGATCCCGCTGGGCATGACGGTAACGGGATATAAGACTGGTATAGAAAAGGGGAAAATATCAGATTTAGGAGAATATGAGGGTGTTTTGGGACAGATCCAAAACATCGAGGCTGCGCTGACCCGTGTGCAGGGGCGGAAGCAGGCTGCCATCGACGCGTTGCACCGTTATGGGGTGGATGATGCCCGCCTTGAAATCGAGATGATGAAACTTGACCTTGCGGCGTTGAAACTGGGAGGTCAGGAGACTGAAATCGAGGACGATGGCTTTATTGACGCACTGAATGCCGAGGCTAGTAACTTGTGGGGTGATGCGGATGACGATTAAGCAGCGCATCACCGACATGCGAGAAAAAGTGAATGCCATGAAAGACCGGCGCGGAATTACTGCAAAGGTCCAGGTCTTTAAATTCCAGCCGTTCTCGAAGAGACAGAAGCAGGTTCTTACCTGGTGGATGCAGAAAAGCCCTGTGAAGGACTATGATGGTGTTATTGCGGATGGGGCCATCCGTTCGGGTAAAACAGTCTGTATGTCTCTTTCGTTCGTGTTCTGGGCGATGGAGAACTTTAACGGCCAGAACTTCGCCATGTGCGGCAAGACAATCGGTTCCTTCCGGCGAAATGTTCTGTTTTGGCTGAAACTGATGCTCAAGAGCCGAGGTTATCAAGTGGCAGACCATCGGGCTGACAACCTGGTGGAGATCAGCCGAAAGAATGTCACGAACTATTTTTACATCTTCGGCGGCAAGGACGAACGCAGCCAGGACCTGATTCAGGGTATTACCCTGGCGGGAGTTTTCTGTGATGAGGTTGCGTTGATGCCTGAGTCATTCGTTAACCAGGCAACTGGCCGATGCTCTGTAGAGGGTTCTAAGTACTGGTTCAACTGCAACCCGGATGGACCTTATCACTGGTTCAAAGTTAACTGGATCGACCGATGCAAAGACAAGAACCTGTTATATATCCATTTCACGATGGACGATAACCTGAGCCTGTCGCAAAAAATCAAAGCGCGATACCGGAGCATGTATTCCGGTGTTTTCTTCAAGCGGTATATCTTAGGACTCTGGGCGATGGCCGAGGGCATCATCTACGACATGTTCGATCCGGACAGAAACGTAGTTGATGCGGAGGCAATTGCAGGGGAATATCGGCAGAAAACCGGGCACGAGTTCTGGATGGGCGACCAGTATGTCAGTTGCGACTATGGTACCCAGAACCCGACGGCCTTTCTGCTGTGGAGTAAGGGAGCTGACAAGAAATGGTACTGCCGCAGAGAGTATTACTATTCCGGTCGCGATAAAGGCCGGCAGAAAACGGATAAAGAGTTTTCGGATGATTTGACTGCTTGGCTTTCCGGAGAAAAGGTCCGGGCGGTGATTCTGGATCCTGCTGCTGCTTCGTTCAAGGCGCAGCTGGAGAAAGACGGATACAAAGTTAAAAAAGCAAAGAATAATGTTTTGGATGGAATCCGATTTGTAGCAACCTTGCTGCTTTCGGGTTCTATTTTTGTTGATAAATCCTGTGAGAATCTGATTAAAGAGTTTGCATCCTATATCTGGGATGCAAAGGCAGCGGAACGCGGAGAAGACAAACCGATAAAAGAACATGATCATGCGCTCGATGCTCTCCGGTACTTTTGTTACACGATTATTCGCAGGGGTGGCAGCATCCGGATATTAAAGTGAGGTGATATGAATGGACATTGAAGTGATTAAAAAGCTGATACGAAAGTATCAGGTAGGACATTCAGATTTTGTAGCGAAGGCCGAAGTAGCGAGGCGGTACTACGAAAACGAAACAGATATTTTATTCCCGCCGTTGGAGGAAGAACGAGAGAAAAAAGAAAAACCACTCCGAAATGCAGATAACCGGATTCCATTTAACTACCACGGCATGTTAGTCGATCAGAAAGCTGCTTACATGTTCACGGCACCTCCAATCTTTGACCTCGGAGAAAAAGAGGAGAACAAAAAGCTTTCAAAGTTTCTTGGGGACAAATACGCGAAGATTTGTAAGGACTTGTGCATCGAGGCATCCAATTGCACGGTTGGCTGGCTGCATGTGTGGAAGGATGGAAAAGGTGTATGGAAATATGCGGTGGTTCCGGCTGAACAGGTTATTCCAATCTGGACTAAGAGTCTTGAAAAAGAGCTGCTGGGCGTATTCAGATGCTACCAGGACATTGACGAAGAAACAGGAGATGCCTATACGATTTACGAATACTGGAACGAAACTGAATGCGCTGCGTATCGATTAAACGCCGGAGACGAGATTGGGCAGCTGATGCCACATCAAATGTTCCTGGTTGATCCTTCGCTTTGCGAGTACGCGAACACTTACCGGCATGGAGTCGGTGAGGTTCCATTCTTCCCTTTTTTTAACAACAACAAAGATACCAACGACTTAAAGAACATCAAGCCGCTGATTGACACCTACTGTAAAGTATTCAGCGGGTTTGTAAATGACCTGGAAGACATCCAGGAGGTAATCTTTATACTGACCAATTATGGCGGTGCGGATTTAGGCCAGTTCCTGAGGGATTTGAAGGACTACAAAGCGATACAGATTGATAACGGTGGAGATGGCGACCATTCAGGCGTTTCGACTTTAACGATTGAATTGCCGGTGGAGGCCAGGGAGAAGGTGCTTGATATTACCAGAAAATGCATTTTTGAGCAGGGCATGGGGATCGATCCGGATCCGCAGAACTTCGGGAACAGTTCTGGCGTTGCGCTGCAGTTTTTGTACTCCTTGATAGAGCAGAAGGCAGGACTGCAGGAAACGGAGTTTAAAACAGGCTTCGGAAGTTTCATCCGCTGCATCTGCCGATTGTGTGACATCTCAATCAAGGATGACACGATTGTCCAGACCTGGACAAGAACCAGTGTGAAGAATGACCAGGAGCTTGCACAGATTGCATCACAGAGCAAGGGCATCATCTCAGACGAGACCATTGTGGATCATCATCCGTGGGTGGAAGACCCGGAAAAGGAGATGGAGATGATTCAGAAGGACGAATCAGAAGTAGAAGAAATCTCACAGATGTTCCCGAAGAATGAACCTATCGACGATCCAGGCGGCGGAGGTGGTGATGATTAGTGGCCTACTGGCAGAAACGGCAGGAAGCAGTCTATAAAGCTGGCGAATTTACGGTAAATCAATATTTCACAAAACTGGAAAAGGCATTCAACCAGGCTAAGAGAGAACTTCAGAAGACAGTAGAAAGCTTTTATTGGCAGTATGCAGAAGAGAACGGACTCACCTATGCGGAGGCCCAGAAACGTCTCAGCAAAGCCGAAATAGGTGAGATGCGTGAGTATATTGACCTTGTGATGCAGAACATTGGCAAGTACAACCAGAAGGTTAACAACATGTCCATCAAGGCACGTATGACGAGATACCAGGCATTGGAGGCGCAGGTTGATGCGATTCTCCGGGAACTGTATGCGGTTGATTATGAAGCGGACGCGGGGAAGATGATGAGTGAGGTCTATGCCGATACTTACCACCGCATCTGGTATGATTCAGACCGGTATCACGGCTTTCACGCAGAGTTTGCGCAGATTGAACCTCGGACAGTCGAGGAGTTGCTTAAGTATCCGTTCAACGGCGCGGATTTCTCCACGAGGCTCTGGAAGCAGAAGGATCACCTGCAGAGTCAGCTCATGGAGTCGCTGACTACCATGATGATTCAGGGAACTGCTCCACAAAACCTGGCAAAAGACTTTGCCAAAAAGATGCAGGCCAAGAAGTTCGATGCCTACCGCCTTCTGCACACAGAAAGCTCGTTCGTGATGAGCGAGGCCACCCATGCCGGATATAAAGAGGATGGAGTTGAGAAATACCAGATCCTCGCAACGCTCGACAGTAAGACATGCGGGATCTGCGGAAGGCTGGACGGAAAGATATATCCGGTATCGGAGGCGGTGACGGGGAAGAATAAGCCGCCGTTTCATCCGTTTTGCAGGTGTACGGATGTGCCGTATTATCCGGATACCCCGACAGAGGGAATGAAGCGGGCTGCCAGGGACAAAGATGGCAACGGCATTGAAGTGCCGACGGATATGACGTATGAGGAGTGGAAGAAGAAATATCTGGGGGATGCGGAGAAATCAGACATAATGGATATTGCAAAAACTGTTGAATCTGCTACAATGGGAGCAGTAACTATGGAAGAGGTGCCTGATGTGCATTCAATCGGGAAAATCGATAAGGAAATATATAGGTGCGTAACACCAGACATAGCAACAGACGAAGTGATTATTACGGATACTCAAATAAAACACATACAAGAAAGGCATCCGAATGATTATGAACGGTTTTCGACATATTTCAATCGGATAGTTTCAGAACCAGATTACATCATAAGAGCAAACAGACCGAACACGGCATTGATACTGAAAGAAATCCGAGAGGCGGATGAAGTGTTTAAAACAGTTTTACGATTAATAACTTCAAAAGATAATCCGGAATATAAGAATTCTATTATCACGTTTATGAAAATCGATGAGAAAGAATGGAACAGATTGCTAAGAAACAAAGAAATCCTTTACAAAAAAGAATAAGATTGTTATACTAATCATATAATAACAAGGCTTTACCCGAATAAATACTTGAGGTGGAAAATTTCGCACGGTCCACACGCCGCTGGTACAGACAAGGGGAAACTCTGAGGGATGCAGGAGAAACGTGCGCCTGCCAAGTATTTATTCGGTTAAGCATATAAAGATCATTTAGAACCATCGGTCAGCAAACCGGTGGTATTTTTATATCCATTTTTAAGGAGAAAGGACAATGAAGAAGAAAATAGCAGCATTTTTTATGGTAGCGAGTGTAGCAAGTTGTATGTCTGGCTGTTCAACGGCATCTACAGTGAACCACAATTTATCAAAAGATGCGAATGAATTTAATGTGTATCGCAGAATTACGGTTACAAATGCGAGAACAGACACGATTATGCTTCAGGCAGAAGGGTATATGGCACTTAGTAATAACAGCTCAAATGAATTAGTAGTAACGATCAAAACAGGAGCGGACCAGTATTATAAGGATTATATTTATCTGAATGACTGGACCTGCTATGTAATGGAGCAGACGGAGCCGAAAGGAACGGACAAGTATCATTATGAACTGGTATTTTATCCTGAAAGGCTGATTCCAGATGTTGAAATTAAATAAATCTGTTGCGACGTCGCAACAAACAGGGGGGGGCGATTATAATAGGATTTTTCAAGTGGATCAGATGGATCAGACAGCATCAGTGCAGCCATCACTACCGCAAGCATTGGAGTCGGGATTTCGGTCCGTATGACGGATATGTGATGCGGTGTACTAAATGTAATAAGATCGAGCAGTAAGCACGCAGGAATGCGTGTTATTTTTATGCCCTGCCATAAGGCGTAAAACTGGGCACTACTCTGCCGGGAGTATAACCGGACGATCCCAATACCCGGAGAGCGGGAATAAAAATCTATGGAGGTAAGCACGATGGAATGGTTAAAAGAAATCTTAGAGAAAGCAGTCATTACTGATGGAAAACTGGATGTTGAGGCAGCCGTGAAAGCGATCAACGCGGAGTTTCCAAAGCACGCGGTACCGAAACAGGACTACAATGACAAAGTAAAAGAGCTGAGCACAGCCAGTGAGACAATCGAGGACCTGAAGAAAAATAATGCGGATAACGCAGAGCTGCAGCAGAAGGTCAAAGATTATGAAATGGAGACGGCAAGGCTTAAAACGGAGGCGGATAATACCCGAAAAGAGTATGCACTGAAGGATAAGCTGAAAGAGGCGGGCGTCACGGATGCAGACTACATCATCTATAAGCAAGGCGGTCTGGATAAATTTACCTTTGACAAGGATGGAAAGGTTATTGGTCTGGATGATGTTCTGAAACCGATGAGGGAATCTTCTCCACACCTGTTTAAGAATGCCGGCGGTGCTGGTGGATACGATCCGGCTGGCGGCGGAAAGCCGCCTGTAAATAACCCGTTCGCGAAAGAAACGTACAATCTGACGGAACAGGGACGCCTGTTCAAGCAGAACCCGGAGCAGGCACGGCAGATGGCGGCTGCAGCTGGGGTAAAACTTTAAGAAAGAGAGGAATTTTAAATGGCAGGAACAACCTTACAGGACGTTATTGTCCCGGAACTTTTTAATCCGTATGTGATTAATCGTACGATGGAACTGTCCGCGCTGTACCAGAGCGGAATTATTGCAAATAATACAGAGTTTGATGCCCTGGCTTCCCAGGCATCCCCGATGGTCAATATGCCGTTCTTCGAGGATTTGACTGGAGAGTCTGAGCCGATTATTGAAGGCGCGGATCTTGCAGACAACAAGATTACATCAAACAAGGATGTAGCGGTAATTCTTCGCCGTGCAAAGATGTGGTCGGCAACAGACCTGGCAGCGGCACTTGCGGGAACAGATCCCATGATGGCAATTGGTACTCTGGTCGCCAGATTCTGGGAGCGTGATATGCAGAAAGAATTGATCGCCATCCTCAAAGGCGTGTTTGGTACCGTACCGGCAGGTGAATCTGGAACTCCTCCGGCAGAAACCAGACTGGCGTCTAATATTCTGGACATTTCTGGTCTGAGTGGCGCGAAAGCAAATTGGTCTGGTTCAGCATTCATTGATGCAGAACAGAAGTTAGGCGACGCAAAAGCGCAGCTGACCGGTGTTTGTATGCATTCTGCAACGGAGGCATATCTGAAAAAACAGAACCTGATTGAGACGGTGCAGCCGTCCAGCGATGTTGCATTCGGTGTGTACCAGGGAAAACGAGTTATCGTCGATGATGGATGCCCGGTCGATGGCGATGTGTACACGACATATCTGTTCGGTAACGGAGCTGTAGCGCTCGGAAACGGTCATCCGGTGGGCGATGTGCCGACAGAGACCGATCGTGCGAAACGTAAAGGCTCTGGTATCGACTATCTGATCAACCGCAGAACTACGATCCTGCATCCGAGAGGAATCGCTTGGCAGAATGCGGAGGTTGCTAAGACAGAAGGCCCGTCCAGAACTGAGGTTGCAAATCCGAAGAACTGGAAACCGGTCTACGAGCCGAAGCAGATCCGTATCGTAGCGTTTAAACACAAACTCGGATAAGGAGAATAAGATATGGCAGTAAAATCAGTACAGGCCGTCATTAATGGCACGACCGTCACACTAACGTATAACAGTAGCAATGGAAAATATGAGGCGACGGTTACGGCGCCTGCTAAATCGAGTTATAACGTAAATAGCGGACACTATTATCCAGTCACTGTTAAAGCTACGGATGAAGCAGGAAACACAACGACAAAGACAGATTCAGATGCTACACTGGGCGCGTCGCTGAAGTTAAAGGTAAAGGAGAAGGTAGCTCCGACGATCAGTATCTCCGGCCCGACTGCAGGTTCTTATCTTGCTACAAGCAAGCCGAGTATTATCTGGACGGTTACGGATGCAGATTCAGGAGTCAACCCATCCACGATCGGAATCACAATCGACAGTGGCTCTAAGATTACCGGAGACGGAATCAAGAGAGAAACTGTTTCTGGCGGCTACAGATGTACGTATACGCCAACTACGGCTCTTTCAGATGGACCGCACACAATTAAGATTGATGCATCTGACTATGACGGTAATGCGGCTGTTCAGAAATCTGTTAAGTTCACAATCGATACCGTGCCACCGACATTGTCGATTACATCACCGTCCGATAAGCTTGTAACCAATAAGACAGAGATTACGGTCACCGGTAAGACAAATGACGTTACTTCAAGTCCGGTAACATTAACCATTAAGCTTAACGGTGGTAATGCGGAGACAGTCGAGGTTGGAACAGACGGATCATTCAGCAAGTCCCTGACCCTGTCAGCCGGAGTCAACACCATCACCACGGTGGCAAGGGATGCAGCGGGCAAGATCACGACTGTAGTCCGTACCGTAACCGTCGATCAAACTGCTCCGGTTATTAAGTCTGTTACCATTGCTCCGAATCCGGTAGATGCGGGCAAGACCTATCTGATCAGCGTGGAGGTTACTGATTAAGGAGGCATCATATGGTTACACGTCTGGAAGGTTTGATAAATGGAGAAAGCGTAATCTTTAGCCGGAAAGATGGGGATGTGTGGGAATGCACATTTCCATCCGTGGAAGGCTGTGAGCTCATAATTGAATTAAAGGCATATGATGAGGCCGGAAACTATTGTTATTCAGCCAGATACATTTTGCTGTTCGATCCAGATAGCTTAGAATTGCGCTTGATTCCTCTAACAGATTGGCTGGAAAAGAAGCCGGAGGATTTGTGGCTTGAATGCACGTATCCGTGCGATTGTGTTTTGGCCAAGCTGTTGGATGAGACCGTGTTGGAGTGCGTATATCCGTGTGACTATTGGCTGGAGTATCTAGGAGGTGAGATGAACCATGATTGATTTTATTCTGGGCGAAAATAAATATGTAAAATTCGCAGTACGTTCCAGAAAAGAAGAAAACTTCTCGATTAATTCAGCATCCTGGGAGCTGTACCACAACGGGATGCTGGAAGATTCAGGAAACTGCGATATTCTCGGGAATGAAACAGAGTTACACCTGCAGATCATGCTTGCCCCGAAGTGCCGATCACGCAAATATCAACTATGTATCACCTACCAGACAGGCAACGAAACCAGAAAACACACAGAGAGCATGGAGGTGCGTTGATGGCTGTCTGCATCGGTGGGGTGGCGCTGAGCAGAAATCCGGTCTCAACGAATGAGAGTTTCATTATTTCTGTCACGGTAAAGAATCATCAGTATCTTAAAAAATACCGACATTCAGATTTGAAAAAGTACACACACCAGCAGATACGTGAGATGGGCTGTTACAGAGCGTCGCAACACAGTAAATTAGCAAAATATCGGCACAGTGAGTTGGCCAGCTACACAAATCTCCGGATTCGCGAGAAGGGAGACGAATGGTAAGAGAAGAAATGTTAAAGCTTGTAAAAAGCAATTTAAAATTGGATACAGAAGACTACGATTTGCTGATTTTGGATTGGATACAGGAAGCGATTTCTTTCTGCAATTTAAGACCAGAAGATCTCCCTGAGCTTCTGGAGCCGTTTATCCGGAAGAAGGTAAAGGCCATCATTGATTATGAGACCGCAAAAGGAACCGGCTACCAACAGGACATATCCAGCATCAAGGAAGGCGATGGAAGTATTACCTATGCCACTGGCGGCAGTAACAGCCGCGACGGTATTTACGGTCTGTCTGATGCGGATAAGTCGGTCTTACGGCGGTTTAGGAGGTTGAGAGGCTATGATTAACCCGTATGAATTGATGTACGATTCAAGGATGGATGTGTACCGGTACCAGGATGCAACGGACGGTGATGGCTTCGACACGTCCGGTGAGATCTGCGTAGCTTCCGGCATTAAGTGCAGATACAGCATTTCTGCGCAGAGTAACGCCGAAGTTCCTGTTCCGGGTGTTCAGACCAGCAATCAGCTGTTCTGTGGCCTTGGCACTGATATTCGCGAAGGCGATAAGGTAATTGTCACTCTCATAAGCGGGCAACAGGTGGCGCTGAGGGTTGGTGAAGCGCATCCATACAGCTTTCAGTATCAGTGCCGGGTGGAAAGGAATGAGAAACTGTGAGCTCGAATTATCGACGGAATAAGGCAGCTGTTGAAGATTTTCGGAAGGCTTTAAAGGCTGAGATGGATGATTTATCCGAGATCGACAAAAAAGTGCTGAATCAGGCGGTAAATGAGGGTGTGAGGTGGTTAAAAGAGAGGACTCCGGTCGGCTTACACCCGAACCCAGTTACATTTACGGTTAAGCATGGACCAAAGGCCGGAACAGTTGTAAGCTTTACGACACACGGCACCGTCGTGGGTGGTTTGCTTAGAAAATCCTGGAAGTCGGCACCGGCTTCAAAGTCCGGATCCACTGTAAAGAAAGTGCTGGTCAATACGGCTGAATATGCGTCCTTTTGGAACTATGGCCATCGTGTTGTTACGAAGAGCGGCGGACCGACAAAAGGCTTTGTAAAAGGCACGTACCTGCTTGAAAAGGGCGTGTCATACATCGACAAGCGGTTGGCTGTACTCTTCGAGGCGGAACTTGCGAGAATTAGAAGGGAGCACGAGAATGGGGATTGACACACTGTATAAGGCAATTGCGGCAGAATGCCGGGCGGTTATTCCAGGGCTGAAACAGGTATACAGGGATAACATTCCGCAGAACATGGAACTTCCTTGTATCCTGGTTCTTACCGTGTCCACGGAGCCAAGCAGGCGGCTGGATAACCGGCAGAGGATGAAGCAGAGCTTCGATGTTCAGTATTTCCCAGTGGCAGAGATACAGAACCGCAGAAAAGAATGTGAGACAGTAAAACAGGAGATGCTTAGGCACTTCGATGCAATCGGAGCTGATAGCGTCTCCTTTTATGTAAGAGAAAGAGATACAAACATAACTGATGACGTTCTTCACTTCCTATTCAGCGTCACTTATACAGAGTATAGGGCAACAGATGCGCCTAGAATGGAAGATGTGAAGACGAACGTAGAAATGGAGGAATAACTATGGCGGGTACATGGGAAAACCAGAATAAGGTAATTCCGGGTGCTTATATCAACATCCGGACAAACACGCCTCTGAGCATTACAGCTGGAGACCGCGGAACCGTGGTTATCGCTCAGGAGTTTAGCAAGGGAACGGATGCATCCCTTTACGAAATTACTGCATCAGAAATGAATTATCCGGAAGGTGCAACGGCAGCGGATAAGAAGCTGGCAGAACTGGCGCTGTTAGGGGCAAAAACAGTGCTCCTGTACAAACTTCCGGCCACTCACAAGGACGAGGCCATTACGGCAATGTTAAAGACACTCAAGACGGTTGATTTTGATGTACTGGTTTATCCGTATGCAAAATCCAGCACTTCCAGTTCAACTGCTCAGCAGACAATTGCTACATGGGTTAAATCCATGCAGGATGATGAGGGCAAGAATGTAACGGCCGTACTGCCGAATTACGAGGCGGATTCAGAGTATACCATCAACAGCGTGCAGGGTGTTACCCTTTCCGATGGTTCCACTCTGACGGTGTATGAGGCGGCTGCTTGGGTTGGCGGCATCACAGCCGGTGCAAGTGTTACTAAGTCAAACACGGCGCAGAAGTTCATCGGTGCGATTGATGTAACACCAAGAATGACTCGCTCCGAACAGGAGGCAGCCATTAAGGCGGGTAAGTTCCTTCTGGATGTGGATCGCAGCCAGAATGTCACAGTGGTGGCGGATGTGAACTCTTTGACCACTACCACACAGGATAAAGGCGATATTATGAAGCAGAATCGTTCTGTTCGTACCGCCTGCGGAATCCGCAGCGATATCCAGGCAGTGTGGGATGCAAGTATTAAAGGAAAGTATGACAACAATGCAGCAGGCAGAATGATTTTCAAAGGCATGCTTGTAGAGTATTTTACTGACTTAGAGAGACGTGGAGCGATCCAGAACTTTGACTCCGACAACGTGACTGTTGAAGCAGGCGCCGCCATCAATGCGGTACTGGTAAACTGCGGCATCCAACTTGTGGGAAGTATGGAGCTCGCGTACATCAATGTAAATCTGACGTAAGGAGGTTAAGACATGGCAGAAAATTATACAATGCTTTCCGATACCCTTGCAGGTTCAGAGGGAAGTGGATTCATCACGAGAAACGGCCAGAATCGGAAGTTTTATGAGATCTCTAAGGTGGATGCTCACGTAGAGCTGAAAATCGCAGAGAAGAAGCTTCTGGGCCACAGAATGAGTCAGCATAAGGTGGTAGGTGCTTCCGGCTCAGGCTCCGGAACCTTCTACTTCATGAACTCAGATGCACTGAAAGAGTTTCTTGATTACAAGAAGACCGGCAAGTTCGCCGGTTCAACCATGCAGTTCACGAACGAGGATCCGCAGTCCACAGTCGGACGGCAGACAGTGACACTTTTCCATGTAATCTTGTCCACAATTCCGGTTGCTTACCTGGAAGATGACAGCGAGGATCCGATCACGTTCGATTCAGACTTTACTTTTGATGACTGCGACTGTCTGGAAGCCTTCCAGCTTCCGGAGAACCTTAGATAGGGAGGATAAACATGAGCGAAGTAACAAGAGATTTATATGGTTTTTTACATCCGGAGATTACTCCGGAGAAAGAGGTCATCGTTTCTGACCGCTTCAAGGGGAAAGACGGAAAGCTTGTTCCGTTCGTAATCCGTCCGCTCGAACAGGAGATCTGCGACAAGATTCAGAAAGGCTGTATCAAGACGGATAAGAAGGGAAACAGCACCTTTGACCGTACCAAGTACGTGGATGAGGTCACAGCGGCCGCAGTAGTATTCCCGGACTTAAGCAATGCGGAGCTGCAGAAAGCCTATGGTGTTCTCGGGGAAACGAAACTTTTGAAGAAGATGCTTTATACCAATGAATATAATGCTCTGATAGATGCCGTTCAGGATCTGTCCGGTATGGATGATGATTTTGAGGACCTGAAGGATGAGACAAAAAACGAATAAAGCAAAGTGAACCGGAGTTTTTGCTGGCGCACTTTGCTTTGCAAAGATTACACATTCTCCCGGGGCAGCTGGCAAGTATGACTCACCGGGAGAAAGCTTTCATCGCAGCGAGTTGTGAACTGCGGGTTGAGTCAGAAAAACGCGCCGCGAAAGGGGTGAAGAAATAAATGCCAAGATTGAGAGCGGTTTTTGAGCTGGCAGAGAAAGGATTCGTTTCCGGAGTCGAGAGAATATCGAAATCTGCGGATAAAGCAGGACAATCAATAGAAAATGCCAGTGTGGCTGCGGATAAGATACAGACGAGCTTTGACAAGGCTGGAAAAAGCGGAAAGAAAGCGAAGGATAGTTTTGGCGGAGTTGGTGAAAGCGCAGATAAGGCCAGAAAAAAAGTAAAAGGTCTTGGGGATGAAGTTGACAGGACGAAGGGGAAAGCGGAAAAAGTAGCCAGTGCTCTTGGTAAGCTCTTCGCTGTTAAAACGGCTACGGATGTTGGCGGTAAGCTCTTAAATGCATCCGACAGATATTTAAATGCTAATACCAGACTTAACTTGATTAATAAGGATGATTCGGGAAATATCATCAATCCGAATCTTAAGAACGATGTCTATGCGTCGGCGCAGCGTTCCAGGGCATCCTACGAGAGTACGGCCGGAGGAATTGCGAGCCTCGGCTTGAATGCCAAAGGTGCATTTAAGGACCAGAGAGAGCTGATTGCTTTTGTCGAGTCCATCAACAAACAGTTTGCTATCGGCGGAACGGAAGCGGGTGCGGCAGCCGGAGCCATGACACAGCTGACGCAGGCAATGGGTGCAGGAGCTCTTCGAGGAGACGAACTGAATTCAGTTCTGGAAGCAGCCCCCAGTATTGCCAGAAACATCGAGAAGTACATGGGCTGGGCCGAAGGCTCAATTAAATCCTATGCGGAAAAGGGTGCTGTCTCTGCTGAAATTGTCAAGAACGCACAGCTTGCGGCGATGGAAGAGATAGATAAGAAATTCAACTCTATGCCATTGACCTGGTCGCAGTTGTGGATCCAGGCCATGAATGCAATACAGAAAGCATCAGCCCCGTTCCTTATGGCGCTAAACTGGATTGCTAACAACATGGATATTATCGGCCCTCTCCTTCTGGGCGTGGCTGTGGGGCTTGGTGTTTGGGCTGTGGCTACATATGGAGCGGCAGCGGCTCAGTGGGTTTTGAAGGCCGCAGCTAGCGTTTGGGCGGCATTGTGTGCTTTGAACCCGGCGACTCTTATGGTAATTGGTGTAATTGCGTTGGTGGCTGTGTTATATGCAGGTGTGGCTGCTTTTAATAAATTAACCGGATCGTCTGTCAGTGCGACCGGAATCATCGGCGCAGCGCTTTACACACTGGGCGCATTTGCCTATAACTCATTTATTTATCCAACCTGGAAAGGGTTTGCAATGCTTGCGAACTTTGTCGGGAATGTATTTCATAGCCCGGTTGCCGCGGTGAAAGTTCTGTTCCTTGATATGGCCAATACATGCATCAGTTATGTGTTGAACATGGCGAGGGCAATAGAAAATATCATCAACAAAATTCCAGGCGTTACTGTGAATATAACCTCTGGGTTGGAAGGATTGAAAAGTGCCGTCGAAACAAAGACAAAGTCAATAAAGGATGAGAGCGGTTGGAAAGAATATGTTAAATCTCCTGAATTGATGGATTACACGTCTGCAGCTGGAAAGGGCTATGCGAAAGGTTCCGCTCTCGCAAATAAGGCATCGAATCTTGTTAGTGGTGGTGGTGGCATTGGTTTTGAGGGCATCCCGTCCAGTGCCGGAATGGGAACATCCGGAAATCCTGCTGCAGTTAAAGGTACCGGCAAGAATGGAAGCATGAACGTGAAACTGGAAGACGAGGATATTGATTACTTGCGGGAACTGGCGGAGCGTGACTATGTGGCGCGCATCGCCCAGAACACTCTGGCGCCAAATATCCAGGTTACGTTTACTGGAGATATCAGCCAGGAAATGGACTATGAGAAGATTGGCCCGGCAGTGGCTCAGATCCTGCAGGATGAGATTGATACAGCACCGGAGGGATTGTACTGATGAGCTATAGTGTTTATTTAAAAATCAGTGGTAAAAAGTATAAGCTTCCGGTCAATCCGGAAGAAATCAAAAAGACTCAGAAGTTAAGTATTGAAAAATACCAGGTTCTTAAATCGGGGCAGGTTTCTGTCCCGAAATTCCCAGAGTTGTGGACATATGAGTTCAGCTGTGAGCTTCCTCATCAGGAAGTACACTACATGGAATCAGGCAGCAGAGCCGATCCGGATCGATATATCCGAGCCATCACGAAGTCCCAGAAGAAAAAGAAGCCGGTGCAATTGATTTACTCGAACGGTGAGACGGACGATGAGTCTGTTAAGGTGCTGATTGAGACATGTACGATTACGGAAAAAGCCGGGGAAGAGGGGGATAAATACCTGTCTCTTTCTTTTGTACAGTATAAGACCCCGAGCAAAAAGTATGTGGCAGTTGTAACCCCGGTGGCCACAGTGGCACAGCCTCAGACTCCACAGCCTGCAAATCCGGCAGTCGAGCAAGGTAAAACTTATACCGTTCAGAAAGGGGATACCCTCTGGAAGATTGCAAAGCAGTTTTACGGCAACGGAAGCCGATACCCGAAGATTGTCAGTGCCAATTCGGACAAAATAAAGAACCCGAATCTGATTTATCCAGGGCAGACGTTTTCGATACCGTCATAAAGGAGGGAGATCATGCAGCTATGCGTTGAAACAAACGGGCAGATTCTGGAAATATCCAAACTCTGTTCAGAAATCAGCTGGAAGGATGAACTGAATAACGGTGCGTCCGTTCTTGAATTCTCCTACTTGTATGACGATGAACTGATGCTCCAGAACGGCGATGTCGTGCGCCTGACGAACTCTAGTGAGACAGATGGCATTTTCTTCGGTACGGTCTTTAAGGTGAGTATGGGTGAGAATCGCAAGGTAAAGATTAAAGCCTATGACCAGCTCCGGTATGGGAAGGCAAAGGACATTATCACCTTAAAAGGCGGGCAGGATGATGTTAGCACAGTAACACAGGCCATGTGTAAGTTTCTCAATCTGAAAGTTGGCACAATGCCCGCAGTGGCCTATAAGGTACCAGTGGACAAGGTTAAGTATCAGGATACATGGATTGACGTGATTTATGGTCTCATCTCCGACACACTGCTGAACACAAAGACGGTAGAAGCTCCGCAGGGTATCTGGTACCGTCTGGCGGATGTGTATGGCGAGGTCCGGCTTGATAGCCTGTGGGATTTGCAACTGCCTCTTGTCCTGGGCGATACATCCCTTGCCTATGGCTATAGTTGGGAGAAGTCCATCGATGATGAGTTTTATAACATCGTAAAGTTGTCCTGGATGGATGAGACAAGCGGTAAGGCGCAGACCGCGCAGGAGTCAGACCAAGCATCCGTGAACCGGTACGGCAATTTGCAGTATTACGAGCATCTGTCCGATAAGAGTGCGGATGTGGCAAAGCTGCAGGAGAAGGCGAAGAAGCTCCTGCAGCTCTACAACCACGAAAAAGAAACAATTAAACTGTCCTGTCTCGGAGATCATTCGGTGAGAGCCGGATGCAGCATCTTCGGCAGTGTGGATGATATCGGCTTAAACCGACGCGTGATTGTGAAGTCGGTTACGCATAAGTATCTACCGGTACATACGATGGAATTGGAGGTGATCGCTGGATGATTAATGAAAAGATTAAGCTGATAGTAGATGGCTTTCTGAACTCCGTGAAGCTTCCGGCCATCCTGGTCGGGACGTACAACGGTGCCGGAGTGCAGGTTGATGCTAAACTTACAATTCCATCCGGTCAGCTGTCCGGAAATATGAAGGCGAAGCTGACACCAGGCGATAAGGTCCGCATGCTTGCATCAACTGGATGGGAAGAGTTCTATGTCCTCGAAATCATAAACAAGCCATACGTGATGGGAGGGTGATTATGGAGAATGAATTAACAACGGATACAAAGCTTGAGACACAGACTTTTGCGAATCGGTCCTATAACGTTTCTCGAACTGCCATCCGTGGTTTTGTCTCCGACCTGGAAGCATTGTCCCAGGCCATCCACAAGCGCCTGACGACACAGCAGTTCGAATATCCGATTTACAGCTTCAATTATGGCATTGATTGGCGGGATTTAATCGGGCAGGGGGCTGAGTATGTGCGGCCGGAGCTGAAGCGGATGATTCAGGAAACATTACTTGAAGATGAGCGGATCGCTGAGGTCGAGAATTTTAATTTTGAGTTTACAGGAAATACCTGCCGATGCACGTTCGATGTGATTAGCATCTTTGGAATATCGAGAGAGGGGGTGGAAGGCAATGTATGAAAAAATGACCTACGAGAGCATTCTGCAGAAGATGCTCAATATGGTGTCAGACGACGTAGACAAAAGAGAAGGTAGCATTATCTATGATGCACTGGCTCCGGCAGCTTACTTTTTGGCCGACCAGTTTTTTCAGTTGGATAATTTCGTAGATCTACTGCTTCCGGATACGGCACTGGGTGAATATTTAGACAGGGCTGTTGGTGGTTATGGAATTACCCGAAAAAAGGCAAGTGCGGCCATCCGGAAGGTAACGACCTCTGCATCGGTGCCTATCGGCAGCCGATGGTCAATTGAGGGGCTTGTGTATAGAATCACAGATCAGACTGCTGAAAATGAGTATGAAGCGGAGTGCGAGACTGCCGGAAAGATTGGCAACACTTATTCAGGCCCTCTGGAAGCTCTGACGGCTGTGAATGGTGTTACAGCAGAACTGACCGACATTATCACGGATGGAACCGATAAAGAGACTGATGAGGCTCTCAGAGAGCGGTTCTTTGAAAAGGTGCAACAGCCGGCAACAACGGGAAATGCTTACCAGTACCGCCAGTGGGCGATGGAAGTCCCCGGTGTGGGGGATGCAAAAGTATTTCCGCTTGATTCCGGCCCCGGCACGGTCGGCATTCTGATAGTTGATTCTGAGTACAAGATTAACAGCTCGCTGGAATCGGTTGTGTCGGAGCATATCGAGACCGTGCGGCCAATTGGCGCATCGGTAACGGTATCGAGCCCAGTGGCTAACACAATTGCAGTTTCGGCAAAGGTGCTTCTGGATGGAACAAAGACAAGAGAGGAAGTTCTGGCAGCTTTTAAGGTAAATCTTGAAGGATATTTTAAAGCCATAACATTCAAAGAGTATCGCGTCAGCTATGCGAAAGTCGGCAGCCTGCTTTTGAGTACCGAAGGAGCGCAAGACTACGATGGTCTGACGCTCAAAGGGACATCCGGAAATATCACAATCGGAGAAAAAGAAATCCCCGTGATGGGTGCTGTGAATCTGGAGGAGGTGCGTACACTTGGACTTGAGTAGCGTTCTTCCATCCTATTATGACGATAACGAAACGATGCAGGAGTTGCAGGGGATACTATCGGCCGTAACAGAAGAGCTCGAAGGTGGACTGCAGAAAACTGTAGATGATTCTTTCTGGTCGGGAGCATCCGGAAATGACATGCTTTCCCGGTATGAAAAGATGTTCGGGTTGTCGTCAGATACCGACAAGTCGGGCAGATACCGCCGAGAGAGAATTTCTGCAAGGGTGGCCGGAGCTGGAACCACGACGGCATCTTTGATTCAGCACATCGCAGAAAGTTATACAAATGCCGAAGTCGAGCTGATAGAAAACTTTCCAGAGTACATTGTAACAATCCGATTCATCGGAACATCCGGTATTCCTGGGAATATATCCGATATTAAAGCCAGTATTGAAGAGGCGATACCGGCACACTTAAAAGTCGTGTACGAATATATCTTTAATACGTACGGTTCGGTCGGAACCTTTACTCACGGTCAGCTGTCGGCCTATACGCACTATAGGATTCGAAACGGACACTTGAAAACCCGTGCGATGGAACTGGCCGCATACCAGTACGAAGAACTTGGCCAGTTGACACACGAACAGATAACGAGAGGAGATTTACCAAATGGCAACTAATACAAAGAACTATAATTTCAAGAAGCCGGATGAAAGTGATTTCTACGATATCCAGGACCAGAACGGAAACTGGGATATCGCAGACGAAAAAATGGAAGAGTTGAGTGCTCCGACATTTGAGGACTACTCAGGTACCACGTCGGTACCGGAGGCATCGACGGCCATCGAAGCAATTAAATCTAAGAAAAAGATTCCGGAGATCTTGGCCAACATTAAGGCAGCCTTTAAAGGGGTGTGCCTGCTTGGCCACATCGTCAATAACTGTGTGACAGACAACGCAAAGCTTCCTCTATCAGCTGCTCAGGGCAAGGCCTTGATGGACCAGATTACTAAGTTAAATAGTGAACTGTCCTTTAATTATTTATATGGATATGTAGCATCCGATTTAAAATTATCCGACT
>ERZ773133.370-NODE-370-length-64975-cov-5.928281_pt1 | contig 64975 bp, 89 predicted proteins | sample MGYA00580861_ERZ773133 | MGnify/ENA primary metagenome ERZ773133 (study PRJEB29015, sample SAMEA2737844) | human gut metagenome | biome: human gut; feature: human-associated habitat; material: faeces | place: China | collected 2012 ...
TAGCGCCACACATTTCTTTTACATTTTTTAAGGATACATACACATAAAACTTTTTGTGGTACTTCTAAGGTTATCACTAATAAGCCTAAAAAAATGCAGCCCGGCTCCTGCTGTCCTGCGCAAAATGTCCCGCACAAAATCCTAAGATTTCATAGGCGTATGAGATTTTCCCCGTTGCCATGTCGAGCGTGTTTCTCAGCTCCGGGTCTGAAATCTGCTGCAAGGCTTCATTGAACGCCTTTTCTGCTTCCTCCACCTCCGGGACGTTGAATCGGTTCTTGCAATACTCCCCGAACTGTGAGGTAGCAAGCGCACGGAGCTGGGTGGTTTCTCTCTCCCACTTCTCCTCCGCCGTAAGGCGATTGGGACGCTTTGTGGTGTTATTAAATCTACGAGCCATAGTGTAACCTCCTTTCCGATTTATCGCATAAATATTATCTACTTTACTTTCCTTTCCTTTACTTTACTTTACTTTGTGGTGTTTTCGCTCTCGAATGGGCGATTATGTAACTATTGCGCTCCCGAAATGCCGGAATAGCTCTGTTTCCTCCCCGGAAACCCTCGAATACAGGTGTTTCTCCCCTCTGATACTCGTTAATTAAATTAACCGTTAAATGATTTATTTTTGGAAATTCCATGCCTGTTCCAAGCGTTTCTGGAAATATTCTGAACCATTCCGGCGGTATTCGGTCTTTTCCGTGCCGGAAATAATCTGCGGCTTTCTGCCTGTCTTTTTCACTCTGCCTTATCCTCCCGGCGGGGTACTCCTGCCGTATCGAGGAATGCTTTCAGTGCCTCTCTGATAACTGTGGCTTTCTCATGGTTCTTACCGCAGTACATGAGCAATCTGTCGTAGGTCTCGTCGTCAAGACGGACTTTGACATCATGCGATAATACCGTCTTTTCCTTGAGAGGTCGCCCGATTTTTGCCAATCTTCTCCGCCTCCAATCTCTTGCCATTTTGCAATCTGCGTGGTATAATCTTTGAAGAGTGGGGAGCGGTGGCAAGCCCGCCCTCCCTTACTCGTGCCTTGCCGACTATTTAGTCGGCTTTTTTGTTGTCATTCGGAAATTCGATACCAAGAATCTCCATTAAGTTTCTGTATGCTTCCAGTTCCGAGCTACCTCTCTGAGCTTCCTTGATAAGGTATCTCTGCATTTCTTCCTTTGTCATTTCCTCCATGAAGTCCTCCTTTCCGACCCTTGCCTGCCTTACTCGTCTTGGTTTCCCTTGACTGTAATTATATTATACTCTTTTGAGTTCCGAAACCCAACCATTTTCGGGAAATTTTTTCAACTTTTTCAGTCAAAAATCGTATTCATATCAATGCGCTGTCTCCGCAGTACAAAGGCTCTGGCGACCAGCTCCACGATGTCTACGTCCAGCTTCTCGATAATGTCCGACGGCTTGTACCCGTCGAAGAAACCGCCGTTGTAAAAGTTCCCGGCCAGCTCAACAATAACCCTCTCACCGCTGGATAAGTTCATTTCAAGCATTTCAGAATAGTCCGCCCAGCCGTTGTGAATGTGTTCCTTTACCCGGTCATACAGACCCGGAACCGCCGTGATAAGAAAGAGGCTCGCCCCGAAGTACGGGTTAGCTGTATCGTCGTCCCGGTGTGCGTCTGCCCGGTAGATTGCTGCCGCCCACTCCTCTGCGTGGGTGTCGTTTCTAAAAATCATACTGTACCTCCCGCTTTCTCTGCCAGTTCTTTCATTGCCTCCAATACAAGCCCTGCTTTTCTGAATGCCTCAACGAGCTTTTCTTCTGTGATGTCTTTACTGTCTGCGGTAACATACCCAGCGTATGTCATGTACGGTGTTCCTGTCTCTCCGAAGAAAAAGCTCATATCCAGCGTATCGCAATACATATAGCTGTTCTTTACCGGGAGCTGCCTGCCTCCTCTGAAACGCTCTGCAATCCGTTCTGCCCACGTCTGTGCATGGGCTTTCTTTTCAATCCACTTGATATGTCCGTCAAGTCCTGCTTTCTTGCAGGCTGCCGCAATAAGCTCCGCCTGTTTCTGAGCCGTCATACCGTTGCCTCCTCTCCCAATCTCTTTGTCGGGTCAAACTCCGTCCCCTCCTCAAAGCCTCTGTAATACTCGCTGCCCTGCAAATGCTTCTGCGCTCTGCTCTGGAACTGCTCATGTCCCAAATGCTGCGAAGCCTCCTCGACCTCTTTCGGCATAACCAGAACCAGTCCCCAGCCCTGCTCATTTTCTTCCTGCTGCTTTCTGAACGCCTCCGAAACTCCGGCGGTAAATCCATAGCCGTAGCTGTTGCAGAGTCTCTTTACATAGTCGCTGTAATAGCAGGCATTCTCTTTCTTGATGTTCTTAATCTCCGAGAGGGCGCAATCGACGGCGTATTTGAACACTGCGACGCATATCTCTACGTCGTCCTCAAAGCCGATAAACCCGATACAGTTCGTCTGCTCTCCGTACCTGCGGTGTCTGTACCCTTTGCAGCAATAGTTCTCTCCGATAATTGCCGAAAGGCTTACTATCCACGGGTCTCTACGCTTGCTGCAGGTGATGTCGGTTCTCACGTCCTTTACCCGCTGCTTCTCAGCGTCTTTCAGCTCCGCCTCCGTGAGCTTATGCTCCGCCATGAGCTGACGGGCTTTCAGAAGTGCCGCCCGTGCCTCATGCTCATTCGGGCTTTCTGCCAACGCCAGCAGTTTTCTAATCTTCTCTTTGTAGTCCTTATCCATTTGCTCTCGCCTCCTTAATGCGCCTCTCAAGGCTCGTTTCCACCTCCGCCCGGTTAGTTGTCTCCCCGGCGTAACAATACCCGGCAAATCGCCACTTAGAGGACGAGAGACGTACAAACGTCGTATAGGTTGCTCTGTATCTGTTCTTATCGTCCAGCACATGGTTGTACGCCTCGCCCGCCTGCGCACACGAACTACTCATAGAAACCGGCGGTACGCAGTTCATAAAGTAGTCCACCATGGCCTCGTCCACGGTATCTCCCGGTTTGCAGTAGTCCTCGAATGTCGGGAGGCCACTTTCCTGCCAGCCCTCGTAGGTCTTGACCGGGTAGCGGGAGGCGATTGCCTCTCGCTGCTTCTGGATAAACTCAAGCACTTGTACCAACTCCTCGCCTTTCAGCTCGTAGTCGTCCCCAATCCCGCACGGGAACGCCTTAATACCGCTCGTGAGTGAATATACCCCGATTACGCAGGTGGTGTAATACTGGCCGTGCTTGTGGATTTCTCCCTCTACAGCCTCCTGCATGGCCCGGCTCTCCTTGTAATATTTGAGATTTTGCAGCATACCTTATTCCTCCTCCATTTCCTTTAACTTCTCAATAACTCTGTTGAACGCCCACTTACCGTTTGCGGTAATTTGACGCTGCCATACTCCCTGCGACGGAGCCCACTTGAAGCCGTTGGATTTCAGCAAGGTACGGACATCTGCATCTGGCTTTCCGTCGAAGATAATCTGGTATCGCATGGTCTCCGTGTTCTCCACCGCCTTAAAGGTCTTGAACTCCTGCTCCGAGGTTCCTCTCTCTTTGGCCGCCTTGAGGCTCTTAATACGCCCCTCGATACGGTGGATATTCGCATTGTTGTTCGTGAGTTCATAGCTCGCATAACCCAATCTGTTACAGAAATCCGGGGTGCGCAGCTTCTTGATTTCCTCCTCGCTGAAACCAAGCTCTCTCAGCCTGTCGTCGCCTGCCTCTGTATCTTTCAAGCGGATAGCCTTATTCGCCGCTTTCATAAGTTCCTGCAGGTTCTTCAAATCTTCCAGTTTCTCCTCCAACTTCTCGATTGCCCTCTCGTCGTCGGACTTGATGATTTCCTTGCCGTAGAGAATACCCTCAATCTTTCTGAGAATACTCTGAATGTCGTTGTAGAACTGGTGGTTACGCTCCCATGCTGCGACCTGTCTCTCTTTCTTTTTAGTCGGGAAGTTACCGGCTCCACTGATAAGAACCGACGGACACATCGTGCCGATACTGCTGTCCTTGTTGTAATACTCCGCCATTTTCTTTGCGTAGCGTTCCGCCAGTCGGTAGGCTCTCTCTGCCTCTGCCGGTCTTTTATCTGCAACCTTATCCGCCAGCTCATACGCCTTGTCAACCTCGCTGCGGTATGCGCTTGTGGTGCTGCCCTCGGAATAGTCTCTCATAGACATCATGTTGTGCGCCGTTCTTGCGCTGCTCTCATTGATAGGGAAATATTTTCTTTCGCTCATTGTTTTTTGTCCTCCATTTTGAAAATTTGTATCTAAGGGAGTGATTACCAGTCCTCCTCGTCCTCGTAATCTTCCTCCTCATATTCTTCCTCGTCGTCCTCGTAGTCGTCGTCTACGTCCTCTGCCTCGTCCTTATAGTCCCACATATCCTCGCTATTCGGCTGTCCTTTCAGCTCCGGGTGTAAATCAAGGAACGCCAAGACTTCCACATTAAGGGTATGTAATCGCTTCTCGTAAATGTCATCCGGGAGGAAATCTCCCCACATATCCGATATAGCCCTCTCAACCCTGCTTCCGGCTTTCTCCGCAAGGTATCTCGCTGCCGGGTTGCAGGTCTCTTTCCCATATCCAACGCCGACCATGTCTCCATCATTGAACCAGCGATAGCCAATCCTGCAAACCGCTCTGATAATTTCTCCGGCGACGGTATCTGCTTTCCCGGAGGCCGGTACAAGCTCCTCAAACAGAGCGTCGATTTTATTTGTGATTTCCTCTTTGTTCTCCTTTGCCGGAACCAGCTCATAGTCTGCAGCCTCGCTCTCTGTAAGCTCCTCCGAGTAGTCGATGTAGCCCCATGCCTCCCGGCCAATCTCCTCGCAGAATGTTTTCTCGTCGAAGTTCTCAATCTCCTGTGCTGCTGCCTTTTTCGGGTAGCTGCCCGGCATTACCGGGCGCATAATGCTGTAATATCTCATGTTTTGCCTCCTATTCTCCGATGTAGAACCAATCCTCGTAACCGTCCTCATATACTGTCACGTCGTGATACGGTTCTGTTCGTGTGCCAACAATTTTTCCGTGAAGCTGCTCAAGGCGAGACGGCTTACTTGACGGAATGATTTCCTCATTGCAAATACCTAAGAAAATATCAATATCATCGGCTCCCTGCGCTCTTGCCTGTTCTTCTGTTATCATTTTGCCTCCTGCCGGGGTATCTGTGCCCCGGCTCGCTTGTTTTGTGGCCCATTTCGGGTCATTTAAGTGTAAAATTTAAGCCATAATGTCAAGAACTCTCTGGATAAGTGCTTTGCTATCTTCCATGCGTTTCTTGCTGTTTCGGTTATCCTGCACTGCCTGTCTAAACTCCGGGGTGTCCGGGCTGTCGGCAAGCTCTACAATTCTCTGAGCTGATTCGTCAGCCAGTCTTGTGGCCTCTGTCTGGTAATGATAAAGGATTGCCTTGATTGCTCCGCCCTCTGCTGTTGAGAGAACTTTCTGCTCAAGTCCTGCGATAGTTGTCTCTGCTGCCTCGAAATCTGCTGCGGTGTCCTCGTACATTTTCTTGTACTTTCCGGCTTCCATTTCAGCGTGTTCCGCTCTCTGCTTCATGCTGCAAGCAAAGTCATTCTCGATGTTCTCCTCTGCTACCTCGAAACAACCCTCAAAGGCCATTCCGATATAACTATTCTCGCCCAGTTCCTCGACGATTTTCTTAATTCTTGCCAATGCCTTGCGTTCCTGCTCTTTTGTTGCTGCCATATTCCTATACCTCCGTGACCCGTTTTGGGTAATTGTCTTTGTTGTTTCCTTGACTGTGACCTCATTATAGCCCCTATATGGGGCAAAGTCAACCAAATCAGAGAAATAATACCCCATAATGGGACATTTGTTGACTATGCTGTATTTTAGGTTCCGAAATTGTGGACTTTTAACTGATGTGCTGTAAAAGGGCAAAAAAATAAAGCCCCTCCCACAGATTTCTCCATGAGAGGGGCTTTCCCGACGCTTTGGTGGCATATCACGCCGGGGAACATAAATCATAAATTCGCAAATTCCCGATATTTACACCGTCACTCTGCTGCCGGTGCTTTTGCCTCTGCGTCAATCTGACTAATGGCCGTCTGAATGACTGAGGCTGCGGTTGCTGCCGCCGTAGAAGCTGCTACCGCCGTTGTGTCCGTGGTACTTTCCATGACCGAAGTGATAGGAACGCCGGTTGAGAGCTTCTGCTTGCGTACCTCCGCCTCAATTTTGTTGGAAAGGTATTCTTTGAGGTCTCCGTATGCACTCTCGATAAACTTTGTGGCCGCCGGTGTGAGGGAGGCGATACAAGCGTTTAGGGCTTTCTTTGCTGCCTCTTTCTGTGCCTCCGCCGTAAACTTCCCGGCCTGCTTCAATGCGTCAACATACGTCTGACTGGTGGCCGATACTGCGTCGGCAACCGCCGTCGTAATCTCATTGATGTAGCCCTTTACTTTGATGTCCTCTGTGTCGGCCTCTGCATTTGCTCCTGCCTTTTTAAGGGCGTTGACCGCATAAACGGTAATGACCGGGACGGCGGCTGTAATAACCGCCGTAAGAAGTGCTGTGATAAACTCCTGCATGATTGTTTCCTCCTCTCTTAGTTCGGGAGCTTCAAGACCTGTCCGGCGTTGATTACGTCGCTGGTAAGTCCGTTAAGGCTCTTAATCTCTTTGTATCTGCTGCCGTTGCCGAGCTGCTTTGCTGCGATAGCCCAAAGGCTGTCCCCGGCCTTTACGGTGTATGTGCGGTTGGTCGCCGCTGCGCCCTGTACGGTGCAGTAAGACGGGTTTCCAAGATAAATCCAGCCTGCTCCGCTCTTGAGCTTGCCCCAACCGTCCTTTACCTCCGTGATAGTGAATGTACCCTTGCCAGTATGGCCGGTTACTGCGTACCCCATGCCTGCGCCGGTTCTGATATTGAGGTCGTCAATAAGAACCTTTACCGTGAACGGTGTCGCCGGGAAGCTCGTTACTGTATCGGTCTTTGTGGCCGGTTTAGAGGTTCCGCCGGTGTTACTGCCGCCGCCAAGCTCTGCATTAACCGCAGTCGCAAGCTGTCCCATGCGGCTGTAAAGCCAGTTGCCCGGACAACTCTTATTCGCAAACCAACGATGAACGGTCAGAACGCACTCGCCGTCTTTCGGGCTGTAATTGAGGCTCTTGTCCTTGTCTCCGAACCAAAGAACCTTGTTCAGTCCATTTCTCTTGCAGATGTCAACAATAAGTTTCACGAGCTTATTGTAAACTGCGGTGTTCATGGTGTACGGCTCCGCCATATCAGAAGCGCACTCAATCGTTACCGCTCTCTGGTCGTTGGCGTCGCTGGAACTGCACCAGCTTCTGTTTTTCTCGTCTACGCAGAGAACTACTCTGCCGTCCTTGCCGATACCGTAGTTGCAAGAGGCCCGTACGCTCTGCTTTGTGAAGCAGCCGCCAATGCTCTCCGCCGTGAGCTGGCCCACTACACAATGCGGTGTGATACGGTCAATCTTGTGCATTCTCTGCCCGCTGTGGTTCGGGCTTTTCACTGTGCAATCTACGAGTGAACTGTTTGTATATCCCATAATGTTACCTCCGTTTTCTGCCGCTGCGCCCGTCCCTACATATTTGTCGTAGTAGGTCTGGCCGTAGCTGGCCCTTTTTGTTTTTACTGCGTCGCTCTGGTCTGCCGGTTTCTCGAAGTTCAGCAACACATTGTCGCTGGCTGCTTTTACGGACGTTGCCGCTTTCAGTGCCGCCAGTACCGTCTTGTACCCCTCCGAAAGCTCCTTAAATAAAAAATCGAGCTGCATTTCCAAGTCTCCGATAGACTTGCCTGCGGCTCGTGCAAACTCAAGCATATTCTGTTTACGGCTCCAATACGTCCACTGCGCAAGCCCATATCCTGCGCTGTCCTTTACAAAGTTGCTGTATGTGCCGTTATCCACGGCGGCGGTGTAGCTGTCGTCCGTGTGTCCTAGTTTCTTCTCGAAACTGTTCTGTAAATTTTTCGGGTTGAGGCCGCTCTCTGCGAACAAATTCCCCATGAGCCCGGCGGCTCCGGCTTTGCTAAACCCTTTACCAATGAGGAAATTCCATATCTTTTCCTCAACATTCTTTCCCGTAAGTCCCATAGTACCTCCTTACATATTGCCGTCCGGCGACTGTTCCTCCTGCTTGAGGGATTCCTTTTTCGCCTCCGCTTTGTCCTCCTGTTCCCACTGGTGTTCCTTGTTGCGGTCTTTAGTGGTCTTTATCCACCCCATAATGCCGCACTCTCCTCCGAGGGTTGCAAATACGCAGGTGATAAGGGTGTCCGGGACGGCTCCGTACTCTCTAAAGAGCTTTATCATGGCCGTTGTGAAAAGCAGCAATGAAATTCCGACAATAATCAAAATAATATCCATAACTCCAACGCTGCTCTTTTTCTGGGAGGGCTTCTTTCGCACTTCACGCCTTGTTTCCTTTCTTCTCATGTCCGCCTCCTGTTACTGTCTGTGTGCTTTCTGGTTGAGGTGCTTCTCAAGTTTGTTGTGAGCCTCTGTAACTGCCCCGTTACAATTAAGCTGCTTCAAACCGTCAAGGCAAGCCAGCATAGCGTAACTAATGAGGCACTGTTCGTCTCGCAGTTCCTTTAAGTCCTGCTCCTCTTTCTTTCGCAGCTCATCGATGTCAACCGTCTGTTTTTCCTGCTTCTGAAACCACTTGATTACAGCATAAGCGGCGGTTCCCAGCGCAATAAGCGCACCGAGAATAGCCGCCGCTCTGATTATCGTATCTCCGTCGATATACACTCCAATACCCTCCTTTTCTATTCGTTTGGTGTATAGTCCGGGCAAGTCGCCGCTGTTCTGTCCGGGTGTCGTTCCTTTTGGTCTACGTCCAAAGAGCCGTAAATGTCGCACCTGCAAGCTCCATAGCCGCAGAAAAACTCTCTGCGGAAATTCTGGCAAGTGTAGCATTTTCTCTCGGCGCACTCCGGCTTCTGTTTGGCTTCCTGCTTCTCCGGCTCCTCTGTAACAACATGGTCGAAATAAATGCTGTTCAGCTTCTTTCTCAGACCATAGCTGTCGCAGTGTAATAAAATGCCTCTGTATGAGGCCACTCTACGCTCAAACTCCTCTTTACTCATATTGCCTTTCTCTCCCTGTTCGCACATCCAGTCAACCGCATGGATAATCTTGCGGGCCGTCTGCTTCTTGAGCTTCCTATGGGTCGCCCAAATGTGATAGCCCACGAAATCAATGCCGAGACTGCAAGGGCGTATAGCCGTCTTGTTATTGAGGTCGAGGTGCAAAAAATCGTTGAGAAATTCCTCAATGATTGCCTTTACTCTTGCCAGCTCTTTCTTGTCCGGCAAAAGGATAACTACATCGTCCATATAGCGAATGTAATAGTGTAAATGCAGCTCGTGTTTACAGAGCTGGTCTAACTCATTGAGGTAAATGTTCGCAAATAGTTGTGATGTGAGGTTGCCAATCGGCATTCCTACATCACTCAGCCAGTCCTCCTCTGGGCATTCGTCCGGGCTCACCCCGGCTGGCAGCCCGAAGCGGGTGTCCTCGCTGTTAATAATCTCCCTAAGAAGCTGAAAGAGCCGAGGGTCTTTTATCCTCCGGCTCAAAATCTCAAGTAATACAAGGTGGTCTACCCTGTAAAAATACTTGCTTATATCCAGCTTCAAGTAATACCATTTTCCGGGTTTCCTGCTGACCTGTCGCAGCCAGTATTGAAGTTTGTCCGCCGCCTTATGGGAGCCTTTCCCTCTCCTGCAGGCGTAGGAATCCTCAATAAACATTTTGTCGTAGAACGGGTAAAGCTGTCTGTAAATCGCCCACTGTACAATCCTGTCACGGTATTGCAATGCCATTACGAGGCGCAGCTTCGGTTCTCTGACATAAAACTGCCTGTACTTGCCGACTTTGTAGGTCTGCCAAATAAGTTCGTTTTGCAGCTCAATAAGGTTTTCTTCCAGTCTGTCCGTAAACATCAAAACGTCGTCACGGTATCTCTTGCCCTTTCTGGCCTTAAGGTGTGATTGGTACAGGCCCTCATAGCTGCAAATTTCATCGTATATATCATCGAGCGTCACCATGCCCGGTATCTTTTCTGGTGAAATCTCCGTTGTCATATTCAACTTTTCTCCATTTCCGCCGTGTGAGACGTTTCCGCCTCGTCCGTAGCTGTTGTTCTCGCCTCCTCCTGCGCCATATTCGGGCGTTTTCACGGCAATTTAATCTTTTCCCACGGTCTGTACTGGCCGGGGAGGGAAGCAAACCCCTTTGGCTCTATGCTCCGTGCGCAATCCCGTAAGATTTACGCCCAACCGTCCGGCATAGAGGCAGAGCGGAGCGGAAGCCGATGTTCCAGTTGGAATTGGAGCGAGGGTTGTTCAAGTTCGTGTAGAACAGACCCGCATTCGCACCGTTGTTCCAGTTGCCACCACGAATCGGGAAACGCTATCCGGCTTACTCCCCAAAACTTTTTTATTGCTTTGCGTATTTCATATATCCGCCAATGATACGGCCTATCTCGTTGAGAAGCCCGCTCCAAACCTCGTATTTATGGAATGATAACGGCGGTGCCATATTCTGGTCGTAGTAGTCTTTGTCCTGCGCCAACCGTATAAGGTGTCGCAGCACGTCCAATTCAATATCGAGGTCTTGTAGAGTGGTTTTCTTGTAATATTTCTTTTCGATAGTGATTGATAGCCGGTACATGTTGAGCATTGTCCGGCGTATCTCGTCTGCCGTCTGGCGTTCTCGCCGAGGAAAATTCGCCACAGCCTTTTTGCCGTACTTTATCATGTCGGCAATCTTTTCTTTCAGCAGGAAACTCGTTGTTTCCTTGCTGTACTGCTTTTCTGCTTCTGCCATGAACTCTGCTCCTCTGCTTACAAAAATATAGGGAGGACTACCGTCCTCCCAGTCAGTTAATCAGTAATCAGTTTGCAGTTATTCATAAAAAGCGGAGCGGAAGCCGATGCCCCAGCGGGAACTGGAGCGAGGGTTGTCCAAGTTCGTGTCGAACAGACCCGCACTCGCACCGGAGTTCCAGCCGCCACCACGAACCGGGAAACGCTCGGCGTTGCCGTTGTTAAACCAGAAGTAGTCGCCCTCGTAGTCAAATGTGGTGCTGTCCGGCAGCATAGCCAGCGCATACAAAATCGCTTTTGCCTTGTCGCAAACATTGGTATCTGCGGTCACGCTTGCGAAGTTGCAGCCTCGTCCCTCGTCTTTCTTGTCGGACAGTGTGCCGGTAATCCATTTACCCTTGCCGCTTACCATATCCAGTTTGAGAGAGTTGGTCGTTGTGCCGCTGCCGTCCGGGGTAATCAGTGCGCCGGTAGTTCCGTCGATTGCTTTCCATGCTGCGGAGCTGGCCGTCTTGCTGTTGGAGCTGTCCGCTGCGTTGTTGTTCTCAAGCACCTGCAGCTCACCGTAAACAAGTCTCATGCCGTCGCTCCACTCAAATACGTTACCGTTAAGGTCGTAGATACCGTCGAGCTGCTTGTTGTGGGAATACTCCACCGGGCCAGTGCCGGTAAGGATAGTAGCGGTTCTGCCGTCGCTCTCATACTTGGCCGGTACGCCTTTCTTCATGGTCTCTCTGGTGTCCTTGCCGTAGTTGTTATTACCCCAAGGCATCCAGCCGTTTTTCTTGCACCATAAAGCAAGTGCGCCCCATTCCATAGCGGACATCATGTGCCAGCCTGCACCTTTGTCCTCGCAGTATTTACGGGCGGTGTCTGCCGTGATACTTACTTTCGGGTCTTCGCCCGGCAGCGAGTAGGCTCTGTTGTTGTATGCGACGTTCTGGTACTTGGAAATGTAAATGCCGTCCTTTTCAACTCCATTGACAATAAAAGCCGGGTGAGTGCTGTCCCCGGCTCCGTCGATAACATCTGACATCTTAAATTTCGGAATGTAAACCATGACGGACGGCAGCCCTTTGTCGTCTGTCAGAATTTTGTTCGTAGGGAATGCAGAAGCGAGCGCAAGGCTCGATAAATCAAAATTACTCATTGTCTCTTTTCCTCCTTATGCCTCGTAATTTACCAACGCCCAAAGTGTGAGCGTAACCTTTTCCATATCCAGCGGTAACGGCTCCGGCTGCGGAGCGTCGGTTGTACCCGCCTGCTCTCCGCCCTCCTCGACGGTTGCTGTCTCCTCTGTTGCCTCCGGCTTCTTGTATTCCCTTGCCGGAATGTCAATCTGCGCCACATAGTAGTTCCCGCTCTCTGCGCCGGTTACAAGAACACCGTCCCCGTCGGTGAGAATGTCGATGTGTACCGGCCAGTCCTCCTGTCTCTTTGCAAGGTTGATTGTGAGGTCGTCGTCAAAGCAAATCTTTGTCTTGCTCACTTCATAAGGGATTTTTGAACCCTCGTTAATCTCAATTACTTTCATGCGATAATTCCTCCTCTGATTTTCAGTTTTACGGTTACGGTCTTTGCGCTGCCGGTGAACGACATAGAGAAGCCATTGAGAGCCTTGCTGCCTACAGCAATTTCTCCCACGTTGCCGTCAGAGCTGCTTACCTCATATTCCACCGTGTAGTTTTTGGTCTTGCGGTTCGCCTTGAGGCTCACACTCTTGCTGCTGCTGTTGAACGGGTATCTCGCCCCATTTGTCAGTGTTACGGTCTGCTCCTCCGGCGTAACCTCTGCCAGAATATCCGCTGCCAGCTCGTCGATGTCTGCCTCGCTGTCCGTCGTGCGGCTCTCAATCTGTCTAAGGGCCATAATAAAAATCTTCACGGCGAGGTCATGGTCGGTCAGCCCCATTTCCATGTTGTTGAAGTTGGCCGCACTCATGTTCGTTCCCTGCTGGATAACTTTGCCCGCCGGTGTGAGTGTCACCGTTCCGTCGCTGTTGGTCTGCATTTTGAATGTGCGGTCTGGTGTCACTGCATGGTCGAGCCACTGTAAATTGCTATACATCTGTTCTTCACCTCCTTACTGTGTGCTGGCAATCTCGTAGAGTGGAAACTCCCAAAGGGTGATAACACCCTGCGTATCAAGTTTCGTGATACTCTCCGAAATCTGCCCGGCTACGTCTCCGCCCGTGTCAATCAGCCTTACGCTGGTTACAACAAGGGCTTTGCTGTCCGTTGTCTGGCTTGTGATTTTCAGCGTGTCGCCCTCAATGGTCTTATTGGTAATCATTGCGTCATACCAGACCCCTCCGGCGTAATACTGGATTTTCACAATCCTCTTGAGCCAGTCCTGTCGAACTTTGTTCAAGAAAACATCTGTCCAAAATGCCATTGCGCTGCCTCCTTACTGTGATGTGTAAATAGTCCCACACGGGATATAATCAACGCCGCAGGAGGTCGCTGCTGCCTCTGTTGCGGCGTTAATTGCGTCATTGTGTGCAAGGGTGGAAATGTTCGGCGTAGTTCCTGCCTCCGGCGTTACGCCGCCCTCGCTGCTGTTCTTATAGGCCATAACTGCATTGGTGGCTCCGGGTGTTGTGACCGTCTCAATGCCATGTGCAGAAGCAACCAGAACCGGCTCCGGCTTTGTCCCGCAAAACTCATAGGAACACGGGTAGTGCGTCCTGCGCTTCCCAATGCCAATAGGAAAACGGTATGTGACCGCCGCCCTCCACTTGATATGGGCCGGTATTTTCTTCGAGAGAAGCAGGTTGATGTCACTCATGTAGAGCGTCGGTTCCTTGCCTCTCTGGAAATTGAGGTAGAGCATATTGTTTCCGGCCTCGTCGAATGGTTCAAATTTGCACTCAACCTCTGCGCCGGTGTAGCTCTGTATCATTTCCTTGAGCATGGTGGCTGAGACTTTTCCGAAGCCAATAAAATAAGACTTAACGAGCCTCCTGCGCTCCTCAAGCGTCCTACTCTTGTTAAGTCTTATATCAAGAAAATCTTCCAGTTTTTTGATTGTCTCCTCGTCGGCGTACTCGATAAAACAGTTGAGGTACGTCTGCTCGATGTCTCCCTCCATTCGGTCAAATACCCTGCCGTTTGCCTTTAGGATTTCCACCATTTCGTACACGTCCCGGTAAAATCGTGGGTAGTAGGTTATCAGCTCCTCGAAGTTGTTCTCGAACTGCTTCTCATAGAACCTCATTCAATAACCACCTCCCCAACGATAGGTACGTCGTCCTCTCCGGGAATGATATTGTGTGCGCTGCCGTTCAGCTTCAAATCGCTGTAATCAAGCAGGGTGGTAAGGCTGCTCAAAATAGCTCCGATATTGGAAACACGCACAACAATGTCCGCCGCCTCCGTGGTCTTTAATACCAGCTCTTTGAAATACTCCGCAATGGCCGTTGTTGCCTCCTGCCGTACTGCGTCTTTCGTTGCTCCGCTGGCAATCTCCGCCGAAAAGGAAATTGAAACGGTAAGAGGCGTGGCCGCTGCTGCCGTGAAATGCGCTCCGAGGTTTGCCACACCCTCTCCCAGCCCGTCGCCCACAACATAGCTTTTCCCGTCAACAACTGCCGTGTAGCCCATTGTCGCCGGGTCGATGTAGTGCTGAACCTCCGCCACCTTTGCATTTCCACACGGCTTCCCGGTGGTATCAATCAGAACACCCTTGACCGTGTTCGGCCCGTTCCACAGCGGAAATATTCTCGCCCTGCCGACACCCTCCCGGCCCTCGCACCATGTCTTGTAATGCTGCTTATTGCCGTTCTCTGCCGGGCCTGCGATTTTCTCCTGCACACGGCTTCTGAGGCTTTCGTCGCCCTCACTGTCGCTGCCTCGCTCGTAAATCTCTCCAAACGTCGCAGCCTCAAGCCCCTCAATGCTGTTGACCGGGACTGCCGGGGTTCCGCTGTAAATCTCGTTGCCGTCCTCTCCGACGTTCTCTGCCTCAAGGTAGAACACGCTCGCTTCTGCGTCCTCTCTCAGAACGAAATATTTGCCGTCGCTGTAAAATCTCTCTCCTAACTCCGGCTGCGTTCCCTCGAATGATACCCTGTACTTTGCTTTCGTGGCCGCCAGTCTCGTAACGCCGTATTCACCGGCCTTTACGTCCAATGCGTCCCCGACTGCCGTTGAAACGCTCGTCATTTCAACAATGAGGTCGAGGTCGGTGTAGAGCTTTGCGATTTTCATTACCGGCCCGGAAACTGCGTCGTAAAATACGCTGCCCTGTCTCGTGTCAATTCCCTCCGGGGCATTGTTGAGAACATCTTCCATAAGCAGCTCGTATGTGTAATCTTCAAACACTCTAAATCACCTCCTCTATCTCTGTTTTTCCGTAAATGGTGTCCGCCTTAAAATACACATAGGCTTTATCCTCTTGGAACTCAAACTCAAAGTCGTAAATCTCCAATATCCGGGTGTCCGGCGCAAGAGCGTCTTTGATAAATCCCTCCGTTACTGCCTCGATGTATTCCGGGCTTGCGTCCTTTGTGATAATTGCCTCCTCCACTTCACTGCCGTACTGGTCGTCGTAGATAAGGCACTTGAAACGGGGTGTGATGATTGCTTTCCGTATAGCTTGGTTTACTGCTTCCAGCCCGTCCACTTTCCCCACAATCCTGCCGTTATCGAGGTCAAGGCGGTATGTTAATGACGGCTGCTCCTCCGCCTCTGTTACCTCGTCGATAGGGATAGGAATAAAAACCTCGTCCACGTCAGCTTATCCTATCCAGTACATAGTATTGTTTGCCGTGGTTGAATGACAGAATGTGTACTGTCTCCCCGGCTTGCAGCGCATTATATACCGTAATGCTGCCGCTGAAATTGAAGTCCGTGAGCCTGCTGCCGTCAGATGTAGGCCCGTTCACGCTTCCTTTTATCCCTTTGGAAAGAGAGCAGGTCGTCGTGTAGTTTGTTAAGTGCCTCGGTACATAGGTGATGTTCGGCCCGATAACCAACTTTTCGTCGTTGACAATCTGAATTTTCAGAGGGCTTGCGGACTTTACAATGCCCTGTAATACCTGCACATCACCGCCGCAAATACCTTGAAAAAGCCCCTTGAGGCTCGTCTGTTCGCTTTCTTCCATATCCGCACCTCCTAACTGAATGTTCCGTCGTCAACCCAGCCGTAGACCCTTGAACTGCTGTCTTGGTGTATCAAATGCCACGGGTGTTTTGCTCCCTTTGCAACCAGTGTGATTTTCGCTTTACCAGCTGCGCACTTGCTTCCTGTCGGGCTTCCTGCTGTGCTGCTTACATAGTGGTATCCGCCGTTGAACTGAACAATATCGCCTACCTTATGCTCGCCTCCGCCAGTCTGCGCTCCGCTGGCCTTTCCCGGTTTGGAAAGGTCGTTTGCATAGTTCAGTTTCAGCGTCATGGTGTGCTTGTTGTCCTCGAATATGTGGGTGTCCTCGTCCACATAGAACGTCCGGGACAGCCCTAATTCTTTGATGATGATATAAACCCCGATACCCGATATAACATCTGGTATCCCAACCGCCTCAACATCGAGAGTGCGCTCCGGCGTACTCTGTTCATCGAGCATACTGTCAATAAGGTCATTTATCTGCGCCTTTGTGAGGCTTTCGTCCGGCTGGTCGATGTTCTGGAATACGCCTATCTTGCTTTCGAGGGAGCTGTTCTTCCTCTCTGCAATGGTCGTCCCCTCTTTCGATACCAGCTTTATGCGGGTTTTGATGTCCTCAATGCTGCGGGTATAGGTGTAGGTTGAAAGGTTCTGGCCTACCTCGATAACCCACTGCATGATGTTCTCTCGCCTCGTGAGCAGCTTGATTTTGCCCTTTTCGCTGGAAACGTAGTGTCTTATGCCCGTTGCGTCGAAATCAAGGCTGAGAGCGTCTGCAATAGCGTCAAACGCCGTTGTCTTACTCTTGGTAAGCTCCGGGATTTTATAAGTGCAGTTCGCAACTTCTCCCATTGGCAGGCCGAACCTCGTGCAGCAATCCTTGAACACGTCGCTGGCCGTCTTATTCTCATAGGTGAATGTGTCCTTGTTATTCGCAAGGTAAATCCCGTTGTCATAGGCTGTAAACGTGAGCCGCTTCTTGCTGTTCTGCACCTGCTTCATAATAATTCCACGGAAAAGCTCTTTCCCGTTGTAATTGAATAGGCACTGCTGCCCCTGCTCTACATCAATCCCGCTTCGGGCGTGTTTGTAACCGTCGTCGTCAATCAGCTTTACCGTAAGGGTTCGGGAGCTGCTTCCTTTTCTGCCTCTCCACTTAATCTGCTCAACGAGTTCGGTCACATCGTAGCCTTGTGTTCCTTTGACAACAATAAGGCTAACCCCTTGTGCCATGTCCTCGCCTCCTTACGGTATTGTCAAAACCTGTCCGGGGTAAATGAGGTTCGGGTTCCCTCCTATTACCCCTTTGTTTGCATTGTAAATCTTGGTGTATTGCGCCCCATTGCCGTAAAACTTCTTGGCAATGTTCCAGAGACAATCGCCGCTCTTTACCGTATAGGTCTTTGGCTGCGCCGAGTTGTTGACCCTCGGTGTCTCTTTCTTCACGGTTGCCGTCGCCTTTGGAATATTCACCTTAACCTGTCGGACGGTAATCTCCCGGTATTCTTTCAGTTTTATGCTGTACTGATACGTTCCGGGGTCTCCGCCCTCCTCTGAGTAGGTAAACTCCTCGATTGTGGCATAAACATCTACGCCGCAGGCCGTTACAATAAGATGTACCGGCTTCTTGCTGGCTTTCCATGTGTTGATTTTCTGAACAAGCGTGAGGGGCTTTGTAATCTTGCTGACCTGCAGCCCCGGAAACTTGGTCGCCGGGAAAAAGCAAGACCAGCTAAATTGCAGGGCCGGGCGGCTCTGCATGATAACAATTTCGCCCAGCCCCGTGATGTTCATGCTTTCGTTGTTGCTGCCGTTGTTTACCTCAAAGCTCTCCGGGAGGACGGGGAGCTGAATCTTCTCTTTTTCTGCGTTGTATGTCAACCACATCTGGTACTTAGTACTCATAAGACAGCTCTCCCTCCTCGTAAATTTCGCTCTGGATAATGTTCATAAGAACCGGCTTCAAATGGTCGTACAGAACCTCAAGAATGGTCTCCTTATCGGCTCCGCCGCTTCCTCCGACTTCGATTGCGCCGCTGCCTGCGATTTCAAGGAGAATACGCTTCACATCTTCCGACGTTTTCTCTTTGCCGGTACTGCTTCCCGATGTCTCCCTTACCCGCAACGGCTTCTCTCTGTCGTTCAGTGCGCCTATCAGCCTGTCCGTCTCCTCCGTCGGGAATACGGTGCTGCCCTGCTCACCGATGATAAGCTCCGGCCCATTTTCGCCAGCGATAAAGTAGTCCGTGCTGTCTGTCGTGCCGTTTGCGTATGCTGCCGCCGGTCTCGCTACAAGCTCCGGCCCGTTCTCACCTGCGAGGAACAAACTCTCCGCATTCGTCGTACCGTTTGCATGACCCGGTACGCTTCCAGAGGTTGTAATATTGTAGGTGAGCGTCGCCGTCTTGTTTGGTGGTCGCCAGTTGTCAACCGCAAGCGAATTGACATCGTAAATAGCGTCCGCCTCTTTGTCCTCCGGCGTGTAATTGTCAACAATCGTGGAGTTGAGCTTGTACTCCGCCTCCGCCGATGTGTCCGGCATGGTGTACGCTTCAATCTGGTTTGTATCAATCTCGTATTTTGCCTCTCCGGTTTTCTCTGGAATCGTAAGATTGTCAAGACTTTCTGTATTTGGCTTATACTCAACATCAACATTAACTTTCGCGTCGTTTTCTGCGGAAGAAAGGGCTGTACGGATAGCTTCAACAACTCCCTCTGCCGCTTTTGAGGCTTCTCCTGCGCTCGAACTTATCTGCTCGATGTAGGCGGATATTGTTGCTTTCGCACTTGCCTGTGCCTCCTCTGATAAGTCCATACCCTCGATTGCCGTTGACATTTCCTGCTCGATTTCTCCGAGAGAAGCCGTGAAATTCGTCTGCCAGTCTGCTACAGCCTGCGACGCTTCCTCCTGCTTTGCCTGTACCTCTCCAACGGTATTTGCGAGGGCTGCAACAGCCTCCGTATTCCCGTTATTGATTGCGTCTGCCATGCTCGCTGCAAGCCCGGCAGCCTCCTCGGTTCCAGACTGTGCATACGCCATTAACGCCTCGTAATTCTCCTGCGTTACTCCCAAGTCCTCTGCCGAAACAGATTTCAAGGTTTCAACATTCGAGAGGTAAGTGTCCCAATATGCCAACTGGCTGTCCATGGCCGCCTGTGCGTTCGCAACAGTCGCATTCATGTATTCCTCCGAGGTTGTGCTTGCCTCGTCAAACAATCCAAACTGGCCTTGAAAGCTCTCAAGTGCCGCTGCATAGGCTTCATCGTATGCAGTGCATAATTCCTCTACCTTAGAACGAACGCCGTCGTATGCGGTCGATACCGCCTCTTGGTATGACAGTGTATCTTCCTCTGCGCTCTGCGTTGCGTCCGAAAGACTGTTCATTGAATCTGCCGACGCTTCAAGCTGCGAAATGAACTCGTCTGTTTCCTCTGTGGTGTAACCAAGGGTCTCGCAATACTGGCGAATCTGTTCCTCAAGCTGATTGTAATTCTCCGAAGCTTCCGCCGAAGCGTCTTTCAACGCCTCCCAATCATCAAAAGCCTGTCCGAGGTCTTTGTCCCAGTTCATTTCGGCACCCTCGCCCAAATACGCCTTTATCGGATGCTCTGTGCGCCATTTCTCGGTCATTTCTTGGTAGTTATCCCACGCTGCACCAACCTCCGTTGAAGCGTCCTGCATTTGCTTCCGTGCCTCTCCGTATTTCGAGATTGCCTCTGTGAGTGCGTCTGTGGCTGCCGTCTTTTTCTGTTCGTCGGCCTTTTCCTGTATAAACGAATACAGCTCCGGAACCGACATATTCAGCTTTCCAGTGGTTTTGTCAACAGCAAGAGAGAGTTCTCCGTAGTTGTCGTTCAATTTATCAACAATGCCACTCATCAAATCGAGGTCAGCACTGGTAATGTCGCTCTGGCTTGAAAGAACCATAAGCTGACTAGCAAGGTTCATCGAGCCTTTTTCCAAATCAGAGGCCGAAGTTACCGCATCGTCGTATTTTGTCTGAATGTCTGCAATCGCCTCTCCGGTCTGCTCAATCTCCTCAATGAACTGTCCTATGGTTTTTCCTGCGTCTCCGTAAGCTGCCTCAAGCCGTGAAATCTGTACTGCAAGTTCTCCGGCCTGCTCCGAGCTGGCTCCGTATTTGCTTACTGCCTCGTCATATTCAGCATTAAGCTGTTCGAGGGTCGCCTCGTGCTCTCTTGCTGAATAGGTCAGTCGTTCCGTTGCCGCCTGCTCATCGTCCGACATAGCAACAAACGCCGCTACCGCCGCCGTCACCGCCGTAATTCCGAGTGCTACCCAACCAATCGGGCCAAGTGCAGCGTTCAGAGAAACGCCAAACGAAACAATAGCCGGTATTGCGGAAGATGTTGCAAACGCAACGCCAGCAATAGCAACTGCCACTGTTCCCGCTCCAACTCCTATCGCTGTAATTGCTTTTGTAACCGTTGGGTGGTCGTTTAAGAAGTCTCCGACGGAGTTTGCCAAATCTGCGAATCCGCTCGAAAGTTTATCGACCGTAGGCTGTACCGTCGTCGTGAATGCCGAATTGATGTTCTTGCTTGCCTGCTCCCATTTCTGGTCGAGGGTCTGTGCTGTCTCTGCGGTGCTGCTCAATGTTCCTTGTGCAACATCGAGATTTCCCGTTAAGGTCTCTATACTGATTGCTCCGCTTCTGATAGCGTTTGCCATATCTACACCGGCTCTGCTGCCGAATGTGTCAATAGCAAGAGCCGTAGCGTCTGCAGCGTTCTCCATATTGGCAATCTCTGTTATGGTACTCTGTAATGCTGTCTGAGCGTCGAGACCGTCTGCTGAAAAGTTCTTTACAGCCGTTCTCATAGCCGTAACAACTGTCGTGCTGTTCATGCCGTAAAGTTCAAGGCTTGCAAGCAAACTAATCGCATTATCGAGAGACAATCCCATTTCCTGTAATGAAGCCGAACCCGTAATAAGGGTGCTGCTCAAACTATCAACAGAAATACCGGAAATCTGCCCGGCGTATGCGAGTTTATCAAGAACGCTCTCAACGTCCGTCGCCTCAACGCCCCACTTATTCATAATCTTGGTGACGTTCTGAACGGAACCTACGACATTCGTTCCTGTAATCTCTGCGTAGTCAAGGAACTGCCCTGTAACCTTTGTAAGTTCCTCGCCTGTAAGTGCCATACGGGTGTTAATCTCTCCGATAGCTCCGGCTGTATCATCAAGTGAACCGGATTTTGAAGCTGCGTAAGCGTCCATCATGCTTGCTGTAAGCCCGTCGAGTGCTTCTCCGCTTGCTCCGGTTGCTTTCACAACCGTACTCTCTGCCTCACTGAACGCCTCAACAAGCTCGTAAGCAGAATCGGCAATATCTTTTACCATTGCAGTGATTCCGGCCGCTGCAAGGGCTTGTGCAATGCCCTCAACTGCGTCTGTGCCTTTCTTTTCTGCTTTCTCCGCTTCCTCGCTGGCCTGTTCGGTTGCTTTTGAGAGTTCGTCGGTCGCTTCGCTGGCCCTGCCGTTTGCTGCCGCAAGGTTCTCCGCTGCAATCCCGGCTCGTTCCGCCGCACTTTCAAGTTCTCCGAGGTCTGTCGTCCCGGAAGTCATAACAGCGTCATATTCCGCCATAGCTGCCTCTGCGTCCTGCTGCGCCGCGTTCAGTTCCGACATTGCCTCTGCTGCTTCGACCGCAGCTTTTGAAAGCTCCGCTTTAGTCTCTGCAGAAACATTTTCATTGTCGGTAACACTTGTCATTACCTCTGCCGCCTGCTCCATGGCTGCGTTCAAATCGGACTGTATATCGGAAGTAGCCTCTATGCTCTTGCTCAAATTGCTGGCCGACTGTTCGCACAGTTCAAACATTCGTTCCTGTTCTTCCAGTGCATCCGCTGACTTGAAGCCCATTTCGACAAGCTCCTCCGTAGAGTAAACCGCCTCCAATGCGCTCTTATCGTAGTTTCCGACTGCCTCCGTCCAGTAATCGGTCTGTGAGGCTGCCTGCTCTGCTGCATTCCCGTAGCCGTCCGCTGCGTCTGTAAACGATTCCGCCGCCTCTGCTGCGCTTTCCGCTGAGTTCGCCAGTGCGTCCGCCTGTCCTGCCGCCCCGGTTGCAGCGTTTCCGTAATCGTCCATAGCGGCTGCTGCACTGTCTGTCGCCTCCTGCACATTACCGATAGAGGTTGCAACGCCGTCTACTGAGCCTGCCGCTGTCGCAACGCCGCTCTCGATACCGTCAAAAGCGTCTCCGGCTGCGCTGCCTGCGCCCTCAAACTGCTCAACCATTTGCATACCGGCCTCTGCAATTCGTTCTATCTGTGCGCTCATGTCGTCCAGCAGACTAAATCTAGCTTTTAATTCTTGCATTATCCTCACCTCCTCTGTCCTGTTTCGGGGCTAAATTTTTTGTTTTGATTTCTTTTGCCGCTTTTTGGGTACTTGACCCTTTTTCGCTTCCTCCCGTGGTAATATTTAAGAAAAAATGGGAGGTCTGTGCCTATGTCTATATGGTTGTGCCGTGCCGGACGCTTTGGGGAGCATGAAGCACGGTTCCTTGAAAACAATAAAATCTACTTCACATTTGAAGAAATAGATAAACCACTAAATTCCTTTTCCGGGAGAGCTGCAATCCAGCAGTATTTCCTCGAAAAAGTCCCAACCCTCAAGGAGAGGGCGGCCTTAAATTTTGCAAGCCAAGCTCACATTTTCAGCAGCCGAATGTCCGTCGATGATTGGGTTATCACTCCGAGTAAAAATCTGCCCGGAATACTCCATTTCGGAAAAATCGTGGGCGAATATGCCTTTGATACAGAGGTCGAGGACTGTTACCGTCACTCCCGCTCTGTCGAGTGGTTCTCTGATGTTCCGAAAAGCGTTTTTGAGCAGGATATTCAATACTCGCTTGGTGCTGCTATTACCACCTGCCAAATAAAGCAGGAGGCCAGAATAAAGAAATCTGTTTCCCTGTTCCGTCCTGCCCCAAATAGTGAACAAGCGTTTACCCCCCCCCCCGGAAAATTCCCCGTTTCGGGACATTGAGACCGAATCTCTTGACGCTATCTCCGATTTCATAATTCAGAACTTCAAGGGCGACGGCCTTGCTCACATCGTTGCTGCAATCCTCCGGGCGAAAGGTTTCGTTACCCACGTCAGTCCAAAAGGCCCCGACCACGGCGTTGACATTCTTGCTTCTGCCGGTAGTCTTGGGTTCTCCTCTCCGAAAATCTGCGTACAGGTGAAATCCACGAATGATGCTATTGACCGTATCGTTTTAGACCAGCTCATAGGCACTATGGCGAATGTCGGTGCTGAATACGGCCTCTTGGTTTCGTGGAGTGGTTTCCGCTCCTCTGTTGAGCGTGAACGCGCTATGCAATTCTTCAAGGTTCGCTTATGGTCGAAAAAGGAAATTATCGAAGAACTGCTCGCCTGCTACTCCTCTCTCGATGATGAAATAAAGCAAAAAATCCCGCTGAAAAGAATATGGACGCTCGACATCGGGGACGAATAAATCACTGCCTTGTATCTCGCCTCGTAGGGTTCCTGTCCTCCTCAAGCTCAGACGCAATATACAAGAGCTGCAATCTCCGTGGCATGGCATAAAATTCCTCCATGCGGAGGTTATGCCGCTGCCACAAGATACTCGCCCAATATCCGTCTCCGCCGGGAGTGTTTATGAGTTTTTTGCTGCTTCTACGTCCTCGTCGTCAGTAACCTTGCTCATAAGGCCGAGGGCCTGCATAACGATACGGGAAACGTGCTGGTACTCGTCCGGCTTCGGGAATACCTTGAGAGGCATATCTGTTACGTCCACGCAGCCGTAATACTTCATCAGCTCCGGGTCTTTGAGGTCTGGGTACTGCAATGCCTCAACAATCATGTGACGGCTGGCCTTTGCGCTGTCCCTCTCAGTTTTCCAAACAATCTCGCCACCGTTTACGAGCGGATTGCCTTTCTTGTCGGTTGCCATGCTGTGGCGGCGGTAGTTGTCGTTGATACGGTTGATTTCCTCCTGCGAAAGCACCTTGATTTCAAACTGGATAACATTGCCGTCCTCGTCCTTGAAACTCTCCGGGCCGGGAGCGGTAACAACTTCTGCCTCAGTGCTGCGCATAAAATATTTCAAATCTTTCTTAGCCATGATGAATTTTCTCCTTTACAATGAATAAAGCCCCTCCCGGTTTCTGGCCGTCGAGGGGCTGTTTCGTTGGTTCTGGTTTCAGACCTTATACGAGGTCTTTGCCGTTGAAGTTGATAGCGTCGTCTACGACCTGTCCCTCGCTGTCAAGCGCAGTAAGAGGCAAATCGCCGGTAAGTACGCAGCCGACAACGGTTGTCACGTCGGAGCCGTGAGCTGCGTAGTAGTCGCTGTTGGCATCGTTCATAATGCCCTGAATAGTAAGCTCCGGGGTCGCTCCGCTGGCTGCGTATTCCTTAATCTTGGTCTTGAGCCAGTTGTTCGAGCGGCGGCGGGTGATAGTGCCGGTGATGGCAAAGCCCAGCCAACGACTGCTGTTGGAACGCTCGCCCAACTGCTTGCCCGTCCAAACGTCCGGCGTAAATTTGATAGTGCAGTTGACACTATCAAGGCACTCTACGCCGTCAATGAATACCTTTCCCTCTCTAAGGGAAATCGGATTTTTGTTATATTCCATATCCGCTTATCCTCCTTATCGTGTAGTGACCGTGAAGTAGATTTTCTCGGAGCTGTCAACGGGTTCGAGGCCGACATTGAAGTAGGTCTCATCTCCCTCGGAAAGCTCTCTGTCAACAAGAAAGTCGTTGTCGAGGTCTACGTTCTTGATAGCCCCTGCGTCTCTGAATTTCTTCAAGAGCGAGCGGCCAATGCCCTCCATGATGTCCCAGCCGTCCGGGTCATTGTCATATTTGTTCGGAGGGAAGTTGAGCTGCAAAGCCTCTCCGAAAGTATCAAACACACGGATAACTCTGTTCTTGCGGTAGGACTTGTCCTTGCCGTCCTTGAAGCTCACAAGGCTGTTGATGTCGTACTCAACAACAACTTTGCTCTCCTCGCTTATGGAGAAGAAAAACTCACCGTTCTTGATAGCCGCTACCGCTTCCTCGTGAGTTTTTGCGCCTACAACGGCGGTTGCACCGTCGTACTCGACGTAGGTGTTACTCTGCGTGTTCTTTGCTGCTGCCGTCGCTGCCGCAACCCAAGCGCAAGCCTCCTCCGCTGTGAGGTCAACGCCGTCAACTGTTACGCTGTTGGTAACATTGATAACGCCCTCATAATCGCCAGAGGCCGTGTTCGGAATAGCAATCTGAACACCCTTTCCGATGTTCTCACGAATGTACTTGATTTTGGTCTTTGCTGCCGCCTGCAGAGCTGCCTCCGTGAACGGGAAGCACATACAGTTGAACTTCACGCCCTCGCTTGCGTCGAGCAGTGCTGTTACATCGGCGTTCTGCATGGTTACATCAGTTCCGCCGGTAAGGTTTGCCCCGGCGTTCTTAACCAGTGCGCCGGTACCGCTGAATGTGATATACTCGCAATCCTGCGCTATCAGTTCCTCTACGGTCTTGAGACCGGTGTACTCCGCTACCTTGCTGCCTGCGAGGTTTACCTGTACGTCAAAGCCCTCTACCGGGTTCTCGGAAACAGTAAAGCTGAACTGATTACCTCTCGTGCCGGGATATTTTGCTTTCGCAGTAACCGGCGCAGCGGTTACTTTCGCTTCGGTTCCTCCGTTCACACGGTAAACAATGACCGTTGCGGCTTTCTTGAACGCCTCACGAATAAGCAACATCTGGCGATTGTCGTCGCTGTCGTAAATGCTGTAACCCAGCTTTGCATACGCAGCATCCGGGGCTGCCGCTGTAAGGGTGATAAATTCCCCTTTGGGGCCGTAGTTGTGGTTCTTGAGCGGGATAATGACGATACCACGGTCACTGCCGCCTACGGTGTCGTGCTTGCCGCTCTGGAAGTTGATATAAGTACCCGGACGGTCTTTACCAACCTGCTTGTCGAATGTTCCTCCTGCCATTTACTTAACCTCCTGTCCGCACCATTTCTTGATGTGCGCTTTCATTTCTTCGACGGTGTGTTCTCCCGTCATGCCCTGCGTCGCCCCTGCAAAGGTGCAAGAGGAAACGCCAAAAAGCTGCCTGCAATGCGCAGCCAGTTTCTCCACCGGGAACTTCGGAGCCGCTGCTTTTTCGACGGTTTTCTCCTCGGTTACTCCGGCTGCCGTGTCTTTCTGTGCCATAAAAGCTCCTCCTTATGGTTTACCGGGTATTGTCCCGGCGTTTTGTGGCGGTGTCGGGTACATGGTCTTGCAATGCGTGATAGCCTCTGCAAAGGCCGCCGGTATCACTCTTTCGATGTAAATATCCGGGTTTTTCCAGCCCTCCACCTCAAACGTCTGCATTTTCGTCGCCTCGGTCATGTCATACGGCCTGCGGCTCCTCCAATTCAGCGTAAGTTGTGCGGCCCCGTCGTCCAAAATCTTGAGTGAGGGGTCGTCTATTCGCAGTTTCCCTCCTGCTGGCTCTCCCGTTTCCGTTATGAGCGGTATGAGGTTCCTGCTGCCCTTAATCGCCGTAAGAACTGAAAGCCCAAGAGCATACGCCTCCTGCGCCGTATGGTGGAAAAACATGATATACCATGTGTAGTCCATAGAATACGTCCGTAGCGTTTCTCCTCCTGTCATAATCTCCGGCGTAGGGAAATAAGCTGCTGGTACGCAGAAGTTCTCCTGCACGTTCCAGTAGTACGGCGACGGGTTTCCTGCTCTGTCGAGCGTGAATTTGATAATGCTGGCTAATTCCTGCTCAAGCACTTTCCCACCTCCTATCAGCCGCCAAGATACTTGTCGAGCCATTCTTCCAGCTTGACCTCAAGGCTGGCTTGAAAAATTTTGTTGTAGATACGGATTGCGCTGTCAAAGTACGGGTTGCCTTTTACCCACTTCTGTTTCAGCAACATACCTGTCTTTGCCGCCGGGTCGTATATGAAGCGGTCTCCCTCCCAGTAACCGGGAACCCACCGCTGCGCTACGCCCTTGCTGTTCGTCCAGTGTCCGTCGTGAACATACGTCGCATACTCCACATTGGTTCCAACTTCCAGCGTCAGCCCTCCGTCGGCAATCTCCCAAATGTTGCCTGCACTGCCTTTTTCAAAGCTGGCGAGCAACAATCTTGTGTCGATAACCTTGCGGCGCACGATTTCGTCCTGCACAACCCGCAAAAAATCAAATCCTATCGTATCTACATACTCGATAAGCTCCTCTTTGAATTGCCCTTTCGCAAACCGCTCCATTTTTCCGAAAAACTCTTTGAACTCTGTCATGTCGATGTCTAACCTGCTCATAACATCTTCTCCTCCCCAATCTTCTTGATATAGGCGAATAGGTGATGTCCTCTTACATCGACGGGCTGCTCTGCCGTGTACTCAAGCCCGGTTTTGCAGTCCACAATCTTGTCGTTTAGGCGAATGTCTGCCCCGATTGGAAGTGTGAGCTTTATCTTTGCGTCCATGATGTTTACCGGCTGCGTCTGCGTGATAGTGACGCTCTGCGAGCGCACTCCGAAGTGGCACTCCTGCTCCGCAACGTCCGGCTCCTCCGGGTAATAAAAAGAGGGAGAGGCAGGCAACCCGTAACCGGGTGATTTCTGCTCCTCCCTTGCGTGATAAATATTGCAGGTGTGGTTCAAAAGGTTCTCTAAACTCATTCAGCACCTCCCTACAATTTCCTCATGCGAAGTGTTACGCCGTTTCTCGGCTCCGTGATAACAAAGTCGTCAAGCAGGGCGGCGAGGTCTAATGCCTCTACGCTTATCTGCGTTGACTCTGCGGTGTAGCTGTAATCGTCGAATGTCTCCGACTTTACCTCTTTGGCTGCGACAATGGCATTGTGGGCGTAAGCCTCCGCCAGTATAAGAACTGCCGTCTTGACCGCCTGCGGAACCTCCTCCATATCTTTGAATGAATTGTGCGTATATGTGATGATATACTGCTCCGCTCTCGCAATATCCACCGTGAGCCTTGCGTCGCTGCGCTTCTGAACCGCCGGTATCTCGGAATACTCCCTTACCTCGTCTGGTGTAACCCACGGTCTGTCTGCCATGTCTGCACCTCCTGTTACTGCTCCTGCAGTTCAATCATTGTCGGGCTGCCTGCGTCCTCGCCGTAGTCAACCTCGTTTTCATCGTCCACCGGCTCTCCCGGTTCAACCTCAACGGCTGCGATAGCGTCCACGAGGTCGGCCTTTTTCTTAATGCCGGTGATGTCGATACCCATGTCAGCCGCAAGTTTCTTGAGGTCGTCGAACTTCATTTCGTCGAGCTGCGCCTTATCGAGGCGGTACTTGGCTTCCTGCTGCTCCTCCTCTGCCTCGTCCTCAATCAGTGTGAAATAGCCGGAGGCTACTGCGTCGTCCGCAATAGCCTTATCCTCCGTAAAGGTGTCCGGGTTCTTCTGTGTTGCGCTTACGAGGCCGGTATAAGAGAGGGCTTTAATCAGTCTCAAATGATACATAGGCCAGCCCTCCTTATTTCAGCTTAATCATGGCAGTAGCGTCCAGCTCCTCGATAATCGGGTCGTAGTCCAAATGGGTAACGTAGAAACGCTTATCCTGCATGATTGCTTCCTTGCCCTCTGTGGTCTTGCGAATCTTCACATCGTAAGTGTTTACGACGATAAGGTTCTTCGGGTCGGTAAGCAGAATGCGGTCGTCAGAAAGAGACGGGCATTCAACAGTAGGAATACGAGCCGGGCTGCTGTAAACGCTCTCCGGCACTGCGCCGCCTGCATTTACAACCTTGTTAAGCAGGAACAGTTCCCACTCCTGCGCTCTCTTAGGAGACATGAGCCAGCGGAGCTTGCCGTTGTTGTACTTGTTCGGAATAGAGCCGAGTGCCTTGTAGAACATATCGAGGCTCATATCGCTCTGAGTGGAAACGTCGAGTACATGGCCGCCGTTGCCAATCTGCTTGAGCCAGCCGTCGTTGATTTTAAGGAAATCAACATCACCGGCCTCACCGATTTCTCTCACATCGCTGTCATTCCATGCGCCTGCTGCGTGTGCTTTCTGGAACTCGTAGACGCTGCCGTTGTAGGTTACGGTATCACCGGCCTTGTAAGTCTCCGTAGTAGAGAACGCCTTTGCAGTACCGGCACCCTCGTTACCGTTGAGGTACAAGTCCTCAAGGTCAACACCGAGCTGTGCGGTCATAAGGTCGGTGATAATCTTTTCGAGGTTCTGACCCTCGATGTTCTCACGCAGGCTCTCCTCAGTGATTTCCCACGGAAGTCGAATAGCGGTAGTCGCATATTCAATCTGGGAAGTGTTTACGCCTGCACGATAGCCGTCGTCTGTGTTCTCTGTCTTTTTACGGACAATACGGCTGGCAATACCAATCTTGTCGATTTCGCCAGTCTTTGCGGTACGCTGCTCATGGCGGATAAGGCCGCCGAGGTTGGTAGCGTCGAAAGTCTGCTGAATGAACTTTCGGGCCTGTTCCGGGTTAAGCAGCCCGGAAGTGAGCGAACCAGTGGAAATGGCCGCTTTTCTGATGATTGTGCTGTTGCTGTTCATATTCTGTTTTTCCTCCTTATGTTGTATTAGAGAATGCCGTGCAGGTAATGTTCCTCACCTGCTGACTTCTGTACGCTTCCGTCGCCGTTGAAATTGCTCGGAAGCCCTCTGCTTTTCAGAACAGAAGCGGTAGCGTTCTCAACCGCTTTGGTAATCATGTTCTGCACCTGTTCGGTAGTAACATGAGGCTCCTCCTGCGGCTTGAGAGCCTTTTCTACTGCCGCCTGTACCATTGCGTCGATACTCTCCGGGGTAAGCTCCTCGGACTTCTCAACGCCTGCTGCCTGCGCCTGTGCTGCGGCCTCGCCCTTGTCGTCCGCCTCGCCTGCGCCCATAGCCTTTGCGATAGCAGCCTCAAGGGACTTTGTAACAATCGCTTCAACTTCCTGTTTAGTCACTTCTTTTTCCTCCTCGTCTTTCTTTTTGGTTTTGTCGTCCTCCACCCCGGTCTCGTCCTCTTTGGATTTATTCTTTTCATCGTCCGGGTTCTCCTCCGGGTCGTCGAACTCTTTAAGGAATGTGCCGAGACTTTCATAAATGCCCGACAGGGTATCCTTGTTCTTGGTGCTCATTTTCTTACCGGCCTTTTCAATCCCCTCCGGGCGGTCAGCTTCAATGGCTTTCGTGATACTTTCTTTCCCGGTCAAAATGCTGGTGATGATAGAAACAAAGTCCTCAAGGCACTCACGCACCTTGTCCTCATTCGCTTCATACTGCCAGCGTCCCGTAATCGGGTCATACTTGTATAAAATCTCCTCAAGGGAGTTAAAGGCGTTCCAAAAAAGACTGCCTTTGCTGCGCTCCTCGTAAAGCTCCGCCATAGCACCCTTTTCCACGACATTGACACCCAATGCCGCCGCCAACTGTTTCAGCAACCCTTTCTTTGAGCTGCCCGCTGCCTGCTTTGTCACTTCGTCCAACTCTACGTCCTCCTCACTGTAATTTCCAACTCCGCCCATGCTAAAGCCTGTGATGTCGCCCTTTTCAATGGCTTCCCACACGCTCTCGTCCGTTACCTCAACGGTCATAAGCCATGTTCCCTTTCGGATTGTCTCGCCGTCGATTTCAAAATCTGCTTTCGCAATCCAGTTTTCCACGACGGTTGCTCCGTCCAGAACATCAAAACTGTGCTGCAAGTCCACCTTGTCGCCATTCTTCGCAAACCAGTACGCCGCTTTGGTGATTTCCTCCTCGGTCATGTAGTTGCCGTGGCTGTCCTCCTCCATAGGTTCGTACACAATACCGGTAACATAGTGGCTCTCTGCGTCCGCCTTGATAATTCTGCCGTAGGTCGTAAACGACGCTTTTCCGTCGTCCGCTTTCTTCAAAAGGAACTGACGCTTATTGGCTGCCTTGTCTACCAGTGAAACAAAACTGATTTTAGCGTCCGTGATTTCGTAGGCTTTCTTTAAGCTCTTTCTCATGCCCTTTTCACCTCCTTTCAAAGGCTCTGAAAATATAAAAAGCAGCGTCACCGCTGCCTCTTATCGTGTAAAGCTCTGAACGGCTCTGAAACACCGTTATTTGTTCAGACGGTAATTTCCCCGCCCGTATCGTTTTGGAAGCTCCTGCACCGTCTGAGAAAGCAAGAGGGTTATTCCTCCGGCTTCTCGATGTTCGCAATAACAATTCCGTCCGGCAACTCAATGTCGGCTCCGTCGATAATCGGAACTCTGAGTGTAAGCACCGGGATTTCTCCGGCGTTTTGCGAAAGTGTAAAGCCCTCTGCAAGCATATTAAGCTCTACGCCGTCCACAATTACCGATGTGTGTCCCTTGTCAGTAACAGAAACCTTAATTTTCATGCGCTACTCCTCCTCTATCCCGGCTTTCGCCTTGTTTCTCTCGTCCAGCTCTCGCTCCCATTCGTCGTCCATTTCGTCAATGGCTTCCTGCTGCAATGCCTGTCGTTCCTCAAGGGAAAGACCGAGGATTTCCTCACTCACTACCGGCTGGCAAATGCAATGGCAGTTGATACTCTCCTCCGGCGGTAATGACGGGTCACGAGGGTACATACACTCGTATGTGCCTCCGTCTGCGCCTACCAGCTCGAAAGGCTCATTTACAGGAACCCTCTGGCCGTCCATGTCAACATGGTTCTGTCGGGGTTCGTTCCTGTATTCCCCGGTGTGCTTCCACATCTTCTCCTCAACCGCCGGGGACTGCATGAATGCTTCCTGCTGCGCTACGCTGTGCGCCCTCAAAACCTCCGTGACCGACACCCTGCGGGCCTTGTAATACTCGTCCCGTATTCCGCTGTCGAGGATAGCACGGGTAAAGGTCGAAATACTGTCGCCGTTCTCAATCCCCTTTTTGAGTATATTCTCAATTTCCTTGTGGCTGTTGAGCTTCATAATCTCTCCGAGGTCGCTGCTCCAACGCTCTATCCATGCCGTTGTGCGCTTCGATACCTGCGTCAGCTTCAATCCTCTGTCCGTCTGCTTGATGTACGCCTCGACAAATTCCGGCATGAACTTGTCGAACTGTTCTTTGAACACTGTAACGAGCTTTGCCTTTACTCCGTCGTTCAGCTTCACTTTCGGCCAGATGTCCGCTGCAAAGGCTTCGAGGTCTACCGCCTTTTCAACCTCCCCGACGATATAATCCGTCTCGCCCAGAAGTGCCTCCGAAACGCCGTCCTCCATGTCCTCAATGTACTTGACGGTCTTTTTCGCTTTGGCGTAGCCCTCCTCCTTGAGAGCGTCGGAGAGGTTGCTGTCTGCCTTTTCGATGTATGCGTCAATGGCTTTAATCAGCGGGCCGCATTTCATACACATATCAGCTCGCCTCCTTATCCATTTGCTTCAAAAGGCTCTTAACCTCTTTCATCACGGCAACAACAGCATCGTCGTGGTTCCCGGCTGCTTTCTCAATCTGCTTTTGTAAGCTCATGGTGAGCTGTCCGAGGTCAAATCCCATGCCGCTGCTCTGCGACTTGTTATAAGACAGTGGAATGTCGCCCCATGCTGCCTCGTCCGGGTTCTCCGGGTAGTCCTCGCTGTCCTCGCCCAATGCCTTATAAATAATTCTCTTTGCAAGGTTCGGGGTAAGACCTCCGGCGTTATTGCCAACGGTAAGCAGCTTGTATAGGTCGTCTGGATTTGAAATGTCCGGCTCAAGGAAATAAGTCTCAACATACTGGAACTTATAACCATTCAACAGGCGGTTGTTAATCGCCCATGCGAGGCTCTTTCGCTCCGGCTGGAACACCTGCTCCTCTGTGACCTCTTGCGCCGTCTGTGCTGTTGCTCTGTTGAAGTCCGTCGTATAGCCAACATAAAGGTCTGGCAACTGGAAAGAGGACTGCACCTTGCGACGGTTGTTATCAAGGTAATCTTGAAAAAGCTCGTCTTTCTGTAAGATGTTCGCAAGGTCTTTCACTTCGATTTCCGGCTTCTCCTGCTGGTCGAAATCTGTTCGCCCGTCGCTGCTCTCCGTCTCAAGGATAATAAAGGCGTGTTGACCGGCCTCTCCCTTGATGTCGTTCATGTACTGCTGCAGCTTCTCGAAACTCTCGTCCGTCAGCGTTCCGCCCTTAATCATAATCATAAGAGGCGTGTGCCTGCCGTTCTCAAAGTAGTTGTTATTGAGGTTTTCTGCTTTCCTGCTGCCGTCTACGCCGAGCGTCTGACCTATCCAGCGCACCTCGCCGTATGGCTCCGTGCCAATGGCAAACTCCATAATCTCGTTGGCCTGATATTGCAGGTCAAGCGTTTCGCCCTCCCCAAGGTACTTGCCGTCTCTCCTATCCATAATTCGAGGGTCGCCAAACTCCTTGAAGTAGACCGTTTTGCCTCCGACCTCCTGCTTGAATTTGCAAAAGCGTTTCTTGCGCTCAAGTTCTTTCCCGTGGTGGTAGTACATCGAGCCGATGTACGGCTCAAGAGGCTTTGTCTTATAAACAGAGGGCGTGTCCTTGATGAACTCAATCTGAACCACGTCCCCGGCAACGTCCCGGATAACCTCAATGTAAGCGGCTCCGTAGGTCTCCCTTGCCTCGATGATGTCCTCGAACACCTCTTTGGTGTCCTGCTCAATGTTCAGCAGCTCGATAATCTCCTCCGCTCTGCTGTACTCTGCTGCCATTTCCGGGGTTTCCTCTACGTCGTCAACATATCTCACGCCGATACCGAAACCGGCGATATTGTTCTTGTATGCTCTGATACACTGAGGGAGAATGGTGCTGTGCTTCACAAGGGTTCTCAGCCCTATGCGGTCATTCATCGGCATTATCCAGTCCCCGGCGTTGAATGCGTCCTCCGGCGTAACCTGTACTGATACGTCCGCCTTTGTGACCGGGGCCTGCTGCTTATGCTCCTTGATAATGCGGGCCTCCATTCTCTGTTTGCTCTTAGCCATTCTTTCTCACCTCCCTGTGCTTTTTTGGTGGCTTAACTGGTAAACATAAAAGAAGAACGCAGTCGGCCTCGTCCGGGCTTGGCTGCCCTCGCTTCTTAACTGCGTCCTTACTCTCAATTTTTATCTTGCTGGCCTCTGTCAGCTCATACTTCCTGCCGGAAAGCTGCGCTACGAGGTCGTTGTCGTCCGGCAATATCAGTTCTACCGGCTTCCTGCTGCCGTCGTCGTCATAAGACTGTAACAGCTTCTTTACAACCGACATCATAAATGTGGTGCTGTCGTGGAAATACTTGTGTTTTATCCTCTGGCCGAACTTGACCGGGTAAACCTCAAGCCACCAGAACCGCTCCGGGTTGTGCCTCTTTATCTGGCGTAAGCGGTCTACCACGCCACCACCAACGCCGCCGTCGTCTATCTTTACCGGGATAGGGTCTGTCAGCTTGTATCGCTGTATCAGATCCTCTCCTAACATAACGATGTCGTCCGCTGTTTTCATGGTGTCCTGTCCCTGCCGTTTCTTGTAGAACGTGACTTTTTCATCGACCTTGTAGCCGATTACCGTCTTATCGTCTCCGAAACGAGCAACGTCGCACCCGATATGAACCAAATCCGGGTGTTTTCGGGGAGAAAACTCCGTCATAATGGAATTTTCTACGAGTGAAAGTGGAATATAAATATCGTCCTCCTGCAACGGGAACTCTCCGGCCACTCGTACACGGAATACGTCGCTGTCCTCCCCATACATATTGATGATTGTCTGAACAAAATCCTGTGATACCCTGCTGCTGTTCCGCCCGTCGATGTGGAACGCTGCGTAGCTCGCTCTGTTCTTTGTGTGGCTCTCATAAAAAAAGCCCGACAACTGCGTCGGGTTCCCACACATCAAAAGCCTTGCGCCCGGTGTCGATAGCGCACCGAGTACCGGCTCAAATATACTGTCGTCTACACCACTGGCCTCGTCTATGATATACAGAACGTCGTCTGCATGAAATCCTTGCAGAGCGTCCGGCTTGCTGGCTGTTCGGGCTACTGCAAACCATTCCTCCGGGTAGCCTCTCATGTAGACCTTTTCCTTTGTCCATATCAGCTCATTGGAGAGGGCTTTGTTGTGCCTCAACCACTTGCTGACCTCCGCCCAAAGAATATCGAATAACTGGTGCTGCGTCGGTGCTGTACATGGTATCTTCGGAAATGGCCTCGTAACCATAAACCAAATAACCACCCACGCCTCAACCGTACTTTTTCCTACGCCGTGGCCGCTTCTTACGGTCGTGAGCTGGTTCTTTCCAACGCTGCGGAGTATCTTTGCTTGTTGTGCGTCGGGTTTCGCCCCGATAACGTCCTCGACAAACTCTACCGGGTGGTCGGCATAATACAAAATAGCCTCGCTGTCAAGCATCGTCCTCCGCCTCCTTTCGCTTCTTGTATGCCGCTATGATACTGTCAGCAAGCGTGTCGGAGTTGCTGCTCTCCTGTGTGCTGTCCTCCTCCAATGTTCTGTTGAGCCTTTCAAGTTCTGTCGCCATTTTGATAAATTCCTTAATGTCTTTGGCGGACATTTCCTCGGCTGATAAGTGTCCCAACGCTTCAAGGGCTTTCTTTTGGAGTTGCATTGCTATCCCGATATGGCGGTCTACCATTGCTTTGCGGTCTTTTACGGCTTTGGTGTGAGCCTCTTTCTCAAGCTCATTGTCATAGGCTCGGACACGCTCCGCCCAATCCCATGTGCTTTTCCAACGTCGAATTAAAGTACCACTTTTTTGCAACTTTTCCGCAACGGCTGTCAGTGTCCGCTTTTCTCCCATATCCCGGTAAGTAACGAATGCCTCAAATGCCTTTTCGCTTTCGCCCTTTTGACGTTCCCACGGCTTATCAGTCCATTTTGGCATTGTCCTCCTCTCCTTTACTGGCAGCCTATTCTTCTAAGCCAAAGAGCCGTTTATAATAGTCCGTCTTGCTTCCAAGCTCCTCCTGCATGAGGCCGTAGAAAGACTGGCTATTGATTTTCTTGTTGATACCGGCAATCTGGTTAAGGCTCTGGAAGCACCCGCCTGTACCGATTTGTTTCATAGTCTCGGTTGGCTCCGGGTTCTTCCCGTTAAGAAGCATACAGAGGTTGTAGTCGTTGCCCTTAAATCCCTCAAGGCCGTCAATGCCGCAACAACACATACTGTCGCCCATTGCTCTGAGGCGGTTCTCTCCGGCGTAAAACTTCATACCGTGTCGGTGTGCCTCCGCTCGAATACTCTCGAACTGCGGTCTGAGTACGCTCAATGGGTAACAGTTGTCGCCGCCGATTTTCACCATGCCTTTCTTGCCCTTGTAGAACTTCATGCCCTCGACTACTATACCGTAAACGCCTGCGGCTGCCAGTCTCGGAATGTTCTTCATAACGTCTCTGAAAACTTCTGGCATATACGGCTGTATTCTGACAATAACCCTCTGTACCCGTCCGGCAAGGGTCTCGACCATTTTCAGTCGTTCCTCATACGGCGGGGTTCCGGGTTCCAGTTGGTCGTATTTGCTGCAAACCATAGAAACCTGCACCACGCAGTTGCATTTCGCCAGCAGGTCAAGGTATTCCGGCTCCGCTGCGAGCCTGCCCTTTGTGCTTACAACGAATGGGTACTGCGTTTCTGCCAGTAGCTTCAAACACTCGTAGCTGGCTCTGATATTCTTCTCAATCGGCTGGAATGGGTCGCTCATTCCGCCCCAATGGATAGGAATATTCCAGTCGCACCACGCCGTCTCTCGACCTCTCTTGCCCTCAATAAAAGAGCGTAGGGCCTCTACGGTCTCGTCCCTCTGGATTTTGGCGATATTCGCCTTTTTCTGCACAAAGCAGTATTTACACCCGTGGCTGCACCCTTTGTAGGTGTCGAAGCGTATCGGGAGATTGCATAAAATAACCTGTGTTCCGCATTTACAACCCATGCTAAATTTCCCCCTTTGCTTTCTGAATAATCAGCTCCACAAGTGCCTCTTTGCCGAAGTCTTTCACATAGGCTTTGAGGTCTGCCTTGTCAAATGTGAGGCTGATGTTGAACAGCTCCTCAATGCTTTTCAGCTCCTCGTCCACGGTGTCTCCGTCGATAAGGCCGTCAATGTCATTCGTGAGGCTGTCGATTTCCTGCTGCGTAAATCCCGTGAGAGTTGCGTCCTCTCCCAGCTCCGTAAGCAGCTCCGCCAGTTTGTCGTTGTCCCAGCCGCCCTCTACTTTGTTCAGAGCGACGTTGAGCTGGCGTTCCTGCGTCTCGTCGAGGTCAACCACAGATACGTCTACCTCTGTTTCTCCCTCATTCTCAAGCACGGTCAATCGCTGGTGGCCGCCTACTACACGGTTCGTCCTCTCGTTCCATACTACCGGGATAATCATGCCGTAGCTCTTAATGCTCCTGCGCAGGTTCTCGTACTCCATGTCTCCGGGGATAAGGTCGATTCGAGGGTTGTAGGTTGCTCTTTCCATGTCGGAAATCTTTTTTCTTACAATCTGCATTACAATCCCTCCTTTACCTTGTTGATAATCGCCGTCGCAAGCTCCTCTTTCGCATTTGCGGTGTTCTTCACATAGTTTTCTACGGTTTCCCTTGCGCCTGCCGGGAGGCTGAACGTCATAACAAAGGTGCTACGCTCCTTGTCGTCCCCGTAGTCTGAAAAATCCTCCTCCATGAGGTCTTTAATGTGGTCGTACTGCATGAGTAGCCCCTGCAGCTCCCAGTCCTCATAGCCGGTCAGTTCTAAGTCCCCGGTTTCCTCAAGCTCCTGCAAAAGGTCGGTCAGCTTTCCAATGTCCCAACGTCCCTTTACCTTGTTGAGCAGCACATTGAGGATTTTCTCGTCCTTTTCTTCGAGGTCTACCACTACGCACTCGATTTCCTCTGCTCCCTGTTCGAGCAGAACTTTGAGCCTCTGGTGGCCTCCGACGACAGTTCCTGTTCTTTCGTTCCAGATAATAGGCTCTACATAGCCGAACTCCTCAATGGAACGGCGGAGCTTCTGGTACTCTGCGTCCTCCGGCTGCAAATCCTTTCTTGGATTGTACGCTGCTGCCCTTAATTCTGTTGCTTTTAGCGTCCTTATATTCACGCTCTCACTCCTTTCCGTCCCGTTTTGGGTCATTTATCCACAAAAAAATACACAGCTTGTGGATAACTCCGCCAAACTGTGTATCTCTCTTTTTCGCACTTTACCGCCTACCATTTTATCAGCTCCATAGTGGAAATGCAATGGCGGCTTTGTGACATTCGCCTCTCAAAAGCGGTCTATACCGCCAATTCCAAACAAAAGAGCTGTCATATCCGCTGCGCAAATATCCACGTCACGGTACACGGTTCTCCTGTCGATTTTCTCCTGCTTCGCAATTTCCTCCGCTGTGGTGTAGTCCTCTGCGATATAAAGGCTCTCCAACACTCGCCAATGTCTTGCGTCGTCGGCCCTGCTGGAACGCTCGCACATAATCTTGTAACATTCCAGCATTTTATTTACATGGGTCATAATAATTCTGGTGGCGATGTAGTTCTTCTGAATACTCTCTACGAATATCTCCTCGTCTGCCGGGCGGCCCATGTTCTGCATGATTTCCTCAAAATTCTCATCCGCCTCCTCTGCGCCGTCGGTACTAAATACGGCGTTTTTGTAATACTCATTTAGGCGGCGGTAATTTCTCAACAGCAGTTTCGTGTTGTGGTACTTATAATCGTACTGCTGCTTCTTGAATTTCTGTCTTTCTCTCTCCACGGCCTTTACTGCCGCTGCTGCTCCGACCTCTGCTCCGGCTGCGGCCCCGATTGTCACTCCGAGGTTTACCGCTGCCTGCAGTTTCTCGTCAATGCCTTTCATGCAGGCTTCCGTTGCCGCCATTACAGCGGCTTCAATGAGTGCCTGTATCTCTGTTTTCTTCTTCATGGATAGCTCCCTCCTTTTATTTTCTCCGGGAGTTCGCCTCCCTGTTTTCTGTTACAAAAATTGAAGCACACCGCCCACATAGCGGATTTTGTACTCCTGTACGTCCTCCGGCGTTATGTACTTCCTGCCGTAGTTGTCTTTCATGTCTCTAAAAATCGCCCAAGGTATCTTGAAATACTGCTCAAATCCAAAGGAAACCATAACGAAGCACTCCGCTCCCAGCTTCTCATGTCGGTTGAGCTGCTTTTCCTGCTCCTCGCTTATCACACTGCGCTGCATTCTGTCGCTGTCCGTGTGCTTGGCCTCAAATACGATAGCTTTTCCGCCCTTGAGGGTTCCTTTGTAGTCTGGCTGCGCCTGTTTGGTGTAGCAGGCGAGGAACTGGCCTCTGCTGTTCGGTCTGCCTAATGGCTTCATCGGTTCCGGGGTTTTTGTGATTTCTGCCTGTTCGTGGAGGCGGTAGTGTCTGCAAGCCGCTTCCAGCATATTCTCCCAATATTCCCCGGCTACTCTGCTTCTCCTGCCGGTCATAACCGCCTTGTAGTGTCTCTCGTCCATTAAATCAGCCCCTTTTCTGTCGCAAACTGCGTAATCTTGTAGGCTGTCGCTCCCTTAATACCCTTACACTCACCGTCTGAAAGCGCAGAGAGCAGCTTTTCTATTGCCGATGTATTCTCGTTAGGGTCTGCCGCTTCTGCCTCGTCCTGCGCCTCGTGAGAGGACGATAGGCTTACTTCCGGCTCCGCCGCTCTATGAAACTCCTCCACGAGCTGTCGGTCTGTCATTTTTCTAAGGCGCACCGCTTCCTCATGGATTGCCTTTTCCTCTGCTGTTCTGTTTCTCTTTTTGCTCATGTTTTCTATTCCTCCATTTTTTTGAACTTAATGTCAAGCGAGAGCGTACTCGAAAGTCCGTCGTTCAAAATTTTCTTTTCGATTACTACGCAATACGGTGTACTGTACTCCATGCTGTCCGCAAGTTCCTCAAAGAGCTGCCGCTTTCCCTGCTTTTCGATAAGTTTGCAAATATCAACGCCGTGAACTGATAATTTTTCTCTGTCCGATATGCGTCGTTCTGTCTTGTAATGTTCCATTATGCGCCACCCTCCAAAATCTCCTTAACCTTTCTGAGCTGCTGTACCGTATATGAATCTATTCTTGAATAGTCGGTTGCTTTTGAAATCCAGCTTTTCAGCATATCTCTTTCAATATCCTCAAGAGCTGCCTGCTGCGTCGGGAACAGTTTGCGCCCGGTGTTGCAGTAATCGACCTCGCAGAGGTAATCGTCGTCGCCTCTCGCATTGTAAAAGTCTGATGTGCGAATGTCGCTTTCCTGCTTGGCTGTCTTTACATACTTTCTTCCAACCGATACGACAACACACTGTGAAACAAAATGCTCCTGTGTTCTGCCTCTCTTTCTGGTTAAGATGTAGGCTGTCTGGCCCGGCTTGAAATCCTTTACTGATACCATGTCTCTCCTCCCTACTTTCCGATGTATGCCTGCCCTTTCAGTTTGATTTTATGAAACGGGCTATCCAGTCGTCGGTTAAATTCCTCCGCTATCTCCGTGTCGGAAAATTCGCTGAGTTTGGCCCCGTACTTCATGGTGTGAAATTCATCATCACTAAGTCCCTCGAAATACGGTATGCTCCCCTCGGAAATTATCTTGCTTTCCGGGTAGCTCTTGCGCTGCTTGAACCTCTCCCAGTCGTTCTTGAAAAATGCGCCGGTCACTCTGGCTGTCTGGCCCCAGCAATCCGTGTCGATTGTCACACGCACAACTCGGTTGAGTTCCTCCTCTGAAACAATCCCGGTTATGCAAACATCTAATATATCCATGCTGCCTCCTTACGCAAACGGGCCTTGAGTTTTGCTGTCTGCAAATTCCACTCGGTCTGCAACAACTTCCGTTATCTTTCGGCTCTTTCCGTCGCTGTCATTGTAGTTTCTGGTTCTGATTTCTCCTCGAACAACAATTTTGCTACCCTTTCTCATGTATTCGTTGAGGAATAATGCCGTCTTATCCCATGCAACGATTGTCGGGAAGTCTGCCGTATCGTCCTTGCTGGCTCTGTCTACTGCGAGGTTGAAGTTGGTGCAGGGCGTTCCCTGCTGGGTGTAGCGCAGCTCCGGGTCTGCTGTGAGCCTGCCTGTTAAAATTACTACGTTCATATTATCCTCCTGTGAAGTTTTTCTTTTATCGCCTCGTCGAATTTTCTATACATTTTCTCAACTTCTTTTTCGAGGCGTCTTTTTTCTCTCTTTGGCAAACTATCAAAAAAGCGTTTGCCGTAGATTTTCCTTGCGTCAATCCGGGCGTAATAAGGCTTGTCGGCTCCAGCGTTCTTCATCAATCGCCCCGTCTCCTTTCTCTTGCTGCCGAGCGGAACATCATTAAAAGCATTTCCGAAACAGGCCGTTCCCGGTCTTTCCTTTTGGCTTTCTTGGCCGAGCGCAGTTCTGCCCCGTCCGGGCAATATACTCCAACCGCATAAGGGATTTCCAAACTCACTGCCGCATAAACTTCCTCCGGCATGATATAGTAGTTGAAATCGCCTATAAAGTTATGGCCGTTCTTGGAGCGGAAATCCTCTACCGAGGACTTTACCTCGTAACAGTAGAAATCTCCCTTTTCAATCCCTCCAACCGTGTTGTTTACCGGCTTGAACTTCATGTAGTCAACCCGTATGGCGTGGCTGCTCGAATAATCGAATGTAACCTCTTTCGCCCAATATATCCGAGGGTCATTGTGTGGATTTATTAGTTTTTCCGTCAGCAACGAGAGACTTCTGGTCATTTCTTTCCGCTGCTCCATTCTCAAACACCTCCTTTTTCGCAAGCCCTCTTAACAACTTCACATACCACGTATTGTCTATATCCTCGTCTGTTATGTCCGAAATATCCTCTCCCGGCTTTATCCTGCTCCACCAGCTCTCGCAGCCGAAAACAACTTTCTTTTGCTTTGGTAGCAAAATACATGGGTTTGTGATTGTTGAAATTTTGAGTTTTCCCTCCTCCTCGTTGAATGAGGCTCGTGTTTTCCGCGGGAACTCTCCCAGCAAAATTCCGAAATATGTTTTGTTGTCCTCGCATAATCTCACTTTTACTGGCTCAAATACTATTCCCCACGCCTCCGGGTCTGTTATCTCAAGCTCCTGTATCGTCAAAGGGTATTCGATATACTTGCATTTGTAATGGCCGCACTTGTCGCAATCCTCGACGTTAATCTCCTGCCGCTGCTCCCATTGTTCTCCGAGCGTCTTTGCGTTTGGTGCGCAGTAGTTTTTTCCCAGCTCCGTAAAACCTCCGGGAACATAATATCTGCACTTCCTGTGTCGTGGTATTTCTTCTATGCTCTCATTTCCCATATCTGACTCCTATCTGTATTCTTTCCCGGTTGCCTTGTCTCTGAGGGCGATACGCCCTACAACCTCGAACCCGGCCAACTCCGCAGTCTGCTTCAAAATCGGGATAAGGTTACTGATTACAGCCATACGGGCCGCTTCTTTTCGGCGTTCCTTTTCTCTAATATTGTTCCATGCTCCTCCGGCGGTTGGGTCGGCGTACCCCTCCGCATTTTTATCCATTCTATCGGTTGCCAATCTTCTCCGCCTCCTCTCTGATTGGGCAAGTGATACAGCTTCCATGCCCGCCAACATAAATGCAGTTGCAGTCCGTCAGCGCACAGGTGTACGTCTTTTCCTCGTCATTTTTTTCTTCCTCCGGGTCTGGTGCTGATGAAAAAATGAACAAAAGAACCATTCCGACAAACCCAAGCAAGCAAAGTCCTCCGATACCTGCCAAAATGTAAACCACTACCATGCTACACCTCCTTTATGTCGCTGGCTGCAATACCTCCTGCGATACTTCCGAGCCGGTTTCTCCCTCGGTATTCGCAAGCCTCTTTATCTGTCGGTCTACTTTGTTTTCTATGGTCTCCTGCACAAGGTCTCTGCCTCCGTAAATCATAATAAGCTGGGTAAGCATGATGATAACGTCCGCCACCTCCTCAAGAATGTTCTCTCTCGCTGCTTCGAGGTCTTTGCTGCCCTGTGCTTCTTTGCGACGGTACTTGAGCAATGCCTTTGTAAGCTCGCTCATTTCTTCTACCGCCATATCCACTTGCGCCTCTGCTCCGTAGGTGTTTACACACTCCTGCAATACCTCCGGGCGGTTCGTGGTCGGCAGGCCCGTGGTCTCGTATCTTTCCAGCCACGCCCTCACATCTGCCATTCCAAAAAGGGCCATATACAGTAATGCGAATACGCCCTCAAGGTCGTCTGTACCGAACTGCAGGTTATCGTAAAGAATTTCGTCCAGCTCCTCGTCTGTGAGTTCGTCTGCGTCCGCCGGTGCTGCGTGTTTCGCACAAATCTCTCTCATAAGGTCTCTTACAGGGATTTCACGGTCAAAATCCCTGTACCACGCTTCCATGTTCTTCACGAAAGCAAAATTATGGGCCAGCTCGGTTGCGCTCATGGTACTGGTGTCGTTGCAAATCTTTCTGAATATCATTCCGCCGCCCTCCTTACTCGATTGTGACGTATGTGTTTCTGCGGTTGTTCAACTGCATACTTACCGGGTTTCCGCAGTTCAAACAGTTGTAGTCAAATGTTTCGTCGGTGATGTTGGTCTTGTACTTCCAGTAACTCCCGCATTTGCAATGTAAATGGGCCATTTTAAGGCCATGCAGCGGCGTAACCTTTCCACAGCTCTCACAGGTGTACTTTGGCATCGGGGTTTTGCTGCAAAATCCTTTGACCTTTCCACAATGCTGGCACTTAATAAGCAAAAACCCTCTGTACTCCTCCGGCTCCGCCGGTTCTTCCTTTTCTTCCTGTGCTACGCCTGTGCCTCTGAAATCCCCGAAAAGGCTCTCAACTCTGCTGCGTGGCTTATCCTTTGGCTTGATAGTTTTCGGCGGCTCCTGCGGTACACTGGCAGGTCTGGCGGGTGTTTCCTCTTTCTCCTCCTGCCCGGTTGCGTAGTCCAGTGCTTTCTTCATAAGGTCATTGGCCTTGTCCTGCGTCATATTAAAGCTCATTTCCCCGAATGGGGTTTTGATTGTTACCTGCATATTCTCTCCTCCTGTTTTCTGTATTCCGAGACTTGTCTGCAAAGCCCGGTCAATTTTTCTCATTTCCGCCACGCTTACGCTCCCGATATGTTCCTTGAGCCTGCTTTTGCATACCGTTACAATCTGCTCGCAGAGGGCTATTGACGGCCTCCGGGCTGAATTTATATAAACATGCGTCGGAATGGTGGTCTTTCTCTTTGTTGTAAGGTAAACGACTTCTACTACCGGCGCATGGTGGTTCCCGGTGTTGTTGCTCACGATTACTGCCGGTCTGTTTCCGCCCTGCTCGCTGCCTGTCGTCTCTGTCCCTCTGATGTAGTAAATATCTCCTCGCTTGGCCGTTTCCTCCGCCTCCTTTCTGTATGGGGCGACTATCGCCGCCCCTGTCAGTTGCTCAGTAAGCAGTTATCAGTGTTTCTTGAAATAAGCGGAGCGGAAGCCGATGAGCCAGTGGGAATGGGAGCGAGGGTCGGACAAGTGCGTGTAGAACAGACCCGCAGCCGCACCGTCGGCCCAGTTGCCACCACGAACCGGGAAATATTCTCCGTCGGTGCTGTCGATGTAGAGGTACGCTTTCGGCTCCCCAGCGAACAATGCAAGCTCTTTGAGTTGTTCACTCTCGCAGTCGATGTCTACGTCCTCCCAGCAGTCCCCGGTGTAGTCCTGCTCAATGGACGGATATGTGGTAATCTTGATACTGCCGTCTACCGATACCTTTACGACATTGCCGAAATTGTCCTTAATTCTGTGCCAGTCGTCTCCCTCCTGCGTGAGGTCGATGTTGAGTGCTGCGTCGTTGTCCTTTGCTGCATACAGTACGCCGTCTTTGATGCGCAGCCCTCTAAGCATTTCCCATACGTTTCCGCATAAATCGTGTACACCCTCCGGGGTGTGATTGTGCGTCCATGTGGCCGGGCCGCTGCCGGTAAGGGTTCTGCCGTTGCCTCCGTCGTACTTCACGCCCTTTTCGCTTGCGTCTGCGTGATACTGGCCGTTATTGGTGTTTCCGTGAGGGAGGATTCCGTTCTTGAGGCTGATATTTGCAATCAGACCCCACTCTGCTGCGGTCATAAGGTGCCAGCCCTCGCCCTTGTTGAAGCAAGCCTCTGACGCTTCATCATTGGCAAGGTTCGTCCACGGCTTCTGATATGGCAAGCTGTACGGCTTCCCGTTAATTTCGCAGTTCGGGTAGACTGAAATATAAATCTCATCGTAAACCTCTCCGCCGATAACAAATGCTGGGTGAGGCTTATCACTGCCGCCGAACAGCTCCTTATCGCTTACACGGGTAAATTTATACATGAACGAGGGAATACCGGCGTTGTCGTAAATTGCTACGACATTCCCCTCCGCTCCCGGCTGCTTGGTCTCTACCGCTGCGAGCTTGACCTCTTTCTTTCCCTCCGGGGCCGGTGCTGCATTCTTTGCCCCGAACAAAGTCTTGAGCAAATCCTCGTGGATAAATTCAAGGTCTTTTCCTTCAAATACTGTCTCGGAGCTGTAATCTCCTGCGGTTTCCGTGTGTCTGATTTTCATTTCTGCCATTGTGCTTTCCTCCTTATTTTTCCTTAACCCACCTTGTTTTCATTTCATGTGGGTATTGTTCTTCGTTCTTCGGTTTGCTTCTCCCGTTCCACTCAAGCCCACCAGCTCGGCCCTCGCACTTATATCCAGCGGCTTTCAAACTGGTTCCCGGTTCGCTTTCAAGAATGTATGTAATCACTCTTTTGTAGCCCATTGCTATTGCTGCCCTGTAAGCTGCTGCATACAAAATACTGCAAGCATTGTACGTTCCATCTGTGCAAAGGCGGTTGACCTCAAGCGTTTTGTTATCGTCAAGGTATCTACTGACAGGGCGGCCACAAATGCAAACTCCTACAAGTTTCTCGCCGTCACAAACTCCGATTGAAAATTTATGTCCCCGGCTCGCCTTGTGGTGTCTGTGGTACTTTGTTACAAACTCATTTGCCCGCCGGAGTGTTACCGGGACTATCTCAAGCATTGCCCTCGTCCTCCTCGCAAGGCAAATCAACATCTACGACGATTGCCTTTATCCACGGGAGTTTTCTGTACGCCTCAAGTTCCTGCTTTTCTGTTTTTATATTTTCTCTCGAATGGCAGTCGAGAACGTCTCTCACTGCGTACTCTACTGCGGAGGGGTCGTCCTCCTCTCGAAAATGGATACAGGTTAAGCCTATAACGTACTCTGCGATATCCACATATCCAAAAACTCCCGTCCAGCGGCCATATCCCGTGTCGGCAACAACCTCGCTGTCAACCATAGCCACAACAGGAAGCTTCGGATTTTCCCGCATGAGCCGGAACAACTTCTCCCGGTTTTCCTTTTCCTTTTCGCTTACCATGCCTATTCCTCCTCGTCCTGCAAATAATCGAATATGTTTCGCTGCCCCGGTATCGGTTTCTGTGCTTCCTCCTCTTTCCGGGCATTCTTTGCGCACTGGCAGCCATATCCACGCTCGACGGCCTCTTTACTTGTAAGCAGCCGCCCACACCTCTTGCATTTGCGAACCTGTATTGTAAATATGCCGTCGTCCATGTGTCCTCCTTACTTGCCCCTGCAATCTTCCCACGCCATAGTCATTACGGTGCTGGTTTCTCGCAGGCGGCTGATAATTGCCACGATTTTCGTGTTATCAAATCCCTTTGGGGTAAGGGTGTTTATAAGTCCGTCGGTGTTGTAGTTGGTCGTTACAATGGTCGGCTTCATGTCCTCGTAGCGGTCATTCAGAATGGAGTAGAGGGTGCTCATGCTCCAATCGCTGCACTGCTCTTTTCCGAGGTCGTCAATGATAAGCAAGTCCACCTTTTTGTATGCGTCCAACACCTGTGCCTCTGTCACTCCCTCGTTGTCAAATGCCTTTTTCACATCAAGAAGCAGGTCGCTCGATGTCTTGCATATTACGGGTATTCCCTCGCCGATAAGCTGTAAGGCAATCGCCGCCGCAAGATGTGTCTTGCCGGTTCCGTTAGTTCCCTCTATGTAGAGGCCGTCGCCCTTTGCCTTGTGGTATGCGAAGTTGTCTGCATACTCTTTGGCAACCTTGTAATTTTTCTGGCGGCCCGGCGTGTCTGTTCGGAAGTTCGGGAATGTTCTCTGCTGGAAACGCTTCTTAATGCCGCTGTTTCCGAGTAGGCGGTCAATCCTGTTCTGCATAGCCCTCCTGCGTTCCTCGTCCTCTTTTCTGGCTTTTTCCTCTGCCTGCTTGCGGTCATATTCCTGCCAATAAGTAACTGCCTTTTCACAGGTGCAGCGAACATTCGGCCTCCAAAGGAAAACCATGTTCTGTAACACAATGCCCTGCGGCTGTATCGGCTGGCCACAAAATTGGCATACCTGCGGCTCCGGCGGTGCTACACGCCACTGAATACCTCTCTCTTTCGCCTCCTGCGGCGTAACCATGTTACTCGCTGCCTTTGAATCCTCCCGACGGCGTAAATCCTCCGGGGTCTGTCGCTGGCCCGCTGCTTCTCCTATTCTGGTAAGCTCCATATCCGTTTCCTCCCTCCTGTGCAAATTCGTTCAAATAGCCTTTGGCGTTCAGCCACGAGGCCGGCAACGGCGTGTACTGTCTCTCTCTGAAACGGTTATCATATTTCTTTGACAGTTCAACCGCCTGTATAATTTTCTCTGTCATTGCCTCGTCTGGCTCCGGCTCAATCTTCGCCCATGCCTTTTCTGCCGAGGCTCTGTCCTGCTTTTTCGGGTATGCTGCATAGAATTTTTCAAACAACTCCTGCTGCTTTACCTTTAGAATGGACTTTCGTTTTGCTGGTCTGCCTCTCTTTTTCGGCTTCTCCTCTGCCTCCGGCTCTGGCTCCTCTTTCTTCTGAGGCGGCTCTGCCGGTGCAGGTGTATGGGCTGCCGGTTCCGTGAACGGCTTGCACGGTATCTGTACTGTTCTCTTTGCGTAAACCTGCTGCAGGTTATCAACGAGCCTCTGGCACCAAATGAGCTTGTGTGTGTCCCACAATTCCTTGTCAATCTTTCCAAGCTCCGCCAGTGTCTCTAAGATGTCGTCCGCCGTCTCCTCACTTACCCTTGCAAGTGAAACGAGGTACATCTTATTTGCACTTACCGAACAGTCGTAACAATGGCCGTCGCTGCGACCAAGAAGCTCCAATAACTTGAACCAAAAAGCATAGCCGTCGTTCCCCCACTTATTTTCCAGTATGAATTTTGTCTTGCTGTCGGCTCCTACAAAATGCGGAAAGTAGTCTACCGTCTGTTTTCGTGGTCGTCCCAACGATTACACCTCCTTTTCGGGTTTTTCCGGGGAGAAAACTCCCCGGAAGTGATGTTTTCTATTCATAAATTACCTTGCTGCCCTCTGCCGTCTTTACCACATCGACACTCTGCGGAAATCTTGACTTCATGGCCGGGTCATGGGTGATTGCCATAACCTTGAGGTTGCTGTATCTGTTCTGAATTGCTTCCAGTGCGTCGCAATATGCCTGTACGCCCGGAGCGTCGAGGAATGGTGGCTCGTCGATGAACAGGAAGCCAAGCTGTACGCCTGCCTTGCTGCTCTTAATCTCCGAAAGGGCAAGGATAACAGAAAGTGCCGCTTTTACCCTCTCGCCTCCGCTTCTGCTCATGTAAGGAAGTCGCCCGGTATCTACGTCGTTGATGATGATGTCAAGGGTCGTTACCTCTTTCTTGCTGTTTGATTTCAGAACCTTTTCAGTCACGAACTCAACGCTCATGCGGCCCTGTGACATCTGGCCGAGTATATTCGTTGCCGTGGCCTCAAATACCGGGATAATACTGCGGATAATGTTGTGCGGAATGCCGTCCTGCGAGAACGCCTTTTTCAGTTCCTCATATCCGGCTGCCTTGCCTCCGAGTACGTTTACACTGTTCTGCAGCTCTGCCGCCTGTTTTAATTTCTTCACCAGCTCCTCCGCCTGTTTCTTCAAGCCTCCGAGTTTCAGAGTGGCCGCCTGTGCTGCGTCCTGCATGGCCTTGATTTCCGCCTCTGCTGCTTCTACCTGCGCCTGCAGCTCTGCCGTGCCTACGGTCTTGCTCTGCTCCTCTGCAAGTTCTGTACGGGTTTCTTCGAGTTCTTTTTCGAGTTCTTCAATCTCTCCACTCAATTCAAAAACTCGCAGGCTCGCCGCCTCTTTCTGCTGTCTTGCTACCGGGAGCTGTTTCTCCTTATCCAGCCATGTTCTGGCTGTCAAAATTTCCTGCTGTAACTTCTCATATTCGCTGTTGGCTACTTCTACCGCCTCAAGCTCTGCTGTAACCTTTTCCAGTTCGGCTTTTCCCTTTGTGGCTGTCTCCTCTGCGCTCGCCTGCGCCTTTGCCAGCTCCTCGGAGCGTTCCTGCATGAGTTTCAGCTCGTTTCTCTGTGCCTCAAGGCCGCTGTACTCTTTCTCTGCTGCCTCAAGCACTCTCAAATCGCCTCTAAGAGCCTCGATTTCCTCCGGGAGGTGCAATTTATCGCTGAACACGTTTTCTGCCTGTCTGAGCGTATCTGAAAGGCTCTGACGATTAGCTGCGTACTCTGTCTCAAGGGAAGCGAGTTCCGCCTCCGCCTCTGGCAATGCTTTCTTTGCTTCCAGTGCGTCCGCAAGGAACTTACAGCTCGCCTTTTCTACGTCCGGGCAACCGCTGTTGTCAAGAAGCTCTACTTTGCCTTTAAGGGTCGTAATGCGGTATGACAGCTTCTCTTTCGCTTTCTCGTAGTCTGCTTCCAGTCGCTCCAGCCCCGCCTCTGCATCAAGTACCGCCTGTCTCTGCTCCGTGTACTCCGGCAATCCCTTTTCCAGTTCCGTAATCTTTCCGGCGGTGTTTTCGTACTGCTGGTGCTTTTCTTCCAGCTCCGCAGCACGGGAAATGGCTGCCTCAAGTGGCCCAATCTTTACGAGCGTAATCGCTGCCTTTTTCTGCGCCAGTTCCTTTGCCGATTTCTCCGCAAGGTCAATGGCTGATACGAGCTGCTTCTTTCTCTGCTCAAGGTTGTCGTATGTGGCCTTGCCCTTAATCAGCTCTTTTTCCTTTTCCAACAATCCGTTGTAGGCCGCCACGCCCGCCGTGATTTCCTCCTCTTTTGCAAGAATGGTGTCCGCTGCCGTTACAATGCCTACCTGTGAGGTCTTTGCTGCCTCTTTGGTGGCTTTCTGCGTTCCGAGGGTGGTAATTTTACCATTGAGCTTGATAACACGGCTTGTTGCCTCTAACTGTGTGTTGAGCTTCACCTTGAGACCGTCAATCTCCGTTGTCTTTACCGCCGCCGCCTGCTCGTAGGTCGCTTTGGTTTCCTCCTCCGCTGCAATCTGCACCTCAAGTTCCTCTCTGTCCGGCAGGCCCGACAAAATAACGTCCGTCTTATCCTGCAACTGTTTTATCTGTCTGTTGGTCTCTGTCGCCTTGTCCGCTGCCAGTTCCTCCATTCCGGCGTAAATGCCGAGACCGAGGATATTTCCGAGGATATTCATGCGAGCTTCCTTGTCTGCCTGTAAAAAGAGGCCGTACTGGTCTTGCATGATAAGGGCGCAGGCTTTAAGCGTGAGGCTATCCATGCCAATGATGTTGATGATTTCCTGCTGGGTGTCTTTGAACTTCTCCTTAGAGCGGTCTACCCATTCGCCCTCAACAAATTCTGAAATATTCAGTGTTGCCTTGCCGGACTTCTGACGGGTTCTGGTTACTCTGTAAAGGCTCTCGCCCAGCTTAAATGTGAATTTGATTGCGCCACTTCGAGCGTCCGGGTCATTGCAAATCCAGCCGGTGAGTTCGCCCTCTCTGGTTTCCTCGAAAAGAGCGTCCGCCATTGCATCCATGAATAAGCTGCTCTTTCCTACGCCGTTGCTGCCGTTAATGGTGCAGAAGCGAATATCCTCGAATGAGAACGTCTCCTCACGGTAGTTGCGGTAGTTCTTGACCTCAATCTCAACCGGGACAAACAGCCCTGTATGTCTCTCTGTCGTGGCTTTCTCCGTCGCCTCTGCGATAATTGGTCTTGCCAGCTCGATAATCTCTCCGAGGCGTTCAGGCGTGAACTCTTTCTCTGCAAGGTATTCCGCCAGATTGCTCTCCGGGGTTCCGTCTGCGTCCATACTCTTTTTATCTACCGTGATACTGATTTTCTGTGGTGTAATCTCCTGTACCCAAAAGGCTCCGCCCACATTGTAGAGTGCTGCCTCATACACCGTATGGTTAAATGCCTTGTTATGCTCGTCCGTGCAGTCGTAAAGAACTCTCACGATGTCTCCCTTTACGTCCGGCACCGGGAACGGGAACTTATCCTCCGCCCTGTCTGCATTGATAATCTCCGCTACGTCCTCGTCCTTGAGGCGGATTGTTTTGTACTGCCTTGTTGGAAGCTGCTGGAATGTGGAGTGTACCGTTCCGTCGTCCTCTACATCGTGCAGCCAGTAGCCTCTCTCCTGTCCCTCGTCGTTGAAGTTGAGGGCTGAAATCGCTCCGCAGTAGAATGTGTTCTTGCAGCCGTCAAGCTGTTGCGGTCTGTGAATATGTCCGAAGCACACGAGGTCAAAGTCTGCCGCCTGCAGCGTGTCCGGGTAAACAACCGGCTCAAACTGGCTAAAGAATGCCGTCTGCCCGCTCTCCATGTTGCACCCGGTAATCGTGTAGTGTGATACCAGCACCGTCGGGCTGCCTGCGTCGCACTGTGCCTTGAGGCCCACAATCAAATCTGCGATTGACTGTGTGAATACCTCGTTTTCCTCCTCTTTGGAGAGGCCGGGGTGCTTTGCTCTGTAAAAGCCTCTGTCAAATCCCGGCAGACACGCAATCTGTACCGCCTTGCCGTCGTAGCTGTGGTATGTGCCTACGTCCGGCTCAGTGATGATGTGTACGCTGTCGTCGCCGTAAAAAGTGCTGTCAAGCGTCTTGAACTGTTCCTCGCTGTCGTGGTTCGGGGTTCCTCTCATAACCACTATCGGGCAAATTCTTTCCAGCTCACGCAGGAAGCGTACCGCCGTCTGCTGCTCTTTCAATCCTCTGTCGCTCCAAACTCTGGCCTGATGAAAGATATCGCCTGCGATTACCGCAATGTCCGGCTTCTGTTCCTTTGCGCCTGCTACCAGTGCGTCAAGGCACTTGCAGATGTCCTTAAATCTCACGTTTTCCCCGTTTTCCTCCGGGCCGGGGAAATTCCCGATATGTAAATCGCCTGTATGTAAAATTCTAATTGCCATTACTGATTACCTCCCTGTTTTCTCTGACAAGCCATGCAGAGGGTTCTTCCGTACTGCTGCTGGCTGTATCTCACAACGCCGTTGCTGACCTTTACTCCGCACTCTACGCACACATTCGGGTCAAAGTCCGGGGCCGCCTCTGCTGCTGCCTGCTGGCGTTCCTGTGTAGCTCTCGGCGGTTCTGCCGGGGCTTCTCTGTACGCCGTGTTCTCCGCCTGCTCAATAGGCTTGCTCGGTGTTTCGTACTCCATGCCCTCCTCTACATCGTCCTCGACAAAGATTGCCTTTCGTGCGTCGCTGGTGTGGCCGCCGTAAAGTTCCTGCGCCGATGTAAAGAAATGTCTGACCGCTTCTGCCTTTACCGCCTCGTTATCAAGGTTCGGTACGAGGTAAGCGACAACAAACGGCTTTTTCAGTTCTTCCAGCGAGTATGTTCCCTTGATGTGCATTGCAGCTCTCAAGGCTCTGTTGATTGCTTTGGTCTCGCACATTTCATTGCGGAACTTCAAGAACTCTTTTCTCTGGTTTTCCGTCATTCCGTCGGTTACGTCCTGCACGATAATTTCCTTGTGTGCCACAATCTCGATGTTTTCCCCGGTAAGCTGCGGTACGGAAATCCTTGCCTCAAACTTCACATCTTTGTTGCCGCAGGCTCCACAATTTACCGGGCGACCGATATTCCTGTTGACCTCTGCGCACTTCTGGCAGGTGGATGGGATAATCGGGCGTGTCCCCAAAATCTTAATGCCTGCGGCTCGCATGAGCTTGTTGAGGCCCTTTTTGGTTAAAGCCCAGCCAGCCGGTTTTGCCGGGTGACGCTTTCCATCTCTGCCAGTCCATGCTTCCGAGGCTTTTTCCTGTTCATAAATCTCTTTGTCAGCCGGGTTTGTGGAAATCTGTACGGCGTTCATTACCGGCTTGTGTATTTCCGCAATCTCCGCTACGGTCTGCATAGGCACCAGCAGGTTGTACCTCTCTGCTGGGTACTGGGTCGTAATCTGTAATGCGTTTTTGTTGTCCATAATTATTCCTCCTTGTAATCCGAAAAATTCCGTGATACAATGGAGATATAGCGTAGTGGACGGTTCGTGTTTATGACACGGGCTGTCCTTTTTTTATCTCCATGTCTGCGTATCGGTTAAGCTCCATGAGTTCAATCGTGAACCGAGAGAATCTATTCTGCTGAACCGTTTCAGCTATGAGCTGGGCTAAATACCAAGGCTCCCGTCTTATTCCTCCCTCGTCTCCAAATCTCTCGATAATGCCTTTGAGCTTGCGTTCTGCGTAGCTCTTTGTCTTATCCCACTCTGAGCTCTCTATCTCTGTTCCGAGCCTCTGCTCTGCTTCCTGTTTCAAATCTGCCTCTGACATCTTCTGTCCCTCCTGTCTGGAACTGCTGTCGTGTCCTGCACTCGCAGGTCTCTCCGGGGTCAATATTGCTTCCGCAATCCGGGCAAGTGTTGTAATATGCCATTCCTGTTTATTCCTCCTCGAGAATCCAGTCACAAATGCGCTCATGCACTGCCTTGAATACAGAGCAGAATACAAGCATAATCGCAATCCACTCTCCCCCCATTCCGGGATAATATCTGCTGGCATTTGCCATTGGAATTAAAAATGCTGCTGTAATCGCTGCCGGTGCTGCCGACACGATAAATTCAAATGCAAATATCAGCGTCCAGCCTAATGCTCTCTGCATTTTCGCCTTACGTCTTTTCTTGCGTCTCGCCTGCGCTCTTGTCATTGTCCTGTGCCTCCTACCTGTAAAATCTGTGTCCGCCGTGCCGGAATAGCAGCTCAAGGTTCTGACTGTGCCAACTGCTGTTTTCGCAGCTCTCAAAGTACAGCGCACCCTCGCTTTCGTCCCAACCGCTCATAACCATTTCCAACGCCGCTCTGCAATCTGCGTCCGCCTCTGTCGTGTAGTACCTGCCGCCCTCGCATACCGGGCTAAACTGTTTCGGCTGGAAGATTACCTCCTCGATACTGTCCGGGAAGCCCTCACTCCATACACGGTTAAGCACTACGCACATTACCAGTGCTTTTCCCTCCGTGTCCTCTCCCTCTGCCTCCGCCATTGCAATTTGCATTAACATCTGGCTTTCGTCTGCGTCCCAATCCCGGCTCTTGACTAAGCTCTGATATGTAGGGGCCGGTGACTGCGTGTAGGTGAGTTCGCTCGAACTGATTTCCACCGTCGGGCTTTCTTCCTGCGTCGATACGATTGTCCGATGTTCCGTGTTCTGCAGCTGCATTGTGGCACTGCCTTTGATTGCGTACACCCCGGCGGTGAAAAACACCACTCCGGCTGCTATGCTAACCACCATTGGCGGCACTGTTCGCATTTTCCTCTTGTCCATAACGCTTGATTGAAGCTGCTGCTATCAACTGCCGTTGAGCCTGTACCGCTATGTCTCTCAATATCTGCTCGGCTTCCCCGGCTGTTCTGCAATAATCGTCAGCAATCTTTATCCGGGTGTTGCCTATGGTAAAATCTCTGACGATATTTGCCTCAACCATTCCGCACCTCCTTTCGGCTATGTAAATATTCCCTGTTTCACGGCTTTTTCGAGAACCGCAAGGGTTTCATCGGCTCTGCGCCGGAACTCTAACAACTGCTCTCTAATGCCCGGAACTGCCAGTTTTTCTTTCTCCGAGAGTTTCCCGTCCTCCATGAGCTTTCCAATCTGCCGTGTAACCTCCTGCATTTCGTAAACTGAGTTCTGCAGCCTTATCAATGCTCTTTCTGCTGGCATTTCGGGTATCTCTCTGCAATCCCTACCAAGCGGACACTCGTTGGCGCAATACCAACTCCGTAACTCCGGCTCGTTATAGGCATCTGCCATGAGAGCTACAACGATGTTCGGCGGCCGGTTAATATCCAGCTCGTATTTCTTGAGGCTGTCCTCTGTCACTCCCGGTAGGCTTTCTACTGCCCCGGCTCGTGTCAAGAACTTCTCGTTGTACATTGCTGCTCTCATTCGTGCCTCGTAGTACCTGTTGCCACAGGCTTTTGTTGCCTGCCTCGCCATTTATTTTCGCCTCCTCCCGGTGTAAAATTTTCATAGATTGAAACAAGGGGTTCGACGCTCACAGCGTCACATATTTGCTCTTTCTATGTCTTGAATGTCCCGTATTGGGTCATTTGTGTGTAAAAAAATTTATCGCTTTCTTACTGGCATGGTGTTGTCGAAAATGTCGTCACCGTAGTAGTTCAAAGCTCGCTTAATGCGGAGTGCCAGTTTCAACGACGGTTGTTTGTCTCCGCTCTCGACCTGCGAATAGTGGCTACGGCTCATTCCGATAGCGTCACTTAATGTCTGTTGGGTGTAGCCGTTGGCTTCCCGCAACGCTTTCAGCTTTGCTCTCATTTCTTACTCCTTTCTCAATCGTTTTGTCCCTGTTTGGGTTACTGTGATTATAGTATAGTTCCTGTTTGGGGCAAAGTCAACCATTTTCCCCAAAATATTCGGATATATTTTTATTTTTGCCGATTTTCGGGGCAATCACTACACAAAACGGGGCGAACCCGATATAATCAAACTTTGGAGGTGCATTACTATGGCAAAATTCTCAAACCGCCTCATATCCCTGCGTAAGGAGCGTAATCTCACGCAAGAGGATATAGCAAAAATCATTTGCAAAAAGCGTTCCACCGTCTCTGGCTACGAGACCGAGGGCAAAGAGCCAGACCTCGATACCGTCTGCCTGCTGGCGAAGTATTTCGGTGTTTCCACCGACTACCTGCTTGGATATACAGACCGCCCAAATCATAGCGAGGACGTGTTTTACAACGATACCGTAAACTTCCAGAAGCACTTCAACAATCTTCCCGCCGAACTGCGTCCGGCTGTATCAAAATGCTTTGACGATTTCTACCGACTCCTCAACCGGGATATGCAGTGCGCTCGCCCGGAGCGTATCGCTCTCTACGAGGAACTGCTGCGCACTTTGCAGTCGCTCCGCTCTGAAATTCAAAAGAAGATTGAATCCACCGGCGGTGCGGTTACAGACCCCGTTGTGCTGTCTGACCTCATGGCCTTGCAGTCCCAGCTCAAAAACGAGATTGCCTCTCTGCTTGACCGGCTCATGCAAGCCGATATGGAAATCGCTTTTAACGTCAAGAACGGCGTAACAGGCGCATTCTCCGGCAAGACGGCAATGTGATTGTTGTTGACTTCCGCCCCTCCGTGTGAGGGGCTTTTCTTTTACTGAGGAGGTGTTTATTTTGGCTTACTGCCTTTACTTGCGCAAATCCCGTGCCGACATCGAGGCGGAGGCTCACGGCGAGGGTGAAACTCTGGCCCGTCACGAAAAACTCCTGCTCGAAGTTGCAAAACGAGGGCATTATAATATCACGCAAATCTACCGTGAAATCGTCTCTGGCGAAACAATAGCCGCCCGCCCCGTCGTCCAAAAGCTCCTGCAAGAGGTCGAGGACGGAAAGTGGGAGGGTGTTCTCGTCGTTGAGGTCGAGCGTCTTGCCCGTGGTGACACAATCGACCAAGGTGTTATGGCGCAGGCTTTCAAATACTCCGGTACTAAAATCATTACGCCGTTGAAAGTGTACGACCCAGCGAACGAATTTGACGAAGAATATTTCGAGTTCGGCCTGTTCATGTCCCGCCGAGAATATAAAACAATAAAACGCCGCTTAGTCCGTGGTCGGAACGCCTCTGCAAAAGAGGGTAAATGGGTGTCCGGGCTTGCACCTTACGGGTATGAGCGTGTCCGCATTAAGGGCGATAAGGGCTGGACGCTCCGCCCTGTTGAAGAACAGGCTGATATCGTCCGCTTTATTTTCAAACTCTATACCTCTGGCGAGGAGGACGATAACGGCGAAGTCCGGCGGCTCGGAACATACACTATCTCGAAGCGGCTCGACAGTTTGGGTGTGGCTCCGCCCTCCTCTGCTCAATATTGGAATGACAGGACTGTGCAGTGCATTTTACAAAATCCTGCATACATTGGCAAAGTCCGCTGGGGTGTGAACAAATCCAAGAAAAGGATTGTCAACAACTCCATTGAGGTTGAGCGTTACAAGGCTCCTGCCGACGAGGTAATCTACGTTGATGGTCTGCACTCTGCGATAGTTGATGAAGCCATTTTCCAGAAAGCTCAAGACCTACTTCAACGCTCCGGCCCGCCGCCGGTTCCGAAGCGAAATTCCGTGGTAAATCCTCTGGCCGGTATTCTGGTCTGTGGCAAATGCGGCCGCAGTATCGTCCTGCGGAGAGGCCGAATTGATATTCTTATCTGTCACAACCGTATATGCGACAATGTAGGCTCAAAGTATGAATACGTCGAAGAACGGTTATTGCAGGCTCTCTCCTCATGGTTGGACGGCTATCGCCTCGAATGGTCTGACAAACTCCCAGCGGACGAGCAAGCCATCCTCGACCTCAAGCAAAAAGCTCTGCGTAAAACTGTGACCGAGCTCGAAACGCTGCACAAGCAACTCGAACGCACCCACGACCTTTTGGAACAGGGTGTTTACGATACCGACACTTTCCTTGTGCGCTCCCGCTCTCTCACAGAGCGTATTGCTGCTGCCGAGGAAGATATTTCTACCCTTACCGCCGAAGTGCAGGCGGATAAGGAACGTGCAGCAAGTCGCCTTAACGTAATACCAAAGGTCGAAAAGCTCCTCGAAGTGTACCCCGTTCTCCCATCTGCTCAAGCAAAAAACGAAATGCTCAAAGAGGTTCTTGAAAAGGTCGAATACACCAAGAATGAACGTTCCGGGCGAAATGGCCCATTTGATAATTTCGAGCTGGTGCTTTATCCGAAGTTGCCGCCCAAAATCGAGTAATACAAAAGCCGTCCCTTTGTGGGGCGGCTTACTTTGCTTACAACCTTAGAAATATTATTTGTAGTTTTTCGTGATGTCATTTTGTAGGTCAATTACGATTAGTGCTCTGTTCTTCATATTGCAGTCCTCCATAAATTATTTTGGTTCTTTTCCAGCAGCAAAGACCATCATCATTTCGTTGGTAAGACTGCTGTTAGTGTCCTGCCCGATAATTTTGTCACGTTCAAACCACTGCGCTATGGAAAGCTCTTCGTGATCTACTGTCAGGGTATCGGCCCCGTCCACATCGCAGAAAAATCCGAAAAGTAATGTGCCTGAGAAGGACCATGGCTGACTCTTATAATAACGAAGATTCTTCACTTTCAGACCGACCTCCTCCATGACTTCACGGTGTACGGTTTCTTCAATTGTTTCTCCGATCTCTGCAAAACCGGCGATCAGGGCATATTGCTTAAGACCTCTGCCTTTATATTTTGAGAGAATGATCTTGTCTCCATTTGTAATAGCAACAATTACAGCAGGCATAAGAACCGGATACTCGTGTCGACTACAGTCGGGACAGTACATCATCCGTTCGTTGGTATCATGTTTCATTGCATGACCGCAGCAACCGCAATACTGATGACTTCTGTACCACTGGTAAAGCTGATGTCCGGTGATCACAGCAAAAGAGAGATGTTGTGGATGAGTGTAACGGAGTGTGCGTGCTTCATAAAAATCACATTCCGGTAGCAGATTTGTATCAAGCCCCGGTATCAGATAAAAGCGATCATCATCGATAGAGAAAAGATATATATAGTTTTCATATAGATCAGACAGTTGCCCTTCCAGTTCTTTGAAACGTGGGAGAGCGATGGTATTACTGTTCTCTTGTCTATGAAAAAAACATTTTCCGTTTTCATATACAAGAATTATGCTGTTACTGTCCGGAACGACCGGTTTATATTCATTGTGATAAATATGTGGAAAGATGTCCTGAATCATAAAAACCTCCCTGATTTCATGTTCCTCTATACGGTAGTTTTTCACATTAGATGGTCGGAATCTTCCGAGCCTTGTTGCTTATGGCAAAAGCTTGAAATCTTGCTCCAGCAGCCAGTCTCGGCCTTCCAGAAAATCGTATCCCAGCAACGCCTCTATCTCCGCCGGTTGGCCGTATAGCTTGTCGCAAATATCGACATCCTGCAAATAAATCGTCTGGTTTTGCAACCGGAGTCGCAACGCCCGCACATAGGGAATCCGCTTATATTGCGAAGAGCCGACACCGGCAATTTCGGTTTCGTGATATGCAATGTCAGGGAGCCGGGAATACCAAGAGACGCTAAGGATGGAGCCGGTATGACCGGTATCCACTCTGGCCTTAAATCGGCGCCCGGCATACTTCGGAAAAACGATAGGGCCCTGTTGGATTTCGGGTTTTAGGTATCCATCCGTTTTTTCTGATACACCAATTGATAGCGTCTCTTTTTTTACGGAATAGCTCCAGCGGTACCGGGATATCACATCCCATCCGAGAAGCATTTCAGCAGGGAAAACTCTGCCGCTTTCGTCATTGAGGGAAAAGTCTGCGTCCTCCGTTACGAGTATCTTACATTCATCCGTGTGGACATCTCCTATCTGGATGCTTGGAATAATGGCGGTATGAAGCTCTCGAATCATGCCAGTATTGTTTCCGGCGTGGAAACTTTCATTTCCAGATGCAACATGAAGTCGGGCAAGAAGGCTTTGTGTAATAACCGTCATACCCGCACCAGTGTCGAATAACGCAGTGACTTCTGCATCGCCGATTCGGACATTCACAAACAACAGATTCGCAAATCTTCTATCCGAAATACAATTTGTCTTTTTCTCCATTCAAACGCACCTCTACTTATTTAGAAATATCTTTCTCAGTTGTCATTTTGAAGGTCGGTCACGACCAATGCACTATTCATAAAAGTTTCCTCCACGCGTGGCACCCAGTAGTAGGTGAAGGGACACTGATCAGTATAATAGAGAACAAAACCCTCACTGTCAGTTTTCGGATGCTTGGCACAGTCCTTAAATTTTGGCGATTCGGCGTTTCCCATCAACGGCAAATACTGTAGCGTGATACCACAATCCGAGGTATCTGCCAGCAAGAATCTTTTATGGGAAAGAAATTTCGGGTCTCCAAGAAACTCCCGCTTGCGTCCCTCGGCACATAAGATACAAATGCCCTTTTTGCCCTGTGTCTTGGCGTCACAGATACACTTATCCAACCCATTCTTATTTCTATTTTTTCGCTACGATCAGATATCGATGAATCGTACCTTCAATATATCTTTCTTTTTCAATTACCCTTTGCATTTCCATTAACTGATTCAAACATCTATCTACTGAAAAACCGGGAAATTCCCACTCAATAATATGCGCAAACCATACAAACGCTCCCACATCATAAAACTTAATCGGACGATAGGCCTCTGCTTCTTCCATAACATGAAATCCTGCATCTTCAAATACTCTTTTCTGCTCCTTTAAATTTAAGTGGGGAAATGGCTTTTTTGTATCCGGTAATACCATTTCAACCAGATCCCTGTCATTGTCTCCACCAACCTGTTCGGTGATAAATATTCCATCTTTTTTTAACAGGCGGTATAATTCTTTTGCATGAAAATCCCCGTGTCTATTTATAATCATATCAAAATGTTCGGTTTCAAATGGAATACTGGCAGGATTATCACATGTCTTAAAGTCAATTCCAAGTGGCAGTAATTGTTCTTTACATAATTCTACATTTGGCGGATAACCTTCTGTTGCTGCAGTTTTATGAAATGAATGCTTTAAGGATAATAGAAATTCCCCGCCTCCCGTATCATAATCCAGAAGATTCATATCATTTTTTAAATATTTCCGGATTATCCTTTCATAGTCCCATGGCAAATCCATCTCTTCTTCATATCTTCCGCGGATGTGTGAAAAATCCCATCCACGAATATGGGCAGTTTCTTCTTCCTTCTTCCAGTTTGACCTTAATTCTTCCTTTTCCATTCAAAGTGCTCCTTCAAAGTACTTTTTTCTCCCTCTCAGCCGATTGTACACAGCCTGCCTTGGGGTACATACCCGATCTTTTCATAACAGGCATTTGATGCTGCATAATCCCCGTCTGTATAAAGCATGGGAAGACATCCTGCATCAATTATCATTTTTGTAACCTGATAAACCAGATTCCCGGCATAATGCTTCCGGCGAAATTCCGGACGTGTAAACACAAGATTGACAGATGCCATCGTCCCATTCGTCGCATATTTGCAGCTTGCTACATGTTCCCCTGCTTCATTTTCCCAAAAGAACGTATTTCCTGTACGGATAAAGGCTTTTGCATCTCTTTGATAACCTTCACGGTTGTTTTTATCAATTCCGGTTTCCCGTTGGAATAAATCAATAAAATCCACCAGCTCATCCAGATCTTCCATGCTGCACCGGTGAATGGAACCATCCGGTATGTTCTTTGGCCTGATTGGATTCCTGCAATCGTATGCAAGCATGTTCATGGAGATGGAAAGACTTTTGCCAGCTAAGGCTGCCCGTTCCATGAAAAATTTTGCCAGCTCATGCTTCAGGTTAAAGTGATATTCCCCATTTAGCAGAAAATTTTCTGACACAATCTGATAAGCCCTCTCCATTTCTGCCTTTGATACATCATCCGGTGTCCATATCCATACCGGAAATGGAGGTTTGGTAAAGCAAATGATCAGTCTTTCATGGTCAGTCAAAAGCAGCTTACATGTTCCACCAATAATGTGACGCAGTACAAAAAATGTGTATCGGTCCTTTTCCAGTATTTTAAAATCTCTTTCATCTGCAAAACAATCCATATCTTTTTCCTCGGAATTTCGCATATTCTATACGCTGGAATTACCTGCCAGCATGTCCTTTCATTAACATTCGGTGTTCCTTTGTCATTACATGTCCATTTATTCACAGTTCTTTATTGCTGCATCCCTGTTCAAACCAGAAAAGGATTTTTGATATGTCGGAAGCACATACTTCCAAAATACAAAACCGTTCAGGATGAGTATCATTCCAAACACTCCCCGGACTGCATATTCTGGAATAAGCATTGCGATTCCATTCATATCCCCACCACCGAAAAAGCCACACAGGACACTTAAATAAAGTGGATCGAGTAACAAAAACGCAATCGTGATATAGTACATAACTGCCCGGAACTGCTTCCTTTCGCTCTGACAGATTTTCTTTACCAGAGCTGTCAGCAGATATCCTGTGCAAAAGGTCGCGATTGCACCTACCAGGCAAAAAGATCCAAGCTGTGTATCAGTCATACGTTCCGCATACACATCAATCTGCATCCCGACTCCCATAAAGTTAATCTGCTTAAAGACTCCGGTAGAAAGCGCATATAAAAGATGTGCTCCTTCGTGAACGAGATAATAGGCGGCAACAGCAGCCAGCATACTAATATATTGACGAACTCTTTTTGACATAGTTATTTCCTCCTGATTAGCGATTTTCGGCCGAGATATCGAAAAACCTGATTTTTGTATTTGGTATAAGTCAATCCATATGTACTCTCAAGATACTGTTCTTCCTGCAAGATCTGCAAATGGAGTATCAAAATCGCAAATAAAGAAAAGACAAAGGTCAACAGATTTCCATACATGACTTTTCGCTTTTGCGCCAGCATCTTTCTAAAATATGTAACGTAGAAGATTGCCAAAACCCAAAGCGCCAGCCCTGTATATGGGAAATGCTCTTCTAATGGAATTTTCATAACGATTGTCCTCCATTTATTTTCCCGCAGGCGCATAGCTGTTGTCAGATTGTGATCTCAATCTGATTCTGTTCAATCGCAACGATACAGCTTTCATAATAACCATCTCCTGTTATTCGGGGACCGCTTTTTACTTCATAACCTGCTTTTTTCAATTCTATTGTCAACGCATCTACTTTTTCTTTGCTTCCAACACTAAATGCAATATGCGCAAATCCAGTACGGTCAGATTCTTTGGAAAAATCAGACAATCCTGATTTATTCAAAATTTCCAGTCGTGCTCCATCATCAAATGAAAGGAAGTACGAGCGAAAACCGGTTTTTAAATTATGATATCCATTATTCGATTTTGCACCGAAATATTTCATAAAGAACCTTCGGGCATTTTCTAAATCGTTAACATATAACGCAACATGTTCAATCTTCATCGTAATCTTATCTCCAAATTAACCTGAATTTCAGTTGTTTTTTCGTACAACTAAAAAACGCAGAGTGAATCTGATAGCATCAGTTTTAGCTCTGCGTCTTAGCGTCTGGCTTCTTCAAGCATGTTATATGATATTGTCTTAAATCAATTAATTCTTCTTTTTTACATTTCGGACAAAAAAGAAGGAAATTGGAAAGGATGGTATCTTCGCGCACCCAGATTCGTGTCTTGCCATGACAATTCGGACACAACAGCCATCTCCCTTGTTTTTCCATTATATTATCTCCTACTCATTCGCTGGAGCAGAGATAAGTGTTATCTGTCTTATCTTGCTTTTTTCACGATTATTCTTTTGCATATATTTCAATGTGATTTCATTGATTTCCGAAAGATAACGCATGAATTCATCATCATCCAGTGTCAATGTACAGTTTGTCAGTAATAACATATCCTTTTTCGGGTCAACACGATCACTTGAAAAGTACTTAGCAAATTTCGCACAGATACTCAGCAAGCCCATCTGAACAGCAGTGCCATCCTGATTTCCTGATTCAAACGCTTTTTTATTAATCTGATAGACACTTTCGACAGTTCCCCGGATCCTGTTTTCTTCCATAACTGTAATAATAGAATGATCCGCCAGGATCTTCACGTGACGATAAAGACTGGCACTTGGAATATCCTGCAATTCCTTTTTAATCTCTTTTACCGTTCCTTTCTCATGAATCAGAAGATACTGAAAGATTCTCTGCCTGACAGGATTCATTACAACCTCCACCATTTCCATATGGAGCACTCTCCTTTATATGTTCTTAATTATCATTATATTCTCATATATGATAATGTCAAGAACTGTTTATACAAATACCAATTATATTTCATTCATTCTCAACAGGATGCATTCCCAACCTGATACTGATCTTCCTTCCAAGCTGGTGAAGTATAGCCTGCATTGCTTCTTTCAGTTTTAATCCGTCTCGCAATCCCATACGGTAATAGAATTCGTTCAGGTCACTGCATTTATTTGACATATCTGTTATGTAATCAAATACAATCTTTTCCTGTTTCTTTGGCATCTTCCGAAGTACCTTTTGCAATTTTAATTCCATTTTTTCGTTGAATGGATCATACTGTTTGCCATCTTTTTCCCAATAAACCTGTTCCATTCTTTCCCCGATCAGGTCATTCATGAACTCTTCCATTTTCTCTATTACTTCCATCTACTTAATCTCCTTTTAAACTGATTTTGATTGTTTCCAGCCACACGACCGCCCAGCCGGAGAGTACAGGCAGGACATAAAGCACAAAACCAGCCAAAAGCATTTTGAGCACTTCTGTACCTGTCTCTTGCCCGAATCCATAACTTAATATTGCTGTGATACAGATAATCCCCGACAAGATATGAAATACGGTTGCAGACAGCCATATAACAAACATAAACACCAGTTGTATGATTGTCAGACATATCCTCACTGGCAGTAAAATCACTTTCATAATGATTTTAACAATTCCCATGACTGTCTACCACCTTTCACTGTTTCAGATACCTGCGGTAATTATCCATAACAGAATCGGTAACTCCACTCTTGTATATCTTGCGAATGTCCACGATCTTTTCATCTTTCAGAAGTTTCAGCCAGTTCAGCAGGTCTTTTCTGCTGTTGGCAAAGTTACAGCATTTTCCGTCTGCATATTCAATCCGGTATCTCATAAGCTCCTCCTACACATACACCATTTCATTCAGTATGATTTCATCTACCCGGCTTCTTACATTGTTTGCCCGGCGAACCCCTTTCATCTGATCTCTGCTTTTCAGTTCTTCGGTAATGCCTTCCTGCTTCATCATCTGCTCCATCAGATAGTCCCTGCGTTCCACACACTGCTCATTCAGGTCTGCAAGATATGTCCAGAGCTTTCCACTTAAACTCAGATAGGAATACAATCCATTCTTATAATCCTTCAGATAATTCCTGTGGAGACTTCCGTAAAATCCAATTTCACGAG
>ERZ773133.378-NODE-378-length-64258-cov-13.658458_pt1 | contig 64258 bp, 38 predicted proteins | sample MGYA00580861_ERZ773133 | MGnify/ENA primary metagenome ERZ773133 (study PRJEB29015, sample SAMEA2737844) | human gut metagenome | biome: human gut; feature: human-associated habitat; material: faeces | place: China | collected 2012 ...
GACCTTTGGGTTATGAGCCCAACGAGCTACCAACTGCTCCACTCCGCGATGTTGTTTTCTTAATTCGAGTGCAAAGGTACGGCTTTTATTTTTTGTATGCAAATTTTTCTGCATTTTTTTGTTCGTAAAATGTTCCTGGAAGATGTTTGGTGGCCGTATCGGCTTTTTCAAGTGGATATTTATCGCTTTGACTGGCGTTTGGAAGCTCTTTTTCATCGTAGCTTGTACCCGATGGGCATAGTCGCCTTTTCGGAGGAATGATGCAGCTTAGGTGCTGAAAGAATCTACTTCTCCGATAAACATCCTTTACATTTTGCTGTTTGAAACAGAGAAAGGTTTCAGGTGTGAGGATTGAGTCTTTCTTCTGGGATTTCAGCTGATTTTGAGGGAAGAGCGCAATTTGTACAGCCTCGGATTTGTATAGTCGGAATAAAAGCAGTACTTTTGCTCAGTTTTAGTATGTGATGTGCAACTCGTGAACGTATGACAGTCTTAAAAACAAGAGCCCAATTAGTTGATGTAGCCCGGCAGTTGTTTGCCAAAAAGGGGGTAGAAGATACTACAATGAATGATATTGCAGTAGCTTCCAAGAAAGGGCGTCGTACGTTGTACACCTATTTCAAGAGCAAAGAGCAGATTTATCAGGCTGTGGTAGAATCGGAACTGGAAATGCTTTCGGACCACATGGAAATCACAGCGGCCAAGAATCTGAGTCCTGATGCCAAGATAATGGAACTGATTATCAACCATCTGGATTCCATTAAAATGGTCGTCTATCGTAACGGTACGCTGAAGGCCAATTTTTTCCGTGACATCTGGCGGGTAGAAACGAAACGTAAGTATTTTGATGCCAAAGAAATTGAACTTTTCCGCAAGGTGCTGCAGGAAGGAAAGGACGAAGGGATTTTTCAGATAGACGATGTTGAGATTACTGCTGATATTCTTCATTACTGTATAAAAGGGATTGAAGTTCCTTACATCCGGGGACAAATTGGAGAGAATCTGGACGATGAAACCGGATGGCGTTATGTGAAGAATATCGTATACGGTGCACTGGGATGTACACGATGAATGGAATTTCTTAATTAAAACGTAATATTATGGGATTATTAACAGGTAAGACAGCGATTGTAACAGGTGCCGCTCGTGGTATCGGTAAGGCAATTGCTTTGAAATTTGCTTCAGAAGGTGCAAATATCGCATTTACAGATTTGATGATTGACGAAAACGGTCAGAATACAGAAAAAGAAATTGCTGCTTTGGGTGTGAAGGTAAAAGGTTACGCTTCGAATGCTGCCAGTTTCGAAGATACTGCCAAGGTAGTAGAACAGATTAAGGAAGATTTCGGTTCCATCGATATCCTGGTAAACAATGCCGGTATCACCAAGGATGGTCTGATGATGCGTATGTCTGAGGCACAGTGGGATGCTGTTATCGGTGTCAACCTGAAGTCAGCTTTTAACTTCATTCATGCTTGTACTCCGATTATGATGCGTCAGAAGAGTGGTAACATCATTAATATGGCTTCTGTAGTAGGTGTTCACGGAAATGCCGGACAGTGTAATTATTCAGCTTCCAAGGCCGGTATGATTGGTCTGGCTAAGTCAATTGCCCAGGAATTGGGTTCTCGTGGAATCCGTGCCAATGCGATTGCTCCGGGCTTCATCATCACTGAAATGACTGCTAAATTGTCTGATGAAGTGAAGGCTGAATGGAACAAGCGTATTCCTTTGCGTCGTGGTGGTACACCGGAAGATGTAGCGAACATCGCTCTGTTCCTGGCTTCTGATATGTCTTCATACGTATCAGGACAGGTAATCCAGGTGGATGGTGGTATGAACATGTAATTTATGCTGCATAACTCTGCAGGCACGGATTTCGCGGGTGTAGTACACACGAAGGTCGGAATCCGTGCCTGTTTTTTTATTTGAATACGTTGAATCATGACTGTAGTTTACGAAGACAATCATATTATTGTAGTCAACAAGACTGCCTCTGAAATTGTACAGGGAGATAAGACGGGCGATGTGCCTTTGTCGGAACTTGTGAAACAATATCTGAAGGAGAAGTACGCAAAACCCGGTAATGTCTTTTTGGGAGTGACGCATCGCCTGGACCGTCCGGTAAGTGGGCTGGTGGTTTTCGCCAAGACCAGTAAGGCTTTGGCCCGGTTGAATGAAATGTTCCGTAACAGCGAAGTGAAGAAGACCTATTGGGCGATAGTGAAACAGGCTCCGAAGGAACCGGAAGGCGAGCTGGTGAATTATCTGGTACGCAATGAAAAGCAGAACAAGTCGTATGCATACGATAAGGAAGTACCTAATTCCAAGAAAGCGGTGCTGCATTACCGGCTGATTGGCCATTCGCAGAATTATTTTCTGTTGGAAGTGGATTTGAAGACGGGGCGTCATCACCAGATCCGTTGTCAGTTGGCGAAGATGGGATGTCCTATCAAAGGCGATTTGAAGTATGGATTTCCTCGTTCCAATCCGGATGGAAGCATTTGCCTGCATGCCCGTAGGGTACATTTCATCCATCCGGTGTCAAAGGAAGAAATCGATTTGACGGCACCTGTTCCGGAAGGGAACCTGTGGAACGGTTTCGATATGCTTTGATGATGGATACCGGTGGGTATAAAAAGTGAGTGGGAGCGCTTCACAGCGTTCCCACTCATTAACACATAGGCATCTTCTTTATAAAAAGAGGTTGAGTCCTCTTTATATATGGGGTTGGGTTTTAAAAAAGCCTGTTAGTTTTTGTGTATGCAATTTGTACCGTAAATAGTATTGCAAGATACGTGCCAAACTTTATTGATTTATTTAAACACTTCTCAATGAGTTTGTTATGTATTTTCTCTACATGCATCCAGTTTCCTTTTTTGTGGAAATGTGTGTGGATGGTGTGGAAAAAGTCTACACTTTATTGTGGAATGTTATACAGTTTCAGTTTGTTGTAGAGTGTTTTTCGGTCTATACCAAGAAGTTGTGCAGCACGTGTCTTGTTATTTTTTGTTTGCTGCAGAGCCTGCAGAATCCGTTGTTTTTCATCGTCTTCGTTTCTTAATGTCAGATTAACGGTTTCCTGGTTTGTTTCTGTAGCGTGTAATTCTTCTCCTAATTCCTTACAGGTGATAAAATCTCCCGTAGCCAGTAGAGTGGCCCGTTTGACCACATTTTTCAGTTGACGCAGATTCCCCGGCCAGTCATAGCGTTGCAGGGCATCGCATGCTTCTGCATCGAATCCTACCAGATTACGTTCCAACTCCTTGTTGGCCTGGTCAAGGAAGAAATTGGCAAAAAGCAGGATATCTTCCGTCCGGTCTTTCAGCGAAGGCATGTAAAGCGTGAATTCATTGATTCGGTGATACAAATCTTCGCGGAAATTTCCTTTTGCAATGGCTTCCTTCAGGTTCTCGTTTGTAGCGGTAACCAGACGTACATCCACTTCGATTTCCTTGACCGAACCAATCCGCCGTACCCGGCGTTCCTGCAGTGCACGAAGCAATTGTACCTGTACTTCGTAACTCAGGTTCCCTATTTCATCCAGAAAAAGTGTTCCGCCGTTAGCTTCTTCGAAAGCGCCGACTTTATCGCTTAAGGCTCCGGTAAAGGACCCTTTGATGTGGCCGAAGAATTCGGATGCCGCCAGGTCTTTAGGGATGGAGCCACAATCGATGGCGACGAACGGTTTGTCGGCCCGTTTGCTCAACTGGTGGATGCGGTGTGCCACATATTCTTTTCCGGTACCACTGGCACCGTTGATCAGTACGGACATTTGGGTCGGTGCTACCAGACGTACGTAGTTGAACAGCTGTTGTGCAGCTTCACTTTCTCCTTCCAGAAAATTTGAGGCAGTAGGCAACAGGATATTTTCTGTTTCTTTGGTTTCTTTATGGGGGAGTGCGATGGCTTCGTTGATTTTTTTGAGCAGTTCATCCGGCTGTATGGGTTTGGATATGTAGTCTGTGGCCCCTAGTTTCATACATTGCACGGCACTTTGGATTTCAGCATAACCGGTCATGATGATGAAAGGGATGTTTTTCTTCTGTTCTCTGAGCCAAGAGAGCAGGTTGATCCCGTCCTGATCAGGCAAGCGCAAATCAGAAATTACCAGATCGAATTCTTTTGAAAGCAGAATTTTCCGGGCACGGGCACTGGTGCTGGCTGTTTCTACATCGAATCCCTTTTTCCCCAACCACGTCTTCAGCATGGTAGAAAATGTCAAATCATCTTCAACGATCAGTACTGTTGAAACCATAGCTATTTATTTAATTATACAAATATAATCTTTTTATGGCATTATTCCATCTCTTTCGGATACTTTTTACATAAAACTTGTATGAAAATAGAAAATCCCTATCAAATATAACTCATTTAGCCAAAACATGAGGACGTTTTGATTCAAATATCCTCATGTTTCGATTCAAATGTCTAGACGAATTGTTCAAAACGTCTAGGCGTTTTTGGATGCTTGTTGCTGTAAGGTCAGGCAGTAGTTTTCGGCATGTGCGATTACCTTTTCTGCACATCTGATGATGGAGGCTGTGTATGTCTCGCTTTCATCGTCTGTAAGTCCGCTGGTACGCCGATGGTCCATGTCCTGCAGGGTCGCGATGATTTCCTTGGCTTCTATCATGGTGAAGGTAGGCAGCATCTTGTGGGCTATGGCACAGAGCTGTTGCGAATTGTTCGTTTCCTTGGCTTCCTGAAGTGCCTGTATGTTCCGTTGGGTTTCCTGAATAAAGGTTTGCATGATTTCCACTGCAGCTTTCGGGTCGTCTTCCGAGAAAGCGGTCAAAGGGGTAAACCGGTATGGAGACGTTTCCGTTTCAGCGGGTGTCGATGGTTCCGGTTCTGGTTTCCTGGGGAGATTCGATTGGGGAACCTGAAACAGGCGGGTGAATATCTGTAGGATATCCGATTGGTTGAACGGTTTCTGTAACATGCCGGAGAAGCCTTTCGATAGAAAGTCTTTTTCACTCAAGTCACCACGGGCCGTGATAGCAATGACCGGTAGGGTATCTGCGTGAGGAATGGCCAGTTCCCGGATGTGTTGGAGCAGTTCGAATCCGTTCATCGCCGGCATCTGTATGTCAGTGAAGACGATGTCTATCCGTTGTGTCTTCAGGATTTGCAGAACTTCTTCCGGTTGCTGGCAACAGTGGATGATGGGCTTTTCCTCGGCCGGGGTTTCGCCGTCTACCAGTGTGTGCAGAATGATGGCTTGTGTAAGGTGTAGCTGGATGCTGTCGTCGTCTACCAGCAGGATATGCAGGCGGGTGGTAGGCAACAGTTTCCCGGCTTTGTTGGTACCAGTCTTGTTGGCCGATATGCGGGGTAGGGGCAACGAAACCGTGAAAGTACTGCCTTTTTGGGGAATACTGTCGATATGGATTTTTCCATTGGCCAATTCAATCAGTTTCTTGGATATAGAGAGTCCTAACCCGAAACCTTCCTGTCCTTGCGCACTTTGAAGGCGGGTAAATTCCTGGAAGATGCGTGTCTGTTCTTCGGGAGTCATGCCGCATCCGGTATCTTGGATGCTGAATGTAAACTGATTACCCTGGTAGCCTACCCGTAGTTTGATACTGCCTTCGTGGGTGAATTTCAGGGCGTTCGAAAGCAGGTTCTCCGCTATTTGCCGGATACGGAACGGGTCTCCCTCCAGCACCAGTTCATCGGCGACCTGCTCTTCGTAGGTTAGACTGATACCTTTTTTCTCTGCCAGCGGAAGGAAACTGTGGAATATGTGGTTGAAAAGTTCATTCGGATGAAAGGCTACTTGCTGCAGGTCCATTTTACCTGCTTCCAGCCGGTGATAGTCCAGCAGTGAGGCTATCAGGTCCAGCAGGTGGCGGGCCGAACTCTTCATGTTATTCAGATAAAGTAGCTGGCGGCGGTCTTTGGTCAGTCGGAGCAGCAGGTCTAAATAACCGATGATGGAACCGGCAGGAGCCTTGATATCATGGGTGATGGTCAGCATCAGCTTTTCGCGTGCTACCAGCAGGTCTTCGGCATAGAGCTTGGATTTCTCCAATTCTTTACGGTAATGGGCACTACGCGTCAGGTCCCGCCAGATGACGATAAAGAAGATGAGTGACAGTACTACAGCCACCGTTGCAATGATTTCGATGGTCTGTGCGGCCTGGTTACGGATTTCCTGTTCCTGATGTATCTTGCTGAAAGCCGCATTCTGTTCGTCTGTCTCAATACTTTCCAGCAACTGGGTGACACGTTGGCTCAGTTCACTTCCGGCTATACGCAGACGGTTGATTCGCTCCAGCAGTACGCGCTGCTGATGTTGTTGGGTGTTGAATACTTTTCCGCGGATATCCGAAATCAGGTTGGCTATTGTGTCAATCGGGCTATATTCTTCGCTGATGGTGTCTGTGTATTCTTCCTGAATGACATTGTTCACCTGGGTGGAGTCGTTCTTTCCGGGTGAGAATACCTCGGCCAAGCGTTTGAAGAATCCTTTTTTCTTGTGGTGGATGGTATACGTATTGCGGTGGGTGACAATCTTTTTCTGCACGCGGGGGGCTCTGAGCAGTGAGTCCTGTTTGTTGAGCAGACTGTCCAGTTCGGCCTGATACAGTTCTTCCGTCGGGCTGTCTGCCATGGCTTCCAGGACGGCAATCATGTTTCTTTCTTTTTCCCGGAGTAGTCCGCGTACAGTGTCCAGACGGGTTTGCTGTAAGGTATCTGTCAGATAAGTCTGTAGTGTATCGATGCTTTCTTCAGCTTCCCGCATGGCCAGCAGATACGGCTGGAACTCATCGATTTTCCCGGAGCGGAGGGTCAGTCCGATGATTTCCACATCATACAGTTGGCTGATAATCTGGTTGGTGATTTTCCGCCGCTTGTTGATATTGGCTTCGAGCTCTGATGGCTCGGTCAGCAAGTTCATTTCCTGGTAGATGTAGCCGATGGCTCCCAGTAATAGCGAAATGAGGAGAATGAATCCGAAGGCGATTTTGGATGAAGTCGATATCATGATACGGTAGATTTTGTACAAGTCTTATGTTTGAACCGGAGGTAATACATGACGCCCGCACTGGTCAGTCCGAAAGGGAATGCCATCCAGATACCTGTAATGCCTCCATTCAGGACAAAGCCGAAGAAGTAACCGGCAGGCAAGGAGATGATGAAGTAAGCGATGAACGAATACAGCAGCATGGGGCGTACATCGGCTATACCTCGTAGCGAGTTGGCAAAGTTTATCTGTAATCCATCACCGAACTGGTAGATGACCAATGGAATGATGAGTTGGGCCACCATGAGGCTGACCGGCTGGCTGTCGGTGAACAAGTCTCCTAGCTGATGCCGGAGCAGGAAGATGGGGATAGAGGTTGCAACTATCATGACCAGAATCAGGTGGAATCCGGCGGTAGCTGTCCGTCGCACATTTTCGACGTCGTGTTGCCCGTAATAGTTGCTGATGCGTACCGATACGGCAGCTCCCATGCCGTAATACATCATGAAGCAGACCTGTGAGATGGTCAGCATAATCTGGTGGGAGGCCAAAGCCGTACTTCCTAACCAGCCCACCATGATGGTACTGAGGCTGAAGGAAGCGGTTTCCATTCCCATTTGTCCGGCAATGGGCCATCCCAGCCGGTTGAGGAGCGAGAAATCGGTACGGTTGATGCTTCCACCGAGAAATCCTTTGTGGAACAGGCGGTAACGGGCAGTACCGAAAAACAGGTAAAGGTAGGCTATCACCATCAGGATACGGGCTATCAGAGTGGATAGCCCTGCTCCGTTCAGTCCCAGTTCGGGCAAGCCGCATTTACCGTAAATCAGCAGGTAGTTGCCGATGATGTTCAGGATATTTCCACCAAGCAGAATCCACATGGAAACGCGGGTATCGGTAATACCGTCGGTAAACTGCTTGAAGGCATTGAACCAGAGTACGAATGGCATGGATGCCAAAAGGATGAGAAAGTAGGGACGCATCAGGGGGATAAGCTCTTCCGGTTGTCCCAACCGGTGCATATTCAGGTAAAGCAGGTACATGACGGCGCATACCATAACCGCCAATACCGTATTGGCGGCTATGCTGTTCTTCAGGGACTGTCCGGCAGCTTCGTATTTGTGTTGTCCGAACAGGCTGCCCACTATCGGAGTCAGTCCATAGGAAAAACCGGTACTGAAGATAATGGCCAGTCCGAACATGTTGTTGACGAAGCTGGCGGCAGCCAGTTCCGGTGTACTGTGGTGTCCTATCATCAGGGTATCCGCAAATCCCAGGATGATGACGCCTATCTGTCCGATGACGATAGGAATCCCCAGTTTCAATAATGCGTGGTAATGTGTCTGTAGTTTCATTGGGCGGCCCGATAATAGAGTACGCTGCAGTTTTCCGGTACCAGGTACGTTTGTGCGGTCTGACAAATCTGCTCTGCTGTTACTGCCCGGTATTTTCCGACCTCCTCGTTGATGTCTTCCGCCTTTCCGAGCAGTTCGAAGTAAGCCAGATTGGTCGCTACGTTCAGGTAGTTGATGTTGTTGAAAATCTGTTCACTTTCGTAGCGGTTCTTTACTTTTTCCAGTTCTTTCTCATCAACCGGAATGTGCTTCAGTTTCTCCAGTTCCTGCCATACAGCCTGTTCGGCTTCTTCCAGCGAAACGCCTGCTGCAGGTTTACCGGTAATCTGTAACAAACCTTCATCCAGGCTGCCTGAAATGTAGGCATCAATGGAGGTAAAGACCTTCTGGGTGATGACCAGTGATTGAATCAGGCGTGAAGAACGTCCGTTGGCCAGCAGGTCGGTCAGCATATCGAATACCTGATAGTCCGGATGCAGACGGTTACACATGTGAAAAGCCATGTAGAGCGTATCTACCGGTACATTCCGTGTAACGGTTTTCCGGCGGATGGCAGTCTGTGTTTTTTCTGACGGAAGGTTCCGGCAAGGGACTTCGCGGGCAGGAATCGGTCCGAACCATTTTTCTGCCAACCGGACGGTCTCTTCGAACGAGATGTGTCCCGATACGGCCAGAATCGCATTGTTGGGCGCATAGAAACGGTAGAAGAAGGCTTTCACTTCTTCCAGCGTAGCATTGGCGATGTGGCTGATTTCCTTTCCGATGGTCGGCCATCGGTATGGATGGTCCTGATAGGCCATTTCCCGTATCAGATGCGAGGCATCACCGTACGGTTGGTTCAGGTTGCGCTGTTTGAACTCTTCGATGACTACCTGACGCTGTACTTCCAGGCTGTGCGGGCTGAAATCCAGACTCAGCATGCGGTCGCTTTCCAACCAGAATCCGGTTTCTACGTTCTGATAAGGAAGGGTAATGTAATAATTGGTGATATCGTTGTTCGTCCATGCATTGTTCTCTCCCCCCGCATTCTGAACCGGCGTATCGTAATCGGGTATATGGATGGAACCTCCGAACATCAAGTGTTCGAACAGGTGGGCGAATCCGGTATGTTCCGGGTCTTCATCACGGGCTCCTACTTTATATAACAGGTTGAGGGCGACCATTTGGGTAGAGTCGTCCTCATGATGTACAATCCGTAACCCGTTCGGCAGGCTGTGTCGGTTTACACTTATCATCTTATTCTGCAATTACAGCTTTCAGAATACGGACGTCCGTAACCGGTCGGTCGGCACGGTTGGTCTTGACACTTTCTATTTTATCCACGATATCCATACCCTCTACTACTTCACCGAATACGGTGTAGTTTCCGTCAAGGTGTGGTGCACCTCCCAAGGTCGTATAGGCTGTAATTTGTTCTTTTGAGAATTTAAAGCGTGGTTCTTTGGCTACTTCGGCACGTGCCTGTGCTTCCAAAGTATCTTGCAGTTCTAATAGGCCTTCGTTGTCACCGGCTTTACGCATCTTGTAGATTTCTTTCATGTGCTTGCGGGCCAGAATGTTGAAAGCTGTGTCCAGACGGGCTTCATTAATCTGATTCTCCATGTTGATGAGTTGTGCTTGTGAGAACGTTCTTCCGGTAACGATATAGAACTGACAACCAGATGAGGCTTTCTCTGGGTTTACTTCATCTCCTTGACGGGCAGCAGCCAAAGCACCTTTCTTATGGAAAAGAGTCGGGTTGAATTCTGCCGGGAGTGTATAGCCTACGTCACCGTTGCCCAGTGTAGCGGTGTCACTGGCATGTTTACTTTCCGGGTCACCGGCCTGTACCATGAAACTTCTGATGACACGGTGGAATAGGGTGCTGTCATAAGCTCCTTCTTTTACCAGTTTGATGAAGTTATCGCGATGTCCCGGAGTCTCGTTATAGAGTTTGACTGTGATGTTTCCCAGGGTTGTTTCCAGTCTTACAAGTGTTGCATTGTCTTTTTCCATGTGGGTTTTCTTTTGCTGGTTACCGGTACATGCCATGATACAACTGGCAACCAAGGTTAATAATAGGATTGCTTTTTTCATAGAGAACTGTATTGGTGTGCAAAAATACAAAACATTTCCCAATTAGAACGGATAACCGATGGCGAAATGTATTCCCAATCCGTCCTTGAATCTCGGAATGTTGTAATAACCGCCTTTACCTGTTTCGTACGGTACGTGCAGGGCAATACCCATATCCAGACGGAGTACGATGAAACTCATGTCGTAACGTATACCTACACCGGTTCCTAAGGCGATGTGGTCAAAGAACTTGTCGAGTGTAAACTGGGCTCCCGGTCGGGCAGGGTCATCGCGCAACAGCCATACGTTTCCGGCATCCAGAAAAACCGCTCCGTTCAGATTTCCGCCGGCCAGGTTGGAAAGCAGGCGGAAACGGTATTCCGCATTCGCTTCCAGTTTCAGGTCACCTGTTTCGTCTACGTAGGAGTAGGCGGCACTCTCTTTGGGGTGGAAACTTCCCGGACCGATGGACCGTATGGTGAAAGCACGGATACTGTTGGCTCCTCCTACATAAAACTGTTCGCTATAAGGGGCGATGGTCTTGTTTCCGTAGGAATAGATGATACCTCCCATAAGGCGGGTTGCCAATTGGTGCTTTTCGTTGAAGTTATGCAGCAGACGGATGTCTGATGTAAATTTCATGAACTGTGCGAAAGGAGTACCTAGCAGTTTCTTGTCCTTCTGGCTGAATTTCTGTCCGAATGCGGCATAAATCAGTGACGTGATGTTACCGGCCGAGGTGACGGAACCTTCCCACCAGAGTTGGTTCTTCTTTTTCAGAAAGGCATTGTCGTACGTATAGGTGTACGAAATGGACGGGATGAACTGGTCATCCAGACTGTGGAACAACATCGGATTGGCTGTTGCGATAGAATCGAAAGCGGCTGTCCGGTGCTGAAGTGTATTGAATACCAGCTGGAAGGGTGTAACCGTATGTTTGGACATCGGTGAAGAACGGAAGTCATACGATACAGTTCCTCCGAAAGAAAGCATCTTGAAATAACGGGCACGGTTTACCTGCTCGCCGTAGATGCGGAAATAGGTGTTTGACGGGAACTTGAACGGATTGATACGTTTCTTGATGAACGGAAGGATAATTCGTGGAAATTCCAATGAAAGTTCCGCACCCAGTTCGTAAGAGTTCATGACCGAACTTTCGCCGTCTACCGTCGAGCTGGTTTGCCATTCGTATGAGCCTCTCAGCTTCAGGTTCAGCGAGGCGCCCATTCCTCTGAAGTTTCTGCGTGAGAGGTTGAAGATGGCTCCAGGCCCGGTCTGCTTGGTACTTTTGGTCGTGACGTTGAATTCCAGTTCACTGTCATAAGGCAGGTCGAACATGGCGTTGACCCGTATGTCCAGTGTGTCGTTCAGCAAGGAGTCTCCCCGCGGAATGTAGTTCATCTCTGTAAATTTGAAGGCTCCCAGCCTAGCCAGGGCTTCCTGAGTATAATCCTGACGCTTCTGTGAGTATAATTCTCCTTTACGATACAGGAAACGGCCACGCAATACGCCGAAACGTATGCCGGGTTTTTCTCCGGGATAATGTACTGTGAAAGTCCGGGTCTTTAATGAATCGGTAGGTCGTTCACCGTTATAGCCGGTCAGGTATACGGAGGTGTTCCCCAGATAATATTGCTTCAGGCCTTCTTGGGGAATACTCTTTTTGGCCACTACTTTCAGGTTGACATATCCCGGGCGTATCAGCGTATCGGCCAGGAAAGTAATGAAATCTGAGCGGAAATAATAATAGCCGTTATCACGCATTAGGCTTACTAATCTTTGTCTTTCGGCTTCCAGTTGGTTGACGTTGAAGTTGTCTCCCTTGTGGATGAGCTGTTCGGAAGCGTGACTGCGGATGAGGCTGTCGGCGCGTGGCATGAAACCTTCGTACATGATGGAGTCCAGGAAATAAGGTCTCCCCATATCTACATCGTAAGAAAGCTTGACTGCCCGCGGATTCTTGGTACTGTCTACCTGATAGGTTACCTGTCCGTTGAAATAGCCGTAGTTGCGTAACAGGTTAGTGGCTACTTTTACACGGGTTTCCGGGTTGACGGTAGAAAGTAATACCGGTTCGGAGGCCAGTTTATCGAAAATCCATTTGCCGACTCCCTTCTCATAGCGTTCGAAACGGTTATATACCCATAATCCGAAGGGGAAAGGTATCCGGTATTTGGCACTGCCCAGGAACGAATTGTTCGGAGCGATACTGATGGCTCCTTCCACTTCTTCGAGGGCCGTGTTTCCGGTACTTGTCGGGTCCGGATTCTGGACAGTAATGTCTTTGATTCCGGTGTATAGGGTTTCTCCCTCCGGCAGATGTTTGGTTGTCGAGCAGGCAGTTGCCAACCAGACAGTCACTATCCATAGCAGAAGGTTATTTCTCTTTGTCAGTCTCTTCATTTTTCTCTTTCTCTTTTTCTTGGTCCTTGTCTTTGTCTTCTTCGGTTGTAGCTTTTTTCTTTTTTCTGAAAATGAACAGGTCGCCCAACTTGCTTACTTTCTTGCGTAAAACGATACCGACACCAGTTTCAATCACCTCTCCTTCCAGTACACTTTCATAGTTCTTGTCGTGGAAGATTTTGATGTAACGTGTTCCGCTGTTGTCGAGACGGTATTCCAACGACACATTGTCGATGAACGATTCACTTTCATTGACATTGTTGCCGGTAGAGATTTTACCTCCAATCACGACCTGGAAACGGTTGTTCCAGAATCGTTTGGCAAACTGGAAGTTGTAGTCGGTGCTGGTTCCTCCGGCTTCGTTGTTGTTGGTTTCCATACCGAAGTTGACATCGACCGTTTTCAGAGCGCTTCCGGCAATGTTGCTGATTTCACTTTGCAGGAATGAGTTCAACGCACTGTTGGCATCGAATTTACTGTTGGAACTGCTGGTACCCATATACATACCGGTTACGAGCATGGTTACCGCCAGTTTATTCCTTTCTTCGGCCGACATGGCTGCCAGTTCATTCTGGAGTGTGCCGTCGTCCGGTGCTTCGAGGGTAAAGGTAAATCCCAGATTTTCCAGCCGGTTGGTGATGTTTACTCCTACGTCGAAGTTGACGTTGCGCGAACTTTCTCCGTTGTCGCTGACAGCTGCACGTACCCGTTCGGATGCTTGGATGTTCAGATTCGGGTTCATGATGTTTCCGGTCCATTCAATGTAGCTTCCGTTTCGGATATAGAAGGTCTTGAGTGGAATGACTGGTAATTCGTATTTCATCTCTCCGCTCATGAGGGAGTAGCGTCCGTTCAGCAGCATTGAACCTTCCGGAGTGTATTGGAAGGATAAGTCGCCTCCACCTTCCAGCAGCATGTAGTTGCTCCCGTTGGGGGTCAGGTCAATTCTGGCTTGCACGGCTTCGTCTATGTGCATGGTCATGAGCATGTTCAGTCCTCCCAGGCTGAGCTCCTGTAACGGCGGTTTCTTGGCTGTGGTCGTATCATTGAAATTGACGAATGTGACAGTCTCAGCCAGTTTGTCTTCTACAGTCAGCGGCGAGTCTTTCAGGATATAAGTGAAATCACTGCTACCCAATACGTTCATGTTGCCACGCATGGTCAGTTCTTCCATATTCCCTTTCAATACGGAGGAGAAGTCCACATAAAGCTTACCATAAATAAGTGACTCTTTGGTCCGTTTGCTGTTTATCAGTTCGAAATTCCGGGCGTTCATCCTCAAATCGAGTGTCGGGTCGGACAGGTTGCCCATGTCTACGGTTCCATCAATCGTGAACGGTGATTTCCCTTGGGTGAATATACTGAAGTTATCAAACGTCAGTTTGCTGTCCTTCACTTCTACCGGACGGTTGTCGAACCGTAATTTCAGGGACGCCTGTGGTATTTCGATGCCTACATCGTCCAGGTTGACGGAACCGTTCATCAGGAAATTGTCAGTCTGACCGCTTACTCCCATTGAGCCGTCAATGTCGCCACTCAACTTGGCGGTCTGGTCCGGTATGAATGGATTGGCAATATCAAGTGGAAAATGGTGCAAGGCCATTTTAGCGGAAATAGTTCCGGGGCTTGAATCGTCTGTACCTGAAAAGAAGGAACCGTTCAGACTGGCAATTTCTTCATCGTTGAGTGTGACGAAACCGTCTATCCGGTGCTCGCCGGTCTCTTTCGGTAGATATACACCACTGAAAGCCCAGTCACCCAAAGCAATCTGGTTGAAATTCAATTGCTCAATCTGTGTTTCCAACGACACATGGGCTATTTTGTCCTGTTGTATGTAATGGGCTTCAGCGCTGATCAGTCCGGCGATATCCGGCATATAGGGGATAATCCGGCGGAATTCGGCGATGTTGATTCGGTTCAGTTCCAATGTCAGGTCCTGCTGGGCTGTGGAATCTGGGGCCGAATAAAACTGAAGACCTGTATAGTGGTCGTCATACAGTTTCAGGTTGGCGTGTATACGTCCGTTGTCTCCCAGATAAATGTAGTTGCCCGGATTGACATGGAATGTCCGGTATACCAGTGTCGGATTGGTCGGAGAGACTTGGAGGCTGATTCCGTTCTTATGCAAGGCTGCTACCAGTCCGAGATAAGCCCCTTGCTGTTTCTTGTCGTTCAGGTATTCAATGGTCAGGTGGGCATCTTCGGAACCGACATCACCATTCAATGAGATGTCAAAGGCATCCTGGTACGGAGTCTTGTTGGCCTTTACTCCACTGGTGAATACGAATTTCTCCGGATTCTGTGAACTGTTGAAGTACAGGGTATCCAGTTGGAGGCTGTCTGTTCTCAGTCCGTATACATAGGCTTCTCCGTTCAGGCCGTTGGCCGGAGAGGTTGTCAGATTGACGTACAGGCGGTTGAAGCGAATCTGGTCCATGGCCAGCATGTTGGCCAGCGGATTGTCGTTTCTGGCGAAAATCCGGAAACGGGCTTCCGGAAGCAGCTTCCGGATAGCATTCTGGTCGATGTTCTTGGCTTCCCATTGCTCGCTCAGGTGTTTGCTTACTTGTTCGAGCGAACGGCTCAAGTAATCCACATCGCCTTTGGCTCCCAACAGGAAAGTCAAGTCGCCGGCATTGGCATAACAGCGTAAAGAATCTTTAGCTGTGGTGAAGCCTGCCAGGATATCTTTTGTCTTGAAGGTCTGTTTGGGCGCTATAATCTGTATATTATTCAAGGAGGCCTGCATCTGATGTGATTTCTTCATGTCGGTAGCAAAACGCACATCGATGTTCTGACTGACTTTGATGGACTTGTCTGTCAGTTGCAGTTCCTGCAGGTTCAGGTTCTGTACGCTGGCTGTCAGGTTGCCTTTGATTTTGTTAGGGTGTAGAGAGGCTTCCAGTTGTGAAGTGACGTTTGCCAGGTTATCTCTGATGTTCAATTGCGCCAATGCATGCGAATCTTTGAGGTCGGCATTCAGTGTAAGGCCTGAGAAGGTACGGCTGCCATATTGCAGGTGGCTGATGTCTGCTTTAGCATCCAAAGATGTTTTCGGTGAGAAGAAATCGGTTCCTTGTCCTTTCAGTTGCATGGCTGCAGAAAGGTGGAATAATGAATCTTCAGGCATGAACGGATGCAGATTCAGCTCATTGATGGTGACTTCAGCGCCGTATTGTTCGTTGCCTAAATGATAATCGGCTTTTGCCAGCATTTCTCCTTCCGGAGGCGTCAGTTGGAAACTGGTCTGGAGCTGTTCTCCCTCCATGGTGAACAGACCTTTCAGCAGTGTATGCGTCGGTATGATGACTCCACCGGTCAATGGAGCCAGGAAACGGGTATCAGTGAAACGGGTATCCATGTGGATAGTCGCTTTCCGGTGCAGACTGTCCATGACGTTTATAATATCTCCTTTGGCAGTCATGCGTACATAACCTTCCAGTCCGACTGTCATTCCGGAGAGTGTCAGGTGGTCGATGGTTCCGTCTATACCGGCTCTTATCTGTAACGGTGTGGAAGGATATTTCTTTATGAACTCTTCCGGCATGTCTGGTACCAGTTTGAAGAGGTCGCTTTTTCCAAGTTCGACAAACAGACGTCCACTCAAACGGCTGTCTTTGCTTGGTTGGGTAACACTCCAGTCAGCCATGGCATCAAAGCTGAGGTAGGAGTCTTGAGTTTTCATTTCTAGAGAAGGTATTCGGATGATATCCTTGTCGGCAACCAGACGACCTTGAGTAGAAAGTATTTCTAGCCCGGAACGCTCCTTCAGATCCAAATTATGAATATTTGCACGGATATCATTCCCGGCATAATATACAGAGTCTACAGACAGGTTAATGTCTGATACTTCTATATGTGACGGGTCCAGGCCTGCATGAGCTGGTGTGTTTCCCAGGTGATAGGCTGCATTTCCCCGGCTGATTTTCAAGTGCCCTACGGTGTATGCAGACCGATGTAAATCTACTGTTCCGTTTTTCAGTAGAACTTCTCCCATACTTATATTCATCCGGGTAGTATCCAACGGCATGTTCAGGTTGAAAGAGACGTTCTCCATATCAGCCTGTAATAATTTGATTTTCCAAAAGAGAGGAGCACTGGAAGTCGTATCGGCCGCTGTTGTATCTGTCAGACATAGGTCGAGGTGCGTATCTTTCAGGTGTACATTGTTTATAATAGCTGTCTCCGGGTCAAGCTCAACACCATGCGATTCAATATAGAATTCACCCAGATAGCCTTGGAGTTGCATACCTTCAATCAGTTGAATCGTATTTACGGCAGCTCCTTTCAGCTCTAGTCCGTCCAACTCTATTTTTTTGTGTAATAAAGGCAATAACTGTACTTTGGCTGTCAATTTGTCGACAGCCAGAATCGTATCTTGCTTATCAATAACCTTTGTTTCGCTGACTACCAGGTCAAGCGGAAAAGAGAGAGACAGGCGTCCTATATGAATTTGCATGCCTGTCGCTTCTGTTGCATATCGGGTAACCTGAGAAACCAGAAAATGCTGGACGGGCGGCAAATAAATCAGAATTGATAGCAAAACAAACAGGATGACAGGGGATAGAAAGACTATCCCGGTCCATTTTACATATTTCTTCATGTATAGCTCGTTTATCGTGCGAATATAGATAAAATAACCGAAATCTTCGATATTTTGTTTTGCTTCTCTTTGGTAAGAATCATAATATTTTTTTTAACTTTGTGCAGTACTTAAATTTATTTAGAACTTATGAAACCTACATTATTTGTATTAGCTGCCGGTATGGGTAGCCGTTACGGCGGTTTGAAACAGTTGGATGGGCTGGGTCCTAACGGAGAAACCATCATGGATTATTCTATTTTTGATGCTATCCGTGGTGGATTCGGCAAACTTGTATTTGTTATCCGTAAGGATTTCGAACAGGATTTCCGTGAAAAGATTGTCAGCAAATATGAGAACCATATTCCGGTAGAAGTTGTATTCCAGGATATTCATGATTTGCCTGCAGGCTTCACTTGTCCGGAAGAACGTAAGAAACCTTGGGGTACCAATCATGCAGTCCTGATGGGTAAGGATGTTATCAAGGAACCGTTTGCAGTAATCAATGCAGATGACTTCTATGGTCGTGACAGTTTTGCTGTTTTAGGAAAATACTTGTCAGAACTTCCCGAAGGTGCTACAAACGATTACTGTATGGTTGGTTTCCGCGTAGGTAATACGTTGTCTGAAAGCGGTACTGTAGCTCGCGGTATCTGTTCTACTGATGAAAATGGTCATTTGACAACTGTGGTAGAACGTACTGAAATCATGCGTGTAAACGGCCCGGTATGCTATAAGGACGAAAAAGGTGAATGGGTATCTGTAGAAGATAATACACCGGTTTCAATGAACATGTGGGGCTTTACTCCGGATTACTTTAAGTATTCAGAAGATTATTTCGTAGATTTCCTGAAAGATAATATTGGAAATCCGAAGGCTGAATATTTTATTCCTTTGATGGTTAACAAGCTTGTAAATGAAGGTACAGCCACTGTAAAAGTTTTGGATACTACATCTATGTGGTTTGGTGTTACTTATGCAGCTGACCGTCAGAGTGTGGTTGATAAGATTCAGGCATTGGTAGATGCCGGAGAATATCCGAACAAACTGTTCTGATTGTCATAATAGAATTTATAATAAAGAATAAGCCGGGATGCTCACGTATCCCGGCTTTTATGATTTTTGAAAGAGGTTATTTGATGTTGAGGATTGTTATCGGTTGTTGTTTGACGTTGTCCAGCGGGACTGCCCGGTAAGCTACCTTTCTGAAATCGATACTGTTCAGGTCAAAGCAACGGATTTCACTGTTGTACATGGTCCGGTAATAGAGTTTCCGGTGTTTCATGTCGGCAGCGGTTGTCCATTGGGTAGCGCTTGGAATATCTGTCGGAGTCTGCTCGGCTGTAAATTCGATTCCGATGGGAATATCGAAGTTGTTCAATATCTGGAAACCGGTCAGTACTGCGGCTTGTGCATCGGCAGGACGTGGAGCGGTCGACTGGTAGAAAGCGGCGCGGACAAAGCGAGAGGGAGGGGTGATGTCGCCCGGTAATCCCCACAGGCCGTTTCCCATACCGAAGGGGGCCAGTTTCAGGTCATTCAGTGTCTGGGCATTGACCGGTCCGGGGCTCAAGTGGACATAATTGTTGAGGTTTGTCCATTGCCATTGCAGGTCCGGTGAGTTGGTCAATACGCCCAAATGGTCATCATAGAACCGGCATTCTCCGTCGATGATTTCCAATACGAGCTGTTTGCCTGATGTGTCGGCGAAGCGCCAGTGTACGGTAGATGCCCGTGGGTCGATGGCAATGACCCGCACATCTGTCAAGGCTTTCTTTACATCGTCTACGGTAGCGCAGCTTCCCAGAATCCAGGAAACCAGTTGCAGGTCGGCGATGCTCTTATCTTTCAGTGCCGGATTGTATTCCGGGTATTTACCGTATCCCGGGAAATAGAAGAGGCCGGCAGAAAGACCGGTTTCGTTGAGGCCTTCGGCTACGAATTCTTTTTGTTCTACAGCCAGTCCCACATAGCCGTAACGGGCAGTGAATTTCATTCCATCCGTGCTTCCTCCGGGCAGGTAACTTTGAGCGGTGTAACCACGGGGAACGATAACGTATTGGCTGTTCAAGTCAGTGCCACCCCATTCGATGGTGCGTGCCACTACTTTCGACTGGTCTTTGGCGGTCAGTGTGATACCTGTACAGGCGTCAGCCGGTTGAATGGAAGTAATGGTGGCCGCAGCAAGTAGCACGGCGAGTGAAAAGTAATGTTTCATATCAGTTTGAAGTTGTTTTATGGATAAACAATTGAGGACGGGATTTAGTTTACAGTCGTTCAGATATAGTATTCCATCATTTCTACCAGACCGGCCCGGAGAGCGTACCGGGTGGCTTCATACACATTGTTCACTTCCAGTTTCCGGAAAATGTTTTTCTTGTGTGTCATGATGGTATGTACGCTGGAAAACCGGATAGCCGCTATTTCTTTGACGCTTTTTCCTTTGGCGATAAGTTTGAGAATCTCTGTTTCGGAGGGTGTGAGCGGTGTCTGTGTTTCCGGACGTCTGATATCTCCTTGCAGCAGGTTGGATACCTGGGCGCAGAGGTAGCGCCGTCCTTCGGCTGCTTCTTGCAGGGCCTTGCGTATTTCTTCTCCCGGACATTCTTTCAGCAGTATGCCGATGGTGGGTTCAGCTCCCACCCGGCGGATGATGTTTTCGCTCAGTTCGGACGAAAAGAGTATCCATATTGTCGAAGGGAAACGTTTGACGATGACCAGCAGCTCTTCCACATCCTTTAAATCGAACAAAGGATAATCCAGAATGACAACCATACGGCTGTATGGAAGCGTCAATGTGGTCAGCAGTTCTTTTTTACCGGTAACATTGCGTGTCGGTGACATCGGATAAAGGCGGGACAGATAGGCGTGTACCCCTTCCCGTGTAATGTCCTGGTTGTCTGCAAGAATAAATAAAGTGTGCATGCGGTGTGGAATCAGTTGTTTTGTCCTACAAAAATAGTTTTCTTCGGAGGTTTTTCAAAGATATAAACAAAGAAACCACACAGATAGTTCACGAAGAGCCGGATAGATGAGGAGACTGGTGTGTTATCCGTTTCCCATGAGCCAATCCTTCAGGTCGCCCACCCGGTTCTTGCTGATGACAATCTTCTCAGGGGTAGCCGTATGCAGATTGACTATCAATCGGTTGTTGAACCATAAGGTGATGTCTTTTACCGCCTCGCGGGCTATCAGGTATTGGCGGTTTGCCCGGAAGAACGATTGCGGATTCAGGCATTCCGTCAGCTCGTCGAGGGTCTGGTTGATGACATATTCTTTTCCTTGTGTCGTAACCGCCTTGACGATACCGTCGGCAATGTAGAAATAGGAGACGGAGTTGACCGCCAGCGGCAGCAGTTTGTCTCCTTTGACAGGTACCAGAAAATGTGTCTTGTAATTCTCTGCCCGTTGGAGATTCTGCATCAGTTTCAGAAAATCAGGCTCTGCAGGGCGGACGGGATGCAGCCGTTCCAGTTTGGTAAGGGCGGCCTGCATTTCCTCCTTGTCGATGGGTTTCAACAGGTAGTCGATGCTGTTCACCTTGAAAGCCCGAAGGGCGTATTCGTCATAGGCAGTAGTGAAGATGATGGGGCAGGTGATATCCGTATGCTCGAATATCTCGAAGGCAGAGCCGTCTGCCAGATGGATATCCATGAAAACCAGTTCGGGCATGGCGTGGCAACCGAACCAGTCGATGGTATCGGCTACGCTGTCCAATACATCGATAAGTTCCATGTCCGGTGCCAGTTGTTCCAGCATCGCTTTCAGGTTACGTGCGGCTGCTTTCTCGTCTTCGATAATCAGGTATTTCATACAGTTATGCGATGTCTTGAGGTTTCACCAGCGGAATGTTGACGCGGAATTTCCCTTCCGCTTCTGTAATCTTGATTTCCTTATCCAGCAGCAGGGCATACCGTTTGGAAAGGTTTGCCAGTCCTACTCCGGTTCCGGCAGCGGTTGTCCGTCGGGGCTGCAGGTTGTTGTCTACCTGTAGGGAAATTTCTCCGTTGTCGGGTTGGCGGACGATTCTGATGCCGATGGTCAGCGGTTTCCGGTTGCTGATTTCATTGTGCTTGATGGCGTTTTCCACTAGGGTCTGTACCGAAAGTGGAGGCAGGCAGTAATCCATCCAGCTGGAGTCCACGTCCAGTACGAAATGCAGGTTGTCTTCGTAGCGCATCTTCATCAGGAAAATATAGGCCTCTACGAAATCCATCTCTTCGCGAAGGGTGACGATGTGCATGTCGTTTTCCTGAAGGGTGTACCGCAGTACCCTGGACAGTTCCCGGATATAATTCTGGGCTTTCTCCGGATTCTCACGGACCAGCGATTGGAGGGTATTGAGCGAATTGAACAGCATGTGCGGGTTCAATTGGTTTTTCAGAGCCTGGTATTGGTTACGCACATTCTCTGCCATCAGCTGCCCGTTCTGCAACAGGATTTCCTGATGTTGCCGGATGAGGTAGCTGATGTAGCAGCTTCCGGTTACAATCAGGCTCAATATGAAATCGCGGACCGGATGCAGGTAATGGTGTACCATCGCGTCGATGGCCGGAATATCGAAATGGCGGTGCAGGAAGACAAATATCTCGCCGGATATCTTGCTCAATATCCAGGTCAGGATGAAGGAAAGTCCTATCTTCCACCAAGGCATGCGTACCACAGGCCTGTTAAATCCGAACAGGACAGTGTTCAGGGCGAAAAGGGCCAGCAGGGTAAGGAAGGTATAACCCGCTTCAAACAGTACGTCGGCAGTCGACATGTCAGGAAACAGGGTCTGCTGTTCCCGTGAATCGGTGAGTGATACCAATTCAGGGAAATGTATCAGAAATCCGACGGTCAGTGAGATGATGACCGTCAGATAGATGTATTTTCGGTTTGTTATCAGCATGTCTGTTTCCATCGGGTACGGTTTTGCAAAGATACTCATTCCTGTTTCATTTCTTTCCCATTCGGGCAGAAACATACATGCCCGGTCGGAAAAGCGGGTTGTTTTCTGTCACTTCGGCATAGAGCTCGATGGACCGGTTGGTGTCATCCACTTCCTGTCCGATTGCAATCAGTTTGCCGTGGAAGGTCGTGTTTCCCAATCCGTTGATGTGGAACAGCAGCGGACACCCTACTTCCAGGTTCTCCAGGTCTTTTTCGTAGGCTACCAGGCGTACCATCATCCGGCTTTTGTCGATGATTTCGCAAAGCGGTTCGCCCGCATCGAGGAATTTGCCCAGATTAGCCTGCAGGTTGCTGACATATCCGCTGATGGGAGCTTTGATTTCCAGCGAAGGCGAGATGCCGTGGCCGACGAGTTTCTCCGGTTGTATACCCAACAGCTGCAGTTGGGCAACGGCAGCCTGCATCCGGCTTTTCATGGACAGGTAGTCCGCTTTGCTCTGTTGGAGTTTCTTCTGCGAGGCGGCTTCTTCCTGTGAGAGGGTCTGCTGTCTGTGATATTCGGCTTCTAGGTATTCCAGTTGTGCACGGCTGTCCAGATATTCCTGTTGCAGGGTAATGAATTCCGGGTTCTCCAGGGTAGCCAGTACTTTCCCCTTCTGTACGTAAGTGCCGGGTAGCAGCGACAGGTCTTTCACGATGCCTCCCATCGGTAGGGTGATGGCAGCGAAATGTTGGGGTGGAATAACCAGCGTACCGTTGAAGGTGGAGGCGTTGGCTACGTTGGTAGCACCGGTGATTCCGTCTACTTGCAAGGAATCTGCCGATGGAGCTGTTTCTGTCGTTGCTGTTTCCGTCTGCGTCTCGGCAGTCTGTTGGGTGGTTTGTTTATCGGAAGGGTTGCAGGAGGCCAGAAGCACAGCTACAACCGGAAAAATCATCTTTTTCATGCGATATTAAGTATTATTGGTGATACAATTCATATTCCAAGGCTGCCAGGTTATACTGATAGACCGCTTCGATGTATCCTTTCTTGATTTCGAGAGCGGCGTTCAGGCTCTGTACGTATTGGGTGATGTCCGATTCGCTTTCACGGAACTGGGCATCGGCTGTTTTCATGAGATTGTCTGCTTCGGTCAGTGCGCTTGTCGTGTAGAACCGAATACTTTCTGCATAGCGGCGGATGGAAGCACGCAATTCCGAAACTTTCAGGTTCAGTTCACGGGTTTGGGCTTCTGCCTGTGTCTGGGCCTTGTTCATTTCGAATCTGGCCTGACGGATTTTGCTGCGTTGAGGCAGGAACCAGATGGGGAAGGATACTCCTACCATCCAGGAGTTCAATCCTTTGTCCGGAAGAATGTTCTGCCGGACATATCCGACTGAAAGCTCCGGGAAGAAGCGGCTCCGTTCGATGTTCAGCAGGGCCCGCTTTTCGTGGACTTGACTTTGGAGATAATCCAGATGGATTTCCGAGAGCGATATCGTGTCGATGCTGACCGGATAAAGCTGGATGGAGTTGTCGTCCGGAGCAATGGGAAAGTCGGCATAGCATATCCATTGAAGACGCGATGCGGCCAGTTTCAGTTCTTCGTCTGCCTGATAGAGTTTGTGCCGCATGTCGGAGGCTACGGTGGTAATCATGCTTTTCTCCAGAAGGGAGATGTCTCCTTGCTTATAGCGTACTTCGCCGGCCTTTTGCATCTTGTCGGCCAGTGTACTCTGCTGTTTGTACATGTCTTTCAGGTTCCAGGCATACAGATAATAGGCCCAGGCCCGTTTCACTTCGGCTTTTACCTCTTTTTCTACCAGTTGTTTGTAGAGGTTTCCGGTCTGCACTTGTTTGTTGACCAGTGCATTCTTATAGAAAGGAGTCAGCAGGGAGCCTACCGATTGGGTGACTGCCAGTTCTTTGTCTTTTCGCTGGACACCGTTCAGTTGTCCCCAGGAATAGGAGAATTCCGTAGGGGTTGCTTCGAATACTTCTCCGCGGGTAGCACGGATGCGTGCAAGGTCTGTATCGGCCATCTGCAGGCGGGGACTGTGTTGTACGGCCATTTCCAGAGCCTGGTTCAGGCTGATGGATTGTGGCGCTTCCTGCGCATGGACTCCGGACGGGATTCCGGCTGCCAGGCAGGCAAGAAGGCCGAGGCCAAACCATTTTTTCAATTTACCGGTTCGTAACATGACAGTTGAATTAACAATGTGATAGAATACAGGGATAATCAGTAGGGTCAGTACGGTAGAAACTATCAGTCCACCGATGACTACGGTAGCCAACGGGCGCTGTACTTCTGCTCCTGCCGATGTGGCTATCGCCATCGGTACAAAACCGAGGGAGGCTACAAGTCCTGTCAGAAAGACCGGACGGAGCAGGTGCGGGCAGCTGATACGGATGATTCGGGAGGTACACATCGGGTATTCCCGGCTTTTCCGTACTTCGTTGAAATGGTTAATCATCAGAATACCGTTGAGGACCGCCACACCGAAAAGGGCGATGAAGCCTACACCGGCCGAGATGCTGAACGGTAGTCCGCGCAGCCACAAGGCCAGGATGCCGCCAATCAGTGAGAGAGGCACTGTGCTGAATACCACCAGAGTATAAGTGACCGACTTGAAGGCAAAGAACAGCAGGAGCAGAATCAGCATCAGGGCTACCGGTATGACTATCAGCAGGGTGTCGATGGCATTCTGCAGGTTTTCGAATTGTCCGCCGTACGAGAAATAATATCCCGGTTTCAGTTGGATATGCTGTTCCAGTGTCTGTTGGATATCGTTGACCACCTGTTGGATGTCGGCGTCGCGTACATTTACACCGATGACGATACGTCGTTTGGTGGCGTCACGGTTTATCTGTAACGGACCGTTCACCAGGTCGATGGTGGCTACTTCGCTTACCGGAATCTGGATGCCGTCGGTGGTACGTACAAACAGTTTGTCCAGGTTGAGGTCTTTCACTTTCTCATAGTCCAAGCGGAGAACCAGGTCGAAACGCCGTTCGTTTTCAAAGACGACTCCGGCCGCTTCGCCGGCATAGGCTGTGCGGACAATGGTGTTCAGCTCTTCGATGTTGATGCCGTAGCGGGCTATCTTGGCACGGTTGTATTGCACGACCAGTTGTGGAAGACCCATAGCCTGTTCCACAATCACGTCGGAAGCGCCCGGTATCTTTTCGATGTAGCCGGCTGCTTCTTTGGCTTTCGCATACAGTTCGGCCATATCCTCACCATATAGCTTGACGGCGATGTCCGCTTTGGCTCCTGTCATCAACTCGTTGAAGCGCAATTGAATAGGTTGTGAGAAATTGAACTCCGCCCGGTCGGACAACGGTTCCAGTGCCTTTTTCATTTTCTCTACCATTTCGGCCCGGCTGGAAGCGCTGGTCCATTCTTTGAAAGGTTTCATGACAATCATCACGTCGGCATCTTCCACCGCCATCGGGTCGGTAGGTACTTCTGCCGTTCCGATTTTGGCTACCACATGCTTGATTTCGGGGAACTGTTCCTTCAGAGTCTTTTCGGCCAGTCGAGATACTTCGATACTTTCCGTCAGTGAACTTCCCGCAGGCAGGGTCATCTGCATGGCGAAGTCTCCTTCATCCAGTGTCGGGATGAATTCTGCTCCCAGGCGGGTGAACAGCCACAGGCTGGCTGCCAGTGCCAGGAAAGCGACCGATACCGTCAGCCGGATGTGATGCAGGCAGCCGGTCAGGGCTTTCTTATATACATGTCCCAGTTTCTCGAAGAAACGGTCCGCAAATACTTTCTTTTCCTTGATTTCCCGTTTCAGGAAGAAGGAAGCCATCATCGGGACATAAGTCAAAGACAGAATCAGGGCGCCGATGATACAGAATACCAGTGTCTTGGCCATCGGTGTAAAATATTTGCCTTCGATACCGGTCAGTGTCAGTATCGGGAAGAAGACAATCAGGATAATCAGTACCGCAAAAGTGGCCGAACGTGCCACACGGGCAGCTCCCTTTTCCACCTCTGCATTCATTTCTTCTTTCGTCAGCGTACGTCCACGGAACTGGCGGCTATAGATATGGGCCAGTATCCCCTCCAGGATAACGATGGAACCGTCTACGACGATACCGAAGTCGATGGCTCCTAAGCTCATCAGGTTGGCCGATACTCCGAAAACCCGCATCAGGATGAAAGCGAACAGCATGGCCAGCGGGATGACAGAGGCTACAATCAGTCCGGCCCGTACATTCCCCAAGAAGATGATGAGCACCAGGAATACGATGATGGCTCCTTCTATCAGGTTACGGATAACGGTTGAGATGTTCCGGTCTACCAGTTCCGAGCGGTTCAGGTACGGCTCGATGCGGATACCTTCCGGCAACATCTTCTGTACCTGTGCCACCCGTTTTTCCAGTTCAGTGGTTACGACGTTGGCATTGGCTCCTTTCAGCATCATGGCGATACCGCCTACGCATTCTCCTTTCCCGTCTATGGTCATGGCACCGAAGCGTTTGGCGCTTCCGTAGCGTACCTTGGCCACATCGCTTACATGTACAGGAATTCCGTTGCGGTTGGTTACTACAATCCGTTCAATATCCTCCAGACTGTCTATCATACCTTCCGAACGGATGTAGTAAGCCCGGTTCACCTTTTCTATATAACTACCTCCGGTATTCTGGTTGTTCCGGTTCAGGGCTTCGAACACTTCGCCGATGGTGATGTTGAGTGAATACAGCGCGTCCGGATCTACCGCCACCTCATATTGTTTCAGGTAACCGCCGAAGCTGTTGATTTCCACGATACCGGGAATACCGGACAATTGGCGTTTCACAATCCAGTCCTGAATGGTACGCAGTTCCATGGCGTCATACTTGTCTTCGTATCCGGGAGCTACTTCCAGGGTGTACTGATAGATTTCTCCCAGTCCCGTGGTAACAGGCATCAGTTCCGGAGTTCCCAGTTCCGGAGGTATTTCTCCGGCAACGGCCTGTATCTGCTCGCCGATGAGTTGCCGGGCCTGTAAGGTAGGGACGCTTTCCTTGAACACGACTGTTACCAGTGACAGCCCGAAACGGCTGACTGAACGGATTTCCTCCACATTCATGATGTTGCTCATGGCAATCTCGATGGGGAAGGTAATGAGTTGTTCTACCTCCTGAGGGGCCAGGGTAGGCGACACGGTGACTATCTGCACCTGATTGTTGGTGATGTCCGGTACCGCGTCGATGGGTAGCGTCATCATCGCATAGATTCCTCCGATGAGGAGAAATAAGGTAGTCAGGCCCACGAATAGCTTCTTCCTGACTGAGAAACGTACGATTGCATCAAACATGGTTATCTTTTTTATTGACAAAAATAGGTGTGTCAGCCGTCGTTTGTTCAGAAAAAGGAAGTGAATGGGAAGAGATTCGGGGTGAAACGGTAGAATTGAGAGGTGAGTTGAATGATTTCACCTGTCTATGGTGGATGGTTTGTCCTTTTGTATGTAGGTATTTCCTTTATCCTGTATGGAGTGTTCCGTATCATCCTTTCTTTCAAATGGAAGAAATTCAATGATAGAATCCGGAAAGAGGAAGAAGAGGAGATTATTGAGCCGGAAGTAGTGGAATAGCCGTTTAATTCTGAAATATAGGTAATCAGTGTAAAGTGCTCAAAAGGTGGACTTCGGCTTTTTCGGAAGCTGGTAAGTCTGCCTTTTCTGTTATTCGGGTAAGATGTAGGTGAAAAAGAAAACCGCTGATAAGGATAAGTTATCAGCGGTTTCTGTCGATTTGCATTTGGATTTGGTGATCCGCTTGGGGCTCGAACCCAAGACCCCAACATTAAAAGTGTTGTGCTCTACCTGCTGAGCTAGCGAATCAAACCTGTGTTGCAGTCATTTCCTGATTGCGAGTGCAAAGGTATGCCTTTTTTCTATATCAGCCAAATTTTAGGCTAACTTTTTTTATCTATTTTCTTTGATTCTTCTTTATTCTGTTGATATTCAGCGGGATTATCTTGTAAGAGAAAATCCCGGTCTTTCCTGTGTATGTAGCGTTGATAGTAGGAAAGTAGCAGGGTTGTCAGAGGAAGTGCGATAATCATTCCCAGCATTCCCATCAGTGATCCCCAAATGGATAGGGAAAGCAGGATAATGGCCGGATTCAGCCCGGTTATTCTTCCCATGATTTTAGGTACCAGGAAACCGTCCTGAATCATCTGTACGATGGCGAATACCAGTAGCGCCATGCAGAAAATCCACCAGAAACTTTCGCCGGTATCGGCGGCTTTCAGGATAGCCAGCAGGATGGTAGGAATAAAGCCCACTATCTGGAGATAAGGAACCATGTTCAGCAGTCCAATGAATAGTCCTAGTGGAATTGCCAACGGAAAGTCAATAATCAGAAAGCCGATGCAGAACAGGATTCCTACACAGAAAGCTACCAGTGACTGGCCACGGAAATATTGGTTCATACTTACTTTTACATCGTTCATGAGTCGGACCGTACTTTTACGGTAGCGTACAGGAACCAGTGTAACCCATCCTTCGGCTATCTGTTCATAATCAAGCAGGATGAAGAAGATGTACAGAATCATGATGAAGAAGGTGAAAATACCTACTACGAAATTGTATGAAGTGGAAATGAGCGTCCACACTTTTGGCGCAAGTCCTTGTACAGCCTTGATGATGTTTTCTGTATTCAGATTTTTTTCCAGCCAGTCCGTATTGATATGCTGCTGTAGGAAATTATTGATAACCTGAGGAATGGCGGAATGTCCGCTTCCTTCGGTGAAATAGGTTTCTATCAGAACCCTGAGTCGGCTGCATTCCTCTATTATGGGGGGAACAAAAACCAGGCAAGCTCCTGTAATGATAATGGCCAATGTGAACATGACAGCCAGGATGGAAACTACCCGGCTTTTCATACGTAGTTTGTTCTGATAGAAGATTACCATCGGATACATCAGGTAAGCTATCAGCCAGGAAATGAAGAATGGCAGCAGTACCCCGCTGAGGCGGTCCAGCAGGAACAGCACAGCGATAATGATAATAACGCTGATGATTCCCCGGATGAGGCTGTCGAATGTAATTTTCTTTTGTGTGAACATGTCTGTATTATTTTTTTTCGTCTTTCAGCGCTTTTTGGTAGCAGCAGCGGCAGAGGGGTTCGTATTCCTGTTTTTCCCCTAAAAGTACTTGTTTTTCTCCGGGGACTGTCCGATGGGAGATGTAGGCCAGGTCGCCACATTTCACGCAGACGGCATGTACCTTGGTTACTTCGTCGGCTATGGCGCATAAGGCAGGCATCGGTCCGAAGGGTAGTCCCTTGAAGTCCATGTCCAGTCCGGCTATGATGACCCGTATCCCGTTGTTGGCCAGTTTGTTGCAGACCTGTATCAGTCCTTCATCGAAGAATTGGGCTTCATCGATACCTACAACATCGATTTCGGTTATCAGTTGCAGGATTTCTTGTGACGTAGCTACAGGGGTAGACGGGATGGAATTGTTGTCGTGCGATACGACTTCTTCTTCGGAGTATCGGGTATCTACAGTGGGTTTGAAAATCTCTACCTGTTGCTTGGCAAATGTAGCCCGTTTCAACCGGCGGATCAGTTCTTCGGTTTTTCCGGAGAACATCGAACCGCAGATGACTTCAATTCTTCCTCTTCGGCAGGTTTCTGCCTTGTGGTCTTCTGAGAAAACAACCATAGGTGTATTCGTTTTGCTATAATGAGTGTGGTTAGTTATTATTGGCTGCAAAATTACAACATGTGTTTCAATTGTCACCATCTTGACTGCTTGATTTTCTATCAGATGAGAAAAAGAGATAGAAAGGTGAAACATCTGTTAAATATTAATGCTATTTCATGGACGGATGCAAAATCTTTCTACCTTTGCTTGTAAAGACAATAAAAAGCCATGGGAAAACTATATGTAGTGCCTACTCCGGTAGGAAATTTGGAAGACATGACATTCCGTGCCATCCGTATCCTGAAAGAAGCCGACCTGATTCTGGCGGAGGATACACGTACTTCCGGTATTCTGCTGAAACATTTTGAAATCAAGAACGCCATGCAGTCCCACCACAAGTTCAATGAGCATCAGACGGTGGAGAAGGTGGTGGAGCGCATCAAGGCCGGCGAAACCGTAGCCTTGATTTCGGATGCAGGCACACCGGGTATTTCCGATCCGGGTTTTCTGGTGGTACGCGAGTGTGTGAGAAACGGTATCGAAGTACAGTGTCTGCCTGGGGCTACGGCATTTGTCCCGGCATTGGTCGCTTCCGGGTTACCCGATGAACGTTTCTGTTTCGAGGGATTCCTGCCCCAGAAGAAAGGTCGGATGACCCGCCTGAACGCATTGAAAGAGGAAACACGTACCATGATTTTCTATGAATCTCCTTATCGGCTGGTCAAGACCTTGACGCAGTTCATCGAATATTTCGGACCGGACCGTCAGGTGTCCGTATGTCGGGAAATCTCAAAAGTACATGAGGAAAGTGTGCGGGGAACGCTACAGGAAGTTGTGGCCCATTTTACCGAAACCGAACCGCGTGGAGAAATTGTCATTGTATTAGGTGGAATAGAAAACTAAATTATAAATCTAAACTGTAAATGTTATGAAGAAAGTTGTGTTATTTTCATTATGTGCCGCTGCATTCATGGCGTCATGTAACCAAACCTCTCAGACTAACAAAGATGCCTTGCAGGCTCAGAATGATTCATTAATGCTGGAACTTTCTAACCGCGATGCAGAACTGGATGAAATCATGGGCTCGTTCAATGAAATCCAGGAAGGCTTCCGCGAAATCAACGAAGCAGAAAACCGTGTTGACTTGCAGGGAGGAGCGATTGAGAGTCAGTCTGTATCGGATAAGATAAAGGAAGATATCCGTTTCATCAGCGAAAAACTGAAATCGAACCGTGAACAGATTGCCAAACTGGAGAAGCAGTTGAAGAACAGCAGTTATCAGTCGGCTCAGCTGAAGAAGGCTATCAAGAACCTGACAGATGAATTGGCTGCCAAACAGCAGCAGATTGAAACCTTGCAGGCTGAATTGGCTGCAAAGAATATCCGTATTGCCGAATTGGATGAGGCTGTAGTAGACTTGAATAAGAATGTGGATGAACTGAGTGCTGAAAATGAAGCCAAGACCAAGACTGTTGAGGCTCAAGACCAGGCACTGAACACAGCATGGTACGTATTCGGTACGAAGTCGGAACTGAAAGACCAGAAGATTCTTGAAAAAGGTGATGTCTTGAAGAATCAGGATTTCAACAAAGATTACTTTACTAAGGTTGATATCCGTGTAGACAAGGAAATCAAGTTGTACTCCAAACGTGCGGAACTCTTGACCAATCATCCGGCAGGTTCTTATGAACTGGTGAAGGATGACAAAGGACAGTTGACTCTGAAGATTACCAATCCGAAAGAATTCTGGAGTGTATCACGTTATCTGGTTATCCAGGTACGTTAAGCAAACGATGTCTGATTACATAAATGATGATAGTATGAGGCGTGTCTGGTTTCCAGGCGCGCCTTTTTTGAGCACCGATGGAGTATAGGAGTATTTTTATCGATCTGGACGACACCTTATGGGCGTTTACAGAGAATGCGCGTGATACCTTCGAGGAGATGTATCACCAATATCGGTTTGAACGCTATTTTCAATCGTTCGACCATTTCATGGAACTTTATGTGCCGAAAAATCTGGAATTATGGGATTTGTACGGTCGTCATGAAATCAGCAAGGATGAACTGAATGTACGTAGGTTTTCGTATCCTTTGCTTCAGGTAGGAGTAGACGATCCGGCGCTGGTGAAGGCATATTCAGACGGCTTCTTTGCTGCAATTCCCTATAAACGGAAGCTTATGCCTCATGCGATGGAGGCACTGGAGTATTTGTCCGGTAAGTACCGGCTTTACATCCTTTCCAATGGATTCCGCGAATTGCAGGAACAGAAGATGCGTTCGGCAGGTATCCTGCATTATTTCCGTAAGATTGTATTGTCCGAGGATATCGGGGCGCATAAACCTTTCCCGGCCATTTTCAATTTTGCGATGTCGGCTACCCAGTCCGAATTCCGTACCTCACTGATGATTGGTGACAACTGGAAAAACGATGTGGCCGGTGCCAGAGATGTGGGAATGGGTCAGGGATATTACTGTCCGGATGCTGAACCGTCTGTACTTGAATTTCAGCCTACCTTCTTGTTGAGGGATTGGAAAGAGATTAAGAAGGTGTTGTGACGTTTATGGATAAAAAGGAAAGCCCACGATGCGATGAGCAACGTGGGCTTAATATGTTTATTCCTTGTTTGATTATACAGTTGGTTGTGGAGCTGCAGGATTGTTGTCTTCTTCCTTGATACCTTTATTGGTCTCCATTTCACACTGCGGAATACGGTAAATCATAATTTGTGATTCCGGATCAATGTTGAACTGAACTATGGCTTCATAGTTTGTCCCTTTACGAATGATAGGCTTCTTCAGACGCAGGATATCAAACAATGCAAAACCTTCGCCCCAAAGTTCCATACGGCGTTGCAACCAGATTTCATCCTGCATAGCTTCTGCAGATGAAGCGTTACATACGTAAGATGGGTTACGATAAGTCTTTACAAAGTTCTCCAATGTCTGTTTAGCTGTCGGTAAATTTCCAGACATGGCTTCACCTTCAGCTTTGATCAGATACATTTCTTCAACACGCATTAACGGCCAATCCTGTGAATTGGTAGTATTACCCATTACATCCTGATAAGCACCGAATTTCACATTTGTATAAGGAGTCAAGCCGAAGTATTCGATGACTGGTGTTCCGTCTACAGTTGCATTATCGACCAGTGTCGAAGTTCCTTCTGGAGAAATGAACCATTGTTTACGGATATCAGTGTCAGGAATCTGATCATACAGAGCAGAACTTACGTAACGGAAAGTTCCTGTCAGTGTTGTATAACCATTACCAGTCAATGAACACAGATGAGACGGCCAGTTGATGATACCAGTTGTTACTACATCGTTGTCAGGAGTAATGAGGACACCCCACAACCATGAACTGGCAGAAGCCGAGTTGAAAGTTGGAGTAGATACCTGTTGCAAAGTTTGTGGAGTACCACCTGCAATTGCTTTCTCAGCATCTTTTGCGGCATCTGCCCATTTCTGCATCAGCAGGTTTGCACGAGCGCGCAGACCGTAAGCTACAGCTTCATCAATTTGGTCCTTATTTGTACCGTTGTCAAAACCAGTCAACAGTTCAATCGCTTGATTCAGATCACTCATAATCTGATCATATACCTCTTGAACAGTTGCACGTGGGTTAGTCTGCATTTCTTCTTCTGTCATTGTCTCAGTGATAATTGGAACGCAGAGCGCACTTTCATGGCCGGCATAAGTAAACTGATAAATCTGAGCCAGATTCAGGTAATCGTATGCTCGTGCAGCAAAGGCTTGTCCACGATAGCGTTTCATGGCTTCATCTTCACTTCCTTCTGTCAAGGTCAATACATTGTTGGCAGCTTTCAGATGATTGTAGAATGTTTTCCAGATCAATTCGTCACCAGTACTTGTGTACAGACGGTCTGAGTAATTCTGTGCTGTAGCAAACCAGTTGTAACCGGAGGTGGAACATGGCATATCTTGTCCGCCCTGTTCTAGGAACTGGCTGACTGCAGCTACACCAAAGTCGTTATGATACGTATTTGCATCATCCGAGATGGTTCCGAACACATTCAATTTAGCAGCCATAGCATTTACTTCGGCTGTAATCAGATTTGGACGCTGTTCGATGATGTCCTCCTTTTGGTCTCCGCTTACATATTGACCTTCAGGAAATTTGTCCAGATCACAAGAGGCCAGCATCAAGGTGGCACTTGCGAATATCAAATATTTATTTGTTATTTTCATATACTCAAAATAGAATTAACGGTTAGAAATTCAGTGAGATACCGCCTGAGATTGTGCGAATCGGTGAATATACGTTATCAGCGGCTACATAACCCTGACGTGGGTCCAGACCTTTGCGGGCTGTCCACAAGGCTACATTGTCTGCAACGAAGTACAAACGTACACCCTCAATCTGCAATTTACGTGTCCATGACTTCGGTAATGTATAACCGAAAGTGATGTTCTGTAAGCTCAGGTAGTCAGAACTTGTTAACCAACGGTCTGAAGAATATCCAGTAAATGTATCTTGTACGTTCAAACGCGGAACATCCGTATTCTTATTCTCTGCAGTCCACGCATTCAACATATCAACGTGCCAAGCAGCTCCTTTTGAACTGATATCCATCAAACTTTGATAGGTATTATCCATAATACGTCCGCCTAACTGATAAGCAAAGGCTATTGAAAAATCAAAGCCATGGAATGTCAAGCTAGTACCGAAACCACCATATACCTTCGGCAGAATATCGCCTGTAGCAAAGCGGTTAGATGAAGCTTCTGTATAAGAAGTTGTAACAGTCTCTCCTGCTGCATTCGGTTCAGTCAAAGCCCATTGGCTTTCACCAGTTTCCGGATTTACACCTGCATACTTCGGTAAATACAACTGATACATAGATTCACCTTCCCGGTAAATGCGGCTACCATCAATCAACTGACCGTTCAATTCAGGAGCCAGTTCCAATACTTCGTTCTTAAAATGAGTCAAGTTGAAATTGATATCCCAAGTAAAGTCTTTGGTATTGACGATGTTTGAGTTCAAATCCAATTCAACACCACGATTAATCATAGAACCTACATTTTCTGGGAAGCGGGAATAACCCATAGACGGGGCAACAGGCTTAAAGTAAAGCATGTCAGTAGTCTTACGAGAGAAGTATTCAATACTACCACTCAACTTACCACCCCAGAAGGCGAAGTCAAAACCAGTGTTGAAACTGTGTGATGTTTCCCATGTAATATCTGGATTTCCTTTATAATATAGTGAAGTAGAGAAATCACCGTTACTGTTGGCCAATGTGTATTGGTCCATATATGGATAGTAGTTGCGATACAATCCTCCTTCGTACATCAGATTATCGTTACCTTGTAAACCGTAGCTGATTTTGAACTTCAACATATCAATCCAGTTCTGGTTCTCCAGAAAGGCTTCCTTATTCATTAACCAACCTGCACCAACAGACCAGAAGTTACCCCAACGGTTGTCCGGATGGAAAGCAGAGGAAGCATCTCGACGGTAAGATGCAGAACCGAAATATTTACCATCGTAATCGTATTGTACGCGGAACAGCCATCCTTCTGTCGCATAATTCTGCGAATAAGAACCATTGGTCTGGTTCAGGATACCATTGTTCAATTCTGGTACATTCGGATTATAAATTTTTTCACGAGTACCATATAAGTACTGGAATTTATAGTTGTAGTTTTCATGTCCGGCCAATACATCCAGATTATGTACATCATTGAATGTCTTGTTGTATGTCAACAAATACTGCTGATTAATACTGAATGTACGTTGGGATGATACAGTAATAATACCTCCAACACCACTTGTTTCCGAATACTGTCCATAGAATGGGTTAACCATATCGGTAGAACGGACATTGTTTGCATCCACACCGATATTGATTTTAGCTTTAATACCACCCCAGATGTCAATATCAGCAGACCATTTACCACTGATTACATCGCCTGCATATCTCATCATATCCAACATATAGCTGGCCAGTGGGTTAGCGTTCGGAATTACATTGTTACGGGAGAAATTCGTATCAGATCCGTAGTCATAACGTAAGAAACCTCTGTTGTCGGTCATGATATTACCGTTTGCATCACGGACGTACATCGGGTAGATAGCCCCCATGATATTGGCAGCGTAGAAGGCATTTGCATTCGAAGTACTATTTTCCAAATCTTGCTCACGGCTATCGTAGTGTGTAAATGAGATGTTACCTCCCATCTTCAACCAAGGTTTTACCTGGTAATCTGCTTTCAAACGAGCTGAATAGCGCTGGAAACCTGAGTTCGGAACGATACCCTGATCATCCAGATAACCGGCAGACATATAATAGTTCATCTTGTCGTTGGCACCACTCACGCTCAAGTTATATTCCTGACGTGTATTGTTTTCAAACAACTCATCGCTCCAATTATCCGGAGTATAATAATAAGTACCGTCTGAATAACCTAATGTTGCATTCGGATTCAGTTTGCCGTCCATACCGATCAACTGTTCCCCATTCGGTACAGTAAATACTTGATATCCTAGGTATGAAGCTGACAACATTGCTTTATTAGCATAAGCATTGGCATTAACCAAATCACCTGCAGCTGCATAGCCCTTCAAGTCACCATTATAGATAGCAGAATAAGCCATTTCATAGAACTTACCCGGATCTGTTACTGTTTCATATGAAGGAACACCACGTTTGTTCACACCCCACTTCGCATCGAAAGTAACACGAGCATCACCGCTCTTACCACGTTTGGTAGTAATCAAGATAACACCATTAGCACCACGTGCACCATACAAAGCATTGGATGCTGCATCCTTCAAGACTGTCATAGACTCAATATCAGAAGTACTGATAGCTGAGATCTCACCATCATAAGGAACACCATCGACTACATACAACGGAGTATTGCTGGCAGAAATAGAACCGATACCACGGATACGAACCGTTGCATCTTTACCCGGCTGACCTGTGCTACTAGTTGTCTGCACACCGGCTACCTGACCAGCTAATGCATTGGTTACGTTAGAAGTTTGGCGGCTAGTGATTTTTTCATTTTTAATAGTTGCGGCAGAACCTGTGAATGCAGACTTTTTAGCAGTACCGTAAGCTACGACCATTACTTCATCCAACACTTCAGCGTCACTTTTCAAAACAACATTTACATTTGATTTGACATCCACTTTCTGAGTCTGGAAGCCGATGAACGAAATAACCAAAGTCTTCGCCGAACTTTTGTAGTATCTTTTACATGTTGGAATATGACTCAATAAATTCATTGCAAGGTCCTTTTGCTGTTTGATAGGGGATTCTTATACAGAATTAAAGCTACTTTTATATTTTATTTCTACCGGATATATACTTTCAAACAATAAAAAACTAACTTTGCAATACTTGGTATTGGTAAAGGGAAAATGACTTGTGGTATTCTTGCTGTATTTTGACATCTGTTTTCAACAAGTTATCAATTAAACTTTATCAAGCTGTTTTTAGCAACATTTTAATATATCTGATTGACACGTGAATAGAAAATATCCTATAGGAATTCAGAGCTTTGAAAGCCTTCGTAAAGGCGGATATCTTTATATTGATAAAACAAATCTGATTTATCAATTGGTAACTACTGGAAAATATTATTTTTTCAGTCGTCCGCGCCGTTTCGGAAAAAGTTTGTTGCTGTCAACGATTGAAGCTTATTATCAAGGGAAAAAGGAACTGTTTCAAGGGTTGGCTATTGAAAGGCTGGAACAAGATTGGATGTCTTATCCTATTCTTCATATTGATTTCAATGCCCAAAGATATGATACTCCGGAGAGTCTGGATAATATACTGAATGACATACTAACCAAATGGGAAAAAGTATATGGTGCGGAGGCTAGTGAAGTGTCATTATCTCTTCGTTTTCAAGGAATCATTCAGCGTGCAGCAGAAAAATGCGGTAGGTCTGTGGTTATTCTGGTAGATGAATATGATAAGCCGATACTTCAGACGATAGGAAATCCTTCATTGCAGCAAACATATCGTGACACGTTAAAAGCTTTTTATGGAGCTTTAAAGAGTAAAGATCTGTTTATCCAGTTTGCCATACTTACCGGAGTTACAAAATTCAGTAAGATTAGTATCTTCAGCGATTTGAACAACTTAATGGATATATCTATGGACAACCGTTATGCTAACCTTTGTGGCATTACGGAGAAGGAAATCCACACGTATATGGAAGAAGACCTTGTTAAGTTGTCTACTTCCACGAATATGGAATATCCTCAAGTCTGCAAACAACTTGAAGAGTGGTATGACGGTTATCACTTTACAGAACACGGAGAAGGACTATATAATCCGTTCAGTCTGTTGAACACACTGGCACAGCTAAAATTCGGTAGCTATTGGTTTGAAACCGGTACACCCACCTTTTTATTACGCATATTACAACAAAATGGTTATGAGTTGAGACGTCTGTCTAAAGAAGTGGTCACTTCCGATATACTTAATGGCATAGATGTAATGGAAAATAGTCCGGTCCCTATTTTATATCAAAGTGGTTATCTTACTGTAAAAGAATATAATTCCAGATTTAAAGTCTATATTCTGGGATTTCCCAACAGAGAGGTAGAAGAAGGGTTCTTCAATTATTTACTGCCTCATTATGCTTGTCTGCAACCGGCTGAATCCGCATTCCAGATTATGCGTTTCGTCGAGGATATAGAAAATGGACACGCGGATTCTCTAATCCGCCGTCTGCAAAGTTTTTTTGCGGATATTCCATACGAACTTATCCGTAACCTGGAACTACATTATCAGAATGTACTCTATATTCTATTCAAATTGATAGGTTTTTATACTCAAGCGGAATATCATACTTCTGAAGGACGTATCGATTTGCTTCTGGAGACAGACAAATATGTATATGTAATGGAATTCAAATTGGATGGGAATGCTGAAAAAGCTGTCGGACAGATAGAAAATAAGCATTATATATGGCCATTCAAGGGAAAAGGCAAAAAAATATATAAGATTGGTATCAACTTCAGCAATAAAAGTAGAAATATTGAAGACTGGGTTATTAGCGAGGAAGAAGCCTGACTGCAATGATACGGAATCAAACTTATTTGAAAAACCAGTCTAGATACCTGAAATTTTTTTTGGAATATATTGCAGCTTGTTTGTAGGTATTCGGATTTTTTCAGAATTTTCCAGATAGGTAAGCATTTTATTCAGTAGCATGTACAAAATAGGGAACATGTTGAATATGATTATCTCCTGATACTAAATCGCCCATACGGCGTGCATCATAAAAACGATGTCCTTCAGCAACAAACTCACGGATTCTTTCTTCTGATATAAATGAGAGCAAGTCTGCTGTATTTGAAGGAAGATCAGAAGTAGATTTAATATCCTTATTACGTTTAGCCGTAAACAACAGATAATTTTGTGCTTCTGAAATGTTTCCATTACGAGCTTCACATTCAGCGATAATCAAGGACATTTCTGATTTACGGAAAACAGGAATGTTACAAACAGCAGCAGCTGATTTTCCTAAGAATTTAGTAGTTGTAGTTCCACCACCAGCTCCTGCAGTGAACAAGCTGGCACGGATGTCATTCTTACCAAATTTATTGATTACATTGTTTTGGACAGTTGCATAATAGCTGCCGTACAATGTATTGATGGAGTTGGCAGAAAGATTATCGTCTTCTGATTTCTTTATAGTGAAGAGGTCTTCTTCTGTTGCGACAACATCTCCCCACATAGATGTATATGTCTCATCTGATGGAACAGCATCTGTACCTGTACCGTCACCATTGCCTTTCAGTGTGATAGCAGTTTTTGCAGCTGTTTCAGCAGCATTATAATCTCCCATTGAAAGATAGACACGTGCTTTCAAAGCTTGAAGTCCCATCATACCCATGTAATAGGCAGAACTATAAGTGCTACTGGTTGCTTCTTCACCAGCTTGTGCAAAAGCATCTTCCGCAGACTGGATATCTTTAGTAATCTGCGTGTAAGTATCTTCAACAGTTCCACGGCTGACGGTTGCAAAAGCTTCCGGAACTTCTTTATCGATAATGATTATTCCCGGCTGTGATTTGTTACTTTCCGAATAAGGCAAAGCATACAAATTTACCAAGTAGTAACCAGCCAAAGCTTTCAGTGCATGAAACTAACCAATATAATTATAAGTAGTCGCTTTTTCACTTTCAAGAATTGTACCATTTGCTAACATTTCATTGGCAGCATTGATTGATTCTGTAGAGCCTGCCAAAATTTTATAACCGATATTCCACATATCTTCCAGCTCAGCAGATGTACTTGTAAAAGTGAATGCACTATAACTGTACATGTGACCTGATGAAGCACTACCTGTGCTCATACCACTACAGAAGTCTCCCACTGTAGTAGCATAATTGCCCAAAAATGCATAATGGCCTACACGATAATAGATACCATCCGAACTGAAATAGTTTATTATCATAGTTTTTTTGAGCTTTATGTTATCGTATATGAGAAAAAACTGAAGATTGCTAGATGAATAATTGACAAATCGTTTCCAGATCCAATAAAAGATATACCTTATTCCTCCTTTATCATCTGCGGAATCACCGTTTACACCTTTTCAAATCATTTATAATGGTAGAAGGAAATATATTACTGTAACCCTCTGTTGTTTTGATACTTTGATGTCCCAGCAATTTTTGTACAGTTGTGATAGGCACCCCCTCATAAATCAATAAAGACGCATTGGTATGTCGGGCCGTATGAAACGAAAAATGCTTTTGGATTTGAGCAAGCTCCCCTATCTTTTTCAGTTCCTTATTGACACTGGAGTTTGGCTTTAAGCTAAAAAGGAGATTGGGATTCCGGGAATACTTATGAAGTATAGCCATCGCTTTCCCTTGAAACAATAAATACAAGGGTATCTGTATTTCTATATTCGTCTTGATGGACTTGAAGACAATCCATAAATTATGCTTATCCAGTTTAATCAGATTATTTACTGAAAGTTGTGTGAAGTCTGAATATCTCAATCCGGTATAACAGCAAAAAAGAAAAGCATCAAGTGTATGTTGCAGATGATTATGACGTTTGGGTAAAGAGAGATTTTCTAGTTTCTGTAATTCTTCCGGTAGCAAAAAGGTATGTTTACTCGTAATGGTTCGAATCTGATATTTTCGGAAGGGATTGGCTTCTGGTGTAATCAAGTCTTGCCTGACTGCTTCATTGACAAGTGTTCTCAAATGCCTCAAATGCTTGGCTATAGTATTGATAGCATGTCCTTTTTTGATTAGAAAAGATTCAAAATCCTTTAAATAAGTGTATGAAATCTCAGAAAAACTCACATCCGGACTGAATTCTTGTAACAGCGAAAGAGTAGAGTAAAGATTGTTTTTAGTACTTTCTTTCCGGTTGGATTGTTCTACCCAATTTCTACTTATTTGAACAAATAGATTTTCTCCGCCGTTTCGCTGGCGTTGAGAGGGCTGTTTTAATAACTCCAAGGATATAACTTTCCCCTGCTTCCAACATTCCAATTCCTTCCATTGCAGACTTAATATGAATTCGTCTAACATGCGATTGAGAACTTCACTATGTGGATGGCATATTATTAACTGCTGCTTCTTATCCCATTGCTCAGGAGTTACATAAATGTGTGTAGAGAAATATATCTTTTTCTTTTTATAATAGGCTTCTACCTGGATAAGGGCCATACCTTTATCATTCAAACTGTTTTTACGGTTATGAACCAATCTGTAACTAATCTTTTCCATATACCTTATTGCTCAATTATAATTTAGATGATATTACCCTATTTGGTATTCCATTCGTAAGATGCAAGAATTTTATAGAATATTAGAGATAAAACATTATTTTTACAGAATCGAGTTGCGTAGATATGTGATTTTGTCGATTCGGAGATGAACATTTTGCATATTTATAAGTTTGCAATTAAGAAATTTGTCAGAAAAGTGTTAAAAAACGAGTTTTTAATCGAGTTTTATTCAAACCTCGTTAATCTTTAGGAATTTATTGCTAAATTTGCACCCCGTTAGAGTAAACAAATTTTTTTAATGTAAAGTTAAACTTTAAGAGAGATTTTTATGAAAAGAACATTGATGCTGTTAATGGCCTTCCTAGTGATAGGAATCGGTCTGGTAAACGCTCAGATTTCTAAAGTGACAGGTCATGTCACTTCTGAAGAAGACGGTTTACCTGTAGTAGGTGCATCTGTATTGGTAAAAGGTACCACTGTAGGTACTGTAACCGATATCGATGGTAATTTTACGTTGACAAACGTGCCAAGTTCGGCGAAGACTTTGATGATTTCATTCATCGGCTTCCGCACTCAGGAGGTAGCTGTCAAATCACAAGTAAATGTTGTTTTGAAAAGTGACGCTGAAGTGTTGGATGAAGTAATGGTCGTAGCTTACGGTACTGCCAAGAAATCATCTTTTACAGGATCTGCTTCAGTTATGAAGGCTTCTGATATTAGCACACAAAAGCAGTCATTGGTTAAATCTTTGGATGGAAAGGTTGCCGGCGTACGTGTCGGTGCTTCAACAGGTGACCCGGGATCAGATCAAAAAATCTTAATTCGTGGTATTGGTTCTATTAGTGGTTCTACACAACCTTTGTATGTTATTGATGGTGTAGCTGTTGTTAATGATGATATGACTTCTGGATTGAAATCTCAGTCTATCTTATCATCTATCAATCCTGATGATATTGAAAGCATGACTATTCTGAAAGATGCTGCTGCCGCTTCTTTGTATGGTTCTCGTGCTGCGAATGGTGTTGTTATTATTACTACTAAACAGGGTAAGGAAGGTAAGACTAAGGTTACCTATAACATGGAAACCGGTTGGACGGATATGGCTGTAGGAAGTCAGTATAATGTTATGAATGCAGCTCAGATTCAGCAATATTATAATGATGCATTGAGAAATTATGCAGAGATTAACCCTACGGGTGCCAATAATATGTCTAATACGAATTTGGGACATCCAATGGCTGATGCAGCTTCATTCGCCAATGAACTTTCTCCTTTATTCTTCTGGAATCCGGGTTCTGATATTGATACCAATTGGAAGAAGGAAGTTTATGGTAAAGGGATGATTACTGACCATCAGGTGGCTGTAAGTGGCGGTACTGAAAAAACAAAATTCTATGCAGGCTTTGGCTATAATAAGACTAAAGGTCTGGTAAAGGGTAGTGAATTTGAACGTTATAGTGGACGCTTGAATGTTGACCATCAAGCTTATAGCTGGTTGAAGTTAAGTTTCCGTCAGATGTTGTCATTTACCAATACAGCTGGTTTCCGTGACCAGAATGATCAAGCACAAGGATTGGGTACTTCTTCTCCGTTGTCTATTCTTTATTCAATGGACCCGACAGCTCCCGTTACATTGGAAGATGGCTCGTATAATCCAAATGCGGCTTTCAGTGCACAGATTTCTAACCCGAATTTGATGTTGGGTCAAACAGACGGTCCAAACGCTGAAACAGTAAATTCTGACATGATGCGTAGCTTGACAAATGTTGAGGCTACAGTAACTTTGCCATTGGGATTCTCTGCACGTACTATTTTTGGCTATGATTACATGGACAATAAAGAACGTGAATTTTGGGCTCCTGAAAGTGTAAACGGTCAGGCATTAGGTGGATTGGGAGCTCGTTATGTTTCTACGAACAAAACTCTTACTTCTTCTACTACTTTGAATTATAGCAATACTTTTGGCTCACACAATATCAATGGATTGTTGGGTTACGAAGTAGAAGATCGCTATTTGTTGTCTCAGTCGTTGAGTGCGAAGTCTTATTCTACTAATAAGTTGCCAGAATTGGCAAATGGACAGCCGTATAGTACTTACAGTGCTTTTTATGAAGCTGCTATCATGTCTTATTTAGGCAATATCAACTATAATTTCGATAACAGATATTATGTATCAGCTAGTTTCCGTCGTGATGGTTCTTCTCGTTTGGGAAAGGACAATCGTTGGGCAAATTTCTGGTCTGTATCTGGTGCCTGGAGAATTGCTGGTGAACACTTCTTGCAAGACAATAAATGGGCAAATGATTTGAAGTTGAGAGTTTCTTATGGTACTAACGGTAACTTGCCGGGAGATTATTATGCAAATTTGGCCACATATTCTTTTGGTGGCGGTTATGGTGATCAAAGTGCTATTTACTGGGGTAATCCTGGAAACTCAAAACTTGGTTGGGAAAAATCAGCTAACTTCAATATCGGAGTTGACTGGGGATTCTTGAATCGGGTGAGCATGTCATTGGAATACTACAGTAAGGTTACTACAGATCTGTTGTTCCAGGTTCCAACTAGTATTGTGACCGGTTTCTCTTCTAACTGGCAAAATCTGGGTAAAATAAATAATAAAGGTATAGAGTTGACTATTAATTCAACCAATATTTCTACTAAGGATTTTACTTGGAATACAAGTTTCAATGTAACTCGTCAGAGTGTTAAGATTGGAGAATTGCCTAACCATAACGATGTGATGTACGGTGATGGTAACATGTATATCTTGCGTGAAAATGAATCTATGCATTCATTCTATTTGCCAGAATGGATAGGAGTGAATCCAGAAACAGGTCTTGGTGAGTTTTGGATTGACCCAGCTGATCATTCTAAAGGTGTAACCAATTATTATGATGAAGCCGGAAAAGCAATTGTCGGTAAAGCTGTACCGGATTGGATGGGTGGTATGACCAATACCTTTACTTATAAGAACTTTGATTTGTCTTTCATGATCTCATTCCAGACTGGTGCTTCACTGTTCGATTATCCGGGTTATTTCTTGACTTATTCAGATGGTGTACGTTTGGGTAGTTTTAACGTTTCTCAGGAAGTTGCAGGTAACTATTGGAGAGAACCAGGCGATATAGTTGACCATCCGAAACCTATTTATAATAACCCGTATCGTTCAGACCGTTTCTCTTCAAGAACTATTAAGTCTACTGATAATGTGCGTATGCGCGATATTACTGTCGGTTATAGAATTCCTATTTCTAAAAAATATATCAGTAATTTGCGTGTTTTCTTCAAGACTAGCAATCCGTTCATGATTTATTGCGCAAGTGATAATATTGACCCGGATGTAGATATTAATGGTTATCGCCAGACAGATACTCCGCCGACTAAATCATTCATGTTTGGTTTGAATTTTGAATTATAATTTTTTAGAAAAAGAGTTTATGAAAAAAATATATATAGCAGGCTTGTTATTAGGAATGTCATTTGCATCTTGTAGTGATTTCCTGGATAAAATGCCATCAACTTCATTGCCGGTAGAAGAAGCTATTACGACAATGACCGATTTACAGAATTCAGTAAATGGTATCGGATATTTGATGTCAGAGGATAGAATGACTTATAGCGCTGATTTCGCTATTTTTGCAGATTTGCGTGGTGAAGATTTCTATGCATTGAGTAACAATAATCAGGCTGGTCCTATTGCACGTTATACAATGACAAAATATGACCAGGAGCCCTATTATGCATATACCTATTTTTATCAGGCAATTGCCAATGTAAACAAGGTATTATCAACGATTGACAATATTCCGTATAGTGAAGCTGAACAAGCTACCTACAACGATTTGAAGGGACAGCTTTACGCTTGGAGAGCCATGTTACATTTTGATTTGGCTCGTATGTTCTGTGCTATTCCGACAGCGGCTGCTGATGTGAATGCTGCCAATACGGGTCTTGTCCTTTCTATAGAAGTGTATGACACGGATTATGTAGGTTCTCGTTCTACTTTGAAAGAAACTTATGACCAGATTCTTGCAGATTTCGATACTGCATTGCCATTGCTTAAGAAAGATAAGAATAACGGTTATATCAATTATTGGGCAGCTTTGGCACTTAGATCACGTGTTTATTTGTACAATGGTCAGTATGATTTGGCATTGGCTGACGCAAAAGAAGTTATGGCTTCGTCTTTGTATAAACTTTATACGAGAGATAATTATGTAGAGTCTTGGTCGAAGACATACACTGATGAATCCATCTTTGAGTTGAGTATCACTACTAATTATAATGCACAGCGAAATGCTGTCGGTTATTATTGTGATAGCGAAGGATATGCTGAATGTGCGTTCGTAGAATCTGCACCTCTTTATCAGTATTTATCTACACATCCAGAAGATATTCGTTCTAAGATGATTAAGGATCAGAGCAGTGAGGAGTATACTTATCCTGCTAAATATCCTGCTAAATATCCTGGTCGTGAAAATAATCTGTACGTCAATAATCCGAAGATTATCCGTTTGTCAGAAGTTTATTTAATAGCGGCAGAAGCTGCGCTTCATGTTCAACCGAGCGAGGCTGCAGGTTATATTAATGCGCTTAGAGAACAGCGTATAGAGAATTATACGGATGTTGCTTCTGTGTCATTGGAAGATATTCTGATGGAACGTCGTATTGAATTGTTTGCAGAGAATAGTGTTTCATTCGATTACTGGAGAAACAAGATGTCTGTCAATAACTACTATGTAGGTACAATCAATTATGATGATTATCGTACTGTGCTTCCGATTCCGCAAGATGAAATCGATTTGTCAGCCGATAAATTGGTCCAGAATCCTAATTATTAATTGAGTCTGTACTTTTAATTATATCTGTCAGATTCTCTTTCTCTAAGAGAATCTGACAGATTAAAATCCTTTCAATAGAATTTGAAAGGATTTTTTTTATACTTTTCCCAAAAACTAATATGGATTATCCCTTGAGAATAATCATCAAGCATATTTCACACTTGTTATCAACTTAGTTTAAAATAGGGGTAATGCGAACTTGCCATTGTCAGAGATACGGTTTTTTGTCCCTTGCTTTTTATATCGTTAGAGCTACTATTGGAAAATACCTTGAATATTGTAAATATCTTTATATGTTTAAGTATGTATCCTTCTGCAGAACCGAAAGTCCCGAGAAGAAAACCAACAGCGATATGATGAATTGGGGTAAGATTACAATATGTTGATAATCAATGAACAGGTACTACATGTCTGGAAAAGGGGAATAATAATGAACCTTTGAACCTTTTGAACCTAACTTGAACAGGAGGAGTCTTGTACGATTTTTTATGCTTGTAATGATTTAGTACTGAATGAATACACCTGCGGATTGAGTCCGTGTATTTCTTTTCCGTATGGGAAAGAGGAAAAATAATCCACCGGACGAGGTGGAATTGACAGGTCGCCCGGTGGAAATCGGAAATTCGATATACTTCTGCTTCAGGTTTTTACGCCTTTTTCTTCTTGAACATCAGCCAGCGTACAAACGAGGCAGGGATGGTATGGCTCAGTGAATTGAGCTTTTCGGTACGTTCATCCACACGTTCATACAGTCGTTCTGCATCTTTGTCGGACAGCATACCGTCGGTCTGTAATTGCCGGATGTTTCTCCGTTCGTTGCAGAGCAGCATACGTGTCGCTTTCTGGGTCAGAGCGTGTTTATAGGCTTTCGGGAAGTCGTTGGCCAGTTTGTTCAAGATACCGTTCATGGTGTCCAGGTTATGCTGTATTTCTGCCCTTAGGGTCTTCAGTACAACTTTCTGTTCACCGCTCAACATGTTGGAACCCTCCAAATCGTCCAAAAGCTTCAAGTCCTCTTTTTGTAGGATAATGAATCCTCTTCCCAGGTCATGGACTACACCGATGCGTTCCTTGAAATAGAAGCTGATCCATGAACCGATTTTAGGAATTCGCTGCATACCGTCCAGGATGAAGGTCCGGTTGCAGAAGTTGAAGATGGACGTGCGGGTATCCAGCGCGTAACTTCCGTCATGGTCGTATAGTTCATCCAGTGAATTGCTGAGTTGCATGAATGAAGTCTTTGAGATGATACCTTCATCGTATATCTGGTGCAGGAACATCTTTTCTTTATCCAGTACGCGTAGTCTGATTTCGTTCATGACATCGTTGGCCATAGGCGTAGCTTCCTGGGCACTCGGCGAAGCGGTAACATATTGACTTACCTTTTCCCAGTTCGCACCGTTCAGCGCTTCCCGTGTTTTCAATCGTTCGAAATATTGTTCTGAATTCTCGTGCAACAGGTTCTGAATCTTGTTCTCCATCATGGTACGGGCGGTCGGTATGTATATCAGTCCTAACTTGTTGAGCAGCCATCGCATGGTGGTAGCATTGATACAGAGGGTGAGGGTAACTGTACCTGCCGTGAAGAACAACACCTGGCTCCGTATTTCTTCAGGGATGGCTGGGGTGTATGAAACCATCAGTGCCAGTGTCATGCCCAGTGCGCCACGCAGGCCGCCCCAGGTAAGGATAATGGATTCTTTCTTGTTCAGTCCATACCCAGAACGTTTCATGATGGGGTAGAGCATCATGATAGTGATGTATCGGATGATGTTCAAGGCTATGTACACCAGTAGCAGTATTGCGCAATGTGACCACGAAAAGTCCACTTTTTCGGCTATCACTATGCCTACAATGATGAAGATAAGCGTATTGGCTATGTAAGTGAGTAACTCCCAAAAGCTTCCCATAAAGATGTTTACCTGAGGTTTGAGTCGGGGTTTCCCTACGTAGGCGATGGTCAAGCCGAAAGCTACCAGTGCGATGACGCCTGAGATTCCCAGGTAAAGTTGGGCCAGAATAAATACCAGGTAGGCGGATAGTATGATGACACTGTTCTGTATCATTTCTTCTGAATTCACCCGGGTTATGAACCAGATAACCAGGCGCGCGGCGATAAACCCCAGGATAGCTCCCCCTGCCACTACCTGACAGAATTCGAGGATTGGAGTAAGCTCGTCGTTCCGTCCCCAGACGGTGATGCCATAGAAAAGCATGAAGCAGACGATACCGGTACCGTCGTTCAACAGTGATTCTGCGTCTACCAATGTGGAGAACCGTTTGCTGGTCTTCAGTTCATGGAGTAGGGCGACAACAGCTACCGGGTCTGTTGCACTGATTAAGGCTCCGAACATCAAGGCCGATGCCCAGGTCCATTTCTCGTAGCCTGGAACGAAGAAGCTGATAGCCATCAGTACACCGGCTGTTAGTATCATGCAGATAATCAGACCGGGAGCTGCCAGCAGGGTGGCGTTGGTCAAAGTCTTCTTGAAAATGTGTAGATTCAGTTCATAGGCTGCATCGAAGATAAGAATCGGTAAAAAGATGTAGAGAATCAGGTCCGGATTGATGTTTGCCACGCTGTCAAGTGCCGCACTGAATTGAGGCATCCCGTGAAATACTCCCATGCGGTTCATGATACCGGCAGCTAGTCCGATGGCAAATAATCCGACGGTGTAGGGAATGCGTGTCCGTTGGAACAGAGATTTGAAGATGGCTCCTACTGTCAGACCGGCAATGGTCAGTAGTAAAGGGGTAAGGAGAGTTGTTTCTTCCATAGTATAGATTAGAGTTATGATTATTAAAATCGGTTTGTAGTTAGTTTAGAATAAGGTATTCTATATCTGATAATTGCAAATATAGAATAAATTATTAATTTTTGTTATCTGATACTTAAAAATATTGTTTCCTTTTTTCTTCTTGTCCTACCATGGAAGTAACAAGGTTACGGTTGCTGTTTTATATCTGAAGGAAGAATTCTGCCGTTGTCACAGAATCGTTTATTCAAAGGATATTCCTGGGATAAATCTTTATATTATTTCTGATATAGTCGGAAATATAAAAATCCGGTCTCATTGGATTTGTTTCCATGATCCGGATTTTTTCATATAGGACGTTTATCAGTTATCAGTCTGTAACCTTGAAAGTTACTGGAGTTCCACTTTGGCTGTCAGGGGCTACCCATAGATTGAAGTCACCGGCTTCCACCGTGTGTTGCATGTCGATGTTCCAGAAAGCCAGTTCGCTTATCGGAAGTTCGAACGATACATTTTTCTTTTCACCCGGTTTCAGAGTAATGCGGGCAAAGCGTTTCAATTCTTTGACCGGACGGGTAACGGAACCGACCTTATCTTGTACATAGAGTTGGGCTACCTCTGTTCCTTCATAACTGCCGGTATTTTCCAGGTCGAATGTGATGGTCAGTACATCATCTTTTTTCAAATCTGTTGCTGACAGTTTGATGTTGGAGTAGGCAAAAGTAGTATAAGATAACCCGTAACCGAATGGGAACAGCGGGTCGAACCCGGCATCCATGTAGAATGAAGTACATCCCAATGATGTCTGTCCGGCTTCTATCTGGATGTCGTCCAGCAGTGTTTCTTTCTTGGTAGCCGGGCGTCCGGTATTGTTATGTGCATAGTATACAGGAATCTGTCCTACCATCTTCGGGAAGGTAACCGGAGTCTTTCCGCTCGGAACAGCTTTTCCCCACAGCAGGTCTGCTACGGCTGGTCCTCCCATAGTGCCCGGATGGAACATGTACAGGACGGCATCAGAAAGTTCCACTTCTTTTCCGATGGTCAGCGGTCTGCCGGCCATGACAACGGTTATCAGTGGCTTACCGGTTCGGGCTATGGCTTCAATCAGTTCGGATTGGGCTCCTTGCAGGTTGAGATCTGCCAGGCAGTGTGCTTCACCGGAAAGAATGGCTTCTTCGCCTACAAATACCAATACGGCATCAGCTCTTGAGGCAGCTGAGACAGCTTTTGCAATACCGCCTGTGTTTCGGTCGCGGCTATATCCCAATCCAGGCTCATACAGTATCTGTACCTTGTCACCGAATTGTTCGCGGATAGCTGCCAATGGAGTGACTGTATGGCTTTTTTCACCGTCGAATACCCAAGTACCCATCTGTTCGTACGGAGCGTCTGCCATCGGACCGATGATCGCGACAGTTTTTACAGCCTTTCCTAAAGGCAGAGTCTGTTCCTCATTTTTTAGCAGGATGGCCGATTCTACTGCGGCACGTCTGGCGGCTTCCAGGTGTGCCGGTGCATACATGACGTTTTTGTTTTCGTCTACGTAAGGCTGTTCGAACAGGCCTAGACGGAACTTGATGCGCAGGATGTTACGTACAGCATTGTCTATGGTAGCTTCTTGCACCTTACCTTCCTTTATCAGTTCCGGTAGTTTTTTAACAAAGGTGTAGCTTACCATCTCCATGTCGACACCGGCGTTGACCGCTTTCTGAGCTACTTCTTTTTCATCGGCTGCAAATCCGTGGTTCATCATTTCGGCAGCGGAAGCCCAGTCGGTCACAACGATACCGTCGAATCCCCATTCACCACGCAGCACATCGCGGAGGATAAAGGTGTTTCCGGTAGATGGTACTCCGTCGTTATCGTTGAATGAAGTCATGAAGGTAGCTGCTCCTGCTTTTGCGGCTGCTTCAAAGGGGGGCAGATAGACATTGCGTAACCTTCGTTCTGGGATGAAGGTAGAGTTGTAGTCACGGCCTCCTTCAGTGGCTCCATAGCCGACAAAGTGTTTGGGACAGGCGGCGATGGACGTCGGATCGTTCAGTGAGTCTCCCTGATATCCTTTTACCATGGCTGCTCCCATAACGGTAGTCAGGTAGGTATCTTCTCCACACCCTTCGGCAATACGTCCCCAGCGTGGGTCACGAGCTATGTCAATCATGGGGGCAAAGGTCCATCGGATGCCTACAGAGGAGGCTTCGATAGCTGCCACACGTGCTCCGTCTTCTGCTACTTGCGGGTCGAAGGAAGCGGCCTGTCCCAGTGGAATGGGGAAGATGGTCTTGTAACCGTGAATCACATCGCGTGCTATCAACAGTGGGATGCCGAGGCGGGATTCCTGTACAGCCGCACGTTGCAGTGCGTTGATACGGGCAGGGTCTACTTCGTTCAGGATAGAGCCTATTTCTCCTTTCTTAATGAGGGCTATCATGTCATCGATGTTTCCGTAGGAGGAAATCTGGTTCATCTGTCCAAGCTTTTCTTCCAGTGTCATCTGTGACAACAGTGCATCTACTTTTTGTTCGATGACAGCTTCCGGATTTTCTTGTTTCTGCTGACAGGAAGTTACTCCCAGCAGAAGAGCGAAAGCTGCCGATATAAATTTCATTGTTCTCATGATACTGTCTTAAGTCTGTTAAATACAAATACTTTCTCATCTTTTTTACCGGAATCCGATTATTCGGTAACCTGGAAAGGAATGTTGGTGGTAGAGACAAAACCGGTGGAGTCTTTTACATACACATACAGTCTGTATTGTCCCGGTGTCCCGATGTTGCCTTCATACTCATTGGTTTCGGTAATGCTGACCTGACCTATCCGTTCCGGACGAGGCTCGTAGGAACCGCCGAATCCCAGTACGGTGGCTTCTTTCAGGATTTCCCATACATAGGTCAGTCTATCACCTTCCTTGTCTGTTACCTCAACCTGGGCTTTAAACGGGGTGCCGGCCTTGACACTTACGTTCTCTATGGCTTGCTTCTGGTTGATGGTAAGGCTTTTCCGGATGACAGGGGCCGTTTGGCCGGGTTCTTTTCCCGTCCATACCCGTTGCATGGCTTCCACCATCGGAGTCTTTTCTCCGGAGAGGGGCAGACCTTCCACTTTATCTTCTACAAACATACTGAACCAGGTAGGGGTCCGTTCTTCCTTTTGTCCCCATAAGAAGACAAAAGAACCCAGGCAACGTGGATTTTTCTGGATATAGTGGGTATATCGTTCTTCGTACACCTGCCTTTTTTCTTCGCTGGTCTGTTCGATTGGAGCTTTCCATTCGGTAGAAGGTGTTTCCCACCAGCCGGTAGGCCCCCATTCGGTAATCATGATGGGACCTTGGTAGGTGGATGAATTTACTGCGTCGGCAACTTTATCCATCGGTCCGTATACATTGATTCCTACGTAGTCCAGTGAAGGGACATATTTGGCGATAGAATCCAGTGCCGAAGGGTTGTATGAAATGACGGTTGCCACCAGATGGCGTTTGTCTACCGACTGGATAATCTGTGCCAGTTCTTCCAGAAAGCACCATGCTTCCTTCATGTCTGCATTTCCCAGTTCTATTTCATTTCCTACTCCCCAAGCCAGTAGATTGGGGTTGTCTTTGAAAGTCTCGGCCAACATACGTACTTCGTTCCGTTTGTTTTCCTTGTAGGCCTCATCAAAATAGAGCAAAGAGTCTTTGGTCAGGTCAATACCCTGCATCACATACATGTTGTTCTGCTGGGCCAAAGTCAGTATCTGTCTGACTTCATCGACACTTCCTCCCCAGGTCCGGAATGCATTCGCTCCATTTTCACGGGCTATGTCCAGTCTGGATGTTCCTCCCACTCCTTTAATATAAGTTTCTTCTCCATTGATGAACAGTTTGAAGCCTTCAGAGGAACGCTTGATGGTGATTCCGTCCTGCGAAGCACATCCTGTCAGGAATGCTAACAAGGTGAATAGGGTAAACCAAATCTTTTTCATTGTACTTGCTTTTAGTTATTTCTTTTGGAATACACGTACATAGTCAATCTCATATCGGGCCGGTAATACAGATTCGTCTGTTCCTTGGGCACCTCCCCAATTCCCTCCCCATGCCAGGTTGAGTTTCAGATAGAACGGTACATCGAACGGCCATGTGTCTTTGTTGCCTGTCTTGTCGTTCGCAAAGTAGAAGATTTCTTTTCCGTCTACATAGGTGCGGATGAAGTCTTCAGTCCATTCCAACGCATAGATGTGAAAATCGCTCTGGGCGGTGGGAACCAGCATGTTATCGGTCTTCTGGGTTCCGATTCCATGGTTGTAGGCCTTGCAATGGATGGTAGAAACCACTACGTTCGGGTCGTAACCCACTTCTTCCATGATGTCGATTTCACCGTCGTCCGGCCAGGTGACAAAGTCTTCAGGCAACATCCAGAATGCGGGCCAGGTGCCTTTGCCTTCCGGTAGTTTCATACGAGCTTCGAAGTAACCGTATTTCCAGCTTTCAGTGGTATTCATCCGGATGGAGTATACTGTTGCTCCTATCTTTTTAGCAGTAATGGTCAAGATACCGTTGGCTACGGCAGCCAGTTGTTCACCGTTCTGGGTGCCGGCTACGTAGGTCTGCAGTTCATTGTTTCCCCATCCGCCTCCGCCGGTTTCGTAATACCAGTTTTGGGGGTCAGGATGTTCACCTTCATTGAATTCGTCGTTCCATACCAGTCTGTAGCCTTCAGGAGCTGTAATGTCAGGGTCTTTGATTGCTGGTTTTGCTTCTTGAATGACTGGAACGGATATTCGGGTGCTACCGGATTTTACCACTACCAACCCCTCACGGGATTGGTAGTCGGTATTGGCCGAGGCTGAGACTTCTACGAGGCCATCGCTCATTCGGACATGGCAGTCTATCCAATCATTGTCACTGTAGGCCGTCCAGTCTTGTCCGGCTTTTACGCTGAGGATAGCTGATTCTCCCTGGTAAGATAGTGTCAGTTGGGCAGGAGAGACTTCGATGTCAGAAACTTCGGCTGTGGGATCTCCGTTGTTGGAGCTACAGCTGGTGAAGATAATCCACCAGATCAGTAGCCACAACGGATGTTGTACATGTTTTCTCGTGTACATACTCAGTCTTTATGGGTTTGTAGAATGATATCTTTGATGACAACTTCTGTTCCTGCCGGATTTCCGCCGAAGTCGAAGATGAGCTTGGCCGGATTGATGTCCACTCCTTCTACGTCAATAATCTTGACGATGCATTCTTCGTTGGCAGTCAGGTCGTAGCGCTCCATGAAGAGAAATACGTTGTCATCGTCTGTCTGTGCCAGTTTTACTGTGACTCCGGTAATGTTCTGGTTGGCTTTCAGGCTGACACGGAAGTCATAGTTTTCAGAAGCACTGGTAGTCAGGTTTTCGGTAGTGAAAGTTACCTGGTTCTGCCATTGTTCACTGGTTCCTTCCGGGAAAGTCAAGGAATACTGTGTTCCTTCCGGAGTAAATGTCGGGTCTGCTATCTGGCTCCATCCCGGTGCATAGTAGAAGGAAGTGGTGTAATTGATTCCGTTCCACAGGTTGTCTGCACTGTCTACAGCACTCCAGTTAGGTTCCGGTACCTGTTCTTCCGACGGAACGATGGTACCGTCATCGTTTGCATGGTCTTTGAATACGATATCTTCAAAGGTCACTTCCGTGTTGGCGGCATTACCTCCGAAGTCGAGAACGAGTTTCAGGTTCGCAATGTCGAGTCCCTCCATGTCACTTTTCCAGAAACAGACCGGTTCGTTGGCTGTCAGCGCAATGGTCTGGGCAAAGAAGAATACGTTGTCATCTGTGCTGTCTACCAGTTTTACCATGACATGCGGATGGTCTGTGGTCGATGTCAGGATGGTAGAGAAGTCATAGTGCTTCGATGCTTCCGATGAAAGGTTGGTAGGCAGCATCATCTGTGCCTGCCAGGTTTCTGTGGTGGCTTCCGGAAGGGTTACCTTGTAGCCTGTACCTTCTGCTTTATAAGCGGGGTCGGCTATCTGTGTCCATCCCGGGGCATAATAGAAGGTCGGTGTGCCGATGGTAGCGCTCTTCCACAGATTGAATTCGGTGTCATACTTGAATCCGGCGAACCCGTTCATGATAGTCTTGTCAATGTGGAAGGTCTTTGTGATCGTCCCGTCACTCATGCCATTGGCGTTGGTGAATTTGACGTCGACCGTATAATCGCCGGCTTTCCGGTAATATTTTGTAACAGAGAACGAGGTGGAGTATTGACCGTCGATAATCCAGACGGGCATGACTCCTTCTCCTTCGAACGAGAAGGTTACGTAGTTCGTTTCTTGGTTGACATCTATCCGTATCCCGTCTTCGTAGGCAGAAACTACAGGAATCCCTTCTTCACTGGGAGCGGCAAATTCTTCCGGTGAGCATGCGCTGAAGCCGCAGGTCATGGCGATGGTCAATGCCATACATCCGATGTGGTGATATATTTTTTTCATGATTCTAGCTGTTTAAGGGTTAATAATTGTTCTGGGTCAGAGTGCCTTGTGCCGCATCGATTTCACTTTGCGGAATCGGCAGGTACTTTTTGTTCTCTGTCCATGTGTTGGTACGATAGCCATATTCGTCAGGAACCAGTACACTGCTGGCTTTACCGGTACGGATAAGGTCCCAATAGCGTTTTCCTTCACCTACAAATTCCAGATGACGTTCTTCGATGATATTGTCTATGGTCGGCTCAAGTTCAGTTACCAGTCCGGCACGTTTACGTACCTTGTTCAGATAGAGCTTGGCATCTCCCGAGCCTGCTCCGCGGGCAATCAGTTCGGCTGCGTTCAGCAAGGTTTCAGAGAACCGGTAGATACGCAGGTTGTTGTTCCAGTTCAGCTGAGCATCGGCTTTCTGGTCTTTGTTGTTACCAGTCAGCGCCGCGTATTTTTCAAGGAACAGTCCAGTGTCCTGATAGCGTTTGTTGTAATCTACACCTAAGGCTCCGGCGTTCCAGCATGTAGCGTCACGGCGGGTATCGTTGTTGGCATAGCGTTCATAGGTCTCAAGGCGTACCGGGCAGAATCCCCATCCCTGGTCGTGTCCGTCAGTACCGTCCGGCCAGGTGTGCGGGCTGATAAGGGTAGGAAGTACAGTACCGCCGGCTGTCAGCGGAGCGCTCCAGGAACGTACGGCATTGTCGTCGGTATAGTTCACTTCGAAAATGGATTCTTTGTTCCACTCTCCGGATTCCTTGAAGATGCCTGCATAGTCGTCTACCAGATCATATTCTCCGCTGTTGATGATTTCCTGCATGTATTGGAGGGCTTTGCCGTAACGGCTTTCATCGTTCTGATACATTACGACTTCTGCATAAAGCATGTAGGCCATGGCTTTTGTAACGCGGCCGTAATTTTCAGAAGTTTCACGCATTGGCAATACATTCATGGATATGACATTGTCCAGGTCGGCTATTATTTTTTCATAAATCTGGTCTGCCGGCAATTGTTCTGCCAGGTAAGGAGCTGTCAGATTGACATCGTAATAAGGAATGTTTCCCCAGAATTTCCACAACCAGTTGTAGTAGAGGGCACGTAGGGTCAGTACTTGGGCTGTATAATATGCACGGTTTTCTGTCGTTACGTTTTCACCGGCCCATTCCAGATAGGTAAGTACGTCATTGCTGCGTTTTACGCCGCTGTAGGCTACTGACCAGAGTCCTTTGATTACATTGGTAGGAATAGCTTCAAAGTTCATCATCAGATGCCAGGCTTGATTGTCTGTCCGGTCCTGACCACCAATCCAGAGGTCATCGGCCATGATGTCACTCATCAGTGTGACGGGATTGTATTCGTTCATGCCCCAGTCTGTCCAGTGCAGCGGGTCGTATGCGGCGACTACAGCTTCTTGGATATGAGCATCGGTTGTATAATAGGTGTCAATGAATTCCTGGGTAGGAGAGGTGACTTCCAGAAATGAATCTGAACATCCTGTTGCTAAAAAGGCAGTTGCTATCAAGCCTGCTGCAATATGTCTATATCTTTTCATAATCTGTTGTGTTTAAAAGTTAGAATGAAAGGTTTGCGCCGATTGTCCAGGTTCTGGCCTGTGGGTATACACCGTAATCGATACCGAGTGAGGTACCTCCGGATGAGATTTCAGGGTCGAAACCGTGATATTTGGTGAAAGTAAGCAGGTTCTCGGCTGCTACATAAACGCGCAAGGAAGAGATGAATACTTTCTGAGTCAGGTGCTTAGGCAGGGTGTAACCCAACTGGATGTTCTTCAGACGGAGATAACTGCCATCGTATACATACAGGTCGGAAGACTGCCAGTTGACATTATCGCCGCGTACAAAGCGTGGAATACGGTCTGATGTTCCTTCGCCGGTCCAACGGCCCAGCATCCATGACGGAAGGTTGGTGGCTGAAATATCTGTACGGCGGGTAGCATCGTAGATGTCATTGCCGATGGTTCCTTGCCACATCATGCTGAAGTCGAAATTCTTCCAGCTGGCATTTACGTTGAAACCGAAGGTCCAGTCCGGCATACCTTTACCGATGTCTGTACGGTCGTCGGTCGTAATCTGTCCGTCACCGTTGACATCGACAAAACGTACATCGCCCGGAACAGCATCCGGCTGAATCAGACCGCCTTCTGCATTGGTGTAGGAGTTGACTTCCTCCATGTTCTGGAAGATACCGGCAGTCTTGTAGCCGTAGAAGAACGGGAACGGCTTTCCGTTTTCAGCACGGCTGATGGTTCCTGTTCCCTGGAAAGAGTCAAGGTTGGCCCAACCGGAGTCATTACCGTATTCTATCAGTTTGTTGTGCAGGTAAGTCAGGTTACCGCCTACACGGAAATTGAAATCGCCTACATTGAATTTATAGGAAGCTTCCATTTCGACACCACTGTTTTCCATCTTTCCCACGTTGCCGATCGGTTTGGATTCGCCTACATACGATGGAATATTCATTTCCATCAACATTCCGTTCGTGATTTTCTTGTAGTAGTCGGCAGTAAATGTCAACGCATTGTTGAAGAAGCCGAAGTCTACACCTAAGTCATATTGTTCCGATTCCTCCCATTTCAGGTCCGGATTGGCCAGTCCGCTGGCTTTTGAACCGATGGTTACCTGCTCGTTCGAGCCGAAGATGGCATTGTTCCCTGTTACGGCCAATACGGTATAGCGGAAATTACCGATGTTTTCGTTACCGTTTTTACCCCAAGAGAAACGTACTTTGGTACTGGTCAGCCAGTCCGGACGTTTTTCCATGAACTTTTCGTTTGTCAGGTTCCATCCTAAAGAGAAGGAAGGGAAGACTGCATAGTGGTTATTCGAACCGAAGCGTGAAGAACCGTCCCGACGGACTGTCACCTGAAGCATATAGCGTTCGTCGTAGTTGTAGCTGGCGCGTGCAAAGAGTGAGGCCAGGGTAGCTACTTCTGATGGAGCACCCGATGCACTTTGGTCTCCGTCGGCTGCCAATCCGGTACTTCCGTCCAGATACGGGCGGCTGTAATTGATGATGTTGTTACGTGAACCGTACAGGTAGGAACCGTTGCTTTTCTTGGCTGATTGTCCTAACATGACAGAGAACGAATGCTGGTTGATGGTCTTGTCGTACATCAAGACGTTTTCCAACTGCCATACAGTACCGTCGTGCTTCTCAGAGAAGGCTGTAGAACGGGTGGAGAATCCACCGTCGCGCAAGTAATAGATAGGTGTATAACCGTCGTTTCCCCAGAAAGAGAGGTCTACACCGTAAGATGTTCTGAATTTCAGGTTATCCCAGAGCTGGAGTTCTGCCGAGAAGTTGGCCACGAACTTGTGGCTCCATCCTTCTGTTCCAGGTAAGGAAAGGTTGGCAATCGGGTTGGTCATTTCGCCGTATTCCGAACCCGGTATCATGAACAGCTTGCCGTTTCTTGGGTCATAGAACGGTGTGTAGTTGGCCGAGCCTGCGTATTTGTCCAGCTGTGCCTGAGCGGCGTCACCTTCATCGTAAACGGTCAGAATCGGTGAGAGAGACAGGGCTGAACCTAACGGAGAGCCCCATGTGGAGTTGGCATCGATGCTTGTACTCTTGATGCGGGCGTATGACAGGTTGGATGTAATCTTGAAACTGTTCAGCCAGTTACGGTTCTTGCTCTCGTCAAATAGTGTATAAGTATTGTTGCTGCGAAGGGTCAGACGTTCATAATTGGAACGGCCGAAGTTACCGCCGACAATACCATCCTGTGTATAATATCCGGCAGAAAGCAGGTAGCTTACCTTTTCACTGGCACCGCTTACGCTGATTTGATGATTCATGACAGGAGCGTTGTCATTGAATACTTCGTTCTGCCAGTCTGTTCCTTCACCGTATGAATACGGGTCGTTGTAGATAGGTGCCATGCCGGCATTTACCAGACCTTCGTTAATCATGAGGGCATATTCGGTAGCGTTCAAAACGTCACGGTGCTTCCAGGCACTTTGCCAACCGTAAGAGAAATCGTATGTAACTTTGGTCTTTCCCAATTTACCGGTCTTGGTAGTGACCAGGATTACACCGTTGGCTGCACGAGCACCGTATACGGCTCCCGAAGCGGCATCTTTCAATACCTCGATAGACTGGATGTCGTTCGGATTCAGGTAATCCAGACCACCTTCAATCGGCATACCGTCGACGATATAAAGCGGGTCAGAATTATTGATGGTACCGATACCACGTACACGGATTTGTGCGGCTGCGCCCGGTTGACCGGAAGATGAGGTGACTGTAACACCGGCTGCCAGACCTTTCAATGCGTTATCCATACGCACAGGAGCTGTGGCTGCCAGGTCGTCCGATGATACTTTGGCGATGGATGCAGTTACCACACTTTTTTTCTGTACACCATAACCTACTACCACGACCTCTTCCAGGGTTTCTGTATCTTCTTTCAGCACAACCCGGATTTCCGGTTTCCCCGCTACCGGAATCTCTTCAGTCTTGAAGCCGATGAAAGAAACTTGTAATGTAGCGTCCGAAGGAACGGACAAAATGAAGTTACCATCAAAGTCGGTGATGGTACCGATGGTAGTGTTCCCCTTTACTGATACGTTTACTCCGGGTAATGGCTCATTGTCTGTAGCACTTATTACCGTACCTTTTACCTGTATATTCTGCGCATATACAGCAGCCAAGGCAAAGCTCAGTAAGAATAAAACTGATAATAGCTTTTTCATAAGTTTTAATAAATTAAAGATTAACAATTCGCGTTATGTCCCGATTGGAACACCGCAAACATACATTGAAAAAGCATAAGATGTTGTTAAAACCTCCTTGCATAATTACGTCAAGGAGGTATATCAAATACGTTATTAATACGTCAATTTTACATATCTCATTGATTATCAGTTATAACAATATACTTCTATTGATTACGTCAGTTTATGTTCTATAACATAAATTTACGAATGGCCGTGGATGAGTATCCAGGCTGTTCTGCTTTATAGTACATTAACACACAAAGGACCTTAGAGCTTGTTGGACAGGTAGTCGGTGAGGCTTTCCTCCCTTTCCAGGTGGAATTTCTTCCGTAGCCGGTAGCGGATGGTTTCTACACCACGTACGGAAATGTTCAACAAAGGAGCGATTTCTTTGGTAGAGAGATTCATCTTCAGATAGGCGCACATCATCCTTTCATTGTTGGATAGGTCCGGATGTTTCTCGTGCAGGCGTTTCATGAAGTTGTTATGGATGAGGTCGAACTGGTCTTCAATACGTTTCAGTACCTCGTCACTTTGGATATTTGAGTCTATCTTGTTGTTGATTAGAATCAGCTGTTTTTTTCCTTCACTGGCACCTTCACCGGTTAGTTTGGAGGCTACTTTCATGATTTCCGATTTGATTTCTGTAAGCATCTCGTTTTTCCGTAGGAAGTTTATCATCAGGTTTGCCATTTCCTGACTTTTGTGTTGGAGGTCGTACTCCAGCTTTTCCTTTTCCAGCTGCATAATCTGCTTTTCCTGCCGTTCCTTTTCCTGTTCGTATTCTTCTTCCATCTCCTGCATACGTTTGTCCTTTTCTTTTACGGCCTGTTGCTTTTTCCGTTTCAGACGCATCTCATCCCATCGGTAGATGCTCCATAGTATGAAGACACTCAACAGGGAATAACAAATGTATGCAAGTAGTGTACGGTACCATGGAGGCAGTACTTTGAACTTGATGGAATCGTATGATTCTCTTCCGTCAGGGAAAATGGCTTTTACTTCGAAGGTATATTCTCCTTCGGGGAGGTTGCTGTATTCTTTGGTACGGCTTATGGTATTTTCAGACCAAGGTTCCTCATTCAACCGGTATCTGAAGCGGATGTCGTTCTTTTCGAACGCTGAGAGGTTATAGTCGAAACGAACAGAATTTAACTTATAGTCAATTACAGGAAAATTCTTCTGCCTCAGATAGTTGGCTGTATAAATCAGGGAATCTTTCCCGCTTGTCAGATACATTTTCTTGATACATAATTCCTGGGAAATTTCATGATGCTTGTTTGAATGGGGGAGGGAGAACAAAGCAAAGCCGTTTTCATTAGGAATAATCATTAAGGAATCAGTGACTGGTATGATGGCCTCAAAATCAGGAACCAGTTCAATCAGGCTTTTCCGGATGGGGAAGATGCTGAGCCCCACCCCCTGTTTGTAAATGTCCAGATTGGAGAAACAGAGTTCGTAGGGTTTCAGACAGACGAGGTGGTTCTTGCCGCTCAGCAGACGGGTATAGGCTGTTTCACCGTTCAATGCGTGGTTCATGGATACCCATGGCTCCATACGGTCCTTGTCGGCGTTATAGCGGTAGATACCCTCAGGGGTGGCAAAACAGATTGAATCCTTTAGCCTGGAAACCACCATGTTCCGGTCTGTCGGAAAGCCTTCTGTCACTCCATATTCCCGTTGATTCAGCATTTTCGTGTGTTGGTCGTCCAGTTCCAGCCGTGTTACATGGTCTGTCTGATACACCCAGATTATCCGGTCTGTTTCTTGTTCGAAAATGCGGCTGGAAGAAGTATATCCTTCTATTTTGTGACTTACCTGCCATGTGCCTTCCTTGTTGACAAGTAGGTATATGCCGTTGTAGGCTCCCACATACAATTGGTCAGGGTGTCCGGATACAGGTTGACAGCACCAGGCACCAATGATACCCGGTATACGTTTCATGAATGTACCTTCTATCAGAAAGATGCCACGGTCGTGCATACAGAATAACTTGTTTCCTATGTGGTTGAGGCCCCATACTTGTCCGCTGGATGATGGTACGGCCTTAATTTCCGGCTGCTCTTCTCCGAATTTCACCGGATAAGGCACATGGTATAGTCCCCGGTTGGTTCCTAGATATAAAATTCCGTCTTTTACGGCAGCTGTGTATCCGGCTCCGTAAGAGTAGGGATAGGAATATAGGTTGGTAAAAGGTGAACTTAGGTATACATAGTCGATACCGCTGTCCAGTCCTGACCATAGATTCCCGTTGATGTCAAAAGCTACAGAAAGGACAGTGTTGTTATGCAGGCCGTTATGCTCATCAAAATATTTCAGTTGCATGGTGGAGGTGTCTATCAGCAGGATTCCTTTGTGTATGGTACCTAAAGCTAGCTGCCCGTTGTGCTCGGCAGCGCAGAAAACTTCGTTTCTTTTCATGAACTCTTCGGCTCCGGTTGTGAAATTTTCCATCAATTGGTCATGGCAGTAGTATAATCCGTCATAGGCGGTGACCACCAGTATACCTTCTTTGTAGGGGAGGATGCTTCGAATCCGTTTTTGCACCAGAGATTCTGCGCCTTGCAGCGGAAAGAATGAATTTCCTGTCAGAAACCAGATACCTTTGTCGGTCCCGATATACAGCACATTGTTCACTATGTTCGAGCAGTCTATTTTGGCGTCAATTCCGATGAGTGTATTTTCTCCGTTTCTGTATTTTACTACATATTCATCTCCTTGTACGTATAGGGTATTTTCAGATTCATGTATTCCCCATACGTTTCCAATCAGACGTTTGGTCGTTTCTAATGAATCGGACAGACAATGATATGTCAGTGTGCCTTCTTCGTTGGGCTGGAAGTAGCCGAATTCATTGATTCCACCGGCATAGATTCGCTTTCTGTCGGCGGATACAGAGACAGAACGTACATCCATCCGGTTGTTCAATGGCAAAACATCCCAGGCATTACCGTCAAACTGTAAAATGCCGTTTTTATTCGCAAAGTATATCCATTTGCTGTCGTAAGGGGCTATTTGCCACGTCTGACTTCCTCTTCCGTAGGTCCCTTTATCGAAGTTTAAAATGAAATTGTTCCACCCTGTAGCAGCGAAATGCTTTTGGAAAGGATATACACAAAGGAGAATCGTCAGGTAATATAGGATGTTGTTCTTCATGTTTTGATGGTTGAGCGTGGTTTGATTTGACAAAAGTACAAATTAATGCCTGAAAAGCCATTTTTTCGATGAAAAAACGACCAGTTTCACCGTTTGACTTTTATTGCAAGAAAACGTCCGTTTGTTTCGATAAAGATGTCCGTTCGTTTTCAATAAAACGTGCGTTCGTTTGGGTGGAAACGTGCGTTCGTTTTCTGTTTCTCGGAAGTACTCGCGCGTGCGCGAATTATATATGGAGTTCGATTTTGACCTTTTGATGCTGAATGCTGTGATTTGTGTAATTTTATTCGACTGTTTATCAGATATTTGTGAATTAATTCCGGAGAAAGTTTCAAAAAAGTTTCGAGGAATGCTTGCCGGTTCCGCAAAAGTCTGTACCTTTGCATTCGCTTTCGAGAGGGAAACGCGTTAAAGAAATGAAATTCTGATGACAAAGTGTAAGCCGGAGCATTCCGTGTGTGAGCTGCACCGAGTATCTTACCTTGCATGCTGCAAGGGAGCGAGAAAGGGTAAGCCTGGATGGAAATGCGACAATCCGGACCGCCGCTGAAAATTTTTCAAAAAAACTTTCTGAAAAATTTGGTAGTTCCGAAAATCCTCCTTAACTTTGCAGACGAAACCGACAACAAAAACGGAAGCAAGTTCTTTGAAAAGCTTTAGATAAACAAACAGAGATGTAGTACAAGAAGTAG